>SESF01017952.1_pt1 | contig 25103 bp, 25 predicted proteins | sample 3171521 | NCBI WGS metagenome assembly SESF01 (sample SAMN10866945, study PRJNA518727) | freshwater metagenome | biome: subpolar coniferous forest; feature: holomictic lake; material: water; isolation source: holomictic Lake 227, 6 m and 8 m depth | place: Canada: near Kenora, Ontario | collected...
AGGCCGAGGATCATCACCGAGCCGCCGCCGGTGGCGACCAGGGCGGTGATATCCCGTTTGAAGACCACGGCGAGGATGAAGCAGAGGCCGATGAACATCACCAGCAGGCCGGTCAGGTCGGTGACCAGCTTGGGCACCTCCTTGCCGGTCCGCCGGGGTACCATGCCGTTGAGGATGTCGAGCCGGATGAAGCGCGACAGCAGCATCGTCGCGACGAAGCAGAAGGCCGCGGCGACGTACTGTTCGAGCACCGGCTGCGGCGTGCCGGAAATGAAGGCCAGCGGCCCGGTGAAGAGATCGTCGAGCAGCAGCGCGAGGCCGAGCACAACGCCGACGACGGTGGTGCGGCCGTAGGTCTGCCAGAATTCGGTCATGGCGGGTTCCCTCAGGCGGTGACGGGGAGACGGGCGATGAAGCCCGGCTCGCTGCTCGCAATCTCGAGGCTGCCGCCATAGAACTCGAGAATGATCCGCGACAGCACCACGGCGACCAGCGGCGCCGCGTTGGGCTCGGCGGTCGGCGAGGCGCCGATGCGGGCCAGGAACTGGCGGGACTCGTCGAGCAGCGCCTCATCGGGCGCGCCGGCGGCGGCGAAGGCCGAACCGGTGATCGAGAGGTTGAGCCAGCCCTCCTTGCGGTCATAGCGGCCGGCGAGGGTGATCTTGCCGTGACCGCCGCGCTGGGCGGCGTAGCCGACCAGACCGGCCACCGCCCGGCGCAGCAGGCCGGCATCGGCGCGGATCAGGGGCAGGTCGGTGGTCACCGCCGACGCGATGGTCAGCTGGGGCAGGCGCCGGAACGCCGCGAGGTCTTCGGCCAGGGCGCGGCCGACCACCTCGGCGAGCACCACCTCGGGGTTTTCCGCCTTGACCAGCCGCTGGCGGAAGAGTTCGAGCTGCTGATAGTCGGAAACCAGCCGGCCGAGCCGTGAGGTTTCGCCGAGGGCGAAGGCGAAGCGGTCACGCATCGCCTGCGCTTCGGCCGGGTCGGGGGCCTCGCCCCGGGCCACCGCCTCGACGGTCGGGACCACCGACTGCAATTGCCCGCTTACCGCCTGCAAGGGCTCGTTGACCGCGGTCACCAGATTGGTGAAGAACCCGCGCTTGATCAGATCGACATCTTTCAGCTTGGCCACAGCGGCGTCGCAGGCGGCGGCGCGCTCCACCAGTTCCGCCTTCTGGCGGTTGAGGGCGCCGGTAAGGCCGTTGCGCATCTGGCCGAACTTGAGGGTGCCGACGATGCCGGCCACGGCGATGACCAGGAACAGGATGCCGGTCTTAATGGCCACCGACTGGAGGATGTCGGCAAAGGCGTCGGTCACGTCCAGCGTCGTCGCGATGACGATGGTGGGAACACCGGAAAAGTTGAGCACGGGGAAGGATTTGACGAACACCGTCCGCTTGCCGGACTTGTCCAGCTCGAACTTCTTGGCCCGGGGATCGAAGTCGAGGTTGCGGACCAGTTCACCGGTCAGCGGGTCGGAGTAGATAAAGAAGACGTCGTTGCCCTTCCAGGCATCGGTCTTGGGGTCGGCCGGGCGTTCGACCCGCTCGGACACCTCTTTCATCAGGCCGACCGACCATTTCAGGCCGCTGGTGATGCTGGCACGCTCGAGCGGAATATTGAAATCGGTGACGAATTCGAGCACACCGACCATCTTGTCCTCGACGATCACCGGGCTGATCGCGCGCACCCCGATCAAGCCGCCGAGGCCGGTTTCCACCGCCAGCAGCTTTTGCCGGCGCTCATTGGCGGCAACGATCGACTTGCGGAACTTGCTGAGATCCATGCCGAAGCTCTTGGGACTGCCGGCGCGGTAAAACATCGTCGCCGGCGGCGTCCAGAAATTGAGCTGGGCGACGCCGTGGTTCTTGTGAATCTCCTCGAAGAACGGCTCGATCCGAGCGACCAGGGCGTCGCGGTCGCCCTTGGCGAAGGCCTCGACGGTAACCCGGCTTTGCAGCATGACTTCCGAGGCCAGATTCATTGCCCGGAACCGGCCCTGCAGCAGATCCTGGAAAACCATTTCGAAGCGTTCGGCGTTGCGGTCGGCCCGCTTGACGATGTCGCCGGTGCCGGCGGCATATTCGTTGATGGCATAGAAGGCCGACAGCACCCCCGCCATCAGGACGATCAGGATGATCATCCACCATTTTCCGCTGCCTTCCCGCGGCTGCTCGGCCGCGCCGTTCGTCGTCACCGTCGTCATGAGCTGGCTTCCTCGGGTTGTCGTACCACCGGCTCTTGTGAGAGCCACACTCTTCCTAAAGTGTCAGCGGCCTTGTGTAACGTCAATTTTTGCTCATAGAGTGTGTTTCTTCGCCACGGTCGGGGCGCGCCGATGACGCTCCGGCGCCGCTCACCGTCCGGCCTCAGACCCCCGAACGCACGCATGGGCATGGAAAATAACGAAGTCTGGTGCCGGGCCTGGCGGCTGCTGATCAAGCACCAGGACGCGGTCGATGCGGTGATCGCGGCCGAAATCGAGCGCTGCCGGGCCGCCGGGGATGCCGAGGGCGCCGCCTACTGGCGCCGGGTCGCGGCGGCGGTCGAGGATTTCCGCTAGCGCGGACCGAGGAGGCGCCGGACGCCTCGGCCGCTCAGCGGCGGTTGGTGTTCTGGCGCAAAAAAAGGCCAAGCTTGCGGTCGGTGCTCATGATGTGATCGACCAGCCAATGCTTCAGAAAATTCAAGGTATCATTGCCAACGATGCCCGGGTCGGTTTCAAATTTGTAGACCAGAGAATCGAGACCCTTAATCAATGTTGCGTGCTCATCGATGTGGGCGGAGGTTTCGTCGTATTTGTGCCTCCGCATGATTTGTTCTTCATGATCAAAATGATAGGATATGTAATCCGACAGATCGGACAGGATGTCGGCGATCGCCTCATTTTCTTTCTGATGCTCGACGGCATCGTCCAGCCGGTTGATGATGCCGACAATTGCGATATGATCCCGATCGATCAGGTCATCGCCGATAGACAGTGTCTCGTCCCATTTGATCAGCACGCGGTCCACCACTCATTGACGGGGTCTGGGCGGAAGTGCGGGTGCGGCACCGCTTGACCAACTGCGCGAAGGTCCGGGCCAGATCAGAACCCGCCAGCGATGCCGCGGCGGCACTCTATGCCAATGTCAGCGTTCTGCATAGGCCGCTTTTTGCCAGCCCCGCGTCAGGCGCCCCAGTGGCGCAGCGGGCCGACGTCGACATGGATGAAGCCGTTGTCGGGATAGTAGCCGACGCCACCGGCCCGCAGCGACAGCGCGGCGCGGCGCAGGCGCGAGAGGCTGTAGTTGGGCAGGAACAGATCGGCGGCCATGCCCCGGATGTGATAGCTGTGCTGGGCGACGCCGCTGTGGTCGGCCTCAATCAGCATGCTGTTGGTGTGCTGCGAGCGGTAGCCGGAAACGATGTGGAACGGCCCGTGGGCGCCGACTTTGCGCTTGAGCGCAAACAGGGTGTCGATCAGCCGGGGGTCGATCCGGTGCACGGCGCCGGTGCGGTGGTCGCGGAACAGCCGGTTGATGGCGCGCAGCGCCTCGGGCTGATAGCGGCCCTTGTACCAGTAATCGGCGGTCAGGTGCTCGCCGGTATGCTCGTTGAGAAAGGCCAGCTGCCGGTGGACATGGCCGGGACGCGGAATGGCCAGGGCCTCGGCCGGCGTCAACACCGCTGCGGCCACTGCGACCGCCGTGCCAAGTCGGAGAAAATCGCGGCGTCCGACCGCCGGGGCCGGTTCACACCGAAGATCCTCGATCGACATGAAACCTCCTTTCGATCGGCACAAGAACAAATGAAGCACAATTGCCGGGGCGACTGCCCGATGCCCTTTTGAATCGATTCTGGCCTTCCTTGTCAAGCCAGGATTTTCCCGAGTCCTCAGAAGTGGTCTGTCAAGACTAAATATTTGGGCATAACGACATCGAGCCGCGACACCCTGTCGCAGTCAAGAGCCGAAAATCCTGGCCGCGATCTCTGTCAATACTGCAAAAGGTTGGGTCTTGTTGTCTCCGACAGCGGCTCGAGACGCCGCCCGGCCCCGGCTCAGCGACCGCCGACCAGTTGCGGCTTGCGGCGGAGCAGGAAGCTCTCGGACTGGATCGGCGCGGGGTCGCGCATGGCGACCCGCATCGGCTTGTGGCCGGGCACCGGTGTGCTGACCGCTTCGGCGCTCTGGCTGAACAGGCGGCGGCGCGGCATCACCGCGTCCATCACCGGCGCCGGCTCGTTCTGCGGGGGCAGCAGCCCCGCCTCGGCGGCCTGCCGGACCTCGGGGGTCTCGGTCAGGAGGGCGTCACGCCAGACCGGCGCCTCGCCGATATCCTCTTCGGAATAGTGATGATGGCTGCCGCCGCCCCAGGTGCGGATCGGGCCGGTATCGACGTGGACGAAGTTGCTGTGCGGGTAGTAGCCGACACCGCCGGCCCGCAACGACAGCGCCGCCTGATGCAGCGAGCCCAGGCCGCACCCGTTCATGCGGATGTCCACCGCCTTGCCCTGCATGTGCAGGCTGTGGCTGGCGACGCCGCGATGGTGCACGCGGAGGCGGGCGTTGGTCCGGGGCGAGCGGTAGCCGCACACCACCTGGACCGGACTGCAGGTTCCGGTCATCCGGAAGATGCCGAACATGACGTCGACCAGCCGGGGGTCGATGGCGTGAATGCTGCCGTCGTGGCGGTCGCGCAGGAGCTGACTGACCGTCCGCAGCGCGTCGAGGACGTAGCGGCCCTTGACCCAATAATCGACGGTCACTTCTTCGTGGGTGGCGCCGTTGATCAAAGACAAACGGCGAACAGACGAGCCGAGACCAAATCCGTCATTGCCAAAGGAGGCCAAGGCCTGAATGGGATCAACCAGGGCGACTGTCGCCGCCGCCCCCGCGCCGACTCGAAGAAAATTGCGCCGGCTGACCAGAGTGTCCTCCCGGGACGCAGAATTTCTATCCGTCATGGAGCCCCCCACCCGTCTGCACTGGCCACTTCGCTGGCTGCCGATCCCCTGTCGGCTGGATCACGTTGCAGTGTTTGGACCCGACCGGCTTGCCACTGTCAAGCACAAAAACCGTGAATTTTTTCAGGTCTTTGATTCCAAGGTATTTTTCCGCCGGGGGGTCGGCCGGGCTCATGCCGCAGCGCGTCAATGCGCCGCACCGGACAGCGGAATCGGGGCCGTGGGCCGGCTCCGATTCTCTCTCGCGACGCAAAAAAGGGCTCAGCCGGGCCGACCCGGGCCGACGGGCGGGCGGGCGGGCGGCTCCTCGATGCGGTGCAGTGCCCGCAGGATCTGGGAGTCGCGGCCGTAAATATCCTCGCGGAACTGAAGCTCGCCGTCCTCGCCTACCCAGGCGGTCTGGTATAGCAGAAACACCGGCATCGGCGCCTTGAGGGGGACGAGACGGGTGTCACCCTTGTCGAGGACGAGCTTGCGCCGCTCGGCGGTCCATTCCGGCATGTCGGTGAGCAGCAGTTCGGCCAGCCCCAGGGGATTGCCCACCCGCACGCAGCCGGAGCTGAAGGTGCGGACGCTCTTGACGAATTTCTCGCGATGGGGCGTGTCGTGGAGGTAGACGTCGAAATCGTTGGGGATGTTGAACTTGACCTGGCCGAGGGCGTTGCCGCTGCCCGGCATCTGGCGCAGGCGGTACCCGCTGATGTCGTCGACGGCCTGCCAGTTGATCCGTGTCGAGTCCACCCGCTTGCCGGCGAAGGAGCCGCTGTACAGCACGATGTTCTGATCGGCGAGGTAGCTCGGGTTGGCCCGCAGCTTGGGCAGAATGTCCTCGCGCGCCAGCTTGCGCGGCACCGACCACGTCGGATTCCAGATCAGCGAGGTGATCTGGCTGGCGAAGATCGGCGTCCGCCGCACCTTGGTGCCGACGATCACCGGCATTTCCAGCGCCGTCTTGCCGCCGATGACGGCGGTCAGCGAGAAGCCGGGGATATTGACCAGGACATGGCGCGGCCCGAGATCTTCGGGCATCCAGCGCTCGCGCTCCATATTGGCGATCACCGTGGCCACCCGCTCGGCCGCGCTGACGTTGAGCGCGGCATAGGTCATGGCGCCGATCACGCCGTCGGCGGGCAGGCCGTGGCGGGCCTGGAAACGCTGGACCGCGAGGCGCAGCGGCCGGTCGTAGTCGGTGCCGCCGGCCAGCAGCTTGCGGTCGAGTTCGCCGGTGACGACGAGGCGGCGGCGCAGCGCTTTGACCACCGGGTCCTTCCGGCCCGGTTCCAGCTTGGGGCCTTCGGGCACGCGCGGCCAGCCACCGGCCCGTTCGAAGGCCCGCGACAGCCGCAGCGCCTCGCGGAGCCGCCGGTAGCGTTCGCCGGCCGGAGCCAGCCTGGCAAGAAAAGCCGGCAGATCGGAGGCGGCCAGCGCCTCCCTGGCGGTGGCCACCGGGTCCATCGCCGCCGGCACCAGGGCGAACTCGGCGGCGATCGCGCGCGGGGCCAGCCGGCCCCGGTGCAGATCACCGGCATAGGCGATCAGGGCGTCGGTCAGCAGCAGGTCGAATTCGGCGCGGTGCGCGGCGTCGAGCGCACCCGCGCCGGCCAGCCTCGAGTCGATGGCGGCGAGATGATAATCGGCGGGCACCAGCCCTTCGAGTTCGGCCGCGCTCAGGGTCTGGCGCAACTGGCGGGCGCCGGCGATCAGGGTCTCGGCGGCGTCGCCGCTGAACCAAGCAGCGGCATAGTGTCGCTGTTCATAGAACTGTTTCAGGCGGGCGGCGTCGAGCGGCCGCCGCGGCTCCAGCCCCGCCACCCCGGCCACCAGCCGGGCCAGGACCTCGGCCGACAGCGGCCCTTCGGGCAGCACCACCGGCACCGGTGCCGGTGCGGCCGCGGCCGGCGGCATCGGCTCGCCGGGCGGCGCGGGTTCGGCCGCCGCGGGCTCCGGGGCCGGAACCGGCAGCACCGCCGGCTGCGGCGTGGGCACTGCGGCGCCGGCGGCACGGGTATCGGGTCCCGGCGGCACCGGCATTTCGGTCACCTGCGCCGCTCTTCCGGCCATCGGCACCAGGGCAAACGCCTCGGGCACCATCGTGATCACCACCGCCAGACCGAACGCCAACGCTGCCAAACCCTGTCGCACCACGCACCTCATCACACCCGGACCCCGACGCCGGTCGCTACCATACTAGCTGGAGTGGCGCCCCGAGAAAGCCAGATCGGCCGGGCCGGAAGTTTGCCCGGGGCCGTGTCCGGCCGGCCACGCGGATGCCGCCGCGTGCCGCGCGCCGCGACCGGCGGTGACGTTTAGGCTTCGGTAAGATTTTCGATGGCATACTCCGCCCGTGGATACAGTCATCTTTCGGGGCGCCGGAGAGACCTGTGGCGAGCGTTGCCGCCGCCCGGGTCTCTCCTTGCCGCCGCCGCCGTTCGAAGAGCGCGCCTCATGACTCCCGATCAGCTGGGTGAAAGTCTTGAACGGCATCAGTGGTGGCTCGAGGGGCGGAGCGACGGCCGGCGCGCGATCTTCGCCTTTGCCAATCTCGACGGCGTCGACCTGACCCGGCGCGACCTGCGGGGGGTCCAGCTGACCGGGGCGCGGCTGCGCGGCTGCCGGCTGGCCGCCAGCACCCTCGCCGGGGCCGACCTCGTCAGCGCCGACCTCGCCGGGGCCGATCTGCGCGGCGCGGATCTCGATGGCTGCCGGCTGCGCGGCGCCCGGCTGCGCGGCACCGACTTGAGCGGCGCCAACCTTCGCGGCGCGGACTTGCGCGATGGCGCCCAGCCCGCCGGCCTGATGGCGCAACCGGCGCGGCACACCGACCTGACCGGCGCCGTGCTGCACCGCGCGGTGCTCACTGACGCAACGCTGTGTCATGCGATCCTGCGCAACGCAGACCTCTCGGAAGCGGTGCTGATCAACACCGATTTCAGCAATGCCCACCTCAACGGCGCCAACCTTTCGGGCGCGCGGGTGGCCGGGGCGGCCTTTCGTCATGCCGACCTGATCGGCGCGTCCTTCGGCGACTGCGACCTTGCCAGCGCCGACTTCACCGACGTTCGGGCCAGCAAGCTGCTCGATACCCTGGCGCTGGAACTGCAGCGGAAAATCTTCGATCACGAGCGCTGGATCACCAGCTGCGGCCGCCGCGGCGCCCGGGCCGAACTCGACGGCGCCGATCTCGACCGCGCCGATCTCCGCGGCGTCAATCTCAGCGGCGCCAGCTTGCGCGGCGCCAACCTGACCCTGTCGGCGCTGTCGCGCGTCAAGCTGATGATGACCGACCTCTCGGGCGCCACCCTCGACGAAACCAACCTGATCGGCGCCGATCTCTCGGGGGCCAATCTCAGCTATGCCAGTCTGGTTGGTGCCGATCTCACCGGCTGTCAGCTCGGCCCGGCCGAGATTCGCGATCCTCTGACCTGCCGGCCGACCGGCCGCACCTGGGCCGCCAGTCTGGTCGGCACCAATCTGCGCCGCGCCCAGCTGTGCGACAGCCGGCTGGTTTCGGCCAACCTCTCGGATGCCAATCTCGAAGAGGCGGACCTCGACGGTGCCGATCTCAGCGGGGCGCGGCTGACCCGGGTCCGCGGGTCCGACGAGCGGCTGCACCCGGTTCCCGCCCCGGCGCTGAGGGCGTCACCGTCCCGGGAGCCGGTCGGCCTCAAGGTTCCGGTCGGGCTCAAGGCTGCGGCGGGGCTCAAGGTGACGGCGGCACCGGCAGCACCGTTACCCCACTGAGGCGCGCGAGATCGCGCGTGCTGTGGTCGGACAGGCGTCCGACCGGCAGCTGCGCCGGCCCCACGGGTTCCATCAGCACATAGGTCCGGCCCTCGAAATCGAGGGTGCGCTCGCCGGGCAGCGCCGGCAGCGCCACGCCGAGGAAGGCGTGCTCGGGGACCAGGATCACCGCCGCCGGCCGTCCCGGCAGCAGGGTACCGAGCAGGCTGGCCAGGGTCACCGACTTGCTGTCGCAGGCGCCCTTGTTCTGAACCAGCATCATCGGCGGCACGACATAGCCGTTTTCCCGCCGGGCCGCGGTTTCGGTGTCGTAGGGGATCGACTGGATGAAGGCCAGGGCCAGGGCGAGGCGCTCGCGTTCGGCGGCGGTGGCGGGCAAAGCCGCGGCCAGCGCCTCGGCCACCGGTCGCACCGGCTCGACGAAGCGCGCCGCCAGCCGGCCATAATCGGGCACCACCTCGCGGACCCGGAGCGGCCGCAGATAAACCTCGGCGAGATAGTCGGCCTCGGCCTTGGCCGCCACCCGCTTCAGCTCGGCCATCACCTCGCCGAGCCGCGGCCGGCGGCCGGTGACCCGCACCGACAGCTCGTAGCCGCCCCGGCTCGCCTTGACCGCGGCCTGAACATCGTCGCCGAGCGCCCTGGCCGCCGGCTCCACCGCCGCTCGCACCCGCGCCGTCACCGCCGCCGGATCATAGTGGCCGGCGATGCCGTAACTGCCGGCGCCGCCGCGAACCGTGGCCGTAGGCAGCACGAAGGCCAGATGCCGGGGTTCGCCGCGGCCGGTGTCGCTGAAAAGGTAGTCGAAGCCGAGGCCATCGGGGCGCTGGCGTTCGGAAAAGCCGAGCTGTGGCCCGCCGGCCAGTACCGGCGGTGCGAACAGCACCAGCAGCAGAAACAGGAAGACCCTCATGACCGCGGCTCCCGCACCCCGAGCATCAGCACCAGTCCGGCCAGAAAGAACACCAGGATGGTGGCCATGCCGGCGCGCTGGCTGTCGAAGGCGGCGGTGGCCCAACCCAGCGCCAGCGGTCCGAGGAAGGCCGCCGCCTTGCCGGAAAGACCATAAAGCCCGAACATCTCGGTGACCATGCCCGCGGGCGCAAGGCGGGCGAGCAGCGAGCGTCCCGCCGCCTGGGAGGGGCCGATGAAGGTGCCAAGCCCCATCGAGAGGCCCCAGAACCACACCTTGTCGTGAACCAGCAGAATGCCGCCGGCGAACGCCAGCAGGCCGACCAGGGTGATGATGATCGTCGGCCGGGCGCCGATGCGGTCGTCGATCCAGGCGAAACTGGCGGCGCCGAGCGCCGCCGTGACGTTGAGCAGCATGGCGAAGACCAGGATTTCGGAAAAGCTCATGCCGAAGCTGCCGGCGGCGTAAAGGCCGCCGAAGGCGGTCAGGGTGGCGAGGCCGTCGCGATAAAAGGCCGAGGCGACCAGGAACCACGCGATGTCGCGGTATTTCCGCGCCTCGCGGAGGGTTTGCCAGAGGGTGGCCAGGCCCTCGCGCGCCGCCTGGCCGAGACCGATGCCGGTAGCCGGCTGGTCGGGGGTCCAGATGAACAGCGGCAGGGCGAAGAGCGCCAGCCACAGCCCGGCCAGCGGCGCTGTGGCGCGCACGTTCTCCTGCGCCGCGGTGCCGAGCAGGCCAAAGAGCGGGGCGTCGGCCTTGACCAGCCCCCAGAGCGCGAGCACAAGGCAGGCCAGACCGCCGACATAGCCGGCGGCCCAGCCCCAGCCCGAGAGCCGGCCGAGGTGATCGGGCGGGGCCAGGGTCGGCAGCATGGCATTGTAGAACACCAGCGCCAGTTCCCGCGCCGCCACCATCACCGCGAGGCCGGTCAGCGCCAGCGGCGCCGAGGCCGGCTCGGGGGTGACGCCATAGAGCGCCAGCATAGCCGCCACCGCGATCACGGTGAAGCCGGCGATCCAGGGTTTGCGCCGGCCGGTGCGGTCGGCGATCGCGCCCAGCACCGGGCTGAGCACGGCGATCACGAAGCCGGCGGCGGCCAGGGCGTTGCCCCAGGCCGCGGTGCCCTCGGCCGGCGAGGCCGCGACCGAGCGGCTGAAATAGACACTGAATATAAAGGTGTCGATTACGGCGTGGCCGGCGGTGATGCCCCAGTCGTAGCTGCACCAGGCGAGGGCGGCGCGGGGGTCGATGGCCTTTGGGATCATGGCGGCGGGCTTTCGGCGAGCAGGGTCTCGGCGATCGCCTCCAGCCGGGCCATCACCGCCGCGGCGTCGGGGTAGCCGCGCGAGAGCACGAGGTGGACGTCGAGGCGGAGCAGCGTATCCGAGACCAGCCCAGCCACCGGGTGCTCGGCCAGCACTTCGGCCGCCGGGCCGGGATAGTCGAGCAGATAGTCGCCGCGTCCCGCCGCCAGCATGGCGAAAGCCGAATCGTGGCGGGCGGTGGCGCTGGTGACGATGTGGTGGCGCGGCTCCCGGAGGAAGCCGAGCAGGCCGCCGTAGCTGTAGCCGCGAATCGTGATCACGGTCTTGTTGATCAGGTCTTCGCGGCGGCCGACCGGCGCCGTTGTCGCCTTGCGCCAGACCCGGACCTCGGCCGCGGCCACCGGGCGGCGGCTGATCAGGCAGCAGGCGGCGAGGGCCGGCGAGGCGACCAGAATCGAAAAGAGGGCCGGGCGGTCGCCCAGCCGCTCGAACATCCGCGCCGCCGGATAGCCGCGGCCGTGCCAGGCGAGTCCCGCCCGCGCCATCAGCGCCGAGGCGAAGCCCAGCAGCGGATTGACCGGATCGCCGGCGGCGTCGCGCCGGGTCGTCCACACCGACTGGTCGGGATAAACATACTCCAGCTCGGGCGGTTCCGCCGCCGTGGCCGGCGGCATCGACAGCGCCAGGGCCAGCGCCAGAACCGGGGGGAGACGACGGTGTCCTGGCAAGTCTCGTCCTTCCGCCCTGGTGGCCGCCGGCGGCCGCTGTCCGGAGTCCAGCTCTATCACGCCGGCCGGCGCGGGGTCGAGGGCGGCGGGGCCGGCGACAAGAGGTCGCGGGTTCGGCCCCTTGACGGTGGCCGGGGCGCCGCCGATCTAGCGGAAGGGTTGGTGGAGCGCCGACTCCACCGTTCCGGCGGGTGTTTTAGGTCACGATCGACGGCAGACCAGGGAGACCAGCGATGGCACGATTTATCAGCTGCGCTCAGGACATCATCTGGGGCGCGGGGGCAACCGAGGACGCCGCGCTCTCCGAAGCGATCAGATACGGCGGCGAAGACATCGAGAGTCTTGACACCGTTCCGGCCACCGATCGCCTCTTTGCGGCGGTGCAAGGCTTCACCGATGGCCACCCGATCTATCTCGAGGATATCCGTTGGGAAATCAGGCAGGGCGTCGCCGATCTTTCGGCCTGAGCCGTTCTGCGCCGCGCCGCTGCCGGGGCTCGGACCACAGGCACCGATGCCGACCCTTGACATCGCGGCGCGCCGCCGCCTTATGGGTCCTCAGGATCGCCAGCCCGTGAGGACTCCATGCTCGTTCAGTTCGCCGCGCCCGCCCGGCCCGAAGCCGGAACGCTCATTCTCGGCATCGGCCAGGACAACAGCTTCGGCCCTGCCGCCGAGGAGGCTGACCGGCTGAGCGGCGGCACGCTGCGCCGCGCCCTCGCGGCCAGCCGCTTCACCGGCAAGAAGGACGAGACGCTGGAGATTCTGGCCCCCGCCGGGCTCGGGCTGGCGCGGCTGCTGCTGGTCGGGCTGGGCAAGCCAGAGGCCCTCAGCCTCGAGAGCTTCGAGGCGCTGGCCGGCAACGCCGCCGCCTCGGTCACCCGCACCGGGGCCACCGAGGCCGTGCTCGCCCTCGAAGTGCCGGCCGGGGCCGATCTCAACCCGACCGCCGCCGCCGCGGCGGCCGGTTTCGGCGCCGCCCTTCGCGCCTATCGCTTTGACCGCTACCGCACCACCGAGAAGCCGGAGCAAAAGCCGAGTCTGGCGCGGCTGACCATCCAGGTCGCCGAACCCGAGGCCGCCGCCGCAGCCTTTGCCGCCCTGACGCCGATTCTGGATGGCGTCACCTTTACCCGCGATCTGGTCTCCGAGCCGGCCAACCGGCTGACCCCGGCCGTGTTTGCCGAGCGCTGCCGGGCGCTGGCCGAACTTGGGGTCGAGGTCCGGGTGCTCGAGGACGCCGAGCTGCGGGCGCTCAACATGGGCTCCTTGCTTGGCGTCGGCCAGGGCAGTGCCAATCCGCCCCGGCTGGTCTCCCTGCTCTGGCGTGGCGCTCCCGAGGCCGGAGACCAGCGGCCGCTGGCCCTGGTCGGCAAGGGGGTGACCTTCGACAGCGGCGGCATCTCGATCAAGGGCGCCGCCGGCATGGAGGACATGAAGTGGGACATGGCCGGCGCCGGCACGGTTGCCGGGGTGATGCGGGTCCTGGCCGGGCGCAAGGCGCCGGTCAATGTCGTCGGCGTGCTCGGGCTGGTCGAGAACATGCCCTCGGGCACCGCCCAGCGGCCGGGCGATGTCGTGACCTCGGCTTCGGGCAAGACCATCGAGGTCATCAACACCGACGCCGAAGGCCGGCTCGTGCTCGCCGATGCCGTCTGGTACGCCCAGGAAACCTTCAAGCCGAGCCGGATGATCGACCTTGCCACTCTGACCGGCGCGATCGTGGTCGCGCTCGGCACCGAGTTTGCCGGCCTGTTCGCCAGCGACGACGCCCTGGCCGCCCAGTTGCTCGCGGCGGGCAAGGCGGTTGGTGAGCCCTTGTGGCGGATGCCGCTCTCCGAGAGCATCGACAAGGAAATGAACTCCGACATTGCCGACGTGAAGAATGTCGGCGCCGGCCGGAACGGCGGCAGCATCGTCGGCGCAATGTTCGTGAAACGCTTCGTCGGTGATCTGCCCTGGGCCCATATCGACATCGCCGGCGTGGTCTGGAGCAAAAAGGACACTGCCACCGTGCCCAAGGGCGCCACCGCCTTCGGCGTCCGCCTGCTCGACCGCTTTATTTCTGACGCTTGTGAACGCTGACTTGCATCCAGCGTTTGCTCTTGCGGTCAAAAAATCGTATCTCGTTGATCGAGTGTTCTCCACCGCCCCACACCGGAAACAGCCCCATGTCCGACGAGGAACGCATCGTAGAACTGACCGCCGCCCTGGCCGACGTGATTTCGCGCAAGGTGGCTCAGATCAAGGACGTCACCAGCAGCACCCGTACGCTGGCGCTCAACGCCTTGATCGAGGCGACCCGTGCGGGAGAGGCCGGACGGGGGTTTGCCGTGGTCGCGGGTGAGGTCAAGCAGGTTTCGGAAAACATCAACGCCATCACCCAGTCGCTCGAATCGGAGCTGAACAAGGCGGTGGGTGAGCTGAGCCGGCTGGCGAAGAACGTCGCGGATTCCCGTCCGCACTGAGTTCGGTCGCCGGGAGCGGTGGCGGCGGGATCGACTCGGCGTTTGCCGGTGGAGCGCCGGGCCGGATCGCTTCGGCCCGGACGTTGTCTTGCCGCCGATTTGAGGCCATGACCGAGGTTCGCTTCTATCACCTTCAGCGCAAGACGCTGGATCAGGCCTTGCCGGCGCTGCTCGAAAAGGTGCTCGGGCGGGGCCTGCGCGCCGTGGTGATGGCGGCGTCCGACGAACGGGTCGAGGCGCTCAATCAGCTGCTCTGGACCTGGGATCCAGCCTCGTTCCTGCCCCATGGCAGCCGCCAGGACGGCGCGGCGGCCGAGCAACCGGTCTGGCTGACCACCCTCGCGGAGAACCCGAACGGCGCCGGCGTGCTGGTCCGGACCGACGGCGCCGGGGGCGATGACGGCGCGCTGCCCGGGGTGACCATGATCTGCGACCTCTTTGACGGCAACGACGGCGAGGCGGTGGCCGCCGCCCGCGAGCGCTGGCGGCGGGACAAGGCGGCCGGGCATCAGCTGACCTATTGGCAGCAAACGGCGGCCGGCGGCTGGGAGCGCAAGCTGTGACGGCACCGTCGATGCCGAAAAACCCTTTGATGTGCAGCATTTTATTTGCAACACTGGCGACGTGTCGGGTTCCTCGCACCATGGCTCGTGAACAGCAATGATCAACGCCGAAATCGACCGGGAAACCAAGGATGCCGCGATCCTGATCGTGGACGACAACCTGTCGAACGTCGATCTCCTGCGCGAAATCCTGCGTCATCAGGGGTATACCCAGGTGTTCGGCGAGACCGACCCCCGGCTGGTGCCCGACCTCTGCCGCAATCAGGTATTCGATATTCTGCTGCTCGACATCCGCATGCCGCACTTGACCGGTTTTCAGCTGATCGAGCTGTTGCGGCCGATCTTTGGCGATGATTACGTGCCGATTCTGGTCCTGACCGCCCAGACCGATCAGGAGACCCGGCGCAAGTCCCTTGAGATCGGCGCCAACGACTTCCTGACCAAGCCGTTCGTGACCTGGGAGCTGTTGCAGCGGGTGCGCAACATGCTGCAGATCCGCATGCTCTATAAAAAGACCCGGGAACAGAACCGGGAGCTGGAACAGCGGGTCGAGGAACGCACCCGCGAATTGTCGGAAGCCCTGACCCTGTCGCGCAAGGCCGACCGGGCCAAGCTCGACTTCCTCTCGGTGATGAGCCACGAGCTGCGCACGCCGCTCAACGCGATCATCGGCTTTTCCGAGGTGATCTCGGCCCAGGACATGCGACCGCCGATTCCCCCCGACTATCTCGATTACGTCAAGCTGATCGAGGAGAGCGGCAAGCATCTGCTCGACATGGTCAACCGCATTCTCGAATATGCCAAGGGCGCGACGGGGACCGTGGTGCTGGAGGAGCGGACGGTCAACCTCCGGGATCTGCTCGACCGCTGCATCGCCATGCTGACGCCGAAGGCGTTGGTCAAGCGGGTGTCGGTGGTGCTGGAGCCCGGCCTGCCGGTGTGGGCGCGGGTCGATGAGCGGCGGCTGCGCGAACTCACGCTCTCGATCCTCGACAACGCGATCAAGTTCAACAACACCGGCGGGACCGTGATCGCCGAACTGACCGCCGGCGAGGGCGGCATCACCCTGGCCATCACCGACAACGGCCCCGGCATTCCCGCCGAAATCCAGGCCCGCATCTTCGACCCCTTCACCCAGGGCGACGGCGCGATCGACCGCCGTCACGAGGGCATCGGTCTTGGCCTGCCGATCGTCCAGCGCTACGCCCAGGTCCATGGCGGCCGGATCGAACTGATCAGCGAGCCCGGCGCCGGCACTACCGTTCGCGTCTATCTGCCGGCCGAGCGCCAGCGGGCGTCCGGCGATGACGACGCCTTCGCTCCCGGTCTCGCCGACGCCTGAGCGTAAGACGGTGCCGGGTTAAGACGCCGCGAGCGCCTCGAGCGCGGCGGTGACGTCGGCGGTGATCGCGTCGAGGCGGGCGTTGCGGTTGATCCAGTCCTTGCGCCGCTTGGCCGCCACCTCGCTGATGTTGCGCTGGGGCAGCGCTGCCGGCAGGCCGAAGTCGCCGTCGGCCAGCAGCACCGGCTCGAACTCGGCCCAGAACTCGTCGTATTCGGCGCGGATGTCGCGCCAGCGCCGGCCGAGGCCGGTCGACATGTGGTTGGCCTTGCTGATGGCCACGATGGCGTCGATCTTCAGCCAGCGCGCCAGGGCGTAGGTCGCCTCCAGCACCGCCCGCTTGGGCCTGAGGCCGTCGAGACTGCGGGTGGCGTGGACGATCTCGGTCTTGCCGATCGGCAGCGACGGCCCCTGGAGGCCGCTGATGAACAGCACCCGCCGGCCATCGGGATCGAGGCGCAGATTGATGCAGAGCGTTGACAGCGCCCGATCTAGCGTCTCGTCGAACAGCACGATCACCACTTCGCCTTGCTGGTGGAAACGGCGGTGGCGGGTCAGCTGGATGGTGTAGCGGTCGTCGGGGCTGCGCCGGCCCTGGAGGCGCGCCAGCGGCAGAGGCGTGCCCGAGACCAGCGCTTCGAGCACCGGCCCTGGCAGCGCCGCCGACAAAATGGTGTAGTGGCCGATCAGCAGCGCCGTGCGTCCGGCGGTGCCGAGGTTGAGCCGGGCATAGGGGCGGTGGATCTTCTCCGCCATCTCCTTGCGCACCACCGGCGGTATCCCGGCCAGCGGCAGCGTCTCCAGCAGTTCCAGCCAGCGCGTGGTGTCCGACCACCAGATCAGCGAGCGGCCGAGGAACTTGGCGCCGCGCACCAGCTGGGCGCCGCCCAGGAGGCCGCCGGCCTTGTGCTGGTCGTGGGCCAGCCGGGTATAGGAAAGAACGAGCGGGAATTTCTTGGCAATCGAAGCGAAAACCACAGGGGCGCCCCGTCATCATGGGTCTGCCCGGCACGGACCGGGCCTGAGGCAAGAGGGATAGCCGCAAGCCGCAGCCGCGACAAGGGGTGGCGCGCCGGGTGATTGTATTCGCCGCGGCGGCCGGAGTAGAAAGGGCGGTCGGCGTCCCGCCGAACCGGCCCCAACCCGAGAGGACGTCCCCCTTGGACATCGCTATGGTCATTCCGGCGCGCTACGGCTCCAGGCGTTTTCCCGGCAAGCCGATGGCGCCGATCTCGGGCGCCACCCTGCTGCACCGGGTCTGGCTGATCGCCCGCGCCGTCACCGGGGTCAGTCAGGTTTCGATCGCCACCGACGATCAGCGGGTGGCCGAGCATGCCCGCGGCTTCGGCGCCAGCGTGATCATGACCTCGCCCGAGTGCGAGAACGGCACCGTCCGCGTCCATCAGGCGATGCGGACCCTGGCGCGGCCGCCCGAGGCCGTGATCAATTTCCAGGGCGACGCCGTGCTGACGCCGCCCTGGGTGCTCCAGGGGCTGGTCGATGCCTTTCACGCCGACCCGTCGGCCCGGCTGGTCACCCCGGCGGTGCCGCTCGGCTGGGACGAGCTTGAGGAGTTGCGCAAGTCCAAGGAAACCACGCCCTTCAGCGGCACCCTCGTGGTCTTTGACCGCGCGATGAACGCGCTCTATTTCTCGAAGACGATCATTCCCTCCCTGCGCAGCCGCGATTCCGCCCGGCCGCCGCCGGTCTACCGCCACATCGGCCTTTACGGCTACCGCTTCGAGACTCTGGAACGGCTGGCCGCGCTGGCGCCGACGCCGCTGGAGCAGGCCGAGGGGCTGGAGCAGTTGCGGGCGCTCGAGAACGGCATCCCGATCCGGATCGTGCTTACCGACTATCGCGGCCGCACCCACTGGTCGGTCGACAGCCCCGAGGATGCGGTCCAGGTCGCGGCGCTGATCGCCCGCGACGGCGAACTGGTGCCGCTGCCCTGACTCCACCCCGATAACGATACGGAACCGGTTCCATGGACATTATTTTCGGCCGCCACGGCAACACCTTCGGCCCGGGCGACAAAGTTGTGTGGGTTGGACGGGAAACCGATCTGCCGCTGGTCGACACCGGCCGCCAGCAGGCCCGGGCTTTCGGCGCCGCCCTGGTGCGGCTGGGGCTGGCGCCCGACCGGGTGTTTTCGGCGTCTCTTGCCCGGACCCGCGGCTTTGCCGAGATGGTCAGCGAGGCCCAGACGCGCTGGCGCCAGCCGGTGATCGACCGCCGCCTTGACGAGGTTCATTATGGCGCCTGGGCCGGCAAGACCAGCGAGGAGATCGCTGCCAGCCCCGGCGGTGCCGCCGCCGCGGAGGCCTGGAGCCAGCGCGACATCTTTCCCGCTGATGCCGGCTGGGGCAGCACCGAATCCGAGATCATGGGCAACATCCGCGGCTTCATCGATGAGGTTCTGCTCACCGCCGGCCCCAGGGAGACGCTGCTGGTGGTCAGCAGCAACGGCATCTTGCGCTTCTTTCCGCGCCTGCTCGCGGTGACCAACCCCGACCGGCCGAGCCACGTCATGAAGACCGGCCACGCCGGCCTGATCTCGGGCGAACCGGGCGCCTTTCGCGTCCGTTTCTGGAACGTCGCCGCCGAGGCGCTGTCGCGCGAGCATCTGGTCTAACAGCCCCGGGCCGGGGCCAGGGCCGGGGGGAGGCCGGGACCGCAGGGACGGGGCTTGCGCCTATTTGTCGCCGCCGCCGCCGCTGCTCGGGCGGCGGGGGATGCGGCCGCGGCTGTTGAGGGCGCCGAGAATGCCGGTCGGTGCGGCGGTGGCGGCGCGGCGGATGCCGATCGGCAGCGCCTCTTCGGCCGCCTGTTCGACCTGCTCGCGGGCCTTGGTGCTGGCGTCGACCGCGACCTGCCGCTTGACCTCGGGGTCCAGGGTCGAAAAGGCGCGGGAGGCGAAATCGAACGCCGGACGGGATTTGGTGGCCAGAACCTGCCGCAACGCCTTCGAGACCAGCACGGTATCGAGCACTCCGGCTCCCGAGACGTCGTCAAGCGCGTCGGCCAGAATCCCGATCGCCTGGAGCGTACGTTTGTCGTCGAGGGGCAGCGGCGCCATGGCGTGATTCCGTTGGGGTCTTCAGTCTTCCGGCATCATACCGGAAAATAAATGAACACACACTGAATATACCCGACCCTTAAGGGCCTGTCACGCGCCGCTTTCACGCGAATCGGCACTTTGTGCAACCGGGACAGGCGGGCGGTCACTTTGCTTCGACCCTGGCATCGGGCTGAAGACCGGCCGCGACCCGGCGTTCTGCCGCTACCGTCATGATATGACGGCGTAAATCCTCGTCCTGTTCAATCAGGCGCCGGAAGTCGGGCTCGGCCAGATCCAGCAGATGGCAGTAGCCGAGCGAACGCACGTCGGCTGCGCGCGGCTCGCCGGTCAGCAGGGCCATTTCCCCGAAGAAATCGCCGGCCCCGAGCACGATCGGCGCGCTCTCGCCGGCCATCTTGACCTCGACCTGTCCCGAGGCGATGAAGTACATCGAGTCGCCGCGGTCGCCCAGCCGCACCAGCACCTCGTCGGGCAGGGCCAGCCGCGGGCTGAGCAGGCGGGCAATCACGGTCAGACGGTCCTCGGGCAGGCCGGCGAAGATCGGCACCCGGGCGATCAGGTCGGGCAGGTGCAGGCCAAGGTCCAGTTGCAGCGGTTGTTCCACCGCGCGCCAGCGCCGCTTGATATCGTGCCGGAGGTCGTTGAGGATTTCCTGGCTGATGATCGATTCCGCGTACATCACGGAATATTCGCTTTCCTCCATGCGCAGGGCGGCGCGCTTGAGGTACTGAAACTCGACCACCGGGGCGTAGTCGGGATACCGGACCTTGAGCGCGGTCAGCGCCTGATCAACCAGCCCGCGACGATAGGCCAGGGTCATTCCCAGAGTCGCGGCTGCGGTGCCGCCCAGCAGCGGCGTCAGCATGCGGCGGTTGAGGTCTTCCAGGCTGAGCAGCACCGCGCGGTTGATCAGCAGCGCCTCGAAGCGCAACGACAGCCGGCGGGCCAGCGGCCGGCGCAGATTGAGCCGCCGCTGCAGCCGCAGCGCCCACAGCATGTGTCGGGAAAAGCCGAGCGCCTCCCGCGCCGCCTGTTCATAGCCGGCCAGCCGCTCGGCGCGCACGCCGTCGAGCAGCCAGCCGGTGCGGTCGGTCAGGGCCTCGACCACCGGGCGCGAGATGATGCCGACCTTGAAGTTCTGGAGATACAGCTCCTCCTCGCGGTTGATCAGGATCACGAGGCCGATATAGAGACGGTCGTCCGCGCTCAGGCCCTGGGCGCGGGCCAGTTCCCGTTCGATCGCGGCCTGCCGCTCGACATATTGCTTGACCGTGCGCTGGGTGACGTCGGGATTGACGTGGAACTCCCGCGACATCGCCTCGACCTTCTCGGCGACGCTGGCCAGCGCCAGCGCCAGCGCCCGGTTGCGCATCGCAAGGTCGGTTGGCGACAGCCGGTCGAGCCGCAGCAGATGGATCAGGCCGCGCAGCGTCGTGCCGTGCAGGAACAGGGTCAGCAACACATAGCCCGGCGCCAGCACCGCGACGAAATGCTGGATATAGGGATCGATGTCGGGGCTTTCGGTCACCGCCAGCGCCAGGGTCAGCGACAGCGCCCCGCGCAGCCCGCCCCAGAGGATGACGGTGCTGTGGCGGAGGCTGATGTGCTGGGCCAGCTTGAGCGCCGAGAGCAGCGGCAGCAGCCCGAACAGCACCGTCGCCCGCGCCGCCAGCGCCGCGACCATCACCACCCCGAGCAGCATCGCGTCCTTGACGCTGACCATCGAGAGGTTCTGCGGCACCAGCATCGCGGCCAGGAGGAAGATCATCGAACTGGCCCAAAAGCCGAGCTGGCGCCAGGTCAGTTCAAGGTCGCCCCAGGTCGCGGGCGAGATGCGGGTGCGGCCGATCGAACCGACCACGAGGGCATTGACCACCACCGCCACCACCCCGGAAAAGCCGAGGTAATGGTCGGCCAGGATGTAGGTGAGATAGGCGAAGGAGACGGTGAGCGAGACCTCGGACAGCGGCAGATCGCGCAGCCAGGGCACGATGTGGCAGAACAGCCGCCCCATGCCGTAGCCGACCACCATGGCGCCGAAGAAGCTGCGGAGGAAGGCCAGGGAGGCGCCGAGCACCGAAGGTTCCTGCTCGCCGGTGAGCATGGCCAGCAGCAGGGTGAACAGCACGATGGCGGCGGCGTCATTGAGCAGGCTTTCGCCCGCCACCAGCAGGCTGAGCCGGCGGGGCGCGCCGAGATCCCGGAAAATGCTGATCACGGCGGTGGGATCGGTGGTGGCCAGGATCGCGCCCAGCATCAGGCAGCCGACCAGCGGCACATCGGTGAAGGGCGACACCGCGAAACCGACGGCCACGGTCGAGACCAGCACCGCCACCACCGCCAGCATCAGAATCGGCGCGATGTCCTCCAGCAACCGGCGGACATCGATGGTCAGCGCCGCCTCGAACAGCAGTGCCGGCAGGAACATCACCTGGAACGATTCGGCGCTGAGGTGAATCTCGCCCAGCACCCTGAGGAAATCGCCGGGCAGACCGTAGCGGTCAAAGATGTTGGAGAAGCGGATGCAGACCCCGAGCGTCGTTCCGACCACCGCCAGCAGCACGGTATAGGGCACGGTCAGCCGAGTCGCCAGCGGCGGCAACAGGCTTACCAGCGCCAGCAGCGCGGCCATCCCGAAGAGAACGACGCTGACATCCTGCATAACGGCTCACACCCGGTAGCGGCTCACACCCGTAGTGGCGAAGGGCAGGGTAGCGGCAGGCACGGCCGCGCGGCAAGGCCGGCCGCACCGGGAGGGTGACGATTGTTGACCCGGCTGTGGCTCCGGCACCGGGGGGCGGCCCGGTAAAACAGGCGAGTATGACTTGCCAAGCGGGGATGAATTCCGTCAAATGCCCTCGAGTTTGCGGTGTGGCCGCCCTCGGGGGCGCGGCACGGGAAAGGGACGGGCGGGTCCATGGATCACAGAATTAATCCCTCGGCCGGCACACTCCCGGCCGGACGGCGGCACCCGGTTCTGGCGCTGGTGGCGGCGACGGTGCTGCTCGCCGGTTGCACCACCAGCGGCAGTCTGGCCCAGTCGATGAGCCGGCAGCAGCCGGACTCCGACAGCTTCACCAGCGACAACACCGGCCCGGTGCCGCCCGACGTGCTGAAGATTCCCCAGTTTCCCGTGCCGCCCCATGCCACGGTGGTGCTGGCCGACACCGTGATCATCGGCGACGACGAGGACTGGTCGGGTCAGGTCTTTTTGGTCGCGCCCTACACCGTAATTCAGATTACCCAGTTCTACCGCACCGAAATGCCGAAAAACGGCTGGATCGAGACCGCGATCGTGCGTTCGCGCCGGACCTCGATCTCCTATACCCGCGGCAACCGGGTGGCCACCCTGCGCCTCAGCCCCCAGAAGGACGACAGCCGCGGCACCGACATCGACCTCGTGATTTCGCCGATTCAGACCCAGGGCACCGGCCGCCGCCCGGGCTCCAGCCCCTACGGCGGGGTCGGCACGGCGCCGCTGTCGCCGCCGGCCTCGTCCCGGCCCCACCCATAGGGACGCCGGGGGTGGCCGCGCCGCTGCAGCCTCCGCCCCGCCGGGCCGGGCGTCCGGTCGCGGTGGCTCTGGAGTACGAACCTGGCCGGTCGGCGCTGCCCCGGGTGGTCGCCAGCGGCCGGGGCGCCGTCGCCGAGCAGATTTTGGAGCTGGCCTTCGCCAACGGGGTCAAGGTGCGTGAGGACGCGGATCTGGCCCAGATGCTGGCGGCGGTGGATGTCGATCAGGAAATTCCCCTGGAAGCCCTGGTGGCGGTGGCGGAGATCCTCGCCCGGGTCTATCAGGCCAACGCCGGGGCCGGGGCCGCCGGTGCGCCGGAGGGAGGACCGTCATGACCCAGATTCCCACCATCCGGGTCGGCAATCCCGAGTTGCCGGCCGAGATCGAGGCGATCATTGCCGCCGTCGAGGCGATGACCGCGGCCATGGATAACGTCCGCGCCCGCCTGGAGAGCGGCGAAAGCGTGCTGATCGAAGGGCTGGATGTGCGCATGCGCACCGTCTACGACGCGGTCGAGCGAACCGAGGGCGACGACGTTTCGCCGCGTTTGCTGCCGCCGCTGCGGGTGATGGCCGCGAGTCTGGAGCGGCTCGAAGCCGCCCTCCGCCAGCATGTGCCCAAGCCGCCGCCGAGTGCGCCGGCGCGCAAAGGGGCCGAAGCCTATGGCGCCGCCGGGCCCAGGGTCGTGCCGTTCAAGCCCCGCAACCGGTGAGGCCGCCCGCGTGACCGCCGCTCCGCCCGCCGATCTCACCCTCGAAACCCTGCTCCGCTTCTCGGTGGCGCTGGCCGCGGTGCTGGCCCTGATCCTGGCCGCCGGCTGGCTGCTGCGGCGGCTGATCGAGAAGGGCGTGCTGCCCGGCGCGCTGCTGCCCGCCGCCACCGGGCGGGCGCAGCGGCTGGCGGTGGTCGAGATCAGGCAACTCGACGCCCGGCGCCGCCTCGTGCTGATCCGCCGCGACGGTGTCGAGCATCTGCTGCTGCTGGGCGCCACCGGCGATCTGGTGATAGAGTCCGGCATCGTGCCGCCGCCGGCGGTTCCGAACCCCGAGGCCTCGCCATGACCCGCCCTTCGTCCCGCCGGCTGCGCGCCGGCCTCACCGCCGGTTTCGCGCTGCTGGGGATCGGGCTGGCCTTCGCGCTCTGGCCCGGCGGCGCCCTGGCCCAGAGTCTGGCGCTCAATCTCGGCGGCGAGGGCGGCTCGATGACCGGGCGGGTGCTGCAATTGCTGGCGCTGCTGACCGTGCTGTCGCTGGCGCCCTCGATTCTGATCATGGTCACCTGCTTCACCCGGATCATCATCGTGCTGTCGTTCCTGCGCACCGCGATGGGCGTCCAGCAGGTGCCGCCCAACACCGTGCTGGTCAGCCTCGCGCTGTTCCTGACCTTCTTCATCATGCAGCCGGTGTTTGAGCGCTGCTACGCCGACGGCATCAAGCCGCTGATCGCCGAGGAGATCGACGAGGTCGAAGCCTTCAAACGCACGATCAAGCCGCTGCACGCCTTCATGGTCCGCCAGACCTCCGATCACGACATCCAGCTGTTCATGGAGCTGTCGCGGACGGCGCCGGTCCCCGATCGCACCCTGATCCCGATTCAGGTCATCGTTCCCGCCTTCATGATTTCCGAGATCAAGCGCGCCTTCGAGATCGGCTTTCTGCTCTTCCTGCCCTTCTTGATCATCGACATGGTGGTGGGCGCGATCCTGATGGCGATGGGCATGATGATGCTGCCGCCGACCATGGTCGCGATGCCGTTCAAAATCATCTTCTTCGTGATCGTCGACGGCTGGTATCTGGTCGCCGGCTCTTTGGCCAAGAGCTTCGGCACCTTCGATTAGCCCGGACAATTTCCGGGGCGAGGCGGGCAGAGCCCAAGCCATTGAATCGCAGGGCAGAGAGCCGGCCTCCAGCCCGGTTGCCGGAAGGGCTTTTGAGGGTGTTGAGGCGGTTCGGCGCCGCCAGCGCGGATCGGGGCTTCCCAAGGGGCCGGTCGCGCAGTAGGGTGAACTCCCATGGGCCTGAAAACCTTCACCATGCTGACCACCATCATCGCCGCTCTTGCCGGTGCGATCTACTTTTTTCCCTCGACAGGGCCGATTTGGGAAAGCAAGGCGCCAAAAGCGTCTGTCCGTTGCGCATCCCCCCTTCCAGGTCCGGGCTGTGGAAGCAGCACGAAATAGCCCCCCCCCGTCTCGACAGCTCCGCCCTGGCAATGATCACGGCGGCGATGTCGCGTCACCCCAACCCAAGGACTCGGCCATGTCTCAGAAAATCAAGATCGGTCTCCCGGTGAAATCCGCGGTCCAGGCAGGAAAAGCCGGCGGCAAGGGCGGCTAATCAACTGTGCCCGAGCGCGACGCGGCCGGCACTCCGGACCCCGCGGCCAAAACGAGGCCCCGGTTGCCTGGCCGGCGTCCGCGGTAACGGGCCAGTCAGCGTAGGTGCGCGGCAATAAGCAACGGCGGCCGTGATCCTCGGGATATCGGCCCCCGTCGACAGAATAATAACTGAGCAATTAAACTATACCCCGACTCATTGG
>SESF01022808.1_pt1 | contig 25101 bp, 10 predicted proteins | sample 3171521 | NCBI WGS metagenome assembly SESF01 (sample SAMN10866945, study PRJNA518727) | freshwater metagenome | biome: subpolar coniferous forest; feature: holomictic lake; material: water; isolation source: holomictic Lake 227, 6 m and 8 m depth | place: Canada: near Kenora, Ontario | collected...
AGGCCGAACTTGCCGATGGCGCCATCACGACCCGATTTGCTGCTGAGAGCCAGATGGACAATTCCCTCGGCGTCCCTGCGAAGAAACTCGCCGTCGTTCACACAGACAAGCCCAGGTCCCCTAAGCAGTGGATTGATCGCTTCAGGTAGCCCGTCCAAGAGTACGAGGTCTAGACGGTGAGCTCTCGCATCGTCGGCGTTCTGCACAAGCTCCTTTAGTACGGGGAACCCGTTTTCGTACCTGTCCCGGAGATTGTCAGCGATGATATTTACGAAACTGAGAGGGTCGCTGAGAAACGGCGTCATTGGCGCCTCTGTAGTCGATGTTAATTGAAGGAAAGCGACCAGCTCGGCTTCATGTTATGCTTTAGCTGCACTCGACGACCAGAAGTCGTTCCCTGGCACGCGTCGCTGCAACGTATCGTTCGAGGCGGCTCCGATCGTCGTGCTGTGTGTCTATCACCAGAGCCACAGCTTTGAATTCTAGGCCCTTTATTCGCCTCATCGAGCCGAGGCGCACGCCAGGTTCCCTTTGGCCCGGATCGGGGCTATTTGGCTGCAGTTCCATGCTTTCCAGCCCGATGGCATTCAGGGCAGACCTCACCTCTTCGAAAACCGGGGCAACACATATCTCATGGGAGCGGATATCCCCGGTGTCACAGAGAGCCTTGATCCACCCCGCAATTTCAGATGCTGCAGCCTCCAAGGATTTAACCTTTACGGCTTTGGGTTCCGGCCCCTTGAACACAGACCGATCACCCGTCGTGTCGGCGTCGCCACCGTCCAAGTCGTCTATTTCCATCCCGCTCAGAAGCGAATGCGCCCACTGGCGTATCTGCTCACTTGTCCGGTAATTGATCTTCAGGCGTCTGGAGCGACCCACGACGTTGATGTTAGCCCTGGACAGGGGAATCTTGCTTCTGCGGTTGATGCGCTGGTGGCCGTCACCGACCACGCAGAGCGGGTTAGAGGCGTCCGGTTCGGCAGGACCGAGTGCAGCTATCAGCCGGAGTCCCTCCAGCCCAAAGTCCTGGACTTCGTCGACGAGCACATGCCGATACCTGATGAACCCTCCTCTTTCAGCAATCAGCCTGGCTTGGTGGACGCTGCCTTCGAAGGTTAGCAACCCGCGCTTGGTCAAAAGGCGGTTGAATTCCTGGAAGTAGGTCCAAAGCTTCCGGCGCTGCTGTCGCGACAGTCTGGAACGTCCGGTCCGGACGGTGGTCAGATAGTCTTCCTCGGTGTCGATGCCCATGGCATCAACGACTTCGTCGTATTCCTGGCGGACAAGGTCCTGGTCGAACTCCCCATCCGCAGGCAGGCCGGCGAAGGCGGCAGACCAGAGGGTCTGCTTGTCCTGATCATCCGCAATGCGTCCCTGCCAACCCGCGCGCAGGCATATCGTGCGCGCCAACTGATGCAGGCTTGTGACCTCGATCCGCCCGGCGGCTTTCGGCGACAACTTTCGGATGAGGTGCTCGATAGTTACCGAGAGGTTGGCCGAGAACGTGGTGACAAGTACGCGATCTTTGTCGTTGGTCAGCTTTTCAGCGAGGTAGACGGCACGATGCATCAGGACGACGGTTTTCCCGGTGCCGGCCGCTCCACTGATCTTGATAGGACCGCTGACGTCCCATTCCTTGAGCTTGCGCTGGTAAGGATGGAGGAACACGCGCCATGTCTCGATGTCCTCAGCTAGGATGCTGCGCAGATGCTCCTCGCCCTCGACCAGTACGAGGTCCACGCTCGCAACCTTGTCGAGCTTGGAGAAGTCGCCTGGGCTTTCGGGACGAGCCGAAATGGCAGCAGGAGTCCCTAATGTCTCTTCCAGCGCCTCTTCCAAGGAGCGGCCGGCTATGACCCAAAACAGAACCTGTGCTGCCTCCGTCGGAAGATACGGGACGACTTCCTCGAAGGCTATGTCAGACCGGATGGCTCTGATCGCTGGAACGAGTGGGCGCGGCACTCCGGCGTGGAACAGTTCGTCATCGGACAACCGATCCAGGGGATACGTGTCGGAAGCATCATGGTCCTTCGTGGCTGAGACTTGGCTTCGTTCGGCGACCTCGGTGGTCATTTCCACGTCGAATATCTGCAAGACACCAAGAGTGCCGTGGGCCTCAAACCGCTTATTTCGGCACCAGCGATAAGCTTCGTCGTGATGGTCTACATGCATAAGGATGAACGTATCGCCTTTTTGCGGCGCGATAACGATGGCTCGCCAGTCATCTCCGACGCGGGCGCTTCGTACCTTCGGATCTGCTGTCTGCTCGATTTTCTCAAGGTTGATGCTAGCTTGAGTGCTGTCCTCCCCAAATTTCCGAATTAGCTCGGAAACCTTCTTTTGGACTTTGGCCGGGAGCTTCCCGAAGTCCGCGAGCACATCACGATGCAGCATCAACGTCGTCATCGAATTCTCTCCTTACCGCACCCTGCAGCCGTCCTCGTCACCACTTGATTCCGCTTGCCTGAATAGTGTCCGGCATCAGAACCTTCCAGCCCGCATTCTCCCAGACGTCCCGGAAGCTCGCTTGGTCACCAACCAGTAGACACGTCGGCGGAACGGCCGTTCGCCAAGCCAGTTCCGCGAAACAATCATCCGGGGCGCCATCCAGGTATACCTCTGTCTCCGGTTTCGGAACTCCTGCCGCCGCCAATCGTTCGGCAAGAGGTCGGAGCGACGGAAGGATTTCCTCGAGGACGTCCGCCCAGTCCGCCGCACTTCCGCTCGGGGTGCCCAGTTCGAGATCGGGAGCCGTTCCCGCCGCGACCTCAGACACGCAGAACCAGTCGAACCGCGGGCTGAACTGCATGAGATTGCCGAGGCCGAGCCATTGGCGCCAATGGTCGATGTAGGACGGAGCCGCGCGTTCTTCCGCTGCGTCGCCCAGCCTCAAACTGACGACGATCTTATCGTGTCCCTGGACTGCGACATCTTCGCGGCGGCCGAGGACCAGCAGGTTGCCTCCTGGAGCCAGCATCGTCGTCCGAATCCATGGACCGCTCTCTCCTGGCGAGGCTCCATCGGTGATCGATTTGCCGACGCGCCATGCCTCGTGGTGATCAAGGACTTCGGATGCCGATGCCCCGTTCTCATACTTCTTGGCAAGTATGGTGAGCGGAATGAGGTTCAAATATCCTGCGACTCTCGTCCATTCGGCAGCATCAGGCCGGGACAAGAAGGCGATCAATTGACGGAAGCCGTTGCCGACGGCATCCTTCGCTTCCGGGCAGAGCACTCCGCGGCTTTTGAGGAGCGCAATCTGGTTAGCCAGGACACCACGGATTTTTGCCTGGACCAGCGTGAAGTCGATTGCCTCGGACACTTCGGTCAAATCGTGCCAGGAGATGCTCCAGCGCCAGTATCGTCCGCTCGCCAGAATGGCCCGTCGCTTCGCCGCATCGTCAGGCAGGCGGCTCACGGCCTTGTCCGGTTCGGCATGGAATTCGAACCCGTCCGTGAACACCGCGATCGGCCGGACGGCGGCATCGTCGCAAGTGAGCATGAAATCGGGCTGGCAGGCGATGGACACTCCCTGGGATGGCCCCAGCAGCGGTTGAAGTTGGACGTCCCAGACGCGGGTGTCGGTGCCCGTGCGGAACCGGAAACCAGCCGTTCCCTTGACCAGTGCCTTGTTCCAGGTACCTCCTTCCGAAATCACAGCGGACTGGAGGTGGTCGATGAACTTCTTCTCGAGCACGCTGCCATAGATCGATGACACTGCGATATCGTCAAGAGCTCCGATATCGGTCCGGCGCTCGCCGGCCTCGATCATCGCCTTCAATAGAACGATTCCGCGCTCTCGGCTGATTTCGTCCGCTTTGTACTGGAGATGGTAGGCGCGGATGCACCTGTAGCAGCCGTCCGTATCGTCCTGTCCCCTTGCCGGCCCTAACAATCGGCAGTCGCAGGTCTCCAGGGCATTCAGGGCCAGGCGGAGCACCTCCATGATCCCTTCACCGGACCGCTCGCCGGACTTAGGGATGAACAGTGATTTGAGGAACCCGGTGCCCCCAGGTACGGCGTCCATCAGCACGAGGTATTGACGCCGGATGTCCAGCTTGTGGTCAGGCAGCACTTGGGTTTCGATGAGAAGATGTCCCGGGAACCCCCTGAAGTGCAATCTCAGACCGAGGAACAAGCATGCCCGCAGCGTTGATACGTCCGTCTTGTCGAGATCGGGAGCGAGCAGAATGCGGATCGCCTCGGATTTCAGTTCGCGGTAGAGATAGACATGCTGCCATTTGTATCCGGAGGCTGAACGCCCTTCCCGTTGGGCTTTCTCCGTCCGTTTCCGCCCGGCGCAGCTTTTTCGGTGGGAAACCCGGTCCAGAGAGGCGTCTCCAAACGCCGCCACACCGCAGTCCTGGCAGACCGGGAATCCCGTCTCCGGAACCTTCTGATCGGCACCGAACTCGAAATTGACCGGAGCATCGCCCGGCCCTGCGTTGACTTGGCGTAGAATGAGAGCGCTCCGGTATTCCAGGCCAAACGGTTCCCCTTCAGTGCCAACCGCACGCGGGTCGCTGTCCGGAGCCGTCGGATCGAAACTATAGACCAATCGGTAATAGCGCTGATCTCGTTCCTCGGCACGGTCGCCAGACAAGCTGTCGTAATACTCCATGTAGGAGATAGCGCCAGATTCTGCGAAGTTCAGGAACGGCTTCCACTGGGCGCGATCCATCTGGGACTGCTGCTGACGGTCATAGCCGCACTGCGGGCACACCACCTTGGCTTCCGGACGCTCAACCTCTTCGGCGGGTCGCATGTGTCCACACTTGCCGCACACCGCCCATGTCCTTACGAGCGGCTGGGTTTGCGTACCGATGGAAAGCTGCTGAATTCCGAACTGGTGTCCATGGGTGTAGAAGGTGTTCCCGGGCGCCAATTCCCTGATTGCAACCGCAGCGGCTCTGGTGACGTCGATCGTCAGTGCCGTACTTTCTTCCGCCGCAGCCCCGTCTCCTTCCTTGTAGACGGTTCCCGCCAGACGCACTCCGCGTTCCGGGAAGGCATAGTTCGGCAACAGGCCATGTTCGGTCAGCAGTTCAAGCGCAGACATGCGGTTCAGCGTTGCCGATCTTGCCTTCAGGATGCGAAGCTCCCGTTCGACATCCTGGAGTCCGGCTTCATCGCTACCGTCGGCCAGTTCGCGCTTTTCGTCGTTCAGACGTCGGCGAGCCGCCTCGATGGCCCGGACCTGGATACCGAATTCGTTCGCAGCTCGACGAATGCGATCCAGCAGGCGTTCCGTCTCAGCTTCGATCCGGAAGCGTGCGCGCGTGTCTGTTTGGACCTCCGAGCCAAAACGCGCCAGAAATGCATCATGCAGAGCCGCCTCATGAGCCACCATCCATGCAAGCAGGTCGATGAATGGTCCCCGGTCGCCATCCAACTCCTCTAGAAGACGCTTGCCACTGGCCGGAAGCCTGTCGACGATGCCGTCCCTCACGGCCCGGTCGATGCAGTACGCCAGGTATTGACGTGCCAGCATCGCGCTTGCGTCAAGCCAACACCCAGGCGGCTGGACCGTTCCCGCCAGCATTTCTTCGGGGCGGGCGAAAAAGAAGAGATCGTGCGGGCGCTGATTGACGACCGATACCACAAGGGCCGTTCCGGTCGTTCGGCCGGCCCGGCCGATGCGCTGTAGATAGCTGGCCGTGGTCGGTGGAACCGAACAGAGCATCGTCGTCGAGAGGTCCCCGATATCGATACCCATTTCCAGCGTTGAAGTCGCCGTGATCACGTTCGGATCGTCAGCATGGACGGCGCCGTTGAAGCGACGTTCCAGGTCTTCCCGCTCACGCGTGGTCAGTAGTCCGGTGTGTTCCCTTGCGAAGACACGACGCAGCGCGCCCTTCCGGTAGCGCGCACGGTAATAGTTCCGACGCTCCGATGGCTTCGCGAGACCGTAACGGCCGCGAGGTGTACTGCGCACGAGACTGGGGGCGTTCTCCCAAACCATGGCCTCGCCCGGCGGCCGGAAGACAGTGTGACGACTGTCGCTGCAGATCAGCAGATAGCCTTCCTCGAAAAGGCGTGCCGCCGCGGAGTTGATGGCATATAGAGGGGACTTGTCTTTCCGTTCCAAACACTGAAACAGTCCGGCATCGGTGCCCTCTCGCAGGAGGACACGGTAAAGGTCGGCGATAGCGACCTCGCTCGCTCCAGCCAGCCGGGTTCGTCCGCCCAGCGCTCGTCTGGCCCAGACTATCGACCAGGGTTCCTGCGAACCCTTTCCCCTGATACCTAGAAGACAGGTATGCCTTCCGTCCCGCTCCTCGGCCAGTAGACGTGGGGAGTATTTTCCATGAAGTGGATACGTCTCGCGTCCCTGGACGATTCGACCGTGCTTCTTCTTTCCCCAAAGGCCCCCGCGGGCGAAGGAGGAAATGAACGAATGAGAAAGTCCACCCAGCTCTCGCTGTCGGTGAAGGATGCCAAATAGCCAGAGCCGTAGCGCATCCGTCTTGATGCCATCCAGCGCCGGATCGATGAGGCGTAGGCGGGCATGAACCGCCGTCACCACCTTGTCGATGAGTTCAGGGTCCCAACCGAGACACGCGCTCGCATTCTGCTCCAGTGTGCGCCCGTGGGTGAGCATCAGTCCGAATTCGCTGACGGCTTCCCACGTCAGACGGCGAGTGACGTCAGCAAAGAGCGCGGCCGAGGGCGTCACTCCTGGGGTGCCATCGCGGTATTCGAGGTAGGGACCATATTCACGAAGGTCGGGAGGCAACAGCGTGCCCATGGCTTCGGCCATGCTGCCGGGACGTCCTGCAACCGGGCGCGACCAGTAGTCGAGAAGCCGCTCCCCGACTTCATTCAGTGGGACGCCCGCGCTGCCGGCCTCACCGATGATCCGCTGGAGGGCGGTGCGGAAGGTGAAGTTGTAGGTGCGGGCCGAAAAGAAACCTGCGCGGTGGCTGGCGTCCTGGACGCTGTCGGTGAAGGCGAGCAGCTTTGGGTCGTTGTTGAGGACCGACCCGAACATTTCGTCGATGGCGACGCTGGATACGGTCGCAGCCCGGCTACCGATGAACATCAGGCTGTCACGCTCGCGGCAGTGCGGACAGACCTTCCGGCCGGTCACCTTACCCTCGTCATTCTTGACGACTTCGTTGATGAGCTTGACACGGATGGTCCGCGATCCGGTGAGCGGGCATGGTCCCTGGCCTTGGCGTGCGACCAAGCTCTCAGGCGACAGGTACCAATCCATCATCGCAAGTTGTTGAGTGTCCCTGTCCGGCTCTCCGTCTTCGCCATCCTGCCAGGGACTGATCACGACGAGATCAGGGGATGCCGAACTGCTGATACCGGAGCCCTGGTAGATGAGACTGGGGTCATCGATCAGGCGGAAGCCCGTCACGCCGTGCGAGCCGACCAACGTCCGGCTGTCCGGGTCTATCAATGAAATCCATGCGGACTCTCCGCACTCGGTGCAATGAGCGACGGGCAAAATTCGCTTGTCGGGCTGACGGTCGTCCAACCAGCCGAACTTAGGCTCCAGGGTGAGAAAGCGGCCAAGACGTCGGAGTTCGCGCACCCAAATCTGGACCTGTGTCGGCACCAGGGGCAGCGCACGGCCGCTGCGGAGCTGACGGGCCTGGGCGACCAGTGCGAAGAAAGCGCCGACAACGGTGTGGCGTGCCGGAGCGTCCGCAGCTCCGACGGCCCGTAGAGTGAAAAATCGGTCGGACAGTCCATCCACCAGAGCATCCCAGGTCAACACCGGAGAACTGGTCAGGTCGAGCAGCGCCTTGAACAGCTCCTGGCGTCGAAGCCAATGTCCGAGCGCCAGACCCCAGTACTTTTCATCGTCAGGCTTGCTCACAATCTTCCCGAGCCAGGGGTTCTTGTCCTCCGGCAACGGGAATGCCGGCGCGCCGAACAGCGGAGCGACGCGTCGGGCGAACTCGCTTGCGGTCTCGTCGTCGCGCGGGGTGCAGTCTGCTGCAGAAGGAAGTCGGTCGGGAGATGCCCTGTCCTTGGCCGTCTCGACCATCTCGGCGATTTCCAGGCGGTTGCCTTCCTCGCTGACGATCACGGTAGGAGTGAACTGCTCCTCGAAGAGAGTGCCCGCGAATTCTGCTAGGCGAGCTAGAGGGTCCATATCCTCCTCTGAGCGGCCGCCGGCGATGGTGGCACTGGTGCCAACGCAGCACAAATCGCCCTGGGAAATGAACAGGCGCTCCTTCAGGCGACGGATCAGACATCCGACGTCTGCACCTTGGGCGCCGTCATAGGTATGCAGCTCATCCAGCACCAGATAGGCCAGCCGACCCTGGTTGTTGAAGCGCCAGAGAGGCCGGTACCTCGGCTTCATCAGCAGGTAGTCGAGCATTCGATAGTTGGTCAACAGGATGTCCGGTGGGTCCTCCAGCATTGCCGCACGGTCGGTAATGTGCCGATAGGTCTCCCGACCGTTTTCCGTGACCACTGTCATCGCTGAGAAGACACCGTCGGTCTTCGTCCCGCCGGCATCCACGCCATCATCGGCGTCGTCGTCATCGCGGCCCGTGAACAATCCGACCCGAACCTTTGCCCGTCGCTTAGGGCCGGAGCCTTCATGGAGTTCTGCCCGGCCGAAGACCTCCTCCGCGAAACGTCCGGCCTGATCGGACGCCAGGGCATTCATCGGATACAGGATGATCGCCTTGATGCCTTGCTCACCCTGCTGGACACAACGGAGGGCATGGTCGAGCACCGGATACATGAAGCACTCGGTCTTACCGCTGCCGGTTCCGGTGGTGACGATGGTGCTCTGAGGAAGCCGTCCCTTGGCGGACAGGCGCTCCCATGCCTGCCACTGATGACGGAAGGGATGAAATGGTGGGATGACGTCGAACAATGCCACCGGATCATAGGTGTCCGGCGCCGGACGGAACGGACGACGCAGCTGGACCCATGGCCCCTTGAACAGTCCATTGACCGGGTCGTTGACGAAAGCCGCGAAGGCCGCCTCTTCCTCGGGGCGTCGGAAATTGAAGGTGGCCTCGAGATAGTGTCGAATCTGCCTTCGGACGTTCTGGGCGAGAGTGGCGGGCAGCATGGTTCAGACCTGCTCGGCTGTGGCGGCAAAGCGTGCCTCGAAGGCCGCCCAGGCTCGGCGATAGTCGTCTTCGCGGTCTACTCTTGTGAACGGCGGGTAGAAGGTCTTGGTTACGGTGGCGTTGCCATTGTCGATCTGCCAGGAGACTGTGATAGGGGAGTCGCCGTTGTGACCTTCCCGAGCAGTTCGAAGCTCCCTGGCACCTGGATCTTTTCGAACTGTGTTCGGTAGACGGCGCCCGCGCGCATCGTACTCGTCGGCATTCTCGTACTGACGCATAACTGAGAACTGGATGCGGTAGATGGTTAGCAACTCCTCCAATGTCAGCTTGAGCGCCTGAGCCACAAGGACATCGATTTCCAGAAGGGCTTGGCGCCGGGCATAGTCGCTACGCAGAGCGCAGCCGCGCTCCCATACCGGTGTTAGCTCCGCCCAGGGAAGTTCATGCTCGTGTGCGAGACGGGGGTCATCACTGGCCCAGTTCTCGGCGCGCATTGCTTCAATGAAGTTGCGTTCCCATAGGGGGGCGTAATGAGTCGTCACCGAGATGAGGCGGAGAGTACGCGCGATGGAATAATCAATCGCCTCTCCGCTAAGGACAGGAAAGAATTGGACAACATCATGTCTGAAATCCGTTTTTCCCACCTGCCTTGCTATAAAATCGATACAAACTGAAGAGTTCGTCGAGAGAAAACTAAGAGCCATGCGTTCGTCTGAAAAACAGATCGAAAATATGCTGTCGATATGAGTGGTTCCTGGTGGGATAAGGCTTGGGGTCAATGTGGTGTGGTTTCCTGGATGCCCTTTCCGTCTGTGTGTATACCGATAATAGCTGGAAGTTGGGCGTGGGAGCGCTGCTGCATCCTTTACAGATGGCTTTCCTTGAACAACTATTATTCCTGGAAATCTCTTGCAAAACTCATCTGAAGTCACTGAGCTATTATTAGCTTTAACCCAGGCAATTGCCTCGCGAACCTCTCCCTTCACCACCTCGAAAAATGCAAAACGTCTCGCGGTTCGTCCCCCCGGACAACTGCGGTCGAAAGTGTAGAACTGCAGTTCTTCTGCACAAAGCACTTTCCACGCCTCTTGATCTTCGTCTGCGATTGGCCAGAACCCTGGGAGAGTCGGCTTTGGCCATTCATCAATGGCTTGGTAGAAGACTGTCATATCCTCGTTCTGTGAGCCGGGCCGATACACTGCGCGAGGTAGAAAGCTATCCAGAACCTCCGTCAAGTCGACATCATCAAAGGCATTTTTGTTGAGGCAAAAGGTACGTGCCTGTTTGTTCCACGGCCTGCTGACGTGAATCAACGGGCCGGACAGAACAAGGTCATCTGTTGATGACGGCTGATAGGTCGGTCGGTCGCATCGGGTGATAATACCGTCACGCTGGGCATATGCTTCGTCAAACATCACTGTCGAAAAGTATCGTCCGGCCAGCGCACCCAGCCGGGTTTCGACCCGTCCGATCTTTTCGAGCACCGATAAGATCGGGCGTCCATGGACTTGGGGGAGGCGTGCTTGGGCCGGGATGGCGTCGGCGTTCTCGAACAGCGCGGCAAGTTTCCGAAGGTTTCCTTCGGTCATTGTCACCAAACGCTCAGGATGGCCTGCGGTTTCCCACTTGCCGACATCAGACTTGATACCAGGCAATGGCGCGCCGGGATGGGACAGTGTCCGGCATTTCTCCAGTGTTTCTGGGTGGAACAGGTTGAACGACGCGACAAAGTTAATTTCCCCCGCTCGCCCACCAAAAATATTGACGCTAAATGCCATATGGTGATCGACGTCCGGAAACAGCGATAATTCGTTCTTGAACTGATAATGTCCCTTGAGGCGCCGGTAGTAGGCTTCACGGAGAAAGCCACCTTTGGGGTCGTCGAACACGCCTTCGGGATGTAGCAAACCGGCCACGCCATCCTCACCCAATAGGGTCCAACTCTTCTCGATGAAGTTCTTGTACAAGTTCGTTTGAACGCCTGCCAAATGCGGATAGAGCGTACGATCGTTGAGGAAGGCAGCCATGCCTTGTCCCGCTTCGAATACCCTGCGGTAATCAGCTTTACGTTCGGTAGAATTCAGTAGTTCAGGTCGTGCTCGTGTGAACTCCGCGCTTTTGGCGGCCTTCGCACCGAGCTTGGGGTCCATTTCCTCTAGCAAGGGTGCATCGTTCCAGCCGACCTTGATCCAGGGCGGATTGCCCGCCATCAAATCAATACCGTGCGGGATCCGAAGGCCATCCACAGACGGCCCCAGCAATTCAGTGAAAATGAGTTCCCAATGATGGAAGTGCTGACGATCAGCCGTCTGGCGTCCAACCCGCAGACAAGGCATGGCTTCACACAGCTGCTCGACGTCCGGAAGTTCGCCGCGAGCAGCTTCAAACATGGCCTCCAGTTCAGCATGGAGGCCAAGACGGATGGTCAGCATCGACCGGCTTGCTGACGTGCCGACATCAAGGCCGCACAGTATCTTCATTCCGGCAAGCCACGCGCCACGTGTCGGCAGCGCCGTGGACTCGTCGATGGGCCAGAAGTAGAACGCACACCAAGTGTCCATGATGAGACGCAGACGTTGGAAGGCGCCCGATGTCTGCTCGAGGGTACTGCGGATTTCCTCCTGACGCTCAAGTGTCGGTCCGGGACGGAGGGCATCCTCGGAATCGGTTGGAGTTGGCCAGACACTGGCCGTGCAGGCGGTGTCTCTTAGTGCTGCCGTTCGGTCTTTCGCGTAGGCTGTCCAAAGCTTGTCGACGGCGCCGCTGAGCGCCAAAGCGTCGGCAACGTCGTCTTCAGACCACTTCTTCTTGACCTGTTTCTTAACCCAATCGGTGCCGGTCGCGCATTCCTTCGGCCAGAACTGCTTCATCAGCTTGTCCCGGTAGGCGGGGACCATGTCCTCGTCCCAGACCAGGAAGTGGTAGATTTCGTCGGCCTTGCGTGCTTCTCCGGGCTTGAGCGTTCGCGGTGCGGCGGCGTCCTTGCCGAAATGATCCCCGTCAAGGAGCTGTTTGCTGGTCCAGACGGAACGTCGAGCGCCGATGAGACTGTTACCCGCCCGCAAGCGTAGTCCAAACCAGGGCACCGCACCGACGCGATAGATGTCGGGGGCGGCGCCTTCTCCCTTACGGACCAACAGGCGGTGCATGCTTCCGAGCCAGAGCGACAGTCCACCCAGTTCGACGGCTGTCGGGTTCAGGTCCACACCATAGACATTCCGGGTAGCGATGAAGTGTTTCACACGTCGGAGTTCGTCGTCATAGCGTCCGGGTTCGATGACAAGTTTCAACTGCTCCTGCTTAAGACGCAGGTAGGCGTGAGAGAGCTGGTCGCACATCTCGTTGATGAAGGCGGCTGACCCCATGGCCGGTTCGCAGATGGTCAGTTCCAGGATGCGATCGGCGTCGGCAGGCGTGAAATCTTTCAGTCGTTCGTTCAGCACCTCGCGGACCAACGTCCGCGTCAGCACCTCAGGGGTGTAGTAGGACGCCGAATTGGCACGGTCGACACCGGTCAGGCGCAGTATGAACTCTCCCGGAAGATAGATGCGCGGCCGACGGCTGCGGCGCTCGACAACAATTTCCCCTTCCCGGAACTCTGACGCCCGGGCTTCCGGCACGAACCAGGTCTGGACGTCACCTGGAATGTCATCGTCATAGATGACTTTCGCACCTGCATCGGCTTGACGTGTCTCAGGCTCCGGGGCCTCGTCAGTATCAGCTTCCTCGTCGTCCGGCGCCTCTCCAGCATCATCCTCGTCAGCGGAGGCCGCGGGACGCTTCTTGTCGAGGGCGCAGTGGACCTGGATCAGCCGCTCGCCGGCGAAAAACCCGGTGTAGGACAGCAGACCTTCATAGACGGCACCAAGTTGGACGATGCCGAGTTCCGCGTAGTTGATCCGACCGATCGACTTGCCCTTTTCATCCGTCCCGAGGCTGAGCGCGCGGATTACCCGCTGAAGGTTGATGTTCGGCAGTTCGGAACGGTCGAGCAGCGGTGTTGCGCCAGGGTCGAACAGGGTGGCGGTCAGCGGCCTGACCACGAATGCCTTCAGGAGGCCATCGTCTGATTCAATGACCTTCCGCCCGGACTGGTCCAGACGAAGTTGACGGGATTCGGTGGGGGCTTCAGCGAACAGCGCGAGCTGGACGGGCTTGCTGGCCGGCCACGGATCGGCGGTCTCTGTCGGGTTAGCCGGCCGGGTCGGTTGGAAACCCTGGTGTATCAGTCTGAACAGCTTTTTCAGGTGCGCATGGTAATAGGCGCCCTTTTCCGCCTGCATCGGCATCTCGCCGGCGTCTGCCAAGTCTCGTAGCGCTTCCAGGCTGTAGCCCAGACGATAGACGTCATCGTTGATCGGGAGGATACCCAACTCGCCGCCGCGAGCCTCGGCGTAGAGGCAGAACAGAATGCGGTAGACGAAGACCAGTGCTTCCTGTCTCAACTGGTCGGCCGTCACCTCGCGGCCGCCGCCAGGGAGTTCCGGTTCATCGGCCGAGAGGTTTCGGTACGAGAGCCTGCGTGCCCGCCGGTGCTCCACCCAGCCGTTGCACACCTCCTCAATAGCCCTGCGGACGGCGCCCTGGAGCTTGGCCGAGACGCCGTGAGTGAATTTGTGGCTCTGGCCTTCCAGAGTGTCATGGAGGACTGAGGCGGATTCCGACTCTGGGCACAGGGTCTCTGCCGACAGGAGCGATGCGATGGCCTCGAAGCAAGCCTGCTCCTTTCGGCCAAACGCGTCATCGAGATCGAATTGGATCCACCGACCCTGGGCAAACGTGCTGCGGTCGAACAGCTGAATCAGGGAACCCGAGAGCAGCAGTACCCAGCGAGGGCTATCCTCTTCGCGTAGGAGGCGACCGACAGCTTCACCCCAGGAGCTGTCTAAGTGGGCCGTCCCTTCGGAAGCCGTACCGGCGGGAACCCGTGCTTCCAGTGGGTCCTCGGTACCCCAGTCGGTCGGTAGCGCCGCATCGGGCAGGCAAAATGGTGTCTCGGCGGCCACCAGCCACGGCTTGCCGGATCGATTGAGGCGACACAGGACGGGTAATGCAGCCCGCTCCGCAACCAGCACCATAGAGTCGGGGGCCGATACATAGCCGAGAGCTCGCAGCAAGGCGTCGTGCCAACCGCTCAGTTCCGGTTCGGTCGCCGTGACGCGGTGTTCTATGCAGTCATAGTCGAGCGCCTGTGCCTTGGCTTTGAAGTAGGTCTCTCCCAGAGCCAACAGGCGCCTTGGCACGCTGCGGCTACCAAGCTCTTTCCATGCCTTCACTGGCTCGGCAATGTCCTTGACGAACTGATGCTCGAGGTAATGGGCGGCATAATATTCGCCGACATTGTTGATGGAGGTGTCGAGCGGCATCAGCGGACCCCCTCGATAGCAAGAATGAGCCGAGTGGTGGGTTGGTCGGTGGCCTCGAAGTGAGACTGCTTCCAGTTCCGAGAGCGATCCTTCACGTACTTCTCACTCTCTTCCAGGTCCTGGCGCAGCTTGATGGCCGTCGCCGTGTTTGGCCCGAGTTCGGCCAGGGCGTCATCTATTCGGATGCGCCGTTGGGTGAGCCAGCGGTTAAGACGGCCGTCCTCCTTGTCGAGGTGGGGCTTTACCTCGCCCTGGCGTTGACGCCGGCGTTCCTGGAGGTATTCGCGGCTCTGTTTCACGGCTGCGGCAACAAAGCCGCGAAGCAGGGACTCCGACAGGGTGCCTCGCTTGCCGACGTCGGCAAGCTCGTGGAACCCGGCGTCGTCAAGCGCCCGGCGCAGCGGGTTGATTGCGGTCCGTCCGCCCTTTGAAAGAGATACGGCGTGGGCATCAACGATTAACGGCGTGCCGGCTCGGGAGCTTACTTGCCCGATAAAGCAGAAGCACATCTCACCCTGAGGTAGATGAGGCGAGGCAATGAGCGGCGCCTCTCCACGCGGCATCAGCATCATCAGTCGCTCGGTCAGCCAGCGGGAGACCGGGTGGAGTTCGGTCAGCAGCAACTCTTCGCTCCACTGCCCGCGAAGGTTCCGGGCGGCCCTGATGGCAAGGTCGACGCGATCATGGTCGACCGTCAATCGGAAGCGTCCATCATCTGACCATGCCTCTTCGGGAATGGCCGTGGCGCCGAATATAACGTCGCGTCCAGCCTCCGGGACTCCCAGGCGGCGTCTAAGATCGGCAGGCGGGGTGATGATGAACTGTCGCCCGGTCTTTTCGATGGGATGGTAGCTCCGGTCGCCGGCCTGCTGTGCCAGGAAAGCATAGCCTTGCTCCAGGAACTCCGCTTCTGCGAACAGCCGGATGCGCGAGGTGTCTTCACGCTCGTCCGAATTCTGCTCCGGAGACTGGGCAGGTACCGGAACGGGGGTGTCTTCATCGGCGAACAGGTCGGCCAGTTCGTCCATCGCATCGAGAGACGCCTGCCGAAGTAGGACTTCCATGGAGTCTGCTTCGGAGGCGCTTTCGTCGGGTTGACGCGTTGTGTCCAACTCGAAAATTCGTGTGTCGCCGGCCAACAGACCTCGTTCGGCAATGAAGGTCTCTTCCTTCTCGGCGTCATAGAGTTTGAGGACGCTCTCGCCACTCCGCGCCGTCCGGTTGATTTCCTCCACCTTGTCGATCAAGCGCTGGAAGATGGCGCCGTCACCCTGAAGCTCCCCGATGTCTGTTCGAACCATCAGGTAGTGAATGACCGGAGTGTGTGTCTGACCGAAACGGTCGATTCGTCCATTCCGTTGGATCAGGGTGATAATCGACCATGGAAGGTCATAATGAATGATGTTCCAGCACTGGTGATGGAGGTTGACGCCTTCCGACGCCACGTCCGTAGCAAGCAGCAGGCGCACGGCAGCGGTTCCCGTGCCGAAAGCCTCGACCGACTTTGCCAGCCAGATGTCCGACATGCCGCCGTGAATTACGGCCAATGTCTGATCGGGTTGCTTTTCCTGTCGGTCCGACCAGGACAGCTTGAAGTCGGCGGAAAGTGCCAGGGCCAGCGCTTCTTGAGTCACACGGCTCTCGGTGAACAGAAGGATGCGGGGGCTGGCAGGGCCACCATCCCAGCCAATCTGCTTCAGTTGTTCCCGAAGCAGCCGATAGCGCGTGGAGTCGCGGATGGACATTTCCGACAACGCAGTCCGCAGGCCGTCCAGTGCAGCCACATCGGCGTCTTCTCCCCGCTTGCGCCTGAGGGTGCGTAGACTCGTCTCGACCATCGAATGGCAGGCTTCCGGACTGGAAAGGAAGCTCTTGTAGAGGCCCCATCGAACGATAGCATCGCGATCGCCAGCTGTGCCTTCCTGTCTAAGTCTGGCCAAGCGCGCGTAGATCGCTTCTTCCCGTGAATTCGCCTTCGCCGATGTCTCGGCAAGTGGAACGACCCGTCGCGACGCGAGGTCTGCCCCCGCCTCACCTCGGATGTCTTCCTTGAAGCGCATCAGGAAGAACGGCTTGATGTCCTCGGACGAATACTGGCGGAACCTCGGGTCCGGAATGGCCGACGGGTCGAGCAGACCGATCAGACGACCGAACGTTTCCTTGCGACCGTTGTGTGGAGTGGCCGTGGTGAGAAGCATGCTGTCTGCGCGTCGAGAAAGCAGGCGGGCAAGACGGTAGCTGTAGTTCCGGTCGGGATTGGTGGCACCTGCGACGTTGTGGGCCTCGTCGATCACGACGACGTCCCAGCGGGTGTTTTCCAGGAAGTGTCGATACCGACCGACGTCCTTCAGGGTGTCCATCGACATGATGACACGGTGGTAGACCTCGAAGGGGTTCTTGGACGCCGGAATGCGAAGCCTGAGTCTGGCAAGTCCGACTGAGTCCAGACGGACAAGGGGAATGGCGAAGCGATTCCAGAGCTCGGCCTGAAACTGTGTGAGCATCGATTTCTTGGCGAGCACGAGAATGCGTTGGGCCCGCCCACGGCGGATGAGTTCCGCCAGAATCATTCCCACCTGGATGGTTTTGCCGAGACCAACGGCGTCGGCAAGCAGAAGCCGAGGCCGCATCTGGAGCAGCGCCTTCTCAACTGCCTTGACCTGGAACGGCATCGGACGGAATGCGCCCATGCCGTTCAGATCAGGATGCGGCGCAGTCAACGGCATCTGCCGAAGCTGGGCCTCCAGGAAAAGCTTGGACTTTCGGAAGCCGTGGCTGGTGTCGCGGACCAGCTTGGTGTCCGCAGGGTCGATGGGTTCGATCTCGTCGAGGTCGGTAATGAACGCAGCCTCATGTCCTCTGACCATCTCGTCAGCCCCGAGACAGTAGGCGACCTGCGAACCGGTTTCAGCGTTAAGGCTTTCCACCTTGGTAACCAGCCATTCGGCGTCGCGGCAGAGCACCCTCATCCCGGGTGTCAGTAGGGGCGCAAATCGAGAGGCCATGTCTGTATCCAAAAATGCCAGGGAGGCTTATTCGCAATCACAGTGGACTACCAGATGTCGGCTTGCCATGCAATTCGTGCCTGCGGACACAAGAAGGCGCTATTGAACCAGCTCTATTAAACAAGGAGCTTTGGTCAATACTCGCATCGTTTGGTTGCAACAAGTGCAATGCGATAAGGGGTCGCATCAGCATTGAATCATCTCGGCAAGACTAGTTGCCAGTAAATAATTTCGTAGCAGCCTGTTGTAAAGCCAATTGTTGAGAATAATTGAAATCGAGTTCAGTTGCACAATAATCAGAACTTCACCGCAGTCGCCAAAATTTTAGCCCTGACAACAGCAGTGTGCTCAGAGCGCATAATTATGTGTGGAGGCGTACATCATTGCGCGTTGAGGCGTCATCATTTGAACAGTGCGGCCAAAGCTGCGAGGTGATTATTGGCTATATGTTGATAATATGTATCACATAGGTCTGGTATATGCGGCACATCAGCTGATTGGACGCGCGATGTGCCGCTTCTGGAAGGCGCTGTGGCAAATCGTCAGACACCCCAATTTGTCACACGCGCTCTGATTTCAGCGCGGAGGCCGGCTTCACTATCTCGGATTAGCCCTGCAATTACCTCGCTGACGGTGATTTGTTCATTAAGGTCAACATTGCGGGTTGATACAAGGCGTCGTACCACGGCCAACAACTCGCGCGGCAAGGTTACCTGTACCGTCTCGGTTTCGGTCGAGGGTGCTTGCGCTGACGTCTCGACAACGGGAATGTCTGCTACGACTCTGGCTCTGGGATTCTGTGCGGTAGGGTTGGCTGCAGGGGCCTCGCCCCCATGTTTTAGAGCCGCTCTGCGATTACGCTGACGCTCTGCATCGCGTTTGCGGCGTTCCTCGATGGTCATGCCTGTGCCGCGCTTACGTCCACGTTTAGCTGTCTGGACGGGATCGGCTACAGACTCTTCCGTGACCGGCGTCTGGTGGTCGGAGTCTGCCTCCCCCCCCACTGTATCCTTGTCGCTAATGGTCGCGCTTGCAGCTGCTTTCAGAGCGCCCCGCCTATCACGCTGCCGCTTGGCCTCCCTTGCTCTGCGAGCGGCGTCAGTCATGGGTTCCTGACTAGTCAAGAGGTAGCCGTATGCTGTGAGTGTTACCCCCATCGCCTTGACATGCTGTTCCCAAAATTTTTGAGCGGCATCACGCTGAGCAGGGGTCCATGAATCTGGGGCAACGCGTGACCAGGATGGCCGGCCAGGAGGACGAGGGTAGTCTACGTTCATGCTTGTGTCCTCACTCATGATTCTGCTCCCCCAAACGGCACGGATAGCAATTCGACGATTCCGGTCGTTGTAGCACATTTTGGTGGGCCATGTAACACATAACGGACATCGAATAACGGGTCACGACAACCGAGAATCGCATTACGGACTCGGTCGGTGGTCTGTCGGCCTTGCAACCATTGGCCTAACGGGCGCTATCACATCAGAGGTCGCTACGCGTCTCACTATGGAACACATCCGTACGGTTTGGGTGCAGCCAGGCTTGTGATGCCATTCACGACAGATGCCGCTCACCTATTTTGTGGACATCCGCCGTATTGGGCTCCTCAATCAGCTTGGGGTGTTCTTTACGCGCCTGCCAAATCTGTTGTCCTGATTGTGGGTTCGTATCGCGATCGCGATTTCTCTATACGTGTTCTGTTATCATACGTCGGTATGAATGCAAGCTCTCCTGGGCCGGCTTTGCTTTCAGTGTGCAGCTTATCTGCCACATTTTGTTGACGGCGATTATTTTTCATAGTTTCCTAGTGTCTAGGGTTTGACGACGATACCGTACGGTGTTACCGTACTCTTAGCAAGGCATGCCGATATCCGTGACAACGGACGTCCATTTTGTGTCGTACGGCTTCAGTCCGTCACACCTTCTTGGTCCGCCAGCAGTCCAGGCAACCGACTACCCGAGGAGAGCGCCAGTGTCCGCATCAACGACCGATGAGCTGAACGCGGCCCTGTTAAATGCGGCATTGCTCGGCAAGGTATCCCTTGTCGAGGATCTGGTCAGCAATGGTGCGGATGTGAATGCCGTGGACCAGTGGGGCGACACTCCTCTTCACTGGGCGGCCTACTACGGCCATGCCGCCGCTGTCGAGTTTCTGATTGCCCATGGTGCTGGTGTGAATGGCAGGGGGGAGTGGGACAACAGCCCTCTTCACTGGGCGGCCAGACAAGGATATGCCGGCATCGTGGAGTTCCTGGTCGCCAAGGGCGCGGATGTGAATGTCAGGAACAAGGATGGCAATACCCCTCTTCACTTGGCGGCTGGGAATGGCCATGCCGCCGCCGTCGAGTTTCTGGTCGCCAAGGGTGCAGACGTACGCGCTGTGAGCCATTACGCCGCCACCCCTCTGCGCCTGGCGGCCGAATATTGTCATGCCGCCGTTGTCGAGCATCTGATCGCCCATGGCGCAGACGTGAATGCCGTGGACCAGTGGGGCGTCACTCCTCTGCACTGGGCGGTTGAGTTTGATCACGCCGACGTTGTCGAGTTCATGGTCGCCATGGGCGCCGACGTGAATGTCAGGAACAAGTACGATAACACCCCTCTGCACCGGGCGGCTTTATTCGGTCGTGCCGCCATCGTCGAGCATCTGGTCGCCAAGGGCGCCGACGTGAATGCCAAGGACGAGGATGGCGACACCCCTGTGCACTGGGCCGCCTATTATGGTCATGCCAACGTCGTCGAGTTCCTGGTCGCCAACGGCGCCAATTTGGATGCCGCGGATCAGTGGGGAAAGACCGCCATAAACTGGGCAGCCCTGAATGATCAGACTGCTATCGTCGAGCCTCCAACAAGGCGTCTTCATTAAAGATGAGGACACCTATCCGGGGCACGACATTGCTTGCGACGAACTTTAACTTGGAGAAGGCATGATGATTACTCTCAGATCCCCATGGACGTTGTTTCTTTTGCCGAAGCGGTTTGTTGGTGACAACTTAACCGTCGACGGGAATGCCGTCTTCATCGATGGCCTTCGGCTCTATGACGACGAGCTGTCTGCGAGAGAAGTGCGCCAAGCGTGGGTGCAGTGCTCCGGAAGTCTCTCCATTTCACGGTCATAACACCCCGCTGAAACCATCGGACTTCAAGAGTTTCTGCTCCACCAGCCGCGTACACGAGGGGACATCAATGCGCAACTTGCTTACATCATTCTCTGATCGTGTCCGGCGGAACTTGGCACGCAATGGCCTTATTCTGTTTCCAAGTGTTTTGTTCCCCAGTGGACAAAGCAACAATCGGACATGTGATATCGTGAATGCGGTGGACCAGTGGGGCACCACCGCTCTGCACCGGGCAGCCGCGAGAGGCGATGTCACCATCGTCGAACATCTGGTTGCCAAAGGTGCGAGCGTGAATGCCGTGAACGGCTTCAGCAGCACCCCTCTGCATCGCGCGGCTGAACATGGTCATGCCGCCATTGTCGAGAGTTTGGTCGCCCATGGGGCGGATGTGAATGTCAGGAACGAGGATGGCTACACCCCTCTTCACTGGGCGACGATATACGGTCATGGCGTCGTCGTCGATCAACTGGTCGCCCATGGCGCTGACGTGAACGTCGTGGATGAGTTTGGCAACACCGTTCTTCAGCGGGCGGTCCAAAAAGGTCATGCCGCCATTGTCGAGAGTTTGGTCGCCCATGGTGCCGATTTGAATGCCGCGAATACGGTTGGTGACACCCCTCTGCACCGGGCGGCCCGATATGGACATGTCTCCATCGTCGAGCATTTTGTCGCCCATGGGGCGGACGTGAATGCCGCGAACGAGTGGGGCGACACCCCTCTTCATCTGGCGGCCGAGGCTGGACAAACTGCCATCGTCGAAATTCTGGTCGCCCATGGTGCGGACGTGAATGCTCTGAACAAGTCTGGCGTCACTCCTCTGCACTGGGCGGCCGAGTATGGACATGCCAGCATTGTCGAACATCTGATCGCCAAGGGCGCGGACGTGAATGCCGTGAACGAGAACGGCAATAGCCCCCTGCATTGGGCGGCCCTATTCGGTCGTTCCGCCATCGTCGAGCTTTTGGTTGCCAAAGGGGCAGACATGAATGCCTCGAACAATTACGGCAACACCTCACTTCATACGGCGGCCAAGAACGGCTATGACGCCATTGTCGAGTTTCTGGCCGCCAAGGGCGCCGACGTGAATGTCGTCGATCAGTTCGGCGACACGCCTCTCCATGACGCGGTCACGAATGGACGTTCCATTGTCGAGAGTTTGGTCGCCCATGGCGCTGATGCCATCGTCGAGCATCTGGTCGCCCATGGCGCAGACGTGAATGCTCTGAACTCGGATCGTAACACCCCTCTTATTCTGGCGGCCAAGGATGGTCATGCAGCCATCGTCGAATCTCTGGTCACCAAGGGTGCCGAGGTGAATGCGGTAAACCAGTTCGGCAACACCGCTCTGCAATGGGCGGCTGTGAACGGGCATGCCGCCATTACCAAGTTTCTGATCGCCCATGGGGCGGACGTCAATGCAGTAGATCAGTGGGGAAACACCGCCTTTCGAGGCCGCCCCTGATAGGCGGTGGCACCCCTCGATATGGACACTCTTCGACCATCAAAGCCAAGGATGCCAGTAATGAGCAACTTATTGCTGACTGCCGCCGTGAGTAGCGATGCAAATGCCGCTGATGTGAATGCGGTAGACCAGTATGGCGCCACCGCTCTTCACTGGGCGGCGGTGTTTGGCAATGCCGCCATTATTGAGCATCTGGTCGACAAGGGTGCCGACGTGAATGCTACTAACAAGGATGGCGACACCCCTTTGCATCGTGCAGCCAGCTACGGTCATGCCGCGATCGTCGAGCATCTGGTCGGCCATGGAGCGGACGTCAACGGCTCAAACATGTATGGCGACACCCCTCTTCATCTGGCGGCCAGATACGGACATACCGCGATCGTCGAGCATCTGGTCGGCCATGGAGCGGACGTGAAGGGTTCAAACAAATATGGCATCACCCCTCTTCACTTGGCAGCCAAGGATGGACATGCCGCCATCGTCAAACATCTGATCGCCCATGGGGCGGACGTGAATGCTTTAGACCAGTGGTCCAACACTCCTCTTCAAGGGGCGGCTGAGTATGGTCATGCCGGCATCGTGGACTTCCTGGTCGCGAAGGGTGCCGACGTGAATGCGGTGAACCTGTTTGGTAACACCTCTCTTATCTGGGCTGCCCGATACGGTCATGCCGCGATCGTCGAAATCCTGGTCACCCATGGTGCGGACGTGAAGGCCGTAGACAATAATGACGACACCCCTCTGCACCGGGCGGCTGAGTATGGTCATGTCGCCAGTGTCGAACATCTTGTCGCGCATGGCGCGGACGTCAAGACGGTGAACCGGTTTGGCAACACGCCTCTGCACTTGGCGGCCCGGTACGGTCATGCCGCCCTCGTCGAGAATCTGATCGCCCATGGTGCCGATTTGAATGCCGCGAACGAGTGGGGCGACACCCCTCTTCAATTGGCGGCCGGGAATGGCCATGCCAGCGTTGCCAAGTTTCTGATCGCTCACGGCGCCTCAATATGGACACTCTTCAAACATCAAAGCCATGGAGGCTTGTAATGTACAGCTTATTGCCAACTGCCGCTCCGAGTAGCGATGCAAATGCAGTTGATTTGAATGCCGCAGGCCAGTATGGCGCCACCGCTCTTCACTGGGCGGCTGTGTTCGGCAATGCTGCCATTGTCGATGATCTCGTTGACAAGGGAGCGGACGTGAATGCCGTGAGCGAGGATGGCAACACCTCTCTGCATCGGGCGGCTGGGTTCGGCCATCCCGCCATTGTCGAGCATCTGGTCGCCAAAGGCGCGGACGTGAATTCCTTGAACAAATATGGAGACACTCCTCTTCACTTGGCAGCCAACTACGGTCATGCCGCCATTGTGGAGTTCCTGGTCGCCCATGGGGCGGACGTGAAGGCTTTGAACCTGAATGGTGGCTCTCCTCTTCACTGGGCAGCCCGATACGGACATGCCTCCGTCGTCGAATATCTGGTCGGCCATGGAGCGGACGTCACCGGCTCAAACAGGTTTGGCGACACTCCTCTTCACTTTGCGGCCGGTAGAGGGCATGCCTCCATCGTCAAATATCTGGCCGGCAAGGGGGACTGTGTGAATGTAAAGGACAAGTCTGGCAATACCCCTCTTCACTGGGCGACCGGGAATGGTCATGCCATCATTGTCGAAATTTTGGTCGCCCATGGCGCAGACGTGAATGCGGTGAACCGGTGGGGCGACACCCCACTCCACTGGGCGGCCGGGAATGGTCATGCCGCCATCGTCGAACATCTGGTCGCCCATGGGGCGGACGTGAATACTGCGGATAAGTACGGGACTCCCCCTCTTCATTTGGCGGCCATGAATGGGCATGCCGCCGCCGTCGAGTTTCTGGTCGCCAAGGGCGCGGATGTGAATGCGGCAAACCAGTTCGGCAATACCCCTCTTCTCTGGGCGGCCCGGTACGGCAATGTCACCATTATCGGATATCTGATTTCCAAGGGCGCCGACGTGAACGCAGTGACCAACGCTGGCAACACCCCTCTGCACCGGGCGCCCCTGAACGAGGGTGCCCCCATTGTCGAGGATACGGTCGCCAAGGACGCAGATGTTAATGCCGTAGACCAGATCGGCAACACACCTTTCCAAGGCAGCGCCTGATAGGCGGTGGCACCCCTCGATATGGACACTCTTCGACCATCAAAGCCAAGGACGCCAGTAATGAACAACTTATTGCCAACCGCCACCGCCAGCAGCGATGGAAATGCAGCTGATATGAGTGCCGCCAACCAATGGGGCAACGCTCCGCTGCACTGGGCGGCCCGATACGGCCATGCCGCTATTGTCGAGCATCGTGTCGCCAATGGCGAAGACGTGAATTCCGTAGACCAATACGGCATGCCCCCCCTGCACTGGGCGGCCATGAATGGACATGCCTCCACCGTCGAGTTCCTGGTCGCCCATGGGGCGGACGTAAATGCCGCGAACAAGAACGACAACACCCCTCTTCACTTGGCGGCCAAAAACAACCATGCCGGCATCGTGGAGTTCCTGATCGCCCATGGCGCAAACGTGAATGTCGTGGACGACTACGGCAACACCCCTCTGCACCAGGCGGCCGAATATGGTCATGCCGCCATTGTCGAGTTTCTGATCGCCAACGGAGCGGATGTGAATGCCAAGGACGAGAATGGCGACACCGCTTTGCACTGGGCGGCCGGGAATGGCCATGCCGCCGCCGTCGATTTCCTGGTCGCCCACGGTGCGGGCGTGAATGGTAAGGGAGAGTGGGACAACACTCCTCTGCACTGGGCGGCCGTAAGCGGACATACCGGCATCGTTGAGCATCTGATCGCTAAGGGCGCGGATGTTAATGCCGTGGGCGAGTGGAATGCCACCTCTCTCCACATTGCGGCAAAAAAAGGTCATGCCGCCATCGTCGAGCATCTGGTCGCCAAGGGCGCAGGATTCAATGCGGTGGACGGGAGGGGGAAAACCCCTCTGCACTGGGCGGTCCGATACGGCAATACCGACATCATTGGATATCTGATCTCCAATGGTGCCGACGTGAATGCCGTAGACCAGATCGGCAACACACCTTTCCATGCCTATCCGGTTA
>SESF01016071.1_pt1 | contig 25093 bp, 14 predicted proteins | sample 3171521 | NCBI WGS metagenome assembly SESF01 (sample SAMN10866945, study PRJNA518727) | freshwater metagenome | biome: subpolar coniferous forest; feature: holomictic lake; material: water; isolation source: holomictic Lake 227, 6 m and 8 m depth | place: Canada: near Kenora, Ontario | collected...
GGAGGCGAGGGTCGGAATCGACCATCTAAGCCTTTAGTTACCAACCACTTATAGCAGCTTTCCCGATGGATTCAACCACTTTTTCGCTTATACACCCTTATGTCGTGAACCCGTTTCCATATGCAGCTGCTGGAGGTTTTGCTGGAGGCGCGCTTCGCCGTCGGTGCACCGCTGGCGCCGACTGGCGCGGACTGGTCTGCTGACGTTTTTGCTGACAGTGCCTCAGGTCGGTTTTCAACCATCGCCTTTGGAGGGGAAAGGGAGGATTCCAAATGAGTCAGGACACTGGACCTCGACCATCCGTGACTCGCCATCCCTGCGCCCAGGCTTTGGGAGATGGCGTTGGGGTGGCTTGGTCCAACGTTTTGGTTCCAGACACTTCAAGAAGCGAGAGTCTGTTTTGCTGCCGATACGAACGTCTGGCCGGGCACGAATTCGGGAACGATCTTCACATGCCGAGAACGGCCCGCCCCGTGCCGGATGACATCCACGGCCAGGGCCCCGAGGGTGTGACCGGACTTCACACAGTCAATGCGGTATTGGGCCACCGAGGGTATGTGGAAATCCAGGAACGGGCTATCGATGCAGCAGATCACCGAGGCGTCAGCAGGGACCCTCACGCCTTGGGACTGCAGGAAGCCGAGGGTGGTCAACGTGTGTTCAGCCAACGACACCAGGTAGCCCGTCGGCTTGGGCGAAACTCTCAAGAGTGACTGCAGGGCCTGGCAAATACCCTCGCGGGCGTCATCATGGCGGGTGACCGTCGCCTTCAAATGAGGAAACCGATTGGCAGCCTCAAGGAAACCCCGGACGGCTGACTGGTCGCTGGCGTTCAAGAGGGCTTGAGTCACGTAGACGACGTGTCCCTGGCCCTGGCCGGCCAGGAGATGGACCGCGTGAAAACAATTGGCCGCATAGTCGAACTCGACATTGGGCAGGTCCACTCCTTCATGACATGCGCCGGTCACCACGCAAGGAAGGCCACTGGACACAAACCACTCCTGAATCTCACGCGTGGCGTTGAGCAAGACCCAGGCGGCCGTGTCCGGCTGAAAGGCAAGATCCTTCATGCGTTTGGCAGAGAACCGGTCATAGAGATTGGGGTGGCATTCAAACTCCAGACGGAAGCCTGCCCGTCCCACATGCTCCCGCAAGGCGTTCTCCTCCACCTGGGTGGAGTGATCATTCATTTCCGCACGTCGCGGGCTGAGGTAGCGGATTACCTTGGCGGCACGTGCCCGGCTCCGACGGCGGACGGGTGGGAGGATGGCCAGAGTCAGCCCGCGCCCCCGGCTCCGCAGCCACTTTTCCCGGACCAATTGGGCCAGGGCGGAGCGGATCGTGCGGCGGCTCACGTGCAACTTCTGGCAGAGGGCGGCCTCGCTCGGCAGGTATTCCTTCCAAAGTCCCTCAGCGAGCGCCTCCCGCAACTGTCGTGCGGCGGCGTCCCGGAGGAACTCTCGCCTGATTGGTTCAATCATACCCCTCCCTTACCGCCACCGCCGCAGTCTGTCCAGCCAGTTGTTACTAAAAGAGACAACTGGGATGAGCTTCCGGCTACCGCACACACGCGCTAAGCTGGGATGAACCATGAACCTTGAATCCATCCAGGGCGAAATGCAGAAGACCGGTCTCGACGGCTGGCTCTTTTTCGACCATCACGGGCGCGACCCGCTCGCCTACCGGGTGCTGGGTCTGAAACCGCCGGGCCACGTCAGCCGGCGTTGGTACTACTTCATTCCCGCTCGGGGCGAACCCCGCGGGCTGGTGCATCAAGTGGAGCCGCATGTTCTCAATCCCTTGCCCGGTGCCAGGATTCCCTATGCCCGCTGGCAGGAGCAGGAGGCTGGGTTGCGGAAGCTGCTGCAAGATGCCAAACGGGTCGCCATGCAATACTCGCCCCGGTGCGCCGTCCCCTATGTGGCCAACGTGGACGCGGGCACGGTGGAATTGATCCGCGGCCTCGGCGTGGAGGTGGTTAGCTCGGCCGAGTTGATCCAGATGTTCGAGGCCAAATGGACGCCAGCGCAGTTGGAAATGCACCTGGAGGCGGGGCGGCGGGTGGACCGGATCCGGCACGAAGCCTTCGAGCATATCAAACAGGCCAGCCGCGCCGGGCAACCGCTGGACGAGTACGGCGTCCAGCAATTGGTGATGCGGCGGTTTCAGGAGCTTGGTTTGGCCACGGATCATCCGCCGATCGTCGGCGTGAATGTCAACGCGGCCGACTCGCACTACTCGCCACCGGCTGCCGGCAGCGCTCCGATCCGTCGCGGGGACTTGGTGCTGCTGGACCTGTGGGCGAAGCTCGATGAGCCGGACGCGGTCTATTACGACATCACCTGGATGGCGTATTGCGGGGAGGAGGTGCCCGCGCCGATGCGCGAGGCGTTCGCGGTTGTTGTGGGCGCCCGCAATGCCGGCATCCGCCTGGTGCAAGAGGCGGCGGCCGTCGGCCGGGCCCTGCGCGGCTACGAGGTGGACGACGCGGTCAGCGGCTACATCGCATCGCGCGGGATGGCGCATTGCATTCGGCACCGGACCGGCCATTCCATCGGGCGCGAAGTGCATGGCGTCGGCGCAAACATGGACAACATGGAAACGCACGATGAGCGCCCCGTCATTCCGTGGACGTGTTTCTCGGTGGAGCCGGCGCTCTACCTGCCGACCTTCGGGGTCAGGACGGAGGTCAACGTGTTTGTCGAGGAGCGCGGCGCGCGCGTGACCGGCGAGATGCAAACCGAGTTTGTTCGGTTGTGCTGATGGGTGACCTGCCTGTATGAGACAAAACGAAGCCACTTCAATCATGACTAACCAGTCCGCCACACCAGAGAATGCCATTTCGCGGCGTCACTTCCTGTTCTCCGCCTCCTTGGCGACGACCGCTTTGGGCTTGAAACCGCTGACGGGCATGGGGGCGCCGGCGCCTGTGGATCCTGCCCGGGCGTACGCCCCGGGAAAACGGTGCCTGTGGTATGATCGGCCGGCGCAGACGTGGATGACGGAAGCCCTGCCGATCGGCAATGGACCCATGGGGGCGATGCTCTTTGGCGGCACCGGGATCGAGCGGGTCCAGTTCAATGAGATCAGTCTCTGGTCCGGAACCCGCATGGCCGTCGAGGGCCTGGATGACGAGGGCCAGGACTTGGGCGCCTACCAGGCGTTCGGCGACATCCTCATCCATCTCGGTCATGACTTCGCCAAAGTGACCGATTACCGGCAGGAACTCGACATCGATCGCGCCGTTCATCAGGTAACCTATGAATACAACGGCGTGCGCTATGAACGCACCGCCTTCGCCAGCCACCCCGACGGAGTCGTTGTGATCCACCTGACGGCGAACAAACCCGCCGCCTGCACCGGCCGCGTTCAGCTTGCGGACATGCACAAGGCCAGGATTGCCGCCGCTGGCAACAGGCTCAGCTCGGTGGGCAAACTCCCGAACGGTTTTGAATATGAAGCCCAGTTGCTCGTGCTGAACAAGAACGGCGCCATCGCAGTAAAGAACGACGATGCCTTCGCCAAAAACCCATGGAAGATAGTCGTGCCCGGCACCAGCCTGGCCTTCGACCAATGCGACAGCGTGACCCTGATCCTCGGGGCCGGAACGAACTTTCTCCAGGATCACACCAGGCAGTGGCTGGGCGCGCATCCCCACGCTGCCGTCACGAAACGGGTGGACGCCGCCGCGCGGTGGAGTGTGGCCAAGTTGCAGGCCCGGCACGAGAAGGATTATCAGTCCCTCTTCCGCCGGTTTTCTCTCGATCTGGGGACGACCGCGCCGGACCTGCTGGCCAAAACCACGCTGGCCCGGCTGGAAGATTATTCCAAGAACCGGACGGCCGATCCGGATCTCGAAGCCTTGTTCTGCCAATTTGGCCGCTACCTGCTGATCAGTTGCTCGCGCCCCGGTTCTTTGCCCGCCAATCTCCAGGGAGTCTGGAACGACAGCAACGAGCCCGAATGGGCCTGCGACTATCACTCGAATATCAACGTCGAGATGAACTACTGGCCGGCCGAGCCGGCCAACCTCGCCGAATGTCACCGGCCGTTCATCGACTATGTCACCAGCATCCGCGAGGTCAGCGCGAAGAACACGCGGAGAAAATACGGAAAGGTTCGGGGCTGGACCGTCCAGACGATGAACAACGCCAGCGGCGTTTCGTATTGGAAATGGAACCCGCCCGGCAGCGCGTGGTATGCGCAGCATCTGTGGGAGCATTTCGCTTTTGGCTGCGACAAAAACTATCTCCGCCAGACTGCCTATCCGGTGCTCAAGGAAGCCTGCCAGTTCTGGGACGACCACCTGAAACGGCGGCCGGACGGCACGCTCGTCACCCCCGACGGCTGGTCCCCCGAGCACGGCCCGGAAGAAGAAGGCGTGACCTACGATCAGGAGATCGTTTACGACCTGTTCACCAACACGATCGAGGCCGCGGATGTGCTGGGCGATGACAGGGAATTCCGCGATCACATCGCCGGCCTGCGGGACAAGCTGCTCAAGCCGAAGATCGGGCGCTGGGGACAATTGCAGGAGTGGCAAGAAGACAAGGACGATCCCAAGGATGATCATCGCCACGTCTCCCACCTGTTCGCCTTGTATCCCGGCCGCCAGATCACCCGCGCCGCCACACCCGAACTGGCCGAGGCCGCCCGGGTTTCCTTGCAGGCCCGCGGCGACAAGAGCACCGGTTGGAGCCGCGCCTGGAAGATCAATTTCTGGGCCAGGCTTTGGGATGGCGATCACGCCTACACCATGCTGCGCAGCCTGTTGAACGTGGTCCGCGAGACGAAAACCATCTACGGCGAGAGCGGCGGTGGCGTCTATCCGAACCTGTTCGACTCCCATCCGCCGTTCCAAATCGACGGCAATTTCGGCGCCACGGCCGGCTACTGCGAAATGCTGGTGCAAAGCCACGCGGGCCGCATCCATCTGCTGCCAGCCTTGCCGAAGGCCTGGCCGACCGGCAAGGTCACCGGCCTATGCTCGCGGGGCGGATTCGAGGTGGACGTGAGCTGGGACGACGGCCGCTTGACCAGGGCTGTGATCCATTCCAAGTCCGGCCTGCCCTGTCGGGTCGTTTGCGGTGACCAGAGCTGGGAATTCAAAACCAAGGCCGGCAAGTCCTATCCTCTCACGCCCGCCTCAACGGTCAATCCGAAGCCCACGGCCGAAGCAGGCTTCACTCCCGTGAATACCCCCGTCCCGAAAACCCATCGCCGCGCCGCCGCGTGGCTGCTCGCCGCGCTCACGTGCATTTCCGCCAACGCCAACGAGTCCAAGCCCGCCGGCGAAAAGCCCGCCGCGCCAGGCGCCGGCGCAGCCATCCCACGCGAAACCCGCGACATCTCCGGCTGGCAGGTTCACATTTCAAAAAAACTGCTCGAGTCCGAGCCGGATGCCACTGCCCGCGCTCTAACCGGCCTGAAGAAGATGCTCGATGAAATCGGCCGCGTCGTGCCCGCCCCCGCCGTGACCGAACTTCTCAAAGTGCCGCTCTATCTTTCTCCCGCCTACAAAGCCGGCCGCAGCGGCGCGGAGTTTCATCCTGACGCCGGTTGGCTGCGCGACAACGGGCGCGACCCTGCGATGGCGCGCGGCGTGGAATTTTCCGGCGTGCATGACTTCGAGGCCGAGATGCGGCGCATGCCCAATTTCGCCCTGCATGAACTCGCCCACGCCTATCAATTCCGCGCGCTCCAGAGCGGATTCGACAAAGCGGACATCAAAGCCGCCTATGAACGCGCCAAAGCCAGCGGCAGCTACGACCGCGTCGAGCGCTCCTTTGGCGAGGGCAACGGGAAGCCCAACACCTTCGAGCGCGCCTACGCCATGACCGACCCGATGGAATACTTTGCCGAGACCACCGAGGCCTATTTCACCCGCAACGACTTTTTCCCCTTCACCCGCGAGGAACTGAAACGGCACGACCCGGCGATGTTCGCCCTGCTCGAGAAACTCTGGGGCGTGCCCGATGCCAAATAACCTGCACAGCGATGCGCCGCGGCGAGTGAAACCCAACACCAGAAAGCCAAAAACCATGAAACAGAAAAGAATAGTCGCGATGAAGTATTTGCATTGTTTGGCCATTATTCTTGGGGGTTTTCTGTTAACTCGTGTATACGGTGCGGAGGTTACGCCTGTCATGAAAGAAATTCCTTTCGAGGATGTTACCCCTGACGGATTGCTGAAGGCTCGCGCCGAGTTGGCGTTTCGCCACCTGCAGGAAAACTACTTCCAGTGGGACAGCATCTCACGCGTCAACTTCGAGCCTTTTCCCGGCGACGCGATCGGCCGAGCCATAAACGGACTCACACTGCTGTCGCGGGCGCTGCACCAACAGGCACCGGCCAACTTGCAGGAAATCATGCGCCGCGTTCCGGCAGTTGCCAACAGCGACGGCTATCTCGGGCCGAAGTTGCCGGAGTCGCGCGCCAACGAGGACGTCATGGCCGGGCATAACGGGTATGCCTGCGGTTTGGCGGAATATGCGCTGTGGACCAAGGACCCAGCGGCTGCAGAGTCGCTCAGGCGTGTGGTGACCAACCTCTTTGTTCCCGCCCGCGCTGCCATTGCGGGCTATCGTGACACGTCGGATGCCTCAGCCAAAGTCAACTGGCATCTGTCCGGCGGCGACATCGGACAGCTATTTCTGATACTGGATGGGATGACACGCGCCTATGCTTTGGTGCCGACGCCAGAATTCAAGGCGACGATCGAGACCGCGATTGACCGGTATCGCAAGCTGGATCTTGTCGGCATCAGCGCCCAAACCCATGCCATGCTGTCGGCCACCACCGGCATCCTGCGCTGGTATGAGCTGCAACACCGCCCCGAGGACCTTGCGTTCGCCGAGGCACTCTACAAGCAGTATCGCAGTCTGGCCATGACCGAAACCTACGAGAACTACAACTGGTTCAACAGGCCCGAATGGACGGAAGCCTGTGCGGTCAGCGATTCGTTCATCCTGACGGTCAACCTCTGGCGGCTGACAGGGCGAGCCAACTATCTGGAGGACGCTCACTTGATCCTGTTCAATGGTTTGCTGCCCGGCCAACTGCACAACGGCGGATTCGGCACAGGGCCTTGCGTGGGTCCCGCCACGGGAGTGTGCCGCACTAAGATACACTCGGAAGCGGCTTTTTGCTGCTCCATGCGGGGCGGCGAAGCGTTGGCCCGCGCCATTCAATACAGTTGCTTCCAGGACCAGGACAAGGTGATCCTGCCATTTTATTCGGATAGCATGGTGACGCTGCGTTTTGCGGAGGGGACGTGCAAGGTTCGCCAGGAGACCGGCTATCCGCACAAGGGGCAGGTGCGGCTGGAAGTCATGGCGAGTCAGGTTAACGAGGAAAAGAAATGGCGCTTCTTTGTGCCTTCGTGGGCTGTGCGAAACAGTTTTGAGATCCGCGTGAATGGCAAGAAGGCGGAGCCGCGCCTGGCCGATTCCTTCGCCGAGATCGCGGTCCCTCTTGTTGCCGGCACCGTCGTCGAGGTGGTCTTCCAACAGGAGCGCGGACCGCGCCCGGCATTGCAGCCCAGCCAGGCGCCCGGTGCCAGCCGGTATTTCAGTGGCCCGCTGTTATTGGGTTCGGCAACGGACAATGCCGCCGAGCCGCTCGTGCCGATTCTTGATCTGCTGGGGCCGGGCGGTCGCGGAGGCAAACCTTATGTATACTTCCCAGGCGGGAAATCACAGCCTACCGCGAACGCGGCTGCCGCCCGGAAAGCCACGAACCTGGCGGAGACGGCGCAGGTGTTTCGCCGTGATGTGACGCCTGAGCAATTGCCCAGCGAAGTCGGCAAATTGTTTGGCGCGCTCAAACATGACAGAGTTTTGGCGATCATTGGTTTCGTCTGGTCCAAACCGCAGAAAGTGCGGCAGGTCGTTCTCCAGTGGCCGGAATCGGGGGCGATGCCAAAACCCGAAGCGATCGTATTGCGCTGGTCGGATGCCGGCGAGTTGCACACTGCCGCACAACCGGGAATCATCGGGAACGGTCGCCAGTGGGTCTACACGCTGGGCAAGGCGCCGGAAGGCGCCGTAGTCAATAATCTTGTGCTTGCGGGGAAGATCGCCGAGGGAATCCCGGACACTCTCGCAATCCCCGACGTTGAGATTCCTGGCAAGCCGTGAGATCTGCGTGAATCGACAATGAACAATGGCGGGCACCATATATCTGGTGGGCGAGGCAATGGGGCAGGCGATGTTGGAGTTGCTGAAGTCCAAGCAAGAAGCAGAGCCCTCCGTGCGGCAGCCCATGCACGTGGCAGCAGCGCGGCAAAACAAAATTCACACAACCTCAACAACCAAAAAAAGTATGAAACAGAAAACCATGAAACTGAAACCATCCACCAGTCTGGCCTTCACGGTGTGCGCGTGCGGCCTGGCGCTCTTGTTCACTTCGGGGTGCTCGGACAAGACCCCACCGCCCGCAGCCGCTACGCCGCCAACCAATCAGGCAAAAACTCCCGTCGAGTCGCAAAAGCTGATCCAGGAAGAGGACGTGGCGTTCTTCGAGAAGAAGTATCAAAAGAAGATCACGGGCGTGAAACCAAAGGCCGAATATGCCGACCCCGACCAGTTCTACTCGGTCATCGCGGAGCAGTTGGGCATTCCCGAGATCGCCTGGGAGGCCGCAGCGAAGAAGTATGGATGGAAGAAGGAGGACGGCCAGGTCACAAAAACCATGGTGAAAGGCGGGCCGACGGCGGGCGGCGGTCAAGGGACATGGGACGTCATGTTCATCCGTTTCGCGGTCAACCCGGACACGAAGAAGCCCGAACCGGCCACCATGGAGAGCAAGATGGTGCAGCTCGACTATGAGGGGGGCGTCAAGTTTCCCGAGATGCCCAAAGGAAGCCGGTGATTCATGCGAAACCTCCACCAAGGCAATCCGAAGCAAGTTGGCAAGAGAAACCATAAGCCCCTGACCATGAAAACGGCTGCACTTATCCCCCTCATCCTCATATTACTGCTGCTGAACGGATGCGGCAAAGGCGATGCGCTGCCGGGCGGCTATGCCATCTTCTTTGCCGACAGCGAGGACGTTGGACTTGTGCTTCCGCCCAAAGGCGAAGTACTGGTCGGTCCGAAGCTGGCTCAAATCGGCAACTCGGGCACGCTTATCTTCGGTGAAGTTAAGTTGCCCAGGAAGCCCGAACGAAAATTTCAGACTGGGAGCAGGACCCCTGGTTTCTTCATTCTCGACTCCTCCACAGGCACCATTGAGATGGGCCTTTCCCGGGAAGACTGGCTCAAGAAGCTGCAGAAAGCAGGGCTCCAAGGCGAACCCGAGTTGGTCGATCCGGGGAGAAAAACGCCCCGCAAATGATGCACCGACTCACCGCTGCACTGTTCATGGCCATGCTGGCCCTGCTGCTCGCGCCTCTGGCCGTGCTGCAGGCGGCTGCGCCGCCGGTTGTTGGCTGGACGTTTGACGAGGCTCGCGCGACCGGCACCGTTCAACCAGCGAGAGAGCGGCTGGATTCGTGGCTGGGAACGATCGAAGTTGGGCCCGGCGTGCGCGGCAGCGGGTTGAAGTTCGACGGCTTCACCTCGCGGCTGGTTCGCGCGGCCAAAGATCTGCCCCTGTTCGGACCGGCGGTGACGGTGGAAGCCTGGATTGCACCGCAGGAATATTCGTGGGCTTGGACGGGGATTGTGGATCATGACCAGGACGCACGGGCGGGATTCTTTCTCGGCATTAATCATCTGGGCCGCGTGGGCTTCTACGCTTCGGTGGACGGTCAATGGCTCGGATGCGATTCGAAGGAGCCTGTGGCACTCCTCAAGTGGGCACACGTCGCAGGCACCTTCGATCCGGCCTCCGGCTTCACGCTCTACGTGAACGGCCAGCGTGCCGGGGTCAAGCCGGCCAAAGGAAACTTCAAGCCGGCCGAGGATCTGGACCTGCTCATCGGCATGGCGCACCGCAAACAATGTCCCGCGCTGACGGAGCGGGAACCCAGCAAGAAGTTTTTGTCGAATATGGTCTTCGCCGGATTGATGGACGAGGTGCGCATCTTCAACCGGGCCCTCAAGGCCGAGGAAATCAACACGTCCTTCACGGCCAACGCGCCGACCAATTCCCAGCCGCTGCAATTCCGCGTCCTGCCCTCTGGGCCGCCAGGCCCGCGGCCTTTCGGTGCGTTCTACACACGGCTCAACTACTGCCCGGAATGGGACCGTATCTGGCGCGTCGGTGATTTTGCCGACGTGCTCGTGTGTTTCGATGCACTTCCCGTGCGCATGGTCTTTTGGCGCGGCACGGGTTACTGCCCGGCCTGGGTGACGGAAAACGGGAAGTGGGTAAGCGATCAGGGTCCGGAGAGCTGGAACCCATATGGCTGCTGCGAACAGATGTCGGATAAACAGTGCCATTACGCCCATGTGCGGATTCTCGAAAATACGGATGCCCGGGCGGTGGTGCATTGGCGCACCGCCAGCCCGGATATCACTTATGGCTCCAACCACATTGATCCCGACACGGGTTGGGGCGAATGGACCGACGAGTATTACTACATCTACCCCGATGCCGTGGCGGTGCGCTATCAGGAGATCCGCAGCACGTGGGCCGAGAAAATGGAATGGCAACAGACGGAGTTGATCAACCAGCCAGGCACGCGCCCGCAGGACAACGTGGAACTGGAGGCGATGACTGTCGGCAACATGGATGGCGAGACGGAGACATGGTCGTGGGAGGAGCCCTACGGGAAACGCGCGCCCGGTAGCCCGCCGATCAAGAACGGCAATATCCAGGTGATGAACCTCAAGTCGAAGCAGCGCCACTTCGTCATCGGCGAGGCCGGGGCACACTGGAAACCCTTCAGCTTTGGCGCCCGCGAGGGCTTTTCCACCATGCCCTGCTGGAACCACTGGCCGGTGGCCCAGTTGCCCAACGACGGCCGCGTGACGCCGGCGGCGGATCGTCCCAGCTCAACGTGCCTGGGCACGCTCTTCCCGGTGAAACACAAGACCGATCGCCCGGACCTGATGCTGGGCCGCAACCTCTATGGCCTGACCGGCAAGCCGGCCAAAGAACTCGCCGTGCTGGCGCGCTCGTGGAACTTCCCGGCAGAGTTGAAGCTGGCCGGCCCCGCTTTCGAGAGCCTCGCCTACGACAAGAACCAGCGCGCGTATGTGCTGGCCCGCAAACCCGCAGTCGAAAATGCGGCGCTGGAATTCACACTAGCCGCCACTTCGCGGTCGCCGGTGCTGAATCCCGCCTTTGTCGTCAAGAACTGGGGCAACGCCAACGTGACGCTGACGCTCGATGGCAGAGCCATTCCGCGAGGACGGGACTTCCGTTTCGGCCATCGACAAACACTGGAGGGCACGGATTTGATTGTCTGGATCGAAACCGAAAGACGGGCCTCGCTCACATTCCGCCTGCAACCCCAGCCCCAGCCATGACGCATCCTCGCGCCAACCCACAACCGGTTTCCATGAAAGCGAGCTCTTTCAAAGATCGCATGCTGCTGCTCGTCGTCGTGGCGCTCCAGGCTGCGTGTTTCTCGGGTGATGCATCGCCGGCTGGGCCTGCCATCAAAGCGCATGGCGAGCAGCCCATGTATGATGTTGTTGTCTATGGCGATTCGTCCGGCGCGGTCATCGCGGCGATATCTGCCAAGCGCGAAGGACGCTTGGTCATCTGGGTGAACCCCACCGGCTTCCCGGGCGGCATGAGTGCGAGCGGGCTCGGCGCGACGGATTTTCTCGGCCGGCGCAACACGTTTGGCGGCATCGCCTCCGAATTCTATGACGCGATCGCGGCGGCTTACGGGACAAACTACATCCGCAGCTTCGAGCCGCACATCGGCAAGCAGGTGTTCGAGAAAATGATCACGGACGCCGGAGTCACGGTGGTTTACAACGAGAAGCTCGACCGCGCTCCCGGCAAAGGCGTGAAGATAAATGGCCGGCGCATGGAGTCCATGACCACGCTCAGCGGCAAGACCTATCGCGGGAAGATGTTCATCGACGCCACCTACGTCGGCGACCTCATGGCGGCAGCGGGCGTGACTTACACCGTCGGTCGCGAGCCAGAAAGTCAATATGGCGAGGACATGGCGGGCGTGCGGCGCGGCGACACCAAACCGCGCGTCCATTACACCCAGGGCGACAAGGATCATTTCATCAAGGAAGTGGATCCCTACGTCAAGCCGGGCGACCCGAAGAGCAGACTCCTGCCCTATGTGTTCCGCATCGAGGGCCTCGCCAACGGTCAAGGTGACAAGAAGATTCAGGCGTACACCTATCGCGTCTGCCTGACGACCGATCCGAAACTTCGCATACCCATCGAGAAGCCCGCGGGCTATCGCGCGATCGATCACGAATTGCTGCTGCGCAACTTCGACGCGGGCGATGAGCGGCTGCCAGCGCTCATCGAGCCGCTCGCCGGCGGGAAGAAGAAAGTGGACTGGAACAACATGCATGCCGTCGGCTCGGATCTGCCCGGCGCGAACTGGGATTATCCCGAAGCCAGCTACGAGCGCCGTCACGAGATCGAAAAGGAACACGAGACCTACATCCGCGGCTTCCTCTGGACGCTGGCGCACAATCCGCGCGTGCCCGAGGCCATTCGCAAGCGGACTGCGGCTTACGGGTTAGCCAAGGATGAATTCACCGACAACGGCGGCTGGCCCTGGATGATCTACATCCGCGAGGCCCGCCGGATGGTGGGCGATTACGTGATGACGCAGCAGGATTGCGAAGGCAAGCGCGCCGCGCCTGATCCGGTGGGCCTTGGCTCATTCGGCATGGACTCCCATGTCGTGCAGCACTTCGTCACCGAGAGCGGCCACGCGAATAGCGACGGCGTGATCTGGCGTGTCCCGCCGAAGCCTTACGGCATCTCCTATCGCTCGATCATTCCGCGCAAAGGCGAGTGCGAAAACCTCCTTTCGCCGATCTGCGTCTCCGCTTCGCACGTCGCGCATGGCTCGATCCGCATGGAGCCGGTGTTCATGGCGCTCGCGCAGAGCGCGGTGATCGCGGCGGGCCTGGCCGTCGACAAGAACATCAGCGTGCAGGACGTCGCCTATCCGGCCCTTCGTGAAAAGCTGGAAGCCGCCCAACAGATCCTCCGGCCCGAGGCCTACAAGGAATCAGGCAGTCCGAGATAATTCCCCCCGAAAATCCTCATCAACAAAATGAACCACACCATCCTCACCGCCCCGCTGCTGGCGGCGCTGGCCGCAGCATCGTTCGCCCGATCGACACCCGCCGCCAGCCCTGCGACGCAAGCCAGCGCCCGCCTGCTGGCGCAAGTCGAACCGCGGATCAAGGCGATCTACGAAACGGACGAGTTTCGCATGCGCTCTTTCCGAGGCACGTGGCTGCCGGACGGCTCGGGTTATCTGAAGTTGGAGACGCCCAACGGCGCGTCAGCAGCGGAGATCGCCCGCTATGATTGCGTCAACGGCCAACGCACGGTCGCGGTGGTCGGCGAGAAACTCCTCGTGCCTGGCACCTCCGAGCGGCTAAGGATCCACGGGTTCGTCTGCTCGCCGACGGGCGAGCGTTTTCTGCTGCACACGGAGACCGCCGGCGGAAAGGACGGGAGCGATCGCTGGCTGTATGAGCCGGGGTCCGGGGATTTGCGTCCGGTGAAGGCCGGTGACGGAGTGGGGTTCGATGCGAATCCGTTTTCACCGGATGAGCGCTGGCTGCTTGGTTCGCGCGGCGCGGACTTGATCGTGTTCGACATCGCCAGCGGCCGGACGATCCCCTTGACCAAGGACGGCGATCCCGACGCCATCAACAACGGTCGCGCCACTTGGAGTCCCGACGGCAAATGGATCGCCTATGTCCAATCCGATTCCTCCGCCGTCCCCAAACGGGCAGTCCTTGTGCCTGGCGATCCGACGTATCGCACCTTCCGGGAGACGAGATATGAGCGGATTGGCGGACCGATCCCCACGTTGCGCATCGGCGTCGTGGGCGTGGAAGGCGGGCCGACGCGCTGGATCGAGCTGGCTGATAAACCCGGCACCTTCTACCTTAACCCCTTGCGCTGGGCTGGGAATTCCGACGAGGTGCTCATCGACAAATTGAGCCGCGGCCGTGATGTGCGGGAAGTTCTGCTCGCCAATCATCGCACCGGCGCGATCACCAAAGCCTACGCGGCAAACGATCCCGCCTGGGTAGTGTCCTGGGTGGATATGGAACCCGGCTGCCTGGAGTGGGTTCGCGGCAGCAACACCTTTGTCATCTTCAGCGAGCGGGACGGCTGGCGGCGCGCTTATGTAGTCGCGCGGAACGGTTCGAGCCTGACCCCGATCACCGCAGCGGGCAGCGACCTCATCGCGCCCGGGCAGATCGATGCCAAGAACGGATGGTTCTACTACTACGCCTCGCCGACCAACGCGACGCAACGCTACCTTTACCGCGCGCGCCTCGATGGAACCGGCACGCCCGAACGCTTGACGCCGCCGGACCAACCCGGCTCGCACGAGTATGTGTTTTCTCCGGACAGCCGTTGGGCGTTCCACACCTATTCCACCTTTGACAAGCCGCCGGTCACCGACCTGCTGCAACTGCCGGAACACCGGAGCGTGCGCGTGTTGCGGGACAACGCCGCTGCGGCTGCCCGGGTCAAGCCGCTTATCACGCGACCCACGGAGTTCCTCCAACTCGACATCGGCGGCGGCGTGGTGTTGGACGCCTGGATGATCAAGCCGCGCGATTTTGATTCCACGAAGAAGTATCCGGTGTTCGTGTTCGTCTATGGTGAGCCCGCTGGACAAACGGTCCTGGACGATTGGCACGGTGGGCAAGGGTTCAGCCTCTTCCACCGGGCGGTGGCCGACCTGGGTTATATTGTGGTTTCGATCGACAACCGGGGCACGCCGGCGCCCAAGGGGGCGGCGTGGCGGCGGGCGGTGTTTGGCAGCCTGGGGCCGCTCTCGACCGAGGAGCAGGCGGCGGGTCTGAAGGCGCTGGCGCGGCTCTGCCCGTATGTGGACCTCTCGCGCGTAGCCATCTGGGGGTGGAGCGGCGGCGGCTCGAACACGCTCAACGCGCTGTTTCGCAGGCCGGACGTTTACCACGTGGGCATCGCCGTGGTGCCGAAGCCCCAGCCCCAATATTACAACGCCGAGTACCAGGAGATTTTCATGCGCACGCCAAAGGACAATCCTGAGGGCTACCGAAAGTGTGCGCCGATCAACTATGCCGAGGGCCTGCGCGGCGACCTGCTGATGATCACCGGCTCGGGCGAATCCAACACGCACATCGAGATCACCGAAGGGCTGGTGGACCGGCTCATTGCGCTGGGCAAACGATTCGACTACTTCGTCTATCCCAACCGCGATCACGGGCTCTCTGAAGGAAAGGGCACCACGGTCCACGTGCAGATGCTCATCATTCGGTATCTCATTGAACACTTACCTCCGGGGCCCCGTTGAATGAACTCTAAACCAAATAACTCGCTCAGCGCACTGGGGGCCGCCAAAGGCACGTCTTTGTCAGTTTCAAGTGATGCGCGGGCTTTTCGCCCGTCAGGCAAAATAACAAACCGGAGATAATACAAATGAACGTAGTCATGATCGTCCCCACGGGGATCGGATGTGAGATTGGCGGCCATTGCGGCGACGGGAATGCCCCGGCGCGCCTGCTGGGCGCCTGCTGTGAAACCCTGGTGCTTCATCCCAACGTGGTGAACGCCTCGGACATCAACGAGATGCCCCCCAACGCGCTGTATGTCGAAGGCAACCACCTGGACCGGTTCCTGCAGGGGAAACTCTTCCTGCAGAAGGTCAAGTCGAACAAGGTTCTGGTGGTCGTCAACAAGGCCGATTACCAGTCCATCAACGCCGTCTCAGCCGCCCGCGCCTCGCTCGGGCTCGAGGCGGAGATTCTGGAACTGAAGGTGCCCCTCAAACTGATTGCCCGCATGGAAAACGGCATTGCCACGGGCGACGTCATTAACTGGAAGGAGCTGGTGGCGCAGGTCAAGGAACTTGAGTATGACGCCTTGGGCATCGCCACGCCCATCACCATCGACAACGATACGCTCGCCACCTATTGGCGCTCGGGCGGCGTCAATCCTGTGGGTGGAGTTGAGGCCCTGGCCACACGGTTGATTGGCGAGGCGTTGGACAAGCCGCGCGCTCACGGCCCGGTGGACTATGCGCTGACCGGGTTCAAGGAAGTGGTTGACCCGAGAATCGCCGTGGAAATCATCACCAAGAACTTTATCCACTGCCTGCTGAAAGGGCTGCACAAGGCGCCACGCCTGAGCACCACTAGCGGCATGAGCAATCGGGATGTGGATTGCATGGTCTCCCCCTACGGCTGTTTCGGCGCGCCGCACCAGGCGTGCCTCGAAGCGAACATCCCGGTGATCGTGGTGCGCGAGAACAAGAGCTGTCTCAACCATCCCGAACACCCGAAATTCATCTACGTCGAGAACTACATCGAGGCTGCCGGCATGATCATGGCCCTGAAGGCGGGCGTTCATCCGTCGTCGGTGCGCAGGCCGCTGGCCTATACCACGGTGAGAAGAACGACATAATACGCGAAAGACGGACTGATTGATTCCTCCCATGAAGCACATTCGATTTCATCTTCCCCTGCTCACCGGGCTAGTTCTTGCTGCCGCCCCGGCGCTCCACGCCCAAATCGCCCCGTCGCTGAGGCTCGAAATCTCCGGGGGGAACTTGAACTTCACCCTGCAGCCGTCGGTGGTCGGCTGCAACTACTGGCTCCAGTGTTCGGATACCGTGGCGGACGGCACCTGGGCGGATGTCCGCGTGGTTCGCAGCGTGGATGGCGGCAGCCTGCTGATCTCCATCCCGTATACCCAGGGGGTTCAGCGGCGGTTTTTCCGTATTGAGCTTGCGCCCGCAGGCTTCTCGTTGATCCCTGCCGGAAGTTACACCATGGGGGACCAGTCCCGCCCGCTGGTGGGTTACAGTGATGAACTCCCGGTGCACAGCGTATATGTGAGCGCATTTTACATGGCGAAATACGAAGTGAGCAAGGCGTTGTGGGACGAGGTGCGGATCTGGGGCCTGGCCCACGGTTACACAGATCTGGCGGTGGGGAATGCCTCCTATGCCTCGAAAGGGGCGAACCATCCAGTGCATAGCATCACTTGGTATGACACAGTGAAGTGGTGCAATGCGCGTACGGAGTACGACAATGCGACGAAGGGGACGACGCTCACACCGTGCTATACGGTTTCCGGTGCAGTCTTCAAGACCGGCCGAAGCGATGCGGTGGTTTGCGACTGGAGTGCCGATGGTTATCGCCTGCCAAGCGAGGCGGAATGGGAGAAGGCGGCGCGCGGTGGGTTGAGTGCTCGGAATTTCCCGTGGGGTGACACGATCAGCCATTCCCAGGCGAATTATTACAGTAGCAGTTCGGACCGCTATGACGTGAGTCCGACCAGAGGGTATCATCCGACCTACTACACGGGCGACGCACCCTACACCTCGCCGGTGGGGAGTTTCGCACCTAACGGCTATGGGTTGTATGACATAGCGGGCAACGTTTTTGAGTGGTGTTGGGATTGGTATGGTACTTATCCCGCGACGCCACAGACAGATCCGCGGGGTGACGCCGGTGGCTCCACCAGGGTCGTCCGTGGCGGTAGCTGGAACGCGGGCGCGACCAACCTGCGCTGTTCCTACCGCACCCAAAACTGGCCCCACGACGCCGGCTACGAGCATGGATTTCGCCTTGCCCGAGGGCAGCCTTGACAGCAAACAGCAAACAATAAGGACCATCAACAACCATGGATATTCGCCCGAAACGCAGTGCAATGCCCGTGCGAAGCTGCAGATCAAAACTACCGTGAACACACTATTCGCAATTATCCCGTTCAGTCTCAGTCTCAGTCTGCTGATGGCCGGTTCAAATACCGGGCTTGCCGCTCAAGACCCCTCGGCGTCCGCATCACGGGCGACGATCAGCAACCGGCTTCCGCGGCGTGATACCGATGGAAAGATTGTGGATGCCCATGACGGCTGCCTGCACAAGTTCGGCGACCGCTATTACCTGTATGGCACCGCGTATGGCACCACAGATGGTTTCAACAAGACCAACCGCTACCGCTGCTACAGCTCGGCCGATCTCGTGACCTGGAAATACGAAGGCGAGCTTCTGAAGGACCCGCCGGACGGTGTCTATTACCGGCCGTATCTCGTCCACAACAAGAAGGCCGGCAAATATGTGCTCTGGTACAACTGGTATGCTACGCTGTGGGACGGCCAGTATGGGGTGGCCACCAGCGACAACCCGCAGGGGCCGTTCGTGATTCAGAACGACAACGTCAAGGTCGGGAAGGGAAAGCCGGGAGATCACGGCCTGATGGTCGATGATGACGGGACGGCTTATCTGATCTACACCTCGATCGCCAACGGCCACTCGATTTCCATCGAGAAACTTGCGCCGGACTATCTGAGTTCCACACTGGAGGGCAGCGGGTTTCTCGCCGACGGGTCCGAGGCTTGCTCCCTTGTCAAGCGCAAGAACCTCTACTACGCGGTCTTCGACGCGTGTTGTTGCTTCTGTCCGGAAGGCAGCGGTGCGCGGGTATATGTCGCCGAGAAACCGTTGGGCCCCTACACACTGCGCGGGAATATCAACCGGGATGCAAAGGGCAGACCAATCATCGCGGCCCAGCAGACGTTTGTCGCCCAACTGCCCACTTCGCAGGGCACGGCCTATATCTGGATGGGCGACCGCTGGGGGTCGTGCCCGGACGGAGTGAAGGGCCACGACTTTCAATACTGGAGCCGTCCGCTGGAATTCACCGCCGACGGCAGCATCCTGCCACTCCAATGGGACTCGAACATCGGTGATAAGAACTTCAGCGGGCCGCGTCCACAACGGCTTGCGGCCGACAAGATCATCGTGGAGTCCGCGACCTACGGAGATCTCGCCAGCCAGAACCCGGCGCGGATGCGGGATGTCAAAACGAAAGTCGAGCAAGCCCTGCGCCAAGGCGATGGTCGTTTCACTGTGGCGGCGATGGCTGAAGGGGATGATCCCTGCTATGGGACCGTCAAGACGCTGAAGGTGAATTACCGGTTGAATGGCCACCCCGCGGAGTTTACCGGCACCGACCCGGAACTCTGCGACCTGCTCGAACAAGAATAAATAACCATGAAACAAGCGATTCAATTTCTGTCCAGTGTCAGTCTGGCGCTGACAGTCACATCGTCTGCCCCTGCGGATGACCTGGAGAAGAACTTCGTCAATCCGCCGGACTCCGCGCGGCCCGGGGTTTACTGGTATTTCCTGGACGGCAACCTGAACGGCAAGGAGATGACGGCCGACCTGGAATCCATGAAAGCGGCGGGGCTCGGCAATCTGGTCTTCCTCGAAGTGGATCTCGGAATGCCCAAGGGGCCGGTCAGGTGGATGACCGAGCCGTGGCAGGAGCGGTTTGTGCAAATGATCCGCGACGCCGAGCGGCTGGGCATCGATGTCACCCTCGGCATTGGGCCTGGCTGGTGTGGCAGCGGCGGGCCCTGGATCAAGCCTGAGCAATCCATGCAGCACCTCGTCTTCAGTTCGGTGGACCTGCAGGGGCCGCAGGTCTGTTCGCAGAAGCTGCCGGTGCCGGATCAACGTGAGGAGCCGTTCCTAGACATGAGAAATCCCTTCTACGAGGATTTCGCGGTGCTGGCCTTCCCCAGTTCCCCGCCGGTCGTTTCCGACATCAACGAGAAAGCACTCTATAAGCGTGAGCCACACTCCATTTGGAAACATGTGAAGCCCTATCTACCGACCTCGGCTCGCTACGCGGAACCGGGGGAGGGGAAGGTTGTCGTTCCCGACAGCATCTTGGATATCACGAAACATTTGAAACCAGACGGCACGCTCGACTGGAATGTGCCCGCCGGGAAATGGACGGTGGTCCGCATGGGGCACCGGGTCACGGGCGCCGGCACCCGCCCGGCACCGGAAGCGGCGCTGGGGCTGGAATGCGACAAGTTCGATGCGAAGGCGCTGGAGTTTCACTTGGACCAGTATGTCGGAAAACTGCTGGAGAGAATCGGACCGCGCGCCAAGGAGCACGGCCTGACCACGCTGCACATGGATAGCTGGGAATCCGGTGCGCAAAACTGGACGCCGTCGCTCCTCGATGAGTTCAAAAAGCGGCGCGGCTATGATGCCCGGCCGTGGCTTTTGGCTTACACCGGACGGGCGGTCGAGAGCCTTGAGAAGTCGGAACGGTTCCTCTGGGACCTGCGCCTGACCGCCCAGGAACTGGTGGTGGAGAATCATGCCGGGGCCGTGAAGAGGTATGGACAGAAGCACGGGCTGTCGCTTTCCATCGAGCCCTACGACATGAACCCATCCGGCGACCTCGACCTGGGCGCGGTGGCGGATGTCCCGATGGCGGAATTCTGGAACAACAGCGTGGACTCGGCCTATAGCTGTTTTGAATCCGCGTCGATTGCCCATGTCATGGGGCGGCCAATCGTCTCCGCCGAAGCGTTTACCTCCGAGGGAGGCCTTGATGCTTATCCGTGGTCTTTGAAGAACCAGGGCGACTGGGCGTTCTGTGTGGGGATCAACCGTTTTGTGTTCCATACTTGGGCGCACCAGACGCTGGGCGATGCCTACAAGCCCGGAATGACCTTCGGCCCCTATGGCGTGCACTGGCACCGGAACCAGACCTGGTGGCCCATGGTGTCGGCTTACCATCGCTACCTCACCCGTTGCTCGGAGATTCTGCGTCAGGGTGTCGCGGTCTCCGATGTGCTCTATCTAACTCCCGAGGGTGCGCCGCAAATTTTCGAGGCGCCGGCCAGCGCCTTGGAAGGGACTGGTTTCTACAAGGACAAGAAAGGCTACGGCTTCGATGGATGTTCGCCGAAAATCCTGATGGCCAGGGCCGAAGTGAAAGACGGGCTGATTGCTTTTCCGGGCGGAACATCCTACCGGCTGCTGGTCCTGCCGCAGGTCGAAACGATGACCCCGGGCCTGCTTGCCACAATCCGCGACCTGGTGAAAGCCGGAGCCACGGTGTTCGGCACGCCGCCGGTCAAATCACCCAGCCTTTCGGACTACCCCGCCTGTGACGGTGAAGTCCAGGCGTTGGCCAAGGACCTCTGGGGGAGCCTGGACGCGCCTCAGACGGCGAGCCAGCGCAGTTATGGCAAAGGCGTTATCCACTGGGGTGGCGCATTGTCGCCGCCGGCCCCGAACCTCCAACAAGTTTCAATTTCAGAGAGTAAGTGGATCTGGTATCCGGAAGGCAATCCCGCCCGGAGCGCGCCGGTGGGCACAAGATATTTCCACCGGATCATCCATGTGGACGCGAAGAAAGTCCTGGCCTCCGCCACCGCCGGGGTGAGTGCGGACAATGAATTCATCCTCTGGATCAACGGGAAGAAGGTCAGCGAAGGCGACAGCTTCCATGTTACCGTCACGACGCCGATCGCGTCCTTTCTGCGGCCGGGTGACAATGTCCTTGCCGTGGCCGTGGCAAACACCAGCGGAGAGCCCAATCCCGCGGGATGGATCGGTGCATTCGATCTGGCCTACAAAGACGGATCCCGCGAAGTGGTGAAGACGGACAGCAAGTGGACTGCTGGACTGGCCGCCCAGCCGGGCTGGGAGCAGGCGACGACGAAACCGGGCGAGTGGAAAGACGCTCTGGTTCTTGGTGCGTATGCCATGGCTCCATGGAACCGCAGCGGGGAGAAGCAAACCCTCCCGCCGCTCTATCCCTCCTATGACCTGACGGCCTCCCTGTTGCTGGGAATGGGGGTAAAGGAAGATTTAACCGCAACCGGCCCCGTCCGCTACGGCCACCGGCGCACCGAGGATCGGGATATCTATTTCGTGGCTAACCGGACCGGCGATCCGATCAAGGCGGACTGTCGTTTCCGGGTCGGCCAGGGCATCCCGCAGCTCTGGGACCCCGTGACCAGTAACCGACGACCGCTGCCGCAATTCGAGCGTGTCGACGGCCTGACCACTGTTCCCATGGAGTTCGATGCTTTTCAGAGCTTCTTCGTCGTGTTCGGCGGCAAGGACCAGACGCCCTCCTCCCCAGACGGAAAGAACTTCTACGAGTTGAAGCCCATTCAGGAACTTTCGGGTGCATGGGAATTGGCCTTCGATCCGAAATGGGGCGGGCCGGAGAAGATCACTTTTGACACCCTGCAGGACTGGACGAAGCGGCCGGAACCGGGGGTTAGATACTACTCCGGCACGGCAGTGTATCGAAAGGTCTTTGATCTTCCTGACCTCCGAACCCTGAACCCCGTCTTCCTCTCGCTTGGCACGGTCCGCGACATGGCCCGGGTGAAACTGAATGGCAAAGACCTCGGAGTCGTCTGGTGCGCACCGTGGCGAGTCGAGGTCACCGGCGCCATCAAGGCCGGCGAGAACCAGTTGGAAATCGAAGTCGTCAACCGCTGGGCAAACCGCATGATCGGCGACAAGCAACCCGCCGATGCAAATGCGCGCACGGTGAAATCCCCGGATGGATTCCTTGGCGGGGAAGAGTTCAAGGCTGGCCGCTACACCTTCAGCACGCATGATCCATACAATGCCCAGTCGGCGTTGGTCCCTTCCGGCCTGGTCGGCCCGGTGCGGATACTGATCAGCAAAGAATGAAGCACGCAGACAACGGAATAAACACATGAACAAACTCACATTCTTGATCCTCGCCGCCTTGCTGTTGGCGCCGCTGGCCTCCCTGTACGCCGCCGACGTGGCTAACCTTGCCGGCGAAAATTCAAAAGACGCGGGTCAGAAGCCAGCCGCCAACGCTCAAGCTCCTGGGCAGAACATGGCTGGCGCAGCGCCGGTTGCCGCTCTGGGCGCGGCCCGCGCGGCTGAGTTCCATGTGGCCACCAATGGCAGCGACGCCAATCGCGGCACGAAATCCGCCCCATTCCGCACGATCCGGCATGCCGCAGATCTTGCGCAGCCAGGCGATATCATCACCGTGCATGCCGGCATATACCGGGAGCGCGTCAATCCGCCGCGCGGCGGCACGTCCGACGCGCAGCGCATCGTCTATCAAGCCGCGCCCGGCGAGAAGGTCGCGATCAAGGGATCAGAAGTCGCGAAGGGCTGGGTGAAGGTGGAAAACGACACCTGGAAGCTGACGCTGCCAAACAGTTTCTTCGGCAAGTACAATCCCTACAGGGATCACATCCGCGGCGACTGGTTCGACGACAAGGGCCGCAAACATCACACCGGCGCCGTCTATGTGAACGGTGGCTGGCTGATGGAGGCGGCGCGGCTGGAGGACGTGCTGAGGCCCAAGGGCGCGGCCTCGGTCGGAGGCGCGCAGCCGGGCGTGCACCTGTTGAACGTGGCCTGGTTCCGTCCTGGCAAGGGTGGCGACAAGGCGGCGCAGATTCCGGCGGATCGGTACACCGCCAAGCAGGGGCCGCGCAACGCGCCCTGCACCGAAGGCGGTCAGTGCATTGGCTGGATCGGGGACGGCGCGTGGGTTAAATACGAGCGCGTGGATTTTGGCGAGCGCACGGAAAGCGTGGAGGTGCGCGCCGCCTCGCCGTCGGGTGGCGGCCAGATTGAGCTTCGTCTCGACTCGGCAAACGGGGAGCTTGTCGGAACCTGCGCAGTGGCGGACACGGGCGATTGGCAGGGGTGGCAGTCGTTTCGCGCGGCGATCAAGCCGACCAGCGGCGTGAAGAATCTATGCCTGGTGTTCCGCCCGCCCATGCCAAAGCCGGCCAGCGGTGGACTTTGGTTCGGCCAGGTAGATCCGGAGAACACGACCATCTGGGCGCAGTTCAAGGACACAAACCCGAACGAGCAGTTGGTCGAGATCAACGTGCGGCCGACGGTATTTTATCCCGACCAGCCAGGGCGGAATTTCATCACGGTGCGCGGCTTCACGCTGGAACATGCCGCTACGCAGTGGGCGCCGCCGACGGCGGAGCAGCCGGGCCTGATCGGCACGCATTGGAGCAAGGGCTGGATCATCGAGAACAACACGGTCCGTTTTTCCAAGTGCTCCGGCATCGCCCTGGGCAAGTACGGCGACGAGTTCGACAACAAATCAGCAAACAGCGCCGAGGGTTACGTGAAGACCATCGAGCGCGCTCACGCCCATTCGATTGCCTGGACGAAGGCGAACATTGGCCACCATGTGGTGCGCGACAACACTATTTCCCACTGTGAACAGACCGGCATCGTAGGTAGTCTGGGCTGCTCCTTCAGCACCGTGACGGGAAATGTCATCCACGACATTCACGTGCGGCGGCTCTTCTCCGGGGCCGAGATGGCCGGCATCAAGTTCCATGGTGCAATAGACACTGAGATCCGCGGCAATCACATCTACCGCGCCTGCCGGGGGATGCATCTCGACTGGATGGCGCAGGGCACGCGCGTTTCCGGAAATCTACTCCATGATAACAGCGCGGAAGACATCTATGTGGAGGTGAATCATGGTCCGTTTATCTTGGACAATAACCTGCTGCTGTCACCCAGAAGCCTGTGGGACATGTCTGAAGGCGGCGCCTATGTGCATAACCTGCTGACCGGGAAGATCGACAATTGGTATGATATGGGCCGCCCTACTCCATACATGCGGCCGCATTCGACGGCAATCGCCGGGTTGGCTGTAACGCAGGGCGGCGGCAACCGTTATTTCAACAACATATTTGTCGGACGAGGGTTCCCAGGAGAAGCGCCTGTACAGACTTCGGACCCTACACAGTCGATCACCGGACACGGTCTCTGGGTGTATGATGTCAGGAACAAACCACCGCTGACTGGCGGCAACGTCTATCTCAACGGGGCCCGCTCGTGTTCCAATGAGGTCTCTTCGCTGACTTTTGAGAAGGTCGACCCATCCGTAAAAGTGGTCGAGCAGCCCGACGGGTGGTTCCTGGAGATGATCTGCAACAAGACTTGGTCTGCCGGATCTAAATGTAAAACAGTCACTATGGAAATGCTGGGAAAGGCCCCTGTCCCGATGCTGCCATATGAAAATCCTGACGGATCATCAATGACCATCGACAGTGATTATTCGGGGAAGAAACATGATGTCGAGCATCCGACTTCAGGCCCATTCGCAAAGCCAGATGAGGGGAATATCAGGATAAAAGTCTGGAAGTAGTTGATCATTAATTTGCTAA
>SESF01006804.1_pt1 | contig 25005 bp, 19 predicted proteins | sample 3171521 | NCBI WGS metagenome assembly SESF01 (sample SAMN10866945, study PRJNA518727) | freshwater metagenome | biome: subpolar coniferous forest; feature: holomictic lake; material: water; isolation source: holomictic Lake 227, 6 m and 8 m depth | place: Canada: near Kenora, Ontario | collected...
TGAGCGTGCTGGCCAGCAAAGCCTCCACGAAGATAGGGCTGCCCGCGCTGCTGATCTTCATCGTTATGGGCATGCTCGCCGGCTCGGAGGGCCTGGGCGGGGTATATTTCGACAACGCCCCGCTGGCCAAGGCCGCCGGCGTGCTGGCGCTGTCCATAATACTTTTCGCCGGCGGGCTGGGCACCGACATTAAGGCGGTGAAGCCCGTGGTGAAAGAGGGGCTCGCGCTGGCGGTGGCGGGGACGGTATTTACGGCGCTCGTAGCGGGGCTGTTCGCGCATTTCGCGCTGGGGTTCAGCCTGCCCGCCGGCCTGCTGCTCGGCTCCGTTCTTTCCTCCACCGACGCGGCGGCGGTGTTCGCCGCGCTGCGCGGGCGCAGCGCCAACATCAGGCCCGGCCTGCGGGGCCTGCTGGAGCTGGAGTCCGGCAGCAACGATCCCACGGCCGTTTTCCTGACGGTCGGCATGATAGGCGTTATCTCCGCGTCCGGCGCGGGCTATTTCCTGCTGCTGCCGGCCTTCGTGCTGGAAATGAGCATAGGCCTGGCTGCCGGCTGGCTGATGGCGCGCCTGATGCTTTACGCCATAAACCGGCTGGACCTGGATTACGAGGGGCTGTATTCGGTGTTCACGCTGGCGCTGGTGCTGCTCACTTATTACGCCACGGCGCTGCTGAAAGGCAACGGCTTCCTGGCAGTCTACGTGGCGGGGCTGGTGATGGCGGGGCGCGGCTTCCTGCACAAGAAGCCGCTGCTGTATTTCCACGAGGGCATAGCCTGGCTGATGCAGATAGCCATGTTCCTCGCGCTGGGGCTGCTGGTCTATCCGTCGCGCCTGGCGCCGGTGGCGTGGAAAGGGCTGGCCATCTCTTTCGTGCTGATCTTCGTGGCGCGCCCGCTGGCCGTGTTCGTCTCCCTGGCGCCTTTCAGGCTAGGGTTCAGGGAAAAACTTTTTATTTCCTGGGTAGGGCTGCGCGGGGCCGCGCCCATCGTGCTGGCCACTTTCCCGCTGATAGCCGGCGTGAAAGGCTCTGACCTGATCTTCAATATCGTGTTCTTCTGCGTGCTGACCTCGGCGCTGCTGCAGGGCACCACCATAGCGTACGCGGCGCGCCTGCTGGGGCTGGCGGTGCCGGCGGCCGAGGCCAGGGTGGCGCCGATCGCGCTGGAGGACGGCTACGATATAAACGCGCAGATGACGGAGTTCATCGTGCAGCCGGGCTCGCGGGCGGCCGGCAGGAAACTTTTCGAAGTGGGCGTGCCTAAAGAGGCGCTGATAGTGCTGATCTTCCGCGATTCCAAATACCTGATCCCCAGCGGCGAGACCGAAATGCTGAAAGGGGATATCCTTATCTCCCTGGGCGACCAGGCTTCGCTGGAAACGCTTAAGAACCTGGTCTCCACCGAAGCCGGAGGAGAGAAAGGATAGGCGCCCGTCCGTGTATTCGGGCGTAAAAAAGCCGCGGACCAGCTCCGCGGCTTTTTTAATGCGGCAGGGGCCTATTTAGCCGCGGGCTTCTTCTGCGCGGCCGGCGCTTGTTTGGGCCGGCCGGCGGCTTTGATATCCGCGTTCAGCTTCGCCACCTGCGCTTTGCAGGGGGCCGCCAGCTTCGCCGCGTTCCTGGTAAGGCAGTCCAGCAGTTTGCCGCCTCCGGGCTTTACGTCCCTGCAGAACTTGTCCTGGTCGGCCGCGCAGGGCCTGGCGGGCACAATGGCGGCGTTCAATTCCTTCACTTGCGCCTTGCAGGCGGCCGTCAGGTTCGCCGCGTTCTTGTTCAGGCAATCCAGCAGTTTGCCGCCGCCGGGTTTTACGTCCCTGCAGAACTTGTCCTGGTCGGCCGCGCAGGGCCTGGCGGGCACTATGGCAGCGTTCAATTCATTTACTTGCGCCTTGCAGGAGGGCGTCAGGTTCGCCGCGTTCCTGTTCAGGCAGTCCAGCAGCTGGCCGCCGCCCGGCTTTACGTCCGCGCAGAACTTCATACGGTCGGAGGCGCACGGCTCGTCGGCCGCAAAAGCTAATTTTGCCGGCTGAGCGGCCAATCCCGCCGCCATGGCCGCTAAGAGCAGCGCTTTCATTTTATCTTTCATCATATATGTTCCCTCCGCCTTTCTGATAATGCAGATATTACCTTATCAAAAGTAAGGTTCCCCTGTAAAACCCGTCCTGCGCGGCCGGCCGCGCCGGCCTTAAAGGCCCAGTAGGCATTAGGCCATTAAACCTCTGGCGGCTGGGCCTATTGCCTCTATTGGGAATTCCTTTGTTTTGTTTAGACTATCCTATAAGATGCGGCAGCAGGCGTTTAAGCTAATAGGGAGGGTTATGAAATATTCAGGTTTACTTGCGATAGCGGCGGCGCTGTCGCTTTCCACCGGAGTGTACGCGGCGCAATCCGATTTCGACAAGAGTGTCAGCGACGTCCTTGACGTTATAAGTACGCTGGCTCCCGGCCCGCAGCCCGGCCATCAGGGCCCCGGCGGCCCGCAGCAGGGTCCCGGCGGCCCGCAGCAGGGTCCCGGCGGCGACCATCATCCCGGCCCCGGCGGCTATCCTCCTCCTCAGCCGCCCCAGCCGTGGAACCCGCCGCATCCGCCGCCCATGCCTCATCCTTATTCACCGGTGTATCCCGACATGAACTGCCAGACCTGGGAGTTCACTGCTCAGACCCCGAACACCCGCACGGAGAAACTTATCGAGGAAGAGCAGAGCTTCGACTGCTACACCGACCATAACGGCACGCAGTACTGCCGGCCCACCGGCAATTACATCAGCCGGAAAGTTACCGTGAATATCGGCCCGCGCAAGCTGGAAGCGTGGGAAAAAGAATCGCTGAAGGTCTGCCTTGAATCGGCCCGGACGGTACGCCTGGACACCGCCGGCATGCTGTACGAATACAGCGTGACCTCCAAGGACCACGACTCCTTCTTCGGCACCGACTCCACGGAGTTCAGCCTGACCCCGGGCGCCAAGAAGCCGGCCAACCCGGACGGCAAAGAGCTGTCGATGACCAGCATCGGCGTGGCGCCCTCCGGCGAGCTGCTGCTGACGCTGTCCGACGCCCGCGCCGGGTACTTCAACGGAGAAAAGATAGATATCTCCGTTGACGGCATGCGCATTCCGACCATCGACCCCAACGCGCCGATACAGGATATCCTGGATTCTTTCCTGAATATCAAGACGCAGGCCAGCTTCGACGTGGCCCCGACCTACACGCTGAAGCTCCTGGATAAGCCGAAGCCCGGCAAGTACACCATAACCGTGAAGTTCACCCGCCGCGGCCCGCTGTCTTCGTCCGCCTCGGCCAGCACCATGGAGATCTTCGACCTGCCGTAAGTCAGCGTACGCAATAGAACAAAAGACCCGGCCGCCGCAAGGCGCCGGGTCTTTTGTTTTCCGGTGGTCAGCCGAAGCGCACAGCGCGCATGGACAGCGACGCGTGGTGATACCCTTCGTAAGGGTAGGTCGCTGTATCTTCCAGGCCCGCGCCCAGCGCCGCCAGGAAAGGCCAGTAATGGTCCGGCGTCGGCGCGGCCAGCTCTCCGCCCGGGATACCGGCATAATCAGCCAGTTCTGCCCTGCGGCCTTTATCTATATATTCCTTTATTTTCAGGTCGAAATTCATGGCCCAGGCATGCGGTTGGGCGTCCATCTCCATGTCCATCAGCGGAAGATTGTGGACTATATTGCCGCTGCCCAGTATCAGCACGCCTTCCTCGCGCAGCGGGGCCAGGCGGCGCCCCAGGGCGTAATGCGCCGCGCCCGGTTCGCCATAGTTCACGCTCAGCTGGCAGACCGGGATGTCGGCCTCCGGGTACAGCAGGCGCAGCACCGCCCACGCCCCGTGGTCCAGCCCGCGGGTTTCCAGGCCCGGCGCGGCTCCGGCCAGCGCGGCCGCCTTCGCGGCCAGGCCGGCGGCCGGCGGCGGTTCGTATCTTATGGAGTAAAGTTCTTCGGGAAAACCGGAGAAATCGTGGATGGTGGCGAATTTTTTCGCGCCGTTCACCTTAAGCTCACCATCGGTGAGCCAGTGGGCGGAGACGCAGAGTATGGCCTTGGGCCGGGGCAGGGCCCTGCCCAGCGCCGTCATGGCGCGGGTGAACGGGTTGTCCAGGATAACGTTCATAGGCGAGCCGTGGCCGATGAACAGCGCGGGCAGTTTTTCTTTCTTTGTCATATCCCGTTATGATACAAAAAGCCGGCGCGGTATTTTAGTATCATAGCGTCTGCGGTCTCCGGCGCGCCGGAAAATACAGGAGGGAACATGGCTCAGGACGAAGTGGTATTGAGATCGGGGCTGAAGTACGTGGACGTGGTTACCGGGGAAGGCCCCGCCGCCGTGAGCGGCAAGGACGTGACCGTGCATTATACCGGCACTTTCCCCGACGGGAAAAAATTCGACAGCTCGGTGGACCGCAACGAGCCTTTTACTTTCAAGCTGGGCGCGGGCCGCGTGATAAAGGGCTGGGACGAGGGCGTGGCGGGCATGCGCATAGGCGGCCGGCGCAAGCTGATCATCCCGGCGGAGCTGGGCTACGGGAAAAGGGGCGCGGGCGGCGTGATCCCGCCCGACGCGGTGCTGCATTTCGACGTGGAACTGCTGGGCGTGGAATAAGATTTCCGCCCGCCGGATGACCGCCGGGGCAGCCCGGCGGTTTTTTGTTATTATAGTTAAAGCCATGCACAACACGGGAACCCTGTTCGGCTTTTTATCGGTAGCGATGATGCTCTGCTCCCGCGCGGGCTATTTCGCCGGCATCTTCCGCGGCAGAACGCGCCCGCACGTTTTTTCCTGGTTCATCTGGGGGACCATCTCCAGCATCGGCTTCGCCGCGCAGGTGGCGGAAGGCGCGGGCCCCGGCTCCTGGGCGCGCGGTTTCGGCTCGGCCACGTGCTACCTGCTGGTCGTGCTCAGTTATTTCAAAGGCGAGAAGAACATCAGGCTCTCCGACTGGGTTACGCTGGCCGTGGCGCTGTCCGCCATCCCGCTGTGGGTGGTCACCAAAACGCCGTTCTGGTCGGTGGTGATAGTCTGCTTCATAGACACCATCGGCTACCTGCCCACGCTGCGCAAATCCTGGCACAAACCCCGCGAAGAGCAGGCCGTCAGCTACCTGTTCTCCTGCCTGGGGGCGGCTTTTTCTCTGGTCGCCATAAAACAGTACACGCCTTCCACCTGGCTTTACCCGCTTACGCTGACCTTCACCAACGGCGGCATGTGGCTGTTCCTGCACGCGCGCCGCCGCGCCACCGCGCCGGTGCCGGCGCACTGAGCGGCCGGCCGGCGCGGTTGCCCAGGCAGGGGGCAATTAGGGTAAAATGTACACATGCTTATAGAACTGAACCCTGTCGAAGCCCGGGTGCTGGGCTCGCTCGTGGAAAAGTCTTTGACCACCCGTGAGCAATATCCGCTCACTTTCAACGCGCTGCTCAACGCCTGCAACCAGAAGACCAGCCGCGAACCGGTGATGGAACTGGACACGGACGCGATGGGCAGGGCGGTGCAGACGCTGATAGACAAGGGTCTGGCGGAGCGGGTGCAGGCCCCCGGCGACCGGGTGCCCAAGTTCCGGCATTACATCAGCAACCTGCTCGCCAGCGACGAGCCCAGGCTGGTGGGGACCATCACGGTGCTGCTGCTGCGCGGGCCGCAGACCCCCGGCGAGATAAAAGGGCGCACCGACCGGCTGTGCGAATTCACCGGCACGGCCGAGGTGGAAGGCCTGCTGCAGGAGCTGTGCGCGAAAGCCGAGCCTATCGTGGCCCGCCTGCCGCGGCAGGCCGGCCAGAAAGAGGCGCGCTACTGCCACCTGTTCTCGGGCGCCGTCCCCGCCGCGCCGGCCGAAGCCGCCGCCCCGGCGGCGGGCCAGCCGGACCGCGTGGCCTTGCTCGAGCAGCGGGTGGCGGCGCTGGAGGCCCTGGTAAAAGCGCTCGAAGAACGCCTGGCCAGGCCGGCTTAAGGAGCGGCGCCAGGCTTTATGCCCGTTGAAGAAATAGACCAGCAGGGGTTCCCGGTCCTGAACTCGTTCTACTATCTCGCGCCGCTCTGGTTCGTGGTGGAGGCTTATTTTTGGCCTAATTTCAGGGCGGGCCTGGTGCTGGGCGGGGGACAATTGGGCACCGCCGCCTTTTATACGGTGGAGGCCGGCATCGGGGCGGCCTTGTGGTTCAAGCTGCCTTACGCCGCCGCCGGCGCGCTGCTGGAGAACGTGGTCTACCTGATCTTCGTGATGAAATTCATCATGTACGCGCCGCTCGACGCGGCCGCCGCCCTGGCCTCCGATACCGGCACGGCGGCGGAGTTCTCGCGGAACTATTCCGCGGCGCTGCCCGGCATGCTCTATTCGGTGCTGCACGTGGTGCTGAGGATAAAAAAAATAATCGGCGGCCCGCTGGCCGGCTGACTTCGGAAATGCAAATAAAAATACCGGTATTCAAAGGCCTGGCGCTGCCGGGAAAAGTCTGGAAGCCCGTGCTCATCGCGGCGCTTTGTTTCGCCGCCTTCTGGCCCACGCTCCGCACCGGCTTCATGATAGACGACCCGTTCCTGCTGCGCGCGACGCGGCTCGCGCCCGGGCTGACCCTAAAAGGCGTAATTTCCGACTTCACCGAGAACGTGCATAAAGAGCCGGGGATGATCTATTACCGGCCTTTGCTGGGGCTGATGGTGCGGCTGGAATACGCGGCCTGGGGCAGCGACGCGGCGGGCTACCATGTAGTTACGCTCCTTTTCCACGCCGCCAACGCGGTGCTGCTGTTCTACCTTCTGGCGGCGCTGGGTTTCGCGCCCGGCGTGGCGCTGGGCGCCGCCTGCCTGTTCGCCGTGAACCCGGTGATCATAGACGACCTGCTGGCCGCCACCGGCGGCGAGTCGATGGCCAATTTTTTTCTGTTCTCCGTGCTGCTGCTGTACCTGAAGGATAAATGGGGGGCGGCGTGGCTGCTGGCGGCGCCGACCCTGTTCGCCAAAGAAAGCAACGTTATGCTGCCGGCCCTGCTGCTGCTGTGCTACGCTTACCAGGGGCGGCTGAGGAAGGACTGGGCTAAAGCGCTGTGGCTGCTGCCTTTGTGCGCGGGGTTCCTTACGCTGCGCCACCTCTGCGTGGCCTCTCCGCGGGAATTTACGGCGCCCGACACGGCCAGGTTCCTCTTCACCGTTTTTCCGCGCGTCGTGTTCCATTATCTCGGGGTGCTGCTGGCGCCGCTCGGTCTGGAGACCTGGCCGCGCGCGCTTACCGCCGCCCCGTACTGGGGCCTGAGCCTGGCCGGCGGCCTGGCGGCCGCCGCCGTCCTTTTCCTGCTGCCGGTGCGGCGGCGGGTCACGGCTTTCTGCCTGGGCTGGTTCCTGCTGGTGATGGCGCCCAGGGTGCCGGCCATACTCGCCACGCGGATAATGATGGACAAATGGGTCTTCCTCGCGTCGCCGGCCGTGTTCATTCTCCTGCTCACGCTGCTGCTGAAGCTGCGGGAGCACCGGCTGGCCTGGGTGCGGGCCGTTCCGCCGGCCGCGGCCGCGGCGCTGTGTTTCTTCTGGGCGGCCATAGCGCATTCCGAGGTGCGCCTGAGAGGCTCCGACGAAAAGAATTATCTGTGGTCGATAAGGAACACGCCGCATTCGTTCGTCAGCTACCGCCTGGGCGTTATTTATCTGCAGACCGGCCGCATCCCGGAAGCCGTGGCGGTGCTGCAGCCGCTGGTGCGGGATTATCCCTTCCAGGAGGATTTCCATAACGCCTATATCATGGCCTTATGGCACAGCGGCCGGACCCGGGAAGCCTGGGCGCTGATGCAGGACCTGGCGCGGCGCTGCCCGGCCAGCAGGGCCATACAGGAGAACGCCGCCGGGATGCGGGCGCGGATGGCGAACGCGCCCGGCCAGCAGGGAAAATAGCGGCGGGCCACGCTTCCCGGACGGCCGGGCCTTTTACCTTTAGGCCTGCGCCTCGAGGGGTCCTTCTGCCCTTGGCCGTCCGCTGCCGGGCGGCTAAACTATAGTTATGGCGTTCCCCGGAACTTTGACCTTGCGTCTGCTGCTGGCCGCGTCTTTATTCGCGCCGGCGGTCCCTGTTTTTTCAGGCGCCCCGGCCCTGCCGCTGAAGCCGAAGAAATGGACCGTCATCGTCTACATCAACGGGAAGTCCAACCTGGAGGGGAATTCTTTCGACAGGATCAACAACCTTGAATGCGCCGGCTCGGATTCTAACGTGAACATAGTGGCCGAGTATTCGCGCCTGCACAGCGCCGGCGACGGTTTCACACGGGACGGCGACTGGGGCGGCTCCCGCAGGTATTACATCACGCGGGACGCCGATAGCGGGCATATCGCTTCGCCGGTACTGCAGCAGAACGACAGCGTGGATTCCGGCGACTGGCGCCACGTGGCCGATTTTATTAAATGGGCCAAGACGAATTTCCCCGCCGAGCGCTATATCCTTCTTTACCGCTTTCACGGCGGCGGCTGGATAGATCCTTCCCGGAACAAGGCCATGAATTACGACAACGAGACCCGCACTTTCACTTCCACCGCGGAGATGGCCAGGATCTTCCAGGAAGCCGGCCCGGTTGACCTTTACCTCAGCGACGTCTGCATGATGCAGAGCCTGGAAGTGCTTTACGGGATCAAGGACTACGTTAAAGTGGCCGTCGGGGCGGAGGACCTGTCTTACGGCTTCAACTATTACGCTTCGCTTTCTCTGATCAAAGCCAGGCCCGCGGTGACCACCGAGGCGGTGGCGAAGAAGTTCATCGCCGATTACGCCGCCCAGCCCGGGCTGAACGGGCTGGACTATCAGCTGAGCGCGGTTAACACCTCCGCGCTGGGCGACATGGCTACCGAGCTCGGCCGCTGGTCGGCGGCCGTAATGCGGGTGGACGATAAAGCGGCCGTGCTGGCCGCGAAGCGGGGCGTGGCGCGCTCCGAGCAGCCGCAATACGCCGACCTGAAGCTTTTCGCGCAGATACTTGCCGACAGGCTGGACATGCGCCGGCCGGGAGCCGCGGAATTAATAGCGGAAACCAGAGCCCTTCTTGAAGTGCTTAATAACCGCCTGCTGCTCGACAACGCGGGCGGCGGCGCCATCGGGGCGGGGCTCGGAGGGGTCACGGTTTACGTTCCGCCCGTCGATATAGACGGCTACGTGGCCCAGCACTCCGCCCTGGAATTCGCCAACAGTTCCGGCTGGACCAAGTTCGCCCTCTACCTGAACAGGATAAATTGATACAGCCGTTCCCGTACCAGGCTGAAATGTTTGCATAAAATCCGCCTTTACCGTTATAATACGGAAAGGCGGCGTTCCGGCGCCGCCAGCCGCAGGTAAAAGGAGCGTTCATGCCTTCAAGGTCCGCCGCAGAAAAGCTTCTGCTGGAACTTACCTCGCTGCCGGTGGCGGCCGGGCGCGAGGACGCCGTTATAGCCCGCCTTGCCGCATGGACGGCCGCGCGGCCGCGGCTGGCGCTGCGGCGCGACGCCTGCGGCAACGTTATCATCGCCCGCAGGGATTTCAACAAAGCCTGCGCGAAGAAAAAACCGCTCTTCATCACCGCGCATCTGGACCACCCGGCCTTCGTGGTGCGCTCGGTGAAAGGCGCCGCGGCGGTACTGGAGTTCCGCGGCGGCGTGCTGGACCCCTATTTCAGGGGCGCGGCCATAGAGATCTTCGAGCCGTCGCTGGCGAAAAGCTTTACGGCGAGGATAAAAACGCTGGACGCCGGGGCGAAGCCGTTCAAGACCGTGACGGCGGCGCTGGCCGGACGCGTGCCGGCCGGGCTGCTGGCACCCGGATGTATAGGCCGCTGGAAGTTCCCCAAGGCCTCGCTGTCGGGCGGCCTCGTGCGCACGCAGGCCTGCGACGACCTGGCCGGGGCGGCGGCCGCGCTGGCGGCTTTCGACCCCGTTTCGCGCGACGCGCGGCTGGCCAATACCGCGCTGCTGTTCACGCGGGCCGAGGAGATAGGTTTTGTGGGCGCTATAGGCGCCGCGCGCGGCGGCACGGTGCCGCGCGGCGCGCGGCTGCTGTGCCTGGAATGCTCGCGCAGCTTTCCGCATGATTCGCCCATAGGCGCGGGGCCCATCGTGCGCGTGGGCGACCGCATGAGCGTGTTCACGCCGGAGCTGACCAACACGGTGTCCGAGATCGCCGCGGCGTACGCGAAGAAGAAGCCCGCTTTCAGGTACCAGCGCAAGCTGATGGCCGGCGGCGTGTGCGAGGCCAGCGCGTTCTCGGCCTACGGCCTGAGCTCCAGCTGCCTTTGCCTGCCGCTGGGGAACTATCACAACATGCGGGATATAGCCGGCGTGCTGGGCGGCAGGAAAAAAGGCCGCGTGGGCCGGGAGTACGTGGCCGCGGCCGATTTCCACGGCCTGGTGGAGCTGCTGGGCGTGATAGCCCGCCGCCTGGACGCGCCCGTTGCGGCCCGCCGGGACGCCATGGAAAAGACCTGGGCGCGCCGCGGCCGCCTGCTGACGGAATAATAACTTCAGCGCTTGCTGGTGAACGCGAACAGCAGGTCGCTGTCCGCTTTCTGCAGCTCGTGGAACTTGCGCTTGGCCTGCAGGATGCGGACGCCCAGCTCGTTATGCTGCAGGTCCAGCATGGCCGCGGCCAGCCCCGTGTAGGTTTCCGGGGCGAACCCGCCGGTCTCCACCATGGCCTCCAGGGCGTCCAGTTTGCCGGCCTTGCCGTAAACGTTAACGAAGGCTTCGAAGTCGGGGATCAGCTCTATTTTCTTCAGCAGCGAGCTGCCGCCGAGTATCATGAAAGCCTCGGCGCTTTTCCCCTCCTGTACCAGGTGCAGGGCGCATTCAAGCAGGTAGCCCGCCGATACTTTCTCGTCGGCCAGCTTGCCCAGCACGCCGGCGCTGGAGAAAACGGCTATCAGCTCGTCCGCCGGAATGTCCTCCGCCCGCCCGCCCGCCGCTTTGAAATTTTCGTATTCGGCCATGGCCTTGCGGAAGTCGGAAAGCCTTATGGCCTCCACCATGTTCGCCAGCGCCGTCAGGGACGCGTTGGCCTTGTGCCGCGAGTAGAACATGCGGACGCCGCCGAAGATCATGGTCAGCATGGCCAGCGCCGTGGCGGCCCAGAACATCAGCCTGCCGCGCGCCGTCCTGTCCCGCTGCTTCGTCGCCTGGGCTATCAGCGCCTCCACATCGTCCGTCTTTACTACGGCCGCGGCGGCGTTCAGCTCGGCCAGGGCCCCGTCGTAGTTCTTCAGCCGCAGCAGCTGGGCGGCGCGGTTGTAATGCTCCTTGTAGGACTGGCCGGCCTTCATCTTATCGATGTCGGCCAGCAGCTGCTTCGCTTCGTCCGTGGCCGAGATCTCCATGGCCAGCTTAAGCTCGCCCAGAGCGGAGGCGTAGTCCGCGTCTTTCTTCAGGAAAGCCCTGGCCTGGTCGAAGTGCAGCTGGTAGCGGTCGTTCTGCTCCGCCTTGTCTATCTCCTCCAGCTTGGCTTTCGCTTCCCCGCCGGGGAAAAGGGCCAGCGCCTGGGAGGCTTCGTCCCTGGCCTCTATGAACTTCCTGTAATTGAGCTGGGTGTCGGCCTGCGTCATATGCTTCCGGAAAGCTTCGGCCTTTTCCAGCAGCGCGCCCAGGCTCTTCGTTTCGGCGTTGTCCGACAGCTGGCGCGCCGCGTTGAACGCGCCGCGCGCCGCCGCCAGGTCCCTTTTATCCAGGGCCTGCCGTGCCCTCGTGATCAGCCAGCTGAGGTCCCCGGCCGCGGTAGCGTTGTTTATTTCCCCGTCCAGCTTTCTTGCCTCTTCCGTGTCTATCAGGACGCGGGCCTTTCGCAGCTGCGCGGCGGCGGTCACGTAGTTCTCCCCGGCCCAGGCCGCCTTCGCCGCCTCGAAACTTGCGCGGTAAGCTTTTATCGTTTCCCCCAGCTTTATCATCTCCAGCTGCCTGCCCTTCTGCGGCTCGAGCCGGCTGGCGGTGGCGGCGGCCTTGCGCGCCTCTTCCAGGCGGCCGGTCTTTAAAAGGCTTTTCGCCAGATAATAATGCCAGACCTTTTTCGGCTCCAGTTCCTGGGCGGCTTCCAGGTTTTTCACGGCCTCCGGGTATTTGCCCAGGTCGTAGCACAGGGAGCCCAGCATGTTCAGGTACGGCACGCTGGCCGGCTTTATCCTGAGGGCTTGGCGCAGCTGCTGCGCGGCCTCGCTTTTTTTGCCGGCCTTATCCAGCGCTATGGCGGCGGCGTAGCAGGTGGCGTCCGAAGCCGGGGCGGCGGCTTTTGCGGCGAAAGCCGCGGCCGGCAGCAGCATGGCCAGGCAGGCCGAAAGCAGTTTGGTCCTGTTCATTTGTTATCTCCTGAAATTATTGCGGGCTTCCCCGAGGCATTTCCTGGCCTCGCGGGTGTTTAGGAACTTAAGCGCCCTGGTGAAGTACTCCACCGCGGCGCCGTAATCCCGCTTGTTAAGCGCCTGGCTGCCCAGCGCGAATTCTTTGCGGTACCTGGCGGCGGCCGGTTCCAGCTTGGCCAGTTTGCGGGCCCGCGCGGCGGTCCGGGCGTCGGCTTTCACTTTAAGCGCTTCCTGCAGCTTCGCCGCGGCTGTCCCGTATTCGTATTTCTTTTCCAGCGCGTCCGCCTCCGCCGCGATGGCGGAGAACTTAACGGAATTCTGTCTGGCCGCCAGTTTCGCGGTCAGCTTTTGCAGCTTCTGCTGTCCTGCCGCGTCCGGCCTGTAGCCCAGGGCGGCCTGCATTTCGCTGACCGCGGCCTCGTACCTGCCCGCCGCCGCGGCGGCGTCCGAGGCTTTCTCCCGGGCGCGGTAGCCGGCCCCGGCTATTTTTTCGTTTATGTCAGGCGTATCCTGCAGTTCCTTTGCTTCGAGGAATTTTTTAAGCGCCGCCTCGTATTTGCCCAGCGCGGCCAGCGCGGAGCCCTCGTCCACGGCCAGCCCGTACAGGCCGGCCTCCTCCTTCAGCGCCGCCACGTAGAGCGTGCCGGAGGGCGTGGAGGCGGCCACCAGGAATTTTCCTTCGGAGGCGACAGCGAACTCAGAAACCGCCGCGGGGAAGGAGACCAGCGGATCGGCGGAGGCGCGGGTATCCGCGTCGAAAACGGCCAGCGCGCCGTTCTCCGCCGTCAACAGCAGGCCGCGCCCGGCCAGGAGCTGCGCCTCCAGGAAGCGTTCCCCGCCGGCCGGCAGTTTCGCTTTCCTGACATTATCGGCGGTCACGGTATAGACCGCCGGGGCGGCGGCCAGGTATTTCCCGTCATAGGTGAACTTCACGGACGAGGCGGGGGCCTTGAAATCGTCTATCTTCTCCCAGCTGAAAACGTCCCAGGCGACGCCCATCCCGGTTGCTGTGGCCGCCGCGAAAAAGAGAGTGTCCGGCGAGAAGGCCATCGCCGTCAGCTCTTCGTCGCCGTCGTCGCCGGTGAGCAGCGTGTAGCGCGGCTCCCAGGCAGGCAGCGGGTAGACGTGGATCTTGTCCATCAGGCAGCCGACCGCGAGAAAGCGCCCGTCGGGAGAGAACTCCGCCAGGCGGGGGGAGTCGATCTCGAGGGTTTTGACCGGCTCCCAGGCCGGCGGGGCGTAAAGGGTTACGGCGGAGGGGCCGGTGACCACGGCCACGCTCAGGCCGTCTGGCGCCACGGCGAAGCTCTCCAGAGGCGAGGCGAAGGAGGCCGCTATCTTCCCTGAGTTCTCGTCTATCACCGACACCTGCCCCGGCGAGCTGACGCAGACCGCGAACGGCGCGCTGCGGGGCAGCCTTAGCTGCCTGGGAAAGCCCGGCGGAAAAAGTTTCAGGTCCCTGGTGATCAGCGCAGCGCCGGAAGCCGCCGGAGAAAGCAGCTGGGCGCAAAGGAACAATACGGCGGCGGCTTTGGTTTTAGTCATGCGGAACCCCCATGTGCTGCGCGAACGCGAATTCAGAGTATTTTAGTATATTCCCGCCCTCTCGGACACCGGCGCCGGTTGCCTTTATTTTTTCCGCCGCCTGGAGGCGGGGTGTTACGCGCTTCGGCCGTTTTTTCTTATAATATGTAAAGGTTAACATAATGTTGCGGATCGGGCTTCCGGGCTGAAAAAAACAGCGTCCGCAACCCGACACGCCTTTGTCGGGTTGGTGTTGTACACTATTAAGGAAGAAAATTTGGAACGGAGGTTTTTATATATGGGACAAGACGAGAAGAACAAAGCGCTCGAGGTTGCTCTGGCGCAGATAGAGAAAAGCTTCGGCAAGGAAGCCATCATGAAGATGGGCGACCGCTCGGCCCGCATGAAGATAGAGGTTATCCCCACCGGCGCGTTGAGCCTGGACCTGGCGCTGGGCGTGGGCGGCCTGCCGCGCGGCCGCGTAATGGAAATTTACGGTCCGGAAGCCTCCGGCAAGACCACGCTGACGCTGCATGTGATAGCCGAGGCGCAGAAAAGGGGCGGCCTGGCCGCGTTCATAGACGCCGAGCACGCGCTGGACCCCGTGTACGCGCAGAAGCTGGGCGTGGACGTGGACAATTTGCTGATCTCCCAGCCGGACTCCGGCGAGCAGGCGCTAGAGATCACCGAGAAACTCGTGCGCTCCGGCGCGGTGGACATCATCGTCATAGACTCCGTGGCCGCGCTGGTGCCGCGGGCCGAGATCGAGGGCGAGATGGGCGACGCGCACGTGGGCCTGCAGGCCCGGCTGATGAGCCAGGCGCTGCGCAAGCTCACTTCCATCGTGGCTTCCAGCAAAACCTCCATCATCTTCATCAACCAGCTGCGCCACAAGATAGGCGTGATGTTCGGCAACCCGGAAACCACCACGGGCGGCCTGGCGCTGAAGTTCTACGCCTCGGTGCGCCTGGACATCCGCAAGATAGAGACCATCAAGACCGCCGACGTGGTGACCGGCGCGCGCATCCGCGTGAAAGTGGTGAAGAACAAAGTGGCGCCCCCTTACCGGCAGGCCGAGTTCGAGATGGTCAACGGCGAGGGCATCTCCGCCGAGGGCTGCCTGCTGGACATGGGCGTGGAGACCGGACTGCTGGAGAAGAGCGGCACTTGGTTCATCTATAACGGCGACCGCATGGGCCAGGGCCGCGAAAACGCCAAGACTTACCTGAAGCAGAACAAGGACAAGGCCGCGGAGATAGAGAAAGAGCTGCGCAGCCGCTTCCTGCTGCCGGGCTTAAAGCCCACCGCGCAGTCCGAGGAGCGGGACGCGCTGAAAGCCGCCGAAAAGGCAGCTGAAAAGACCGACCGCAAGGAAAAGGCGGCGAAGAAATAACGATGCGCCCCCTAGCGGCCGATTTCCAGCGCCACCTGGCGCTGGAGCGCGGGCTCGCCCGCAACACCTGCCTGGCTTACGCCGGGGACCTGGAGGCTTTTCTCGCTTATTGCGAAAAACGCCGCACGGACCCGGCCGCGGCCGCGGCGCAGTTCATAGAAGAATATCTCTGGTCGCTGAAAAAAGAGCGCGGGCTCGGGCCCGCCTCCATTTTCAGGAAGACGGAGGCCATCCGGGCGTTCTACCGGTACCTGCGGCTGGAGGGGAAGACCCTTAAGGACCCCACGGCCAATTTCCGGGCGCCCCGGCTTCCGCGCAAGATCCCGCGGTTCCTGAAGCGCCGCGAAATAGATACGCTGCTGGCCTATCCGGCCGGCGCCAGTTTCGCCGGCGCGCGCGCGGCGGCGGCGGTGGAACTGCTGTACGCTTCGGGCATGCGGGTGTCGGAGCTGCTCGGCCTGCGGCTGGAATCGGTGAATTTCCAGCAGGGGTGGCTGCGGGTTTTCGGCAAGGGCGCCAAAGAGCGCCTGGTGCCGGTGAACCCGGGGGCGCTGGCCAGGCTCAGGGATTATCTTACGGCCCGGGAATTCAAGTTCGGCGGGCGCGCCGTGTCGGAGGAGTTGTTCCTCAACCGGGACGGCAAGAAGCTCAGCCGCGTGATGATGTGGAAGGATATCGTGGCATTGGGCCGTGCCGCGGGGGTTGAGATAAAGCCGCACCCGCATTTGTTCCGCCATACTTTCGCCAGCCACCTGGTGCAGGGCGGGGCCGACCTGCGCTCCGTGCAGGAGATGCTGGGGCACGTGAGCCTTAACACCACGCAGATCTACGCGCACGTGGACAAGGGCGACGTTAAAAGGGCTCACGACAAGTTCCACCCGGACAAGTGAGCGCGTAAAAAAATAGCGGGTGCTTTTTATGATCGAAGACAAGAACGACATCCTGGACTCACGCATAAAGCTGCACGACAGGCACCGGTTCGAGATCAAGCTCGACATCGACCTGGACGAGTCGGCCCGCAGCGCTTACGAGGTGGAGACCTACTTCTTCGTGCCGCGCGCGCTGAACGTGGGCCCGCACAACTACACCAAGGATAATTTCTACAACTCCAGCCAGCGCTACATCCGCTTCAGCACCCCGAAAATAAGCCTGGGCAAGCTGTGCGACCCCGCGCTGCAGGCTTCCCCGCTCAACCGCGTGCGGCAGGACCTTTCCAAAGTGCTCTCCGGCGATAAGAGCCCTGCCCTCACCGACGCCGTCTGCGACGAGCTGCGCCTGCTGGGCTGCATCATCCGCGGCGAGATACGCGACTACGTGAAGATCTTCGTGGAGGGGCTCGATACCTATTCGGACGCGGCGCCGGCGGGCCAGCGGCAGCTGTTCATGGGCGAGGGCCTCGAGAATTTCTTCGCCGACCTCGGCAACCTGCAGACCGCGCTGTGCTCGCTCAGGGGGGAGATCGCCGACCCCGCCGTGCCGCTCAAGATCAGGGAGACGGCCGCGTTCTTCGACGAGTACGTGAGCCTGCTGCTGGAGGAGTACCTGACGCTGCTCTTGGAGGCGCTGCGCTCCAGCCCGGGCGCGCGCGGCCGTTTCGAAGGCGTGGAAAAAGAGGCGGCGCGGATAGTGACCGCGCAGAACCGCTACCGGCAGGCCATGAAATACCCCTCCGTGCTGGCGCCCGGTTCCACCAACGAGGTGCTTATCTACCGGCGCGGCGTGCTGAAAAAATTCATTTCCGGCGTGCTGTACCTCAAGGCCGAATTCTCCGAATGGGAAACGCTCACGCAGGTGGTCTTCGGCCTGTCGGCGGGCGCGGCCATGCTGTTCGCGGTGCTGGTCACGCTCTTCGTCCAGAGCCGCTACGCCATGAACAGCATGCCCTTCGTGGGGGCTCTGGTGGTCAGCTACATCTTCAAGGACCGCATCAAGGACTGGCTCAAGATGCTGTTCTCCAAGAACATGACGCGCTGGATCTCGGACCGGAAGATAGACATAATGGATACCGGCCACGGCGGCCGCATAGGCCTGCTCAAGGAAGCGTTCACGTTCATCAGCGACAAAGCCCTTCCGCCCGACATCTCCCGGCTGCGCCGCATCGACAACATCACCTCGGTGGACGAGGAGGGGAAGCCCGAGCGCGTTTTCAAGTACAAGAAGGAGATCATCCTTTACCCGGAAAGGATACTAAAGCACCACGAGCGCCGCCGCGGCCTCAACGATATCATGCGCTTCAACATCCGGGAGATGACGGCGCAGGCCGACGACGCCTCCGTGGATTATCCGTACGTGGACCCCGGCAGCGGGGAGATAAGAACGGCCTCCTGCTCGCGGGTGTACCACCTCAACCTGGTGATCAAGTACACGTACTGCGACCGCAAGGCGCAGCCTACGGTGAACTACGAGCGCATACGCATAGTGCTCAGCAAGGACGGCATCGTGCGCCTGGAAGAAGTGAAGCTGGGGGTTTATTAAATGGAAATAAACGCTGTCGGGATAATGGGCGCCAACACTACCGGCTGCGGCCTGGCCGAGGTTTTCCTGAAGCACGGGCTGCAGGTGCGTCTGTACGACGGTTTCAAGGACAGCCTGAACGTGGCGCTGGCCAGGATAAGCTGGGCGCTGGGCAAGGAAGGCAAGGCCGGGCTGCTGGCGAACATCGAGGGCATACAGGACCTGCCCAAGTTCAAGGGCGCCGATATCGTGATAGAGGCCGGGGCGAAGGCGGCGGAGGAACAGAAGAGCTATTTCCCGAAGCTGCTTGCCAGCCTGGACCCCCACTGCGTAATTGCCGTGCGCTGCTCGGTGCATCCCATCCGGGACGTCATCGCCAACTGCGGCCTGCCGCCGGAACGCACCGTGGGCCTTCACTTCGTAAAACCGGTGCGGTCCAACCCGCTGGTGGAGCTGGCGCGCACGCACCGGACCGGCGACGCGTGCCTTGAGGCGGCGACGGCCCTTGTCAGGAAGATCGGCAAGACCCCCGTGATAGTGAAGGACAACCCCGGCCAGATAGTGGAGCGCCTCACCCGGCCTTATATCCTTTCCGCTCTGCGGCTGCTGGACTCCGGCAAGGGGCATCCGCACGAGATAGACGAGGCTTTCCGGGAAGTTTCGGGCGCCGCGGCCGGGCCTTTCGAGACGGCGGACTTCGCCGGGCTGGACTCCGACTGCCTCGCCAGCGAGGCTATCTTCGCGGCGCTGGGAGCGCCGGAGCGGCTTACCCCTTCCGCCACCGAGGCCCGGCTGGTGCAGTACGGCCAGCTGGGGCGCAAGTCCACCATCGGTTTCTATATTTACGAGGAAGGACGCATAGTGGGCGAGAATCCCATCCTGCCCAACCTGGTGAAATACCTGGGGCTTAAGAAGACCTCGAAAGAGGAGCTTTTCGCCGAGCTGATGCGGCCGGTGGTGGAGGAGGCCAAGCTGCTGGCGGCCGAGATCATGGCTTCCGAGTACGACATCGAGACCGCGGTGAAGCTGGCTTTGAACTGGCCCAAGGGCCCCTTCGCCTACAGCCGCGACATGGCCCGCCTGCTGGAAAAAAAGGTCGTGTCCGAATTCGACAAGCTGGACACGTTCTGAGCGGCGGCCCGGCCGCGCGGCCGCGATTAAACATGAAGAACAGGATCCTTGCCTGCGGCGCGCTGCTCTCCGTCTTGCTCAGCCTGTACCTGAGCTGTTCGTTCATCGGGGCGGCGGCGCCCACCTACGACGAGCCGGTGCATATAGCGCGGGGCTGCTATTACTGGAAGACCGGGGCTTTCCTTACCAACATCCTGGACCACCCGCCCGTTTCGGAGATGGTCTCCGCTATCCCGCTGGCCTTCCTCGACCTTAAGGTGCTGAACAAAGAGCAGGTGGATTCCGTCAGGGACCAGAACGCCTGGGCCGGCGCGTTCATTTACCACAACAGGCTGCCGGCCGGCCGGATACTGAATACCGCCCGGTATTTCTCGGCTTTCGTCTGGACGGCGCTGCTGGTCTGCTGCGTTTTTATTTTCACCAGGAAGCTGGAGGACGCCGCCGCCGCGTACCTGGCGCTGATCGTGCTCGCGTTCACGCCCGTGCTGCTCTCCAATAACGCGCTGGTGACCACCGATCCGGGCGCCGAGGTCTTCTACCTGGCGGCCTTCCTTTTCGCGTTCCTGTTCTCACGGAGTTTCAAAGGGGCTGGCGGCGGCGTAAAGGCCTGGCTTTTCCTCGGCGCGGCCGCGCTGTTCAGCGCGCTGGCCATGGCGTCCAAGTTCAGCATGGCGGTGCTGCCGGTCTTTATCGCCATACTGCTGCTGGTAGAATTCCTTATGAGCGGCCGCGGCGCCGCGAAAAAACTGGCGGCGCCGCTGCTGCTGTACTTCGCCGCCGCCGCCGCCGCGCTGCTAGTCATTTACGGGCCGGCGCAGGTCTATCTTTATTTCCGCGGGCTGGGCGCCGCCGCGAAAATGATCTCCGGCGCCAACGCGTCGTTCATAAACGGCTATTATTATCCGAACGGCGTCTGGTGGTACTTCCCGTACGCTTTTCTCGTTAAAACGCCGCTGGCCGTTCTTGTCTTCCTCTGCCTGGGCGTCGTTCATTCGGTCCGGAAAGGGCGCACCGCCCATGTCTGGCTGTACGCCCCGGTACTGCTGTATTCGCTGTTCGCCCTGCAGGCCAGCGTGCAGATAGGCATAAGGCATATCCTGCCGGTCATCCCGTTCGCGGTGATGGCGGCCGGCATAGGCGCGAGGTCCATGCTGGGAAGCAGGCGCTGGAAATATCCCGCCGTACTGCTGCTGCTGTGGGCGGCGGTCTCGGTGCTGAGGGTGCATCCTTATTACCTGGCCTATTTCAACGAGGCGGCAGGCGGACCCGCCGACGGCTACCGGCACCTGGTGGATTCCAACCTGGACTGGGGACAGGACCTGAAAACCCTGGGCGCTTATCTTGAAAAAGAGGGCGCGCCTCCGGTATACCTGGGCTATTTCGGCTCGGCCCGGCCCGAGTATTACGGCATAAAATACGTTCCGGCGGGCTTCAACACCGCCCGCCGGCCCGAGCCGCGCGGCTCCGATCCCTGCTTCGCCAAAAAGCGGCTGCTGGCGCTGTCGGCTACCAGCCTGCAGGGGGTGTATTTCAAGGATAAGCGGCTTTTCGGCTGGGCGGCCGGCCTGAAGCCCGTCTTCAGGGCGGGGTATTCAATATTCGTTTACGACCTGACCGGCGACCGGCGGGCGGGTTATCAGCTGGCCGAAACGCTGCACCTGGCCGACAGGGAAAAGGACGCCGACTGCCTGGCCGCCGCGCTGGACGGCGAACACGGTGCCGCCGCGCCGCCGGCAGACACCGGCCGGCTGAACGCCGTGGCAGTTTCACCGGACGGCCGCTGGGCCGCCGTTGCGGGTACGGGCGGCGTGAGCGTGCGCGCACTGCCGGGGCTGGCCCCGCTCAAGGAGCTGGACGCCGGCCTGGACGTTTACGCGGCCGCCGTTTCGCCCGACGGCAAATACCTGGCGGCGGGGGGGCTGGACCGGACCGTCAGGCTCTGGCGGACCGCCGACTGGACGCTTTACAGGACCTTGAAAGGCAATAAATGGAGCGTGCGCTCGCTGGCGTTCACGCCCGACGGCGCGCGGCTGGCCTCCGGCGGCGCGGACGGCACCGTCAGGCTGTGGAACGCGGCGGACGGCAAGCCGCTCTGGGCGCAGCCGGCGCACGCGGGCGCCGTGAACGCGCTGGCGTTCACGCCCGACGGGCGCCTGCTGGTCTCCGCCGGGGCGGACAGCCGCCTGGCGCTGCGGCTGCTGCCGCAGGGGAAGCTTCTGGGCGGCGCCGCTGCGGACCCCGACTATCCCCTTAACGCGGCGGCGGTCTCACCGGACGGGAAGTACCTGGCTTATGCGGGCTACGAGAAAAAAATAGAAGTGCGGCGGATGGACGGCGCGCCGCTGTGCGAATTGAAAGGCCACCGCGGGGCGGTGTTCGCGCTGGCGTTCGCGCCCGGCTCCGGCCGCCTGGTCTCGGGCGGCGCCAACGGGGAACTGCGGACCTGGGCCATTCCGGGCTGTTTGCCGGAGCGTGAGTTCAAAAGAACGTCCGGGGATATACGCGGCGCGGCGTTCGCGCCCGACGGGCGGAGCATCCTTGTTGCCGGCCCGGGAGGGGTCCCGGGCGTGGAAGTACCGGCCCGGTAAAATTAATTACCGCCCAGGCGGGCCGGCTTTCAGCTCCCGTGACCGCAGCAGGTGTTTCTCCGCGGCCTCAGGCCTGCCCGCCAGCGCCTCCACCGAACCCCAGTTGAAATAGAACAGCGCGTTGCGCGGCTCAAGCTTCACCGCGCTCTGGAAAGCCCTGTCCCCTTCCTGCGTCCTGCCCAGAGCGTACAGCGCCATGCCAAGATTGTTATAGGTTTGCGCCATCGCCGGGTTCAGCTTCAGCGCGCCGCGCAGCGCCTGCGCGGCTTCCTCCATTTTTCCCTGCGCGTACAGCGCCATGCCCAGGTTGCTGAGCGGGCCGGCCTCGGAAGGATTATATTCCGCGGCTTTGCGGAACTGGACTTCCGCCTCCGGCGGTTTGCCGGCCGCCAGCAGGACCAGTCCGTAATCGTTGCGCGCCCTGCCGTAGCCGGGGTCCAGCGCCAGCAGCGCGCTGTAATGCGCGGCGGCCCGCGCGTGATCCCCTTGCGAGGCGTAAAGCCTGGCCAGGTTCTCATGTGCCTTGGTGAATTCAGGGTTCAGCTCCAGCGCTTTCCCGAAGCGCGCTTCGGCCTCTTTTTTTCTGCCCAGGTTCATCAGCGCCGCGGCCAGGTTGGACTGCGCCTCGTAGTACTCCGGGTGGGCCGCCGCCGCGCGCTCCCAGTAGGCCACGGCGGGCTCTCCGGTAAGCCCCGCGCCGAGGTTGATCAGCGCCAGGCGGGAGCCGGGATCTTTTTTTAATACGTCCTCCCACAAAGCCGCGGGGGTTCTATAGACGGCGCTGTGCCGCCAGGTGGCGCCGCCCAGCAGGCACAGCACGGCCGCGCCGGCGCCCAGCGCAAGGCCGCGCGTCCGGCAAACCGCGGCGAGGCCCCCGGCCGCCAGGGCCGCCAGCCCGAGGCTGGCCAGGTACTGGTAATGGTCGGCCACGAACGAATACCGGAAGGTGTAGATGCTTATGAAGCCGAGGAAAAGGGCGATGTTCAGTACATAGAATCCCAGCGCGGCGAAGAAAAGGCGGCCCAGCCGGGTCCTGAAACGCCAGAGCAGCGCGCCGGCGAGCAGCGTCCACGCCGGCCAGAGCCAGGCCCTGAAACCGGCCGGGTCCAGCGCCCAGCGCGGGTAGCTGAAGGACAGGTTCACCGGCAGTAGGAATTTCAGCGGGTAGAACCACAGCGCCCGGGCGGCCAGCAGCAGCCGCTGCGCCGGGGCCAGGCTTATTTCAAGGTTGGCCGTGTCCAGCTCCAGCCGGGCGGTGAAAAGGCCGGCGGCCAGGGCAAGCAGGAAAAAAGGAGCCAGGTCCGCCAGCTCTTTGCGGCCGGTCTTCAGCCCCCTGGCCCAGCGCAGCAGCAGCAGCGCCGGCGGCAGCACCACCGTTACCGGCTTGCTCAGCAGCGCCAGCGCGAACAGCGCCAGGGAAAGCAGATAAAATTTCCGCCGCGAGCCTTCCTCGAAGCGCAGGTAGGCCAGCAGGGCCAGCAGGAAGAACAGGCCCGACAGCACGTTCTTAAGCTCCGTGATCCAGGCCACCGATTCCAGCTGCACCGGGTGCAGCGCGAAAATAGCGCCGGCCAGCCACGCCCAGCGCGCGCGCAGGCGCCGCAGGATGCACCAGGCCAGGCAGGCGTTGGTGATATGCAGCAGCAGGTTCAGCAGGTGAAAGCCCGCAGTGTTCCCGCCCCAGGCGCGGCGGCCCGCCCAGAACACCGTGTAGACCGCCGGGTACTGCTTGTAATAGAACTTGTCGGTGAAGTCCCCCAGGGTCCAGATCTTCGCCAGCGCGCCCGGCTGGACCAGCACCGGGTTGGCGGCGTAGAGGTCGTCGTCCCAGAGGAAAGCGCCGCGCATGGCCGGCCAATAGGCGGCGAAGGCCATGGCCGCTATCAGGAAAACCTGCAGCAGCAGGCCGGCCCGGGGCAGCAGCCCGGCGGGTTGCGCGTCTTCAGAAAGCGTCTTGCTGCGTTCAGTGTTCATTGTTACGGTCCGGGCCCTGCGCGGCCAGGGATAAATTTTACAAAATAACGCCCGGGCCGTCCGGAGAGGGCGGCCCGCTCCGGGGGCGGGCAGCTTTGATTTTATGGATTGACAATAATAATATTGGTTCCGTATAATATGACCGGGTTGAAAAGGTTGGGGTTCGTACCGTAAGGAAAGCGCAAGGATGGAGTACACAGTCTTTGCTGAACCCGAAACCGGCACCACGATTCACTACGAAAAACATTGCGGCGGAGGCACGGCCTGCTGAAAAGGATGCCGGGATCCTGCGTTGGCAAATCTTTTGGGAGGGAAAAATGAAGATAAAATTGCCTCTATTGATATTGGCGGGATGTTTATCGCTGACCGGCTGCGCCACGATGAACACTTTCTTCGGCCCGAAGCCGAAGTTGCCGGCGGCCGGCGCGGAGCAGGATAAGATAACTTTCGTGCAGAAGCAGCTGGGTTTCAGCGCCGCGCAGAAGAGCTGGACGCAGCACCTGGAGACCATACGCGGCTGGTCCGAGGGGAAATACTGGAAAATATTCACCTATATGTTCGCGAAGCCGAAGATAGACGTGGACGCGCTGAAGAAAGTGAAAAAAGTGGCCATCCTCAGCTTCGACGTGCGGGTGGACGCCAAGCGCCAGCAGACCACCACCACGGCCGGCAATATGGAGATAACCACCACCGGCGGCATAGACCTGACGCCGATGCAGCCGTTCGTGAACACGATGTACGACGCGCTGAAGACGAGCCTGGAAAAGCAGGGGATAACGGTGATCCCGGTGGACGAAGTGAAGAACAACCCCGATTACATCGCTATGGACTTCAAAGTGGTGGAGCCGGACCTTAAAAGCGGGTTCTGGTGGCATGACACGGCCGGGGCCTACGGCTTGAAACAGATAGACGGCAATACTATCCTCCAGATGTACGGGGAACGGGAAGAGAAGAAGATATACGGCGCCGAAAGGGTAGAGAAGGCGAAACAGGGCGCCGCTGTGAAAGCGCTGCGGGCGGTCGGCAACGCGGATAAGCATCTGGCAAGGGGCATACGCATGCAGGCCGCGGCCAAAGCGCTGGGCGTGGACGCGATAATCCTGGCCAATAACAGCGTCAGCATGGACTTCGGCGCGCTGCATAAATATAAGCTGAAATTCGCGCATCAGGACACCCTGGCGCCCGGGGGCATCTCGGTGAACATGTACTTCGCCGACGAAGTGACGCCTATCTGGAGCGCCGAGATGAAGAAGAGCATGGAAGTTCCCACTAACGCGAAATCGAAAGAGGGGATATTTACCGTGGCCAGCTATGAACTGGACAAGGTCGCTCCCGACCTGGTCCGCGTCTACAGCGGCCTGGCCGACCTGATCGCGCTTAAGCTGAAGCTCGACAAAGAGGCGCTGCCGGTAAAATAGCCGCCGTCCTGTCCGGCGGCCCGAAAAGGCCGCCGGATACGCGGGTCCTGAGACGTTCTTAACGGTTGGATCGCTTCCGGCCGGACGCCTTTCCCGAGAGGCCCCGGCCGGGAGGTCGCGCGGCCGCGTTCGTTTCCCCCGCGGCCGCACCGCTCGCTCCCCCAGCGGCGGGCCGGATCCCGTTGCAGTGATCCCTTTGCGCCGGGCCCTGACGGGTGTTGCAAGCAAATAGA
>SESF01033734.1_pt1 | contig 24908 bp, 28 predicted proteins | sample 3171521 | NCBI WGS metagenome assembly SESF01 (sample SAMN10866945, study PRJNA518727) | freshwater metagenome | biome: subpolar coniferous forest; feature: holomictic lake; material: water; isolation source: holomictic Lake 227, 6 m and 8 m depth | place: Canada: near Kenora, Ontario | collected...
TGTTGACATAGTTGAAGTTGCGACTGTGACCGCTCCACCAGATCCTCCGTTGGCACCACTTGTTGCTGCGTTTCCACTCGCGTCGATACCAGCAGTAAACCCTGTAAAGGTAATATTTTTGACTGAAAGTGTTAGACCAGAAACAGAACCTCCATTGAGAAGACCGCTTGTTGTACTTCCAGTTGTTACATATGCTTTTGCATCAACAGCAAGAGTACCGCCTGAAGCAGTGACGGTATACCCAGCTCCATCAAGAGTGACAGTGCCTGAGATGGTATTTCCATCAACCACAAAACATCGCCCATTTGTAAGTGTCGCGGTAAAGCTTGAACCAAGAGTGTATGTTCCGGCTGAAGCGATTTCTCCACAGCTGTTTATAGTTCCTGTTGAAAGTATCCCGGCGTGGGCAGGTTGGGCAATGAATAACCCAAAGACGAAAATAATTCCAGTGAAGATTTTTCTGTATCTGTTAAATGAGGTTGTTTTTGTCTTTGGCATATATTTTCAATTTTATTGTGGTGATGTCTCTGAAGCAGGAGCTTGTGTTGAAGTGTCTGAAGTTGAAGGTGGAGGGATAGTTGTGTCTGGCGTATTTGTTGGACTTTCTTCAGTAGAAGAACTGGATGAATCCGATGTGGATGTTTGGGTTGCTGGAACAGCACCTGTTGATGTTGATGTATTTGTTTCATCTCCTAAGAAAGCATTAACAACTGTCTCAACCGCAGACTTAACTGCGTTGATAACAGTATTAATGATACCTGTTGAGGTTGCTGTGGTTGATGCTGTATCAGTTGCTACCAAATCTGTTGATGTCGAATTTGAATTATCAGTCGAAGTAGCTGTGGTAGTTGCAACAGTTGAAGTCGCATCTGTTGTTGTGGCTGTTGTGGTTGCAGCAGTTGCAAAAGAAATAATTCTATGGATTTCATCTACCCCATTTACTCTCGTACCTTGAACAATAATTTTGTCACCAAGCTTGATGTCAGAGATAGCTAAAGGAAGATAATCATTATTTTCAATTTTGTTGATATGACCTGTATTAAAAACATAAGACGCATCTGCGGAGTTATCCGACACCTGAGAGTCGTCTATGGTCATGGAAGAATCTGAAATATCTGTCACGTAACCTATTGCAGAAAAATTATTTTCTGGAGTAACAGCAACTTCGGTAATGGGAGCTATGGATGAATCAGAAAAAATTGCATCATCAGCTTTGGAAATCCCCCAAATGGTTAAAGAGACGGTTGAGATAACCATAAAAATTTTCAGGATTTCTAATTTCCATTGACGAGCTTTGAAGACAACTTTTTCAACAACAACTATTTCTGGTTGTTCTTTTTTACGTAAATCTAGAAAATTTCTAAGGGTCATATGGCCGTAATTTTAACATGAAACACTCCAATTTGAGTATTAAATAGACATGGGGATAACTTTGAAAATCAAATTTATTTTCTTTTTTAAAAATAAAATAATCTCCTGCGAAGGTCTGGCAGCTTTTTTATTTCTTAAGATTTGACTTTTAAAAATTGGCGAGCAATATGTAAATCAGATACAATAAGCTCTATGAAACAATACCATGATCTCTTGCGTCATATTATGGAAAATGGCGAAGACACAACAGACAGGACAGGTACCGGCACGCGCGCGGTATTCGGTTATCAAACGAGGTTCAACCTGAAAGACGGTTTTCCTCTCCTCACCACCAAAAAAGTCCCTTTCAAACTCGTTTTGAGTGAACTTCTCTGGTTCATTGCTGGAGACACAAAACTCCGCACACTCCTCAAAAACAACAATCATATTTGGGATGAATGGCCATTCAAGTGGTATCTAAAATCTGAAGGCTTGCCAATTCCTCAACCCGGAAGCGAGGAATGGAACACTGGAATCAAAGCTTTCACCGAAAGACTTATGTCCGACGATGAATTCAACCGTAAATACGGTGATCTCGGACCTGTTTATGGAAAACAGTGGAGAAGTTGGCCTAACCCAAACGGTGAAGACATCGATCAATTGAAAAAAATGATTGAGCAAATCAAATCAACACCTGACTCGCGCCGACTCATTGTTTCTGCATGGAACCCTGCAGAAATTGATGAAATGGCAAAAGCCGGACTTCCGCCGTGTCATTGTTTGTTCCAATTCAAGGTAATCAACGGAAAAATATCACTCCAGCTCTACCAGCGCAGTTGTGACACTTTCCTTGGTGTGCCGTTCAACATCGCATCCTATGCCCTACTTCTCATGATGGTTGCGCAAGTGACCGGCCTACAAGCACATGAGTTTGTATGGACAGGTGGCGATGTTCATCTCTACTCAAATCATTTTGAGCAAGTGAAAGAACAGCTCTCCCGAGATTTCCGTGCATTGCCGAAAGTGAAGATCAATCCCGAAGTAAAAAACCTCTTCGATTTCACAATGGAAGACTTTGAACTTGTGGAGTACGACCCTCACCCTGCCATCAAGGCACCAATCGCAGTCTAGTTTAAAAAATCACCCCGACTTTGCTCGGGGTGTTTTCTTTTATTTAAAATGTTTTCCTAATTTTGGACCAGACTGGATAGTATAGTTTGAACCTATCGCATCATATAGAGAATGAGGAATATCAATCATTCTCTCAAATTTTATCTTTGCTATAGGTTGATTATGGCGAACAATAATATCTTCAAATGGTCTAACTTCTAGTGTGAGCTGTCTACCCTTACCTTCTCCATTAGAGCCCCAACCCCACCCCGGATCAATAAACCCAGCATAATGCGAACGAAACTCTCCGCTTCTCTCATCCATTGAAACCATTTCACAAGCAAGATCCGGAGGAACCCTTACAGCTTCCAACGTAGATAATATGTAGAATTCACCTTTTTTCAAATATATAAAATCTCCATTCTTCTTTATTGGTTTGAAAAAATCAGATGCTTTGTAATGTCCAACTTTTCCTAAATCAATTATTTTATCTGTTTTTCTACCTACATATCCAATTATATCGCCAGACAAATCCAATGTCTGAATAATAGAACCATCTTTGTCACTGATTTTAAGATCATCAAATAAATATGTTTTATTTGAATTAGAAGACCATAATAGTTTATGCTGCTTCATAGCCACTTCAAGCTCAAGATCATTAAATCGTGTGTCTGAAGTGAAAAAGCGAATTTGATTATAAGATTGTCCAACACTCATTTTTACATTAAAGGTTTTTGGAACAATAGACACCCACAATTCCCCTTCAAATCCAGATGATACAGCATCGTAACGAGACACTCCGTCTGCCAAAAGTCGAACATGCACATCTACTCGTCCACTCGAAGATTTTGGATTACAGTAAGCATATACAGATTTGGGTAATGAAATTTTTTCATTAACTCTAATCACATACATCTGATCCTTTAGGAGTGGTTGTTCTAGAGAATGTTTTTGTTTTTTTATCTTCTCCAAAACCTGTCTTACAGTCTCACTTGGCTTAGGCTGAAAGATGCCCTCAACTTTATAAACTTCATCAGAAAGTGTTAAATCTAGAGATCCTGGCTTTACATTGTTTATATCAGTACCAGAAATATACCCAGCATTTATAAGTTCAAGAATAAGTTGACTTGGCAACGCTCCTCGTTTATAGGAAATCTCATGTTTCATAATTGTTGTCCCTATAATATGCAAATACATGCTAAAAAGCAAAAAAATTACTATAATAGCCTAATGATAAAAACATTCATCATAGCTGCACAGACAGCAGACGGTTATATAGCTAAACATTCAGACCACCCAGCCGTTTGGACAAGTAAAGATGATAAAAAACGTTTTATTGAAATTACAAAAAGAGCAGGTGTTATGGTGATGGGACTTCGCACTTTCAAGACTCTTGGGAAAGCCCTACCAGGAAGATTAAATATCGTGTATTCGGACAAAACAGAAAACCCAGAAATCGAAGGTGTTGAGTACACTTCTCTCCCCCCAAAAGAACTTATAAAAAGTTTGGAGGATCGAGGATTTAAAGAAGTCGCAATATGTGGAGGCACAAGCATTTACACAATGTTTATGGAATCTGGAATGGTAGAAACACTTTACTTAACTATTGAACCAAAAATTTTTGGCAGTGGAATGAGTCTTTTCAATAAAGATTTAAATTATGATTTGAAACTCGTAAGCAGTGAATCAACAGAAAGCGGCACAACACTTTTTGAATACGAAGTCCTTCATCCATAAAAAATCTAAAGAAAAAACCCAGAAATGAATCTGGGTTTTTGTTAAGGCAGCAACCCCTAGAATCTAAGACTCATTTGCGGATCTGGAGAAGTTATTGGAACTAAGGGAGGTCTTTCAGGTGAGACATTTCCCTCTATTACAACAGAGCTTTCTGTTGGAGGTCGCCTGTGTCCAGCTTCGTATTCATCACCGCTTGAATGTTCATAAGCTAGACCACCTCTCCCACCAGAAACTGAAGTTCCGGCAACATGAACAGAAAAAAGGTTTGAGCTTGTATTCATAAAAAATTGTACTTTTACCGACAGTAAATGTAGCACGTGCAAACAAAAACAAAAATCGCGACAAGTCGCGATTTTTGTTTTGCAATTTTACTATCAGAGATTTCTTATATCACATCCACCTCCACATAATTTTCTGCTGAAAATTTGTGTAGGCTCGCCTCGCGCCAGTCGCGCTCCGGCTGGTTGACGTTTCTTTATATCACGTCCCCTCCTTACAGGAGCTGTATACCTTTTGGACATAATCTTCGTTTTTCAAACTCGATTCTGTCTCAAAAGCTTCGTGGATGTTTCTTATATCACATCCACGCCCATAGATCGACATGTGCCTTCAATAATCTTCATACCAGCTTCGATTGAAGCCGCATTAAGATCTACCATTTTCTTTTCAGCAATTTCTCGGATTTGAGCTTTTGTAAGCTTTCCAACCTTCTTTGTATTTGGAGTTCCTGAACCACTTTCAATCTTTAGCGCTTTTTTGATAAGAGCTGAAGCTGGAGGAGTCTTGAGAACAAAATCAAATGATCGATCTTCGTAGACTGTAATTTCAACAGGAACGATATCTCCCATCATCTGTGCTGTTGCATCGTTAAATCGTTTTACGAATTCACCAATGTTAACACCTGCCTGACCAAGAGCTGGACCTACTGGAGGTGCCGGGTTCGCCTTTCCTGCTGGAATAACGAGTTTTAGTTTTTTTGTAATTTTCTTTGCCATGTTTTTTGTTTATTTAAAACCTTAGGAGAAGCCCCCTTTCGGGACCTAAAGCGATTATTAAACTACCTTAAATTCGCAGAGTTTGCAAGCCCTCTCCCCTCCACCACTCTCACGAAAGACTTCGTCGAAGTATATATCTTTCAGAGGGGGTTTCGAGGCTGACGAGCCGAGAACTTCAGGATTTTTTAAGCTTCAAAAAATCCGTACCCGGAGAAAGATATATCGAGAAAGAAGTCTTTTTCCTTATATCCTTTTCACTTGCAAGAAGTCTAGTTCCACCGGAGTCTCACGTCCAAACATTGATACAAGTACGCGTACTTTACCTCGGTTTTCATCCACTTCTGAAACCTTACCTTCCAAATCCTTAAATGGACCATCTGCGATAATAACCGCATCATCAATAGAAAGATCAATCTTGTGTTTTGGAGTATCTGCATTCATTCGGCGGAATAACTCATCAACCTCTGTTTTATCAAGAGGTACAGGAGTCGTTCCAGCACCTACGAAGCCAGTTACTCTAGGAGTATTTCTTACCACATACCATGAGTCATCTGTTACAACCATTTCAACAAGTATGTATCCGGGGTAGATTTTTTCTTCTTCTTCAGTTCTTTTATTGCCCTTTATTTTTATTTTCTTCTCAGTTGGAACAAGAACATTAAAAATTTTATCTTCCATCCCAAGAGATTCGATACGTTGTTTCAAATTGCGTACCACTGCGTTTTCATAACCAGCATACGTGTGAATCGCGTACCAGTTTCTCTCGCCAGTTGTTATTTGTTTTGCCATAAATAATTAAAGTTAGCGAGTAATAATTTTCTCTAGAAGTCTAGAAAATGAGAAGTCTGCAAGACCAAGGAAAAGTGCAACACCAACTGAAATCACAACAACGAGAGCTGTGTATGCAATCGCTTGTTTCTTTGTTGGCCAACTAACATGCTTCATTTCACCTTTTGTATCTTTGATATATTCTATAAGTCCCATAATATGTGTTTTGTTATTAAAAAAACCCCTCCGGGGCTTCTGTTATTACCCTAGTATTGTACCACCATTCAGGTAGAAAAGTCAACAGCTTCGCATTCACGTGAAAAAGAGGAATTATCTTTGGTTTATTTAATTAATTTTCTAGTCTCACTATCTAACTATCCAGTCGCGTAGAATTTGATAAAGACTTGAAAATTTCTTAAAGAAGTAAAAGAATTTCTGAATAAAATATGTCCTATAAACTTCTTTGTTATTAAAAAGCGGAACTGTGTCAGAAACTATTGTTGATGTAGTCCCCACAACAGGACTGCGGTGTTCTACTCCACCTATCTCTCCGCCGGAATTTTTATTGGAAGACGTTGTAGATATTACAAGTGATGAAGTACTTGCAACTATTGGCGGTATTTCCGCATATACCCTAACAAGATCATTTCCACAGGTATGATTTAATAAATCTAATCTATCTTTTTCATACAAATAAGCATTAGAATTATCTTCTGGAGTCGGTTGATAATTGATAGTACATCCATACACATCCTGAAGAGTACTCTGGATTATATTTAATGTTTCGTGTGTGACTATTTGACTTGCTCTTGTTGAAAACCCCTGATATGAATCATTATTGTACCACCACACATCGGTTGGTATCGAAAAGTACGCAATTTTCCCAGAACCACTATCGGCACCAAGGCTAGGTCCATAAGTTGAACCGGCCTGCAAAGGAGTTCTCCCGTTCAATTTGTAAAATAAGCCTAAGCCATTTAACGTCTTTACGCCACTTATCTGAGATTTCAAACCTGAAGACAAATCTGAAGACAGCAAAGCAACACAGCCATTCGGATCACTCTCACACTTCCAACTTGTCAATGTGTGCGTATCTGTAGACGTTCTAATATTATAATTTATTTTAAGTAAACTATACTGTTCTATAAATTTTTTTACATTTCCCATCGTATCAGAAATACTATCCTTATCGGAATTATCTAGAGCAACAATCTCTAGATTAACAATAGACGAAGAAGTGTATGCAAATAAAACAGACGGACAAATGAAAAAAAACGAAAGAATAACAAATCTGCTCAGAAGAATTTTCATGAAGTGATTATATAGAAACAACACCTAAAAACAAGCACCGAATGTAATCTGGTGCTTGTTTTTAATGTAAATTATCGTATCTCGTACGTAATATTCACCGTTCGGGAATATTTATTCTCCCCTGCTGGAAGTTGAGGCGCTGACTTCATGTCTGCAGAACCGACAGCGAACGAATTCATCATTGGAGCAACATATCCATTTTCATTCTCACTAAAGTTTACAATTCGAACCAACTTCACACCCAAACCTTTCGCTATAGATTCTGCTTTTGATTTTGCATTTGCAATTGCTTCATTGCGAGCCTGAGCAATCACAGCATCTTCATTGTCTACACCAAATGTTGGACCGTTGATATTTGTCACGCCGGCAGATGTTACGTCAGATACAATCTGGCCAACTTTGTCCGTACTGCGAATTTTCACTTCGAAAGACTGAGACACTTCATAGCCTCGCAACACTTCTTTTGCTGGAGGACAGTTTGAAGGGTAGATTGCTGGGCAGACAGTCTGAGGATAGTCGTATTTTGGATACAAACTGTAATTTGTTGTTTTCACATCTTTGTCTTCCACACCATCTTTCTTCACCGCGTCGAGTACTTTGCTTGAAGCATCTGTGACAAGCTTCTGTGCCTCTGCTGAAGTTTTTGCTTCTTTTGTGACAGAGAAAGAAAACGTTGCAATATCAGGAATAGCTACAGCTTCACCTTGCCCACTTACTGTAATACTGTTTGTAACAGGTTTATTGTAATCAAGTTCACCAACATTTTTTAATTGATACAAAGTTGATGCGGCTAAAAACAAAGCAAGAAATCCCAAAACGCCAAGCGTAAGCCATTTAAAATATTTATTATTGAGAAGCTCCATAGTATTTATTATTTTTGTTAACATTCTAATTATATCACAAGTGAAATGTGCGGATGAGCAAAGCTCATCCGCACATTTCACTTTTTTAATTTATTTAATCCCCTTTCTTTCGTACGCATCACACAAGTTTTCAAATAGAGAAACCACCGTCATTGGACCCGCACCACCTGGCACAGGAGAAATCATTTTTACTATTTTAGATACTCTTTCAAAATCTACATCGCCCACTAATCTTTTTACGCCTTTTTTTTCCACTGCTGTAATACCAACATCCACAATCACCTGTCCTCGTTTTACATATTTTTCTGTTATGAATTTTGGTTTCCCAACCGCCACCACAAGTATATCTGCAAGTTTAGTAAGTTCAGTAAGTTTTCTAGTCTTACTGTGGCATTGAATAATCGTTCCACCTTCCCTCTCTAGTAAAAGAGCTGCTGGACGTCCCACAAGGAGCGAACGACCTACCACAACAACTCTTTTACCTACAATTGACACATTTGAACCTTTCAACAAAGAAACAACTCCACGAGCTGTTGCAGGAGCAAAAGCCAAATCTCCAGTTAAAAGTTTTCCTTGGTTTAAAGTTGTAAGCCCATCAATATCTTTGCTTGGATGTATATGATCAATAATTGTCCTAGATGTAAGTTGTGCTGGTAGAGGAAGCTGTAAAATTATTCCATCTATATTTTTGTTTCTATTTAGTTTTTCAATTTCTTGAATAACCTCTTCTTTAGTGACAGAGGTAGGAAATGTAAATAGTCGTGTCTTAGCACCAATACGTTCTGCGGCTTTAATTTTTTGCTTTACATAGGCACTTGAGTCAGCTCTCTCACCTACCATAATGATTGCTAGCTCAGGACTTCGTGAAAAATCTTTTATGCGCTTTGTGAGTTCAGCTTCTTTTAACAGAGATATTTTCTTACCATCAATAATTTTCATATTGGCTATACTATATGAAAATTATCATATAGTGAAGCGCTTTTTTAGTGAAAGGAAGCTTAGTGGTAAAGTGGCCCAGAAAATTCCAAAAAACCATCCAGCAACAACATCACTTGCCCAATGAGCATTTAGATATACACGACTTATCCCTATCATGAAAGCCGCCCCTGCGCAGAGGAAAAATAAAATTTTTTGTTTTTTTATTGAAGCAAATTTATGGAAAAGATATAAATACGCACTCAAAAACAAAATTGTTGCCATATTTGCGTGGCCACTTGGAAATGAATACCCCACCGTCGAAACAAGGCTTGCAGACGGTCTCTCAACAGCCAGTAAATATTTAACAATTGTTTGAGAAACCACACCAAAACTAAGTGCAAACGTTGTGCACAAAGCTTCTTTATAATGATTTTCAACAACCAAAAACAACACAAGAAGCAGCGAACCTAAAATTACACAAGCCAGCCCACCAACATCTGTAATTATAAAAAACAGCCATGTGAGCCATGTTGTATGTGGTAATGACACAAAAAAGTGATCTATGGGTAAAAAATATCCTCCCCTAACCAAAAAATAGGTAGCCAGAAAACCAAATAAAGATAAAACAGTATATAAGATATATTTCATTTAAAGCGCAACTGAATACATTAGAAACGCAAGAAACATAACAATGACAAAAAAGTCTATGAAACATTGAACGCGTTTTTGTTCGGCAACTGCATGACGTATATCACACACAAGTTTTTTATGTGATTCTAATTCCGCCTTAGTGTCAGTTGGGATATGTATGTGAAGGTGCATAGATAAGTGTACTATAAAGTTATATTTTGAAGAATTAAATTTTTGAGAACAAAAAATCCCTCCACATTTTTCATGATCCGTTTTAGAGAGGGGTGATAATTGTACACACAATAGAGAAATGTTTCCTGTGGATAAAAAAGCATACAAACAAAGTACTTATACTGTCAAAAATTCACCCAGCAATGAATTCATAAATAAAATTCAGGGTTGATTTTTAACTAGCAAGAACTACAATGACACACATGAAACTAGAATCACATATTGTGGCGGGGTTGGTAGGAACAGCGATTCTCTACCCCATACTTGGACCAGCTCAGAGTATGTTATTTTTTACATCATCTGTTCTCATAGATTCCGACCACTACCTTGAATATTTACGGGTTACCAGAGGAAAAGATTGGAGTCCAGCAAGAATGTTCAGATTTTATTCTTGTTTTACCGAACACAACAGTGAAAAAGAGGTTTTGGGTTTTAGCCTTTTTCACACCATCGAAATATTTATTGTAGTGTACCTTCTGGCAAAATATCTAAGCTCCTTTATTTTTATACCAATACTTTTAGGTATGACCTACCACATGATTTTTGATATTGCTTGGTTGACTTATCATGGAGTACCGACAGTTAGAGCGTTTTCAATTGTTGAATATTTTATTCGAAAAAAATTACTATTGAAAAAAGGAATAAATCCAGAAGACTTCTACAAAAAAATGTTTGAATTGTCTGAGAAAAAATAAACCCGTGCTATACTTTAAGTTATGGAACCAAATCTCATACAAAAATTAGAAGAACAACAAATCAAAATAGATCAAATTTATATTTCTGTTGAAAAAACACGAAAATATTTTTTATGGACAATGATTATAACTGTTGCTCTTGTTGTACTACCACTCATAGGTCTTTTCTTTGCTATCCCCTCTTTCTTAAGCCAATACAACAACATACAGAATATAGGCTTGTAAGGTTATCCACTTTTTATATTTGCCCATATACGTGGGAGGTATACAATTTCAGTAGTTTTTGTACACCCCACTCACAAAAGGACAATGGAGTGATTGGGCTCATTTCGTAACGGAAAGGAGTCAAAATGAGAGGGTTAACCGATGCCGAAAATAAAGCTTATAAAGCAAAGCAGCTCGAAGAAGCTCTTGGAGAGGTTAATCGCTACTTCTTCCACGAGCATTACGGCAGAAATGGTACTGATGAAGAACTTGTTATGTATTACATCGAGTTCGGAGCAAAGAAATTTGCTGAGAGAATAAACCAACCAGACCAACTTGCCGTTGCATAAATACAATAAAACACCCGCGCTTTTTACAACGCGGGTGATGTTAATTATATTTAGATAATTTATTGAATTTCAAACTTTTCTCTACCTATAAGTTGGCCAGTTTCCGTTTCAATATCTACCCTCCAAAGTCCAGGTTCAACATTTGATTTCATTGAATAAGTACGATATCCAATATCTCGCCCACCAGAAATAGGAAGAGCTATTCTACTTTTAGTTAACCATGTTTTTTTATTTTTATCATAGTATTGCCAAACATGAACAACTCGGACATTTAAATCTGTTGGACCAAAAATAGAACTAAAGATATATACAGGGTCACCATATGAAACTTTTAATACCTGGGGTTGAAAGAAATTTTTCCAAGTTTTTTTATCTCCATCTAATGTATATGTGCCATCTGAATTTCTAGCAACATAGTGATATACTCCAGAATCTTTGAGTGCAAGCGGGACAGGAGGAATAATGTTTGCAAAATACAAAATATTTATAATGCAAAAAATACCAAAAACACTCCATAGCAAAGGTTTTTTACTTTGCGCAACACGAGAAGGTGTAATATGAAACAAAAGACTAATAAAAAGAGCAATGATACCCAAACTAATCAGTCCGCTTAAAATAAAAATCCAATCCCCCATTTTATGCAGAACCACAGGAACAAATAAAATAGAAAAAGAAAAAAGTGCCACAAACAAAGCACTAACCTGTGCGTTCAACCGTGCATAACGTTTTTTCAAAAACTCGTTTGCCAACATATAACAAACTAAGACCAAAATAAAAGGCCATCCCTCTGCCAAGGTCGCGCTACGTGAGTAAAATACAAAAAAGGAACTAAATAAGCCCCCTAGAACAAACTGCATTGCAAACAAAAACCAAGGACGAGCATTTTCAAGAAAATCATTTTTAATATTTCCTTCATCTTGAAGGTTAACAAAAATGATACTCACCGCTGCAATAAGAAGATATGTGATCAAAATCAAATCATTCCACCACAAATCAATTCTCTTCATTGCTATATTATCCAAAACAGCACCTCCAATAAACATAAGCGTTGAAAGGTGTTTTTCGTATATTTCCAAAACCTTAGTAAAATGTTTTTTCATTTAGGATTTATTATTATGCATATACTAACAGAAATCACAACGCTCGACGAGCTTTTGATATTAAGATACACTCTCTGTATATGTTTACTAAAAACAAAGCAAAACTTATCAAATCTCTACATGAGAAAAAACACAGAAACGAAACTGGCTTGTTTTTAGTAGAAGGAGCAAAAAACATAACCGAACTCCTTGATTCCGATTATATAATTGATTCTCTACTTGTAACCAAAATATTTTTTGAAGAAAATAAGAAACTCATAGAAAATAAAAATATCATATGTGATATAGTTGATCAAAATGAAATAGAAAAAGTAAGCACATTAGAAAGCAACGATGCGGCTCTCGCTGTAGTAAAACAAAAAGAAAACACTTCTTTTGTAATGCCGAAGAATGAGTTATTTATTGCTCTCGATGATGTGCGTGACCCAGGAAACCTAGGAACTATCATACGAATAGCTGACTGGTACGGGATAAAAAATATAATCGCATCAGAAACAACGGCAGATTTCTACAATAGCAAAGTTATATCCGCAACTAAAGGTTCTTTTATGAGAGTTAACGTGTTTTATACAGACTTATCCCACTTCTTGTCACAAACAAAATTACCAATCTTAGGAGCTTTCCTTGAAGGAGAAAATGTTCACACAGTAAAATTTCCAAAAGAAGGAATCTTACTTATGGGCAATGAATCCAGAGGAATAAGCGAAGATATAGAAAAATACGTCAGTAAAAAAATCACCATCCCCTCTTTTGGAAAAGCGGAGTCGTTAAATGTTTCAGTGGCGACGGCTGTCATTTTAGACAACTGGAAAAGAGCTATGTAACAGAGTTTTAGTATTATATATATGCCAACTTTTTTTTCATTTATTCCAGCTTACGTACTGAACGCCATCATACATTACAAATACTTGATACTTTTTCCTATTCTTGTCATTGAAGGACCTATCGCAACAATAGTTTCTGGAGCCTTGGCTTCGCCCAGTTTCCACGAGTTTAATATACTGTTTTTATATTTTTTTGTTTTATTCGCAGATATTTTCGGCGATACTATGTACTATTCCATTGGACGTTTTGCTGGTCCAAAAATAATATTAAAATTTAAAAAGTGGCGAGGTGTTACAGAAAACTATGAAGAGCGTGTGAAAAGTTTTTTTGAAAAATATGGAAATGTTGCGATTTTCTTAGGAAAGATAACCCATGGTATAGGCTGGCCTATCATGCTTGCTGCTGGAAGTGTGCGCATGCCATACTTTCGATTTATCTCATACTGTACAGCGGTAAGTATTTTTAAAACAGCTCTCCTCCTTGCAATCGGGTATTATTACGAAAAAGATTATTCGATAATAGCTTACTATATTGGGTCAGCAGGAACGGAGTTTCTTACGCTCGTAGTTGTGGCAATTGTTTTAGCGAGAACATTCTTGAAGAAAGATAAATAAAAAGGACCAGCTTTCGCTGGCTTTTTATTGGGCGCCGTAGTAGAGGAAGTGAAGACTATTTTTGAGAAGAAAAATAATGTAAGTATTTATATCCCAACTCTTTTCTACACCCAAACATTTTACCTAGAAAAAAATATATGAATCACTGTACCTACACCTCCATTAAAGTATCTTCCCCGAACCACTTTTGGTAAATAGAATCGTAGATACCAGATTCACGAATACGTAAAATAGCCTGATTAACCTTTTCACGCAAAGGACTCCCCGACTGAAGTGCGATACCGTACTTTTGTTTTGCAAACAAATCACCTATTGTTGAAAACTTTTCTGATTCCACACCTTGCTCCTTAATAAAATACTCAATTATTGGCGCATCAAACACAAGAGCGTCGACTTCCATATTTGCAAGTTTTTTATATGCATCCTCTAGTCGCGAAACCTCAACAACTTTCGCTCCAATCTTTTTTAGGACATCTACATTGGTAGAATGTTCAAGCGTAACAACCGATTTATGAACCAAATCATGATAGTTATTTATTTCACCTTTTATTTTCTTAACCGCAAGAAAAGCGGTTACTTGAGCAATCAAAAGACCAAAAATTGCAACACCACCTACAATTGTGAACGCCGTAATCACACGACCTGCCCATGTATGAGGGACATAATCACCAAAACTGTCTGTCGACATTGTACAGATAATAAACCAAAATGACTCAAAAATGGCAGTAATATAGTTAGAACTAAGTGTGTGCGCATCCTTTTCAACAAACCAAAATAAATGACCAAATACAATTATAAAAATAAAAACAAAAATTAAGGGAGAAATAATCAGTTTGTAACCTTCCTTAAAAAAGGATTGTAGTGTTTGTATAATTTTTGTTTTTCCTCCGTTTTTATTAACAAGAATAAGTGAACCTGAATCAAGTGTGGGATGTGAAAAATCAACAACTTTTTCACGCTCTGAATTAATTGTCAAACCGGACAAACCAATATCATATTTCTTAGCTGCAACAACTGGAATAATTTGCGAAAAAGGAAGCTGCTCGTAGTCAAAATCATGTATACCAGCTTCTTTTGCCACAGCTTCCCATAACTCAATTTCAAAGCCTGTGTATTGATTAGCATTCTTAACAATAAGAGGAGAAAAATCCCCCACAGCAATTCTTAGTTTATTGTCCATGAGGTAATAATAACAGATTAATTTACGCCATCAAATAAAAACATTTAGAATACAAAAACTGGTTCCATAGTCTAAATAAAAAATATTAGATTTTTTGGGCGCCGTAGTAGAGGAATTGAGGACTGTTTTTGAGAAGAGGAATGATGCAAGTATTTATATTCCTGAATTACCGTCCACTTTTGAAATGGTTACCTGAAAAGAAAATATATACCAATAAGCATTATTGTCATTGCAGATAGTTTTTGAAAAATAGTTCTTCCACTTAAATCCTCCTTTCCAAATTGAGGCATGAATAAAGTTAAAATAATTCCGTAAGCAAAAACTATCGCGGGCTGAAAACCGTTTACCAACCAGACAAAAACCAACGGAGCAAGCAGGCTGGCAAAGTTAGAAGCAAGTTTGGCACCAATATTTAACAATTCAGCAATAATATTAATACTTAGAACTGCGTTCTTACCTCGTCTCACAGTTGCAATAAATTGGCTTCTATATAAAGGAATAAATATAAAAAGAAATAATCCAAAAACTCCACCTCCTATATATTCCCAAAAAGTAGTACCCCAATAATTTGAATCTAGGGCGATAATTTTGAATACGAGAGAATTGGCAGCAATCATAAATGCTGATAAAACCATGAGTAAAAATGGTTTTGTTTTAAACTTAATCCTATGAGAAAAATCTAAAGACATAAGAACAGCCCCTATTACCACTAAAAGCGCGGCAAAAATTTGAGAAATCTTTAAATATTCATTGAGAAAAATTAAACCGAGTACATATCCAAAAACTGGAATAAGTTGAAATAAAGAAGATGCCCACGAAGCTTCTTCGTTTTCGAGCGCATAAAGATAAGGGATGAAAGAGGCAACCAAAACAGCTCCATTAATAGCAATCAGGAAAGCGTTTAAGGGGCTTATAAATATCTGATTGAAATCTAAAGCGAGAACAAATAAAGAAATTATAAAACCACTAATACTTGTAAAAATAACAAGTGAACCAACTCCTTTGCCAACAAAATACTTACTGATTATATATTTATCAATATGATTTCCCAGAGCCCAAAGAGCAGGACCAATAAGTGCGATTAAAAACCAATTCATTGAAAAAGTATAGCAGGTTAGGATTAAAAAGTCCTTGCCATATTAGCGTATTCTAGCTATCTATCCACCGAAAAATATTTACACACAATATTCCAAAAGCTTATCATGGACAAGTCCGTTGGAAATAACACACCCCTTGAATGGTTTAGAGTAGTCTAATTCTTTTCCGTCTGGTGAGGTAATTTTCCCTCCAGCACCTTCAACTATTATGTGTACGGCTGCTACATCATGAGCATTAGCTCCAAGTTCAATAAATCCCACAAACTTCCCTTTAGCAACCAAAACAGCTTTGTATACAGCACCGCTGAAGCAGGCTAATTTGATTTTATCTTCAATAAGCTTCTCCGTATGAGAAAATTTCATTAAGTTTCTAATACTTCCAGTTACACCAACAACACCTTCCTGAATAGATTCTTTTGATACTGATATTGGAAGGTTATTACATTCACTAGGTAAGCCTTTTCTTCCTATATACATTTTATTTAAGAAAGGATCATACGCTACACCAAGTACTGGTTTTCCATCTACAACTAATGCGAGAGAAAACATAGCTGTTGGTGTGCTCCACGTATAACCAGCAGTTCCATCAATCGGATCACAAATCCATTTTCTTCCCATTCCATATCCTGAAGTACTTTCCTCTTCACCAACAACACCGTCATCTGAAAAGGTTTGTGCTAACTTTTCTATTACGAGAGAGTTTATGAGTTTATCAGCAATGGTTACAGGTGAATTATCTGCTTTGATTTCAACATGTTGGTCATCGTCAAAATATTTAAGCATAATTGTACCAGCCTCTTTGGCTATATTTACAGCGGTCTCTAGTTCTTTATCAAAATTATTCATTTTGCAATTATAGCAGAGATTATTGAGAATCGGTCAGGAATAAATTATTTGTCGTCACAAATAATTTTTCACGACCCTGGCTCGGTACTTTTCTGTGCTCAGAAAAGTATACCTGCGCCTTCCGATTCTCACACGCAAAGTACGCAGGCACTTTGCTTAGTCACCCACGAAAAAACCCGCCGAAGCGGGTTTTATTCATGGGCGACTAGAGAGAATCGGACTCTCGATACCGGTTCCACAAACCGGAGTTTTACCACTAAACTATAGTCGCCATGTTGAAATGCGTTCTATATATAACACATTTATTGATTTTTGACGAGAGGTTCAGTATTTATTGAATTTAGATAAGAAACATATTCCCTAAATGTTGTACACCTAACATCCTTCATCCCACAAACTTCTTCAGCGAATGACTTCATAGCTTCCCAATAAACACCATCATTCCAAAGAGAAAAATGATGCCCAATAACAATAGGACCTCTTCCCCCTTTATAATTTTCATTAAAATCTTCCATGTAAGCTTTTTCTACCTCGTTAAAATATTCATCCCACAAAAGAGTTCCTTTGTGAGCAGTCTCCTGACCTTGGGACTGGTGCATCCATAGACTGTAATCCATCGCCACGGCAGGAGAATTGTCTTTTCCAATATGAATTGTGTTTAGAGGAATATGCCAAATACCATATTCATCTTTTTTGGGCTGTGCACCGGGCAAAGCAACGCCACTTGCATCATAGAGAAAATTAAATTTCTGAAGTGTTTTATAGAGATCATTATTAACCCCTAATTCTGGTGCTCTAAAACCCACAACATCACGGGGTATTATTGGGAGAGGTTGAAGTGCAATATCTGGATTATTTTTCTGAGCACCAAATAAAAGATTTTCGAAAGAAATAAATTCCTGTTGCCATTCTTCATAATTCCACTCTGAACCATTAAAATGACCAGCGCTATGCGAACCTATCTCATTCCCCTCTTCGATAGCTCCAGAGACCTGCTTTATTCTTTCTACAATATCTTCTTTGCTGTCAGCAAAACCAATTCTTGAAACTCCAACTTTTTCCCGTGGAGATTTATACAAATCAGCATTTTCCTTAGTTATAAAATATATTGAATTAATGAAATATGTAAAATGAAGAGGTTTACCTTTAGCATTCATTTCCTTTGCAAAACCCCTTGTGTCCTGCCACATTTTTATTGATTTTGATCCATCAAAAGAAAGTAATACAAATTGGGGTTTCGAAATTTTATCTTTAGCAGCTGGTGATGCAAGCAATGTAGCGGCTTTATTATTTATTTGAATTTTTGATGTAGGAATTGATTCACCAGAAAATACAGCACTTGCCACAAGCGCAGCGCAGACAACACTCACAAATGAATATTTATATATTTGATTCATTGTTGTATGTTGGTGAATTTTCTAAAATTCCTGCTTTATGATTTGAAAGACGAGCAAGCGCATACAAAAGTGATGAAAGTCGGTTTAAGTACGCAAGCGTCCACTCACCAAGTGTTGCCCCCTCAGCAACACTAGCCACCACCCTCCTCTCAGCTCTTCGGGTCAAAGTTCTAGCCACATCAAACAAGGCAGCAATTTCTGTTCCTCCAGAAATAAAGAAAGTTTTTATTGGAGGTAATTCTTTTTCAGCAATATCAATAAGTAATTCACATTGACGAATTTTTTCTTCATTTATATGTTTATCTGCACCTGCGATTTCTGCTTGAATTACGAAAAGATTTTGTTGAATTTCTTCAACAATGGAACTGAAGCTTTTTTCTTGCAAGAAAAAAGCTTCATCTATAAATTCACACTTTACTTTTACAATTCCCAAAAAAGAATTTACCTCATCGAGAGTTCCAAGAGCTTCTGCCACAGCAGAACTTTTCAAAATCCGCTGATCACAGCCGAATGTTTTAGTTGTTCCATCATCCCCTTTGCCTGTGTATAGCATATTAAGTAAGATTATATCAACAAACGAAATTTTGTATGTCTGGACGCGTTATCTGTTTTTGTGGTGGGAGGTTGGTTTTGAGTTGTTTTACTTTGATTTTGTGGCCACGCATAAAAAAGTTAAAGTTAAGGGGGCTTTTTTATTTGCTCACAAATAAATTTCCTAACAGAAATTTTTCGCGAGCCCGCCTCGCGGTTTTTGCCTTTCGCTATCGCTCAAACAAAAACATCGCTGCGGTTCACAAAAACTAAAAATCTGCCGCGGGGCAGATTTTCTCAACGTTTTTGTGCGCGGGAGAAGATTTGAACTTCCACAGCCTTGCGGCCGCTACCACCTCAAGGTAGTGCGTCTACCAATTTCGCCACCCGCGCATTGAGTTTCCACATTATGCAGAAAACTATTATATTTTGCAAGCAAAAACCCCACTTTCGTGGGGTTTTTTATCTTTATTTTGAAACTTCCTCTTTTACAACCTCTTTCTTTTCGTCCAAAGTAATCTTCACCATTTCCATCTTCATTCGTTTATTTGTTTCCTTTACAGCTTTTCGTCGGATGAAATAAAGTTTTGATCGGCGAACATTTGATCGGCGGATAATTTCAATTTTTTCTATATTTGGAGAATATAGTGGAAAAATTCTTTCTACACCAATACCGTCTACCACTTTACGAACAGTAAAAGTTGCCCCCGCTTCAGCTCCGTGCTTTCGAGCAAGTACAATACCTTCAAACACCTGTGTTCGGGTCTTATCTTTTTCTTTAATTTTTTGGTGAACGCGAACAGTGTCTCCTGATTTAAGATCAAGATTCTTTCGCTCTTCCATTTTAACTGGTGAGATTTTCATAGTCGTGTAGCGGACACTCTAACACAAGGCTTTCATTTTATCAAGCGCGACGGTGAAATCTTCTGGTAAAGGAGCTTCTACCCTATAAAATGACCCGTCCAGGTCTTTTATTTCAATAGATTTAGCATGGAGGGCCAAACGGTTAAAACCAAGTAATGAAGGCTTATTTGAAGCATATAGACTGTCACAAACAACAGGATGATTGATAGCTTTAAAGTGCACACGAATCTGATGTGTACGCCCTGTTTTAGGGTGAACTTCCACATAAGAAACATCCTTGCAGGTTTTTACAACTTCATACTCCGTAAGTGCATCCCTCATCTCTCCCCGAGCACCCCTTTGTGCAGTCCATTGACGAAAATCGCTTTTAGAACGCCCTATAGGTCTATCAATCACACCCTGAGCTTCTTTAATTAAACCATAAACAAAAGCGTTGTAAGTTTTTCTTGTTTCTCTATCTTGAAATTGAGATTTTAAATTCAAAAAAGAAGCTTGGTTTTTTGCAATTACCAAAACACCTGAAGTATCTCTATCCAAACGGTGAACAATACCAGGTCTATACAAAGTAGTACCGTCTGGGCGTACCCACGGCTCCCCTACTTCCTTTATTTTGGGGTATGTTTCAACAAGCCAATCACAAACATTTCTCTCCAATGTTTTACCATCAGAATGAACAACTAATCCGGAAGGTTTGTTGATTGCAACAATGTTTTCGTTTTCGAAAAGTATTTCCACATACCTAAAGTACACGAAAAAAGATGTTTTGACAAAAGGATGTTGAATTTTTTTTAGATTATGATAAAGTATTGTGCAATTGAGCGCGCTTAGCTCAGTTGGTAGAGCAACCCGTTTACACCGGGAAGGTCAGGGGTTCAAGTCCCTTAGCGCGCACTAGAAATAGTTTTTGACCCAGAACTCCCCAAGATTTGATTCATCATGTCTTGTGGGAGTTTTAGTTTTATATGTATACGAGATGGGATTTCTTGACCTCCTTTTTTATTCCTGCAATTTTATCCTCCTCAGCAAGAGGACGAGTATGTACAGTTATTTCCTCAATCAATTCGTGAAAGATGGTATAGATAGCCACTCGGTCCTTTAATCCACTTTTCAACATGAGATCGTATTTTTCGGCAAACGCTTCAAAAACATCCTGATAACCCTGAGACAGAATATTCTGAGACATTTGTTTTCTCACATCACCGAGCTCTTTTCTGTAGCGTTGAGACTCAGCTTCAAGGGTTGAAAATGATTTGTTTAAAGCAGAGATATCAATATATCCCCCTTCGTGCTGTTCCCTCAGGTTTGTTTTTCTAAAGGGAATTGCTTCTAGTAAATCAATAAACTGTTTTTCTTTGAGTTTAAGGTGTCTTAGTGTGTATTGGTTTGATTGTAATTTTCTTTGATGATTAAAAACTGCTAGAGGATTTTTTATAAGTTTCTTACAAAAATCAAAGATGTATTCCTCTACTTCTTTAGCATTTAAAGGTAAAGACTTACATACAACAGGATTTTTGCTTTGGTTTTTTCTACCGCATTTGTAGTAATACTGAATATCATTCTTTAATACCTTTCTTTCACCACACCAACCAACACGTCCATACACATCAGTTTTTGGATCATAACAACAATCACACCTAAGAAGTCCACTTAGTAAGTATACATGTCCATCCTTAGCAACTTTCTTTGTATGCTTACTTTCTATAAGGAGCCTTCTCGCCTTCTCAAAGGTTACTAAATCAATAATCATTGGTGCCTGAGTCGGAGATAATAACCAGCCAGATTTAGGAGTAAGTTTTCCTTTTTTAAATTTATTAGAGTAAACATTACCAATATAGATTTCATCATTCAGTATGTATCGTACACGTTCACCCTGCCAAAAATAGAGTCCCGTCTTCTTTTTTAAATCACCTTTTCTTTTTTTATTTTCAAGAGCAGATGCTTGAGGAGAGGATATTTTCAGAGATGTAAGAGTTTTTGCAATACTATCTATACTCTTATTTTCATGTACAAACATGTGAAAGATTTGCTCAACAACTTTTGATTCAGATGGTAAAATTTTATATCTCTTGTTTTCATCTTTTGAGTAACCATAGGCTGCATTAGCACCCATAACCACACCGCTTTCAGTAGCCTGTCTCCTTCCATCCTGAGTTCTTTGTTTAATTGTTTCTCGTTCAAGCTCAGCAATAACACCAATAATTCCAAGCATAGCTTTTCCAAATGGTGTTGAAGTATCAATACTCTCATTTGCAGATAAGAACTTAATATCATTAGCCTCAAAAAAATCTATGACATCCAAAAGGATTTTAAGCTTTCTAGCAAAACGATCTATTTTATAAACAGCAACAACATCAAAAGGACGTTGTCCCTCAGGAGCAAGGCTTAGATTTTCCTTTAACCGAGCAAACTCAGGCCTCTCATCTACAGGAACAGTACCACTAACACCATCGTCAATATAAATATGTTCATTACCTGCCGAAACCAATGAGCCAGGTCTTGATTTAATTAAAGCCAAAAGGGCCTCCTTTTGCAGAGGTATACCGTACTTATCACCTTGTTCCTCTGTTGAGACTCTTATATAAAGAGCTACTCTTAGTGTGTTTTGTTCTTCTTTAAACATTTTGGTTGTATAAGAGATAGAGTATAGAACTATAGTAGCCCTTCCTTTACAAGGTTACTATAGAAATCATTAAAAGATCGAGAGTGTTTGCAAGCTTTTTCAATATCAAAATGGGTCGCAGCTTTTTTTGCAAGATCACTTGATCCCCTAACTTCATCAAGGTCTACAAATTTTTTAAAATCCTCTTTGGTATGTTTATATTTATCTGTTTTTGAATTAACAAGCTTCACCAACTCAGCATTATTACAATCCTGAAAAAACGGAAATTTTTCAGTTAATCCAGCAAAGTACCAACTTTCAATCTCAACCTCAATTTCATTAACAAACTTTTTATGGACAGATACGTTTGATTGAGAGATAACTTCCTCAATTTCTTTTTTTCTCAAACCTGCATCTCCACCATCAGTATCAAAGGGAACAATAAGATAAATTTCAATTCTTTCACCATTAGTGAGAGGTTTTAAACCGTTAATAAGCATATGATGTGCCAGTTGATAAGTATCCACTGTTTTTAGCTTTTTTTTACCAGATTTACATTTATCCAAACCAGGAGGAAAAGGAAAGAACCAATAAATATCGTCTTTTTTTAAAAAAGTACTTGGGGTTGTTTTTTGGCTAAGATCTGAAAAACCAAAACCTTCCAAAAAACTTGGAAAGAAGTATCTTTCACTATCACCCTCTCCGACCAATAAACAAACTTTAATCATTTTCTAACTCGTTAACGGGGAAAAGTCCATCTAGAACCGCGCCTATAAACAATTCGGAGTTCTTCATTTCTTTTAATAAGCTCTGCTGATCTGACGGAAGATTATCAAGTATCGTTTTATAATCATAAATATTACATCTATTCATTCCCTGTTTGTTTTCAGCCATAGAGGCAGAGTCTTTAATGTAATATATTTCATCAGAAGAAAAACCATCCAAAAAATATGGAGAATGGGTGGTTATAAAAACTTGCACTTTCCTTGATAAACTTCTCAATATATCTATAAATTCTTTAAGGATTGTGGGATGTATAATGGCATCAGTCTCGTCTAAAAGTATTACACTTGGGGTTTTATAACTCTTTGCATTAAAAGGAAGTCCTAACCAATTAACTAGAGTAATAAAAAACGCCAATACTGAGGTTCCATTTGAAATAGTCCATATACCTTCTGGGCCATTAGGGGACGAAACTTCAAGGACTCCTCTAGAGTTTATATTTATATCTTTCACAATACCTTTAGTAAAAAAAGCCAAGTCTTCCCTATATCTCTTGTAGGCTTTTGCATCTTTTTGTATATCAGCAATGAGAAATATGAATTTTGATTTGTTTATTGAAGTCTTGGCAGTCAATACATCATCTTTTACTCTCATTGCCGCCTCTTTATATATCTCTTCATTACCCTTATCAGTAACATATTTATGAATAGATATGGAATTGATAATATCTTTTTCGTTCTGATTTTCAGAAGATACATTAGAAAGAACCCCTTCTTTTAACAAATGAAAAAAACCAAGATAATTTTCATAATGAGGTATATCGCTCTTCTTGGATTTAATTACATTCATCTCCTCAACGTTAGAGTCATTTGAAAAACTTTCTTCATAAACCAATTCTGGTTCTTTAACAAGATCTGCATTTTCATCAAATATTTTTATGTCCTTAGAAAAAGTAGTCCAGTCAATTTCTTTCTTTTTGTTTTCAAATTTTTTACCACTAAAAAACAATTTCTGAGATACAGTAGTACTGTTTTTATCTATAATTTTTTCAAAGATAAACTCATTAGGCTCAACACAAAAGAAATTTTTGCTAGTATCCTCGATAAAACAAGTCCTCTGTTTTACATCAGTAACTGTGGCTTTAAAAGTTGTGGTTCTCTTACCCGCACCAATCGAAACAGTATTTCTTGCAAACATATCTGAGTAGTCTTTTCGTGTTTCAAGAATAGTAGAAAGAGCGAGAAGAAAATTTGATTTTCCACTTGAATTACGTCCAGTAAGAACATTTATATCTCCAAAGTTAATGTCAGCTCTAGTAATATTTCTAAAGTTCTTTATTTTGAGGCTTTTTATTTTCATATTTAGATTACTTATATCATATCATTTAACATTGAAATATCAAAAATATTGACCTTTCAATCAGCTTAATTTCCAAAATATCCTTATTCTTACGTATTTATTTATTTTCAAATATTGAAAATATCACCATTTGAATATTAAATTAGCCAATTTGCCTCTATATTTGGTACAATAGCTTCACAAACCTAAACCCCAGGGCAATGAGGCTTTCGGGCATGGCACATAGGGAAATCCCACGGAAATAGAAACGGCTCCATAAAGCGCCATTCATTTCCGTGGGTCCGTACCCGAAAGGATACGGGACGTTCTCGAAAGGGAGCGCCGGCGTGGTTGTGGAGCCATTTGTGTTATCTAAATCCTCAATTTATTAAAAACCCACGGAAAAAAATATGACAACAAGCCAAATACTTGCGTACTATGCAGGAGTTTTAATTACAAGTTCTATAGTATTTTTTATATTAAGAACAATATCCATTATCTATTTGGAAACAAAAAGAAAAAAGATTTTTCTTAAAGAAAATTCAAATGCAACCTTTCAAGAAATAGAAAAAGATTTTCAGCAATATTTTAGTGGATTCAAATACAAATACTATATTTCATTAGTGGTAATA
>SESF01032911.1_pt1 | contig 24823 bp, 20 predicted proteins | sample 3171521 | NCBI WGS metagenome assembly SESF01 (sample SAMN10866945, study PRJNA518727) | freshwater metagenome | biome: subpolar coniferous forest; feature: holomictic lake; material: water; isolation source: holomictic Lake 227, 6 m and 8 m depth | place: Canada: near Kenora, Ontario | collected...
CTTCGCGGCCTGCTCGGGCACCAATACGCTGAAACGCGACACCGACCTGAAAAATTACGAGTACTCAGCCCGCAGCTCTATTTCAAAGCCCATGCTCTATAACCTGGCGCGCGAATATTACCTGCTGGGCAGGGCCGCCGAAAGCCGCGCGCTGCTGGAGAAGATAGCCGCCGCCGAACCGGCCAACGCGCTTTACCTCAACGGCCTCGCGCTGGCCCGCTGGAGAACTGGCGAGCTGCCCGGCGCGCTGGCCGCCATTAATAAAGCGCTGGCCGGAAAACCGGACGATGCCGAAACGCTTTATAATAAGTATTCCATCCTGGCCGGTTCCGGCCGGGCCAAAGAAGCGGCAGCGGAGCTGGACAGGCTGCTGGAACTGCGCCCGCCATACGTTCCCGCGCTGCTTACCGCCGCCCGCGCGGCCGCCGGCGCCGGGCGCCGGGCCGAGGCTGCCGCTTTGTTCGAGCGGGCACTGGCCGCCAGCCCTTACGAGCTGGAAGCTCTTAACGATTACGGCATACTGCTGGCGAGGTCGGGCGACTACGGCGGGGCTGAAACCCTGTTCCGGCGCGCGCTCAGAACGGCGCCCGGCTTTGAAAGCGCCCGGCTTAACCTGGCGCGGCTGGAAAAGCTGAAGAAATAAACGCCCGGACCGCTTCAAACAAACACTGCTACCTTGACCACTACTTTCATAACGGCCCCGGGAACCCCGGCGGCCAGTTTGGGGGCGTGGGCGTCTTCGGGATATAGAATGGCCAGCTGCCCGGCGCGCAGCACGACCGGAGACCACTCGCCGGCGGCCACGCTGCCGAAACAAAGGTCTTTGCCTGCATCGTAAGCTTCCGTCACTTTCATGCGGCCGAGCGGCGCCCAGCCTATGGTCTCGGCCCCTTCCGCTATATACTGCACGTCCAGGTATTTCCTGTGACATTCGAATTTAGGGACCGCGGCGGCGGCCGTGGCGTAGCGCTGCACCAGGGCGAAAACGTGCTCCCCGTCTATCTCGTATTTGCCGTCGGGCAGCGAAAGCAGGTCCTCACGGCGCAGGAAAGCCAGCGCCTGCGCGATGCCGGGCGCCGGCGCGGTCTGTTCAGCGGCATCTTTAAGGTCGGCGGCTATCATTTTAAACCTGTCTCCCCGGCGCGGCGGCGCACGGCTTCCAGCCGCTCCAGGTCGCCTATATCGCACCAGAACGGGGACCTGTCCGCGAAGCCTTTTATTTTTTCGCCGGCGGCGGCCAGCCGCAGGTAGACCGCGGTTATGGAGAATACGCCCGTCTCCGTGATCTTCGGGAATATTTCCGGCGACAGGACCTGTATGCCGCTGAAAGCCAGCGGCCGCAGGCCCGGCAGGCTCAGTTCGTTCTCACGGCCTTTCAAATTCAGCCCGTCATCGAACAGCAGGCGGCGATGCGACGGCCTTTCGCGCACGGCCAGCGTGGCCAGCGCGCCCGAGGCCCTGTGCGCCGCGTAAAGCGCCGGCAGGTCCATCTCCGAATAAACGTCGGAGTTGCAGGCGAAGAAAGGCCCGCCGCCGCTGAGGAAAGCGGCGGCCTTTTTAAGCCCCCCGCCGGTCTCCAGCGGGAAAGCCTCTTCGCGCGAAAGTTCGATTTTAAGACCAAAATCGTTCTTCGAGCGCAGGAAGGCCTCTATCTTTTCGTGGAAGTGGTGGGTGTTCACCACGAACCCGGTAACGCCCGCCGCCGCCAGCCGCCTGAGCACCAGCTCCAGCAGCGGCACGCCGTTCACCTCCACCAGCGCCTTGGGGCGGTCGCTGGTGAGCGGGCGCAGGCGGGTGCCCAGCCCGGCGGCGAAGACCATGGCCTTCATTTGGCGGGGCCCGCCAGTTCCCGGTGGGCCAGCTCCACGCGCGCGCCGTATTTGCGCTTCACGCGCTCGGCCAGCGCCTCGGCGCAGTACACCGAGCGGTGCCGCCCCCCGGTGCAGCCGAAGTTCACCATCAGCGAAGTGAAATTGCGCGACAGGTAGTTCTCCACGCTCATGTCGGTCAGGGCGAAAACGTTCTCGAGATATTTCGCCACCTCCGCCTCGGCGCGCAGGAAATCTATCACGGGCTTATCCCTGCCGGTAAGCTGCGCGTACTTCTCATAGCGGCCGGGGTTGGGCAGCGCGCGGCAGTCGAACACGAAGCCGCCGCCGTGCCCCTTGTCGTCCAGCGGCAGGCCGTTCTTGAACGAGAAGCTGGTGATGCGCACGGTCAGCCCCAGCTTCGTTTTTCCGAACTGCCGCAGGTAGGAGGAGGCAGCGATGCGCTTGAAGCACTGCGTCAGCTCCGGCAGCTTCACTTCCAGCTCGGCGTTCCTGAGCAGCCATTCGATGTTGCGCACCGCGTACGGCACGCTGTTGAGGAAATGCGTTTTCCCCTCGTAAAAGCCGCGCAGGCCGTAGGCGCCCATGGCCTGCATGATGCGGATGTAGACGAAGGCGTGGTAATGCCGCATGAACTCCGCGGGCTTCTGCCCGGAGGCGGCCAGGTAATGTTCGCGCAGCGTGGAGCGCGTCTCCGGCGACAGGTCGGCCTTGGCGTCGTACAGCAGCGAAGCCAGGTCGTAGTGCGCAGCGCCGCGCCGGCCGCCCTGGTAATCTATGAACCACGGCTCGCCGCTCCGCAGCATGATGTTGCGCGACTGGAAATCGCGGTAAAGGAAATAGTCAGCGGGGGCCTCCAGCAGAAAATCCGTGAAGCGGACGAAATCATCCTCCAGCTTAGCCTCGTTGAACGGGATCTTGGCCAGCTTCAGGAAATAATATTTGAAATAGTTCAGGTCCCACATTATGGACTGCCTGTCGAAGCCCGCGCGCGGGTAGCAGAACGACAGGTCCAGGCCGCGGCTCACCTGCGCCTGGAAGCGCGGCAGGATCTCCAGTACTTTTTTATAGGCCGCCAGCACCGGCTCCGGCAGGTCCACCTCGTGGCGCTCGGCGCACAGGTACTCGAACAGCGTGGTGCTGCCCAGGTCCTCCTCCAGGTAAACGCCCTGGGCGGGTTCGGCGGCGTAAATTTCCGGCACCGGCAGTTTCTGGGCGCGGAAATGCCGCGAGAATTCCAGGAAAGCCCGGTTCTCCAGCTTGTCCGGGCCGAAAGCGCCTATCACGGAGCGGGAGCCGGCCTTGAGCCGGAACAGGCGGCGCGCGGAGCCGTCGGCCTTGAGCGGCTCGCAGGTTTCCGGCGCGGCGCCGAAGGTTTTCCGGTATAGTTCCCGCAGCGCGGTATCAGACTCAACCGGTTTTTCTTTTTCCGTGTTCTTAAGCGGCATAGTTTCCCCTTCGCCGGACTTTTACTTGCGCTAAAATTATACAATTACTCCTCCGGACCGCAAAGGCCGCAGGGGCGGCAGGAGGACACCATGGACCTGATTATCAAGGAAGTCAAGGACGGCATCGGCTCGCTGACGCTCAATAACCCGGCCAGGCGCAACGCGCTGAGCATAGAGCTTTGCGGCGAGATAGTGGCCGCGCTTACCGCTTTCGAGGCCCGGAAGATCCCCGTGGTGGTGATCCGGGCCGGCAAGGACGCCAAGGTCTGGAGCGCCGGCCACGACATAACCCAACTGCCCAAGGTGCACAACGACCCCCTGGCCTACGACAGCCCGATGGAAGTGGCGTTCCGCAGGATACAGGCCTACCCGGGCCCGGTGATAGCCATGATACAGGGCAGCGTGTGGGGCGGCGCCACCGACCTGGCGGTCACCTGCGACCTGGCCGTGGGCGACGAAACGGCCACTTTCGCCATTACCCCGGTGAAAATGGGCCTGCCTTACAACGCCTCGGGCATCATGCATTTCATCAACCGCGTGGGCAGCAACATCGCCAAGGAGATGTTCTTCACCGCCGCGCCGGTCAAAGCCGAGCGCGCCTACCATTTCGGCATCCTGAACCACCTGGTGAGCTCCGCCGAGATAGAGGAGTTCACGTTCACTCTGGCCCGCAGCATCGCCGCCAACTCCCCGCTGGCCGTGTCCGTGATCAAGGAGCAGTTCAGAATACTTTCCGAGGCGCATCCCATCAGCCCGGAGGCGTTCGAGCGCATCCAGGCCCTGCGGCGCAAAGTTTACAACAGCAGGGATTACGAGGAAGGGATCAAAGCCTTCACGGAAAAAAGAAAGCCGCAGTTCAAGGGCGAATAAGCCGGGGGACTTATGCAGAAGTATTACAGGGCGGTGATGGACCGCATGCTGAGGTTCACCACGCGCGCCGTCTGGCTGGTGATGGCGGTACCGCCTCTGGCGATGACCGCACAATGGTACCTGGCCCGCTGCCGGCCGGCAACAACTCCCACGGTCTGGGCTATTACCGGCGTCACGCTTTTCATGGCCGCCATAGCGTTCTTCACGCGCGGCCTGGCGCCGCGCGGCTTCGCCCTCAACGACATAGAGCTGGTGATCGACCGCGCCCTGCGCCCGATACGGATACCTTTGAGCTCGGTAACGGAAGTGCGCCGGGTGGCCGACGCGGAAATGAAAGGCACGCTGCGCACTATGGGCGCGAGCGGCTTTTACGCGCACTACGGCTGGTTCTGGAACCGGGCGCTGGGGAAATTCCGGCTGTACGCCTGCCGGTTCGACGCCCTGGTGCTGGTGCGCGCGGGCACGGCGGTTTTCGTGCTGGGGCCAGAAGACCCCGATAGTTTCGAAGCCGACGTGCGCGCGCTGACGCGTCGCTGATCCCGGCTTTCCGGCGGTCCTTATCGTTCGCCCGAACGATCCACCCACAGGTCCCTGCGGTACCGCGCCACCGAACGGCGGGACAGCTCTGTGCCGTGGCGGGCTTTAAGCCCGGCGCGGAGGCCCTCGCAGCTATAGGCCGTTATACCCAGCCCCTGTACGGTCCAACGCCTCTTACCGTATTGCGCCCTGCGGGCTAAACTATACTTAGCGGCCCGCGGCCGGAGATTTTCTTTGATGAAAAAATTCTTATTTATATTATCGCCTTTCATATTATGCGCACGGCTCGGCGCTTTCGAACTGCCTTTGATGCACGTCCCCCAGATAGCCGGCGCAGCGCTTGAAGCACCTCCCCCGTCAGCCCCTTTGAAACCCGCCCGCGCGGCCGCCTCTTTCGCCGCTTACGCCGTGAACGGCGTGGAAGTAATAGTCCCCCATATCGACGGCGGGCAGAACGTGCTGGCCGTGCTGCGCCCCGGCGCCGGCCTTGAGGCCATGTCCGAAAAACTGCGTTCGGCTTTCGGCGCGGCCGCCGGCGCGAAAGCCGCGGTCATACAGCCCAAATCCAGGGCGGAACTGGAACTGGCGGCGCAGAACCCGGGCGCAACGATATTGTCCATTAACCAGTTCCTGCCGGCCGGCGCCGCCGCGCTGTTCAACCGCGAACCTAATTTCGCCGGCCCCAACTGCTTCAACGCGGCCTTCACGGCGGCGGGCATGATGGCTCCCGACAGGCTCCGCCACGTGGGCAACCCGGAGGCCGACCAGCGGCTTGCGATGTATTTCAAGAAGGTGCCCGCCGCCGGCCTGCAGCCGGGCGACGTGCTGGTGCTCAACGACGGCGACCACGCGGTCTATTACCTGGGCGGCGGGCTTATCTTCCACAAAAAAAGCTACCTGAAGCAGCATATCTACCGGATAGTGCCGCTGGAAAAAGCCTACGAGCCCGAGCCCAACGAATGGAAGCCCGGGCCTTTCGACGGCGGCAGCGTTTTCAACGATTCCGAGACCATCCGCAGGAAAGAGGCGTGGCGGCCTACCGGTGCGCAATACGAGTTCGGCCCGGCCAGCGCCGACGAGCAGGCGAAAGCGGAGACGATAATTTTCCTGGGCGGCCAGGTGGAGACGCAGGCCCCCCGCTGGGCGCTGGCCAAAGAGCTGGGCTACTTCACAGAGCGGCTGCTGGAGAACCTGGTGTCGGACTGGAGCGCCCTGGCCAAAAGCCCCAACCCGGTGCTGAAGGCCTATTATCACCAGCTGGAAAGCTTCCGTGACCAGGCCAACCAAAGCATAGAGCTGGAGCTGCTCTCCTCGGCGCACGCGCAGGCCAACGCCAACGAGATACTTAAACGGGTCTGGCTGCCGCGCAACGACTATTCGCGCGGCCTCGCGGGCCGGCTGCTGAAGATCTATGGCCGCGACCCCTCCGCCACCGAAAAGGTGCTGGACGCCATAGAAAAAGATTACGACGGCCAGCCGCTGCGCCACATCAAGGACGGCGGGCTGTAACCACCCGGGTGAGACCGGGCCGGAGGCCGCCGGGGAAACCCGGCGGTTTTTTAGTGATATTTGCGCGGAGGAGCCATGAAGATAAGCGGAGCGGCGGCGTGGATCTTGCTTCTGGGCGTTATGCCCGGCAGCGCCTCCGGCGCAGCCGTGAACGAGGGCGTTTTTGCTCCGGACCGGCTTAACCATGTGCTCGGGCAGGACGGCGTTACGCCCATCCCCGTCAAACTGCGCGACGGCTCAGGGGCGTATCTCTGGACCTTCGGGGATACTATCCTGGGCGGCTGGAAGGGCGCCGTGGTCACCACCGCCACGCTGGATTTCAGCGCCGCCGCCGACATGAAGGCCATGCCCTCCAACACCATGGCGCTTACCCCCGTGCCGTCCTCCGCCAATTACCGGAGCCTGGACTTTTCCTTTTACGCCCCCGGCGGCAAAATAACGGAATTCATCGGCTACAAGCCGGGAGAGAACCCCTTCGTGAACCGGCTGTGGGCCGCCGGCGGCACGCAGGCGGGCGGCTTTATCTATGTCTATTTCATGGAGGTAGCGATAGCTACGGCCGCGCCGGGCGGGTTCGTCTTCAAGGGCGCCGGCCTGGCCAGGGCGCCGGTGCCGCAGAGCGCCTTGCCCGGCCTGCTGGCGTTCGAAAGGGTCGAGGCTTTCCGGGCCGAAGGCCTGGCCGTAGGCGACAGCCTGGCGGCCAGGGGAAAATATATTTATATACTGGGGCGCGCGGCCAGGGCCAATGACGGCAGGCTTACCTCTTTGTGCCTCATGCGCGTGAGGCCGCGGCACATAGAAGAGCTGTCCCGCTACGAATTCCTTACTTCCCGCGGAAAGTGGAGCGCGAAAGAGCGGGGCTATTTTTTCGACGACGTGGGCGGGGAGGCGTCGCTGGTTTACGACCCGGCGAAAAAACTTTTCAGGATAATATATATGAGTTTCGCCTCCCAGGAGATAAAGGCGGCCGAGTTCGCCGAGTTCGCCGACTTCGCCCGGACGCCCGGGGCCTGGCCGCTCTACACGCCGCCCTCAAAAAAAGGGGCGCTTTATTATTCTGCCAAGGAGATCTTCTCGGACGGCGGGAACATCTACCTTATATACATGGACCCCTCCATCTACCAGCCTGTCCTGGTGAGGATACCAAGGTAACGGCCGAGATCAGCGCCGGGAAATTTTATTTAACGTTAAACCGGCCGAGCGCGGCGGCTTTCTGCAGGTAGGGAGCGCCCCTGGGCGCCTGGCCCAGCCTCACGTAAAGGGTCCCCAACCCATAGTAAGCCTCGGCGAAATTAGGATCTATCTCGATAGCCCTTTCGTAATTGAGAATGGCTTCGGCCGCCAGGCCTTTCTGCGCCAGCAGTTCCGCCAGCCTGAAGTGGGGCATTGGGTACCGGTAGACAGGGTAGCCGGCCACGGCCTGTTCCAGATGCGCGATGGCGTCCTTAGTTCTGCCGAGCTTGATCTCCGCCCGGGCCAGGCTGTCGAGCACCGCCCCGTAAGAAGGGTCTATGGCGTACGAGCGCAGGTAACAAGCCACCGCGTTGGGAAGGTCGCCCTTTATTTCGTACCCCACGCCCACGTTATTCCAGGCCCTTGAATTTTGCGGGCGTTTCTTCGCCACGTCCGCCCACAGCACGTCCACATCCGCGTAAACCTTGTTCTCCCGGTAAGTCCGGCGCATCAGAACTATGCCCGGGAGAGAAACCGCCAGGACGAGAAAAAGCCTGCGCCAGCGGCCGGGAACGAGGCCGCTGGCTTTCCAGACGGCCATTGCCGCCAGAACAGCGATAGCCGCCAGCGGCAGGTACATGCGGTATTCGCAGGAAAAATCCGCGATAGGAAAAAAGCTGGAGGACACGGCCAGCGTGCCGAAGAACCAGGAACCCGGCGCCGCCCAGGGCGATCTTTTCAGCCACGCCCACGCCGTGGCCGCCAGCAGCGCGCAGATGAACACGGCCTGCGGCAGCACTTCCTTTACGGAATGAACGGTGCTCCAGCGGTAATCGAAACAAAAATCCCCGCGAAGAAAACTAAGGGAAATGTAGTTGGTTATCACGGCCAGCTGCGTGAGGGCGTAATCGGCCGGGGTCACCGGCGTATTAAAAAAGCCCGCGAAATAGGCCTTGGGAGCGGCCCCGCTCAGAACAGCCAGCAGCGCCCAGCCCGCGGCGAGCCCGAGGTACAGGCGAGCGTTCTTTTTCAGCGCGGCGGCGAACCCGCCGGCAAAGAAAGCGCGGTCCAGCAGCAGCACCAGCAGCGGGGCGGTGAGCATGTCCTGCTTGCAGGCCATGCCGGCCAGGCAGCACAGCGCCGCGCAGGATTCGAAGAAATACCGGGGCCTGTTCCCGCCCCCGCCGAAGACCTTTAAGGAGAAGTAAACCGTCAGCAGGTAGAACATTCCCATCATGCTCTGGAAGCGCTGGGTAATATACGTCACGGCCTGCGTGTGCAGGGGGTGCACCGTCCAGAAAAGCGCCGCGGTGAACGCCACGCCCAGGGCGCGCGGGGCCCATTCTTCAGCCAGCCGCGGGGAGCCGCACGCCAGCCGGACTATGCCGAACAAAGCCAGGCCGGACAGCAGATGCACCAGCAGGTTGAACAGGTGGTAGCTCCAGATGTTATAGCCGCTCAGCGCGTAATTGAGCGCGAAGGAAAGCCCCACCAGCGGGCGGGCGGCGTTCAGGGCGGCGAACATGCTTTGCGAAAGCGGCCACAGCGAACGGATAGCGGGATTGCCGAGGATATGCTTTTCGTCGTCGAACAGGAAAACCCCGTGGAAGCAGTTGAAATACGCGGCGCAGCCGAGAACCAGCAAAGCCGCCGCGGCCAGCCTCGGCAGCGCGCGGCTTTCAGCAGGGCTTTTTGCGATAGGCGTCTTCATTTCTGCTGCCGCTTCATCTGGGCGCGCGCGGCCTTTCGACCGGTTCCACGAGCGGCCTGTGCTGCACGGCCGACGTAGATTCCATGACCAGCGTAGGCGCGAACTCCGGCGTAGGCTCTATTACCAGCGTAGGTTCCACGCCGGGCGAAGGTTCCAGGACCGGCTCGGGTACGACCACCGGCGCGGGTTCGGCTGCAGGCACAGGCGCGGCCGGCGGCACGGGCGCAGCCGCCGGCGCGGGCACAGCCTCCGGCACAGGCACTGCTGGCGGCGCCGGCCGGGCGGCTTTCCGTCCGGCTCCGGCCGTATTGAACTTTAAATTTATTCCCAGGTGGTGGGTCACGCCGAAGCTGCCCGCACTCAGCAGCGCGTAATCCACGCTCAGACCGCGGAAGACAGCTCCCGCCCCGGCCCTGAATCCGCGGCCGGTATCGCGGCTGCCGGAATAGCCGGCCCGCAAAAAAAAGCCTTTCAGCGGAGAATACTCCACGCCGGCGCGCAATTCGTTCTTCATCGCATGCGGAGCGCCCGGAACCGCCAGGCCCAGCATTACGGACAGCTCTTTGGCGGCGAACGGCTTGTAAGCCGTAGCGAACTCCATCATCCGGGGCAGCTTCTCTTTCCCGTCATCAGCTCTCAGGGAACCGCCGGCGTTCTTCAGCGCCAGGCCTACCGTGAATTTCTCAAGCTCCGGCTCGGAAGGCCGGAAGTACAGCCCGAAATCGAACAGCAGCACCCGGCTTACCGCGCCGTCTATCGTTTCGGCTGCGGTCTTCGCCGCCGCGCCTGCCACCAGCCCATGCTCGAGCTCGTGCGAATAATCCAGGCTGAAAATGTAAGCCCCGGCCGTATAATCGTACAGCCGGACGCCGGCGGCGTTAACGGCGCTGATGCTGCCGTAATCCAGCCTGCGGTAGCCCATGCCGTACGCGCTCTTCCCGGACCGCAGGCCCGCAACGGCGTCCCGGTAATTTATGCCCTCCGCCCAGGAGGAATACGACAGCCCCGCCGCAAGAAAGCCTTCCCTGCCGGAGGCGTAATTAAGGGCCGGGTTGTAAAATACGCCGTAGGCGTCCAGCGGCCGGCCCGCAACCGCCCCGCCCAGCGCCATCCCAGCGGCGCCCGCGTCCAGGCGCAGAAAATCGAAAGCGTTGCCGGCCGCGTACGCTGCCGCCGCCGGGGCCGCCGGCGCCAGCGCGGCCGCGACGCACAGCGCCAGTAATTTAAGGGTCCTGCGGATCGAGCTCATCTTAAAGTTCGCCTCCCGGGGAAATTAGCTGAAGTTATCGTTTAACGTCAGTTGCCGCCGCTTTTTTTACCGCGGGAATAAGCCGCGGAACGAAGCGCATCATGTCCGAGAGCACGCGCGCGGCCTCCTCCAGCACGAAATCCCCCGCGGGAGGGGCGCGGGCGTAGGCGGCTCCCTCCACCGCGGAGGTGGAAACCTCAACGCCGGCGGCGGCGCTCGAGGCCGTTACTACTGAAGGAACTGCGGCGGAGGAAACAGCCACAGCCGGGACAGAAGGCCCCGGCGGCGGCGCGGTCGAATAATCAACCACCATAGCCGCGGTAGAATTCAGCACCAGGGGTTTTCCGGATTCTATATCCTGCAAAGAGATATCGGTGACGGACAGGGGCGGGATCCCGCGCGCGGCGCGTTCCTTGTTGCGCCCGGTCCTCCTGGCCTTGTCCTCCGTGCGTTCGGCCAGGCGCCTGGCGTAGTTAAGGGAGACGGTCTTATCTTTTTTGCGTTCGAGGTAAAGCGCGATATCCTGCCGCACGAACTTAAAGTCGGACGAGGCCGCCACCCTTTCGGCCGACGCCGCCTGCAGCCGGGCCAGCTCCGGCAGGGTCACCAGCTCGCTGCGGCTATAGGAAGCCGGGGGGATCTCGTCGTAGCCCATGGCGTTGGGCAGCGAAGCCTCGGTCACGTCCAGGTAGTCGTCCAGTGAAGGCAGCACTATGTCCGTGGGCACCCCGCGGTTCTGGGTGGAGCCGCCGGAAACCCGGTAGAATTTCTGTATGGTCACCCGCAGCCCCCCGGCCTTGTACTGGCTCAGCGCCGGCGGCATGAATTTATCCATGTCCACCACCATCTGCACAGTACCCTTGCCGAAGGTGGTTTTCTCGCCCACCAGCACGGCGCGCCGGTAATCCTGAAGCACGGCGGAAACTATTTCCGAAGCCGAGGCCGAATAATGCGAAGTGAGCACCACCATAGGCCCGACGTAGTCAGGTTCGGCCTCCGGAGCGCTCAGAACGCGGACATTGCCGCGGGCATCCCGCACCTGCACCACCGGCCCGCCGCCCAGGAAAAGCCCGGTCATGGCAATAGCTTCCTCCAGGGAGCCCCCGCCGTTGTTCCGCAGGTCCAGGATGATGCCCGCCACGTTCTGCTGCTTCAGATAGTCGAGCAGGATCTTCACGTCGCGCGTGGTGCTTTCCTCGCCCGAGGGACCTATCTTGGCGTAAAACGAAGGGAGTTTGATGACGCCCAGCCGCTGGTTCCGGCCGTCACCCGCCGGGACCAGCACCACCTGCGCCCTGGCCTGCTGGTCCCGCAGCAGGATCTTCTCGCGCACCATCGTTACCGTCACGCGCGCCGAGGCGTCCAGCGCGTCGGCGGGGATCAGCCTTATGCGGACAACGGTGCCTTTCTCGCCCCGGATGAGCTTTACCAGGCGGTCGAGCCGCATGCCCGTGGCCTCTACAAAGGGGCCGTCGAGGCCCTGCGCCACGGCCTCTATGCGGTCTTTGGGATGGAACGCTTTGCTTTTATCCGCCGGCCCGCCCGGAATTATGGACTGGACGCTGGCGTAACTCTCTTCCGTCTGAAGCACCACCCCTATGCCCACCAGTGAAATGCCCAGGCCGATATCGAAATTCTCCTCCGTAGAAGCGGCCATGTATTCGCTGTGGGGATCGTAGCAGCCGGCCAGGGCCGTAAGATAGCTCTGAAGCACGTCCACCGAGTCCAGTTCCTTGTGATTGGCCAGTATCCGGTCGTAGTTCTTCTGCACTTCCCTGGCCCAATCCTCCGGCTTGGCGCCGTCCAGCTTCTGCTGGAGGAAGTCGAGCTCTATCCTTTTGCGCCAAAGCTCGCGCGCTTCGGCCTCGTCGGCCGGCCAGGCGGCGTCGCGCCTGTCCGCCAGTATGGTATCGTCGGAAGTGAAAGTGAAGGTGGAGCGCACCAGCTCGTGCGTCCAGTCCACCCGCTCCTGGAGGCGCGTCATGAACCGTTTGAAGATGAAGTAGGCCGGCTCCACGCCGCCGGCCTTCAGGGCCGGGGCCAGCGAGGGGCCGAAGAGGGAATTGAATTCCTCGATATCCGCGGCGAGGAAGAACAGGTGGGCAGGGTCGAACCTCCGCAAATAAAGCCGCAGCAGCTCGGCGGAAGTCTCGGCGTTAATGGGCTTGTGGGAGTAGTGGCCCGTCTCCAGTACGGTAGCCGCGATCACGGCAGTGACGGGCGCCGCCGGCCAAGCCTCCATGGTGCCGGTGGAAACCGCGGCGGGCGCCGCCGGCCCGGCCCCGACTGTGCCGGTGGAAACAGTGACGGACGCAGCCGGCCCCGCCTCGACAGTGCCGGTGGAAACCGCGGCGCAGGGACCGGCTGCCAGCGACAAGAACAGGAATAAGGAAAATGAAAAGTTAAAGAGTGTTCTCATGGTGACCACTTGAAGCGAAGCAACGCAAGCTATAACGATATTTTACCCTATCCGCGGACGGGAAATCATTAAGTTATCAAATTATCGCGCAGCGTCCCCGGGTTACTTCGCCTATAACGTATCTTTACCGATCCATTTACCGCCGGTCGGCGCCACATAGCGGCGCATTTTATCGAGCAGGTCTTCCGCCTCAGCGCTTATTAAGACCATTTTCCGGTCTGCTTCTTTCAAAAAACCTTTTTCCACCATAGTCCGCACCATGGCGAGCAAAGGATCATAAAAGCCGTCCATGTTCAATAACGCTACGGGTTTTTTATGAATGCCCAGCTGCCCCCAGGTAAGCATTTCAAATAACTCGTCCAGCGTACCGAAACCGCCAGGCAGCGCAATTACGCCGTCGCATAACTCGCTCATCTTCGTCTTACGCTCGTGCATGCTGTCCACCAGGAGCAGCTCCGTAAGCTCTTCATGGGCGAGTTCTTTGGTTTTTAAGAACCGGGGCAGCACCCCGATCACTTTCCCGCCCGCGCCCAATACTCCGTCCGCAACGGCGCCCATTAACCCTACTTTGGACCCGCCATAGACCAATTCTATGTGTTGTTCGGCCAATGTCCGGCCCAGCGCGGCCGCCTGCAGCCTGTAGCTGGCCTGATTCCCGCCGCTCGAGCCGCAAAACACAGTGATTCTTTTCATATTTTTAACATTTACCTGCCCCCATTCAGCTCAGGTATAGCAGATACTACCTCTTTTAGAAAAATATTCGCGTCGAACTCCGCCTTCCCGCCCAGCCCGAACCTGGCGATGATCGCGTTTTGGGAAGGAAGGATAAAGATATATTGCCCATAATGGCCGGCGCAGTAAAACATGTCTTTCGGGGCCGCCGGGAATTTCCCGCCGGCGTTCAGCCAGAAATGAGCGCCATAAGCGCCGTTGGAACCGGCGGCGGGCGCGGCGGTGAAATCTACCCACGCCGGGGTCAGTACCTGCCGGCCGTTCCAACTGCCCCTGTGCAGATACAGCAGCCCGAATTTCGCCCAGTCGCGCGCTGTGGCCCAGGCATAGGACGAGCCCACATAGTTCCCCGCCAGGTCCGTTTCCAGCACCATCGAGCTCATGCCCAGCTGGTCAACAAGTTCGGCGTACCAGAAGTCCAGGTATTCCTGCCGCGTGGGGAACTGCCCGCGCAGGAACAGCGCTAACAGGTTGGTGACGCCCGAGGAATAGCGCCAACGGCCGCCCGGGGCGGCGGTTAAAGGCTTGCCGCGCTGAACGGCCCCCATATCGCCGGCCTCATAAAGCATTTTTAAAACGTCGGAACTGTTGGAGTAATCTTCCGTCCACTCTAGGCCGCTGTTCATATTAAGCAGCTGCGCCAGGGTGATCTCCGAGCGGCCGTCCGTCCACTCCGGGAAAAGGTTTTTGCGGGCCGGGTCCAGCTTCCCGTTCTTCACCAGCACGCCAAATATGGCACTGGTCGGGCTTTTGGTCATGGACCAGCCCGCCAGCCTGGTCTCCCTGCCGAAACCCGGCGCATATTGTTCGGCTAAAATGCGATCGTTGTGTATCACTATCACGGCCGCGGTCTTTTTTAAATCCTGGCCCGGATGGTCAAAGGCGTTAGCGACCGCCCGGCTTAAGGCCGCATTATCAATGCCGGGCAGCGGCGCCTGCTCAGCCGTACCGCTGCCGTAGGGATACGGGGCGGATGAAACAGCAAGGCTCCGCACAGGTTTACAGGCCGCGGCGCCGGGCCCGCCGCTGCCTTCAGGCAACAGTACACAACCGACCCCCTCCCTGTAGACGGCGGTCCTGGGCTTCAGGCCGAATATTGTAGAGGTGACCGAGCCGGCGGCCTTATCCACCGAGCTCCGGGCGTATTTCATGAGATTTGTTCCGTTCTCACCGGTTTCAACTGAAAGCTGGTCCCGTCCCGCCAGGAACACGGCGGAGCAGATATTTTTCGCGGCATACCCCGTAACAAGCCCCAGCCGCCGATAGCAGACAAAGAAAAAGCCGGCCGCAAGAATTAACACCGGCAGCAGTAGTATTAGCTTCGTCATAAGAACAGGTTCCCTTGGCCAGAAAGCACCATGATATTCTACTAAACCCGCACCAAAGCAAAACCGCCGGGATTACCCGGCGGCTTGCTGTACGAACTGTGTACCGGCCGGCGCCGCGGTCAGGGTTTATCGATCTTGGAGAAATCCATGAACCCGTTGCTGTAATACAGCCAATTCTCGGGCTCCGTGCCCGTGAGACCTTTACGGAAGGCCTTGAACTTGTTAGAGGAGTACAGCAGTATATACGGCGCGTCCTCCGCATAGATCTTGTCCATCCGGGTAAACAGCTCTTCCCGCTTATCGCCGGGCGTGCGCAGCGCCTCTTCGCACAACTGGTCTATCTTCTTATTAGAATAGCCCGTAAATTTGGATACGGGCCCTTCGCTGTGGAGCATCACATAAGCGTAATTGTAATTGTCCGGATACTCCGGTTCGAAGTAGGTCCAGAACAAAGGCAGCTGAAGCTGCAGCTTTTCCCCGTTGGCAACGAAGTCCTCCGTCGTCCGCGGGGCGGGCCGCAGGACGAACTTGGGATTTATTTTTTTAAGCGCCTCCGCCACCCTCTCCCAGAGCTGCTGGCCAAGGTCGTCGCCCAGCACGTAGGGGACGCTGAACTCAAAACCTTTCTCCCAAACCCTGCCGCCGAACGCCTTCTTAAAATGCTCTTCCGCCTTGGCGGAGTCATAAACATAAGGCGATACGGACGGCGCCCCGGGGCGCGGGACAGGGCTGGTAATGCGCCGGGCCTCATAGCGGGCCACTTGCCGCAGGATGTTCTCATAATCCAGGGCGTAGGCAAAACCTTTGCGCACGTCCAGGTCGGAGAAGAAATCCGGAGTGATACCCTTCCCGTCCAGCTTCCCGCTGCCTATGAACGGATTGTCCTGCGCGGCTACCTTGAACTTGAAAACAAATACGGATACGGTCTGGCTGGGAGGACCTTCCTTCACCGTTACGTTCTTCATGTCGGTCAGGTCGCGCAGGCAGGAACGGGAAAGGTCGGCGTAATCCGCGTCGCCCATCTCCAGCATGGACAGCCGGGTGGTCTCTTTATCCACCGGGGTGAATACCAGGCGGTCCAGCAAGGCCGGCGTGCCCCAGTAATCCGCGTTCTTAACAAGAGTTACGCGCCCCGTCTTAAGGTCCGCGGTATCCAGCTTGAACGGCCCCGTGCCGTTGGCCTTGGCACGCAGTCCGGATTTGGCGGGTTTGATATTGAAGTATTTTTTCCAGGTAGCCTCCGTACCGTCCCATTCGCCATTGGCGGCCGCCCAGGCCCTGGACATGATGAACGGTTTTGAAGCCAGCATGGACAGGAACGGCTGGTAGGGCTCCTTGAGCGTGACCACGAGGTTATCCCCGTCCGCCTTAACGGCTTTGGAGAGCTCGGCAAAAGCGACCACTAAAGCTTCGTCCTTGCCGCGCATGGAATTGATCCCCAGGATGGGTTTTACGAACAGGCTGTAATCGCTGGTTATCATGGCCCTGAGCAGGGAATAGGCGGCGTCGGCGGCGGTAAGCGGCGTGCCGTCATGGAACTTCACCCCTTTGCGAATGGGGAAAGTATAGGTGCGCCCGTCCCTGGAAAGCCGGCCGTTGGCCTCAGTAGGGACCTCGGTGCTGAGCGCCGGCACAAAGCCGGAGTCCGGGGATCTGCCGGCAAAAGCTACCAGCGGCTCGTAGATACTGAGCGAGATCATCCCGCCCTGGTGGTCCATGTTGCCGGAGGGGTCCAGAGTGAAGGGGGCGACCGCGGTAGTCATCACAAAAGTGCCGCCGGCTAAAGCCGGGACGGAAGCCGCAAGCAGCACGGCGGCGCCCGCCGCGAGGCAGCAGGCTATTTCATTAATGCCGGGAAGAAAGTGGTTTTTTTTCATAATAGTTGGTCCTTAAGCAGAGGCTCAGCGCAGACGCGCCCCGCTGGAATTATAGACCAGCGCCAAGGGCTGATACTCCCCGAAAGCGTTGGGACCGCCGGCCTCGGTGACGCCGAAGCTTATCTCCCCGCTGTAAAGGACCTGCACGTCCTGCGCGTAAGCGTTATTAATGGGGTCGTATACCGCGCTCCAGTAGAACGCGCCGCCGCTGTCGTATTTCCAGAGCTCTGCCATTACCCGGTTGGCCTTTTTGGTAGTAAGGGCAATATAAATATTGCCCTGTTTATCCACGGCCGCGGCCACGGGCACGGCCCCGGGAGAATTGCCGACCACTTCGCGGACGAAGAAGTTATCGAAGGAATAATATACCAGCGAAAAAGAGCGCTCGTTGCCGTCCCTGCGGGAGGCAAGGATAACCAGCCCCAGGGAATTAGCCACCATGGCCACCGGTTTTTCATCTGCCCCGGTGTCGTAATCCCCCTCCCAGTACATGCTGCCGTCCCGCCCCAGCCTGGAAATATGCAGATATTCGTTGCGGTTGTTATACCGGCCGGAGACGGAATAGAACGAGCCTTGGGGGTCCCTGGCCACTATCCGGGATTCCTGCGCCCATGAAGCCGGGCCGCAGAGAATAAGCACGGCAAAAGCATAAACGGCCAGCAGCGCCGTTCCGGCGGCGTTACGCCCGCCGCCGGGTTTAAAAGCGCCTCCGGGCGAGCCGCAATGAGCTGTGTGATCTATGGCTTTCATAAATTATGGTGCGTCCTTGCTTAATTTTCAGTTTACCCGCGCCGGCAAATACGCCGGCCTTCCGATACGGTATATATTATCAAATCAGAACTTTATCGGGGTTAAAAAGGGACAGGCTACTTTTTTTGAAAAAGTAGCCTGTCCCCTTTGTTTAGTGCTTGCCGGTGCTGCCGTAGCCGCCTTCGCCTCTGGTGGTTACGGCTAGTTCGGAGGTTTCTTTGAAGGTCACGTACTCTACTTTGTTGAAGACCATCTGGGCTATCTTTTCGCCTTTTTTTATTTCGTAGGCCAGCTTGGGGTCGTGGTTTATCACTATCACGCCCACCTCGCCGCGGTAGGGGGCGTCCACGGTGCCGGGGGTGTTCAGCACGGTCAGGCCGTGCTTCAGGGCCAGGCCGGATTTGGGGCGCACCTGGCCTTCGTAGCCGTGCGGAATGGCCATTTTTATACCGGTGGGCACCAGCAGGCGCTGGCCGGGCTGCAGCGTAAAAGTGCCGGCGGAGTAAAGGTCCACGCCCGCGTCGCCTTCGTGGGCATATTTGGGGACAACAGAATCCGGGGCCATTTTCTGCACGAGAACTTCGATCTTTTCCATGGGGTTATCCTCTCACTTGGGTATTGGGAATGTACTTCAAAACTTCATTGTGGATGTCGTGCAGAAGGTTCACCGGGGTTTCGGGGAACGCTTCCAGCCGCGCGTCCAGCAGGCCGTCCTTGCGCGGCATGAATTTCTGCACGTAATATTTATGGTCCGGGCTGCCGGTAATTTCCACTATCAGTTGGGCGGCGGCGGCCATTTCCGGCACGGTCAGGAAAGAGATATCATCCCCACCGCGCAGCACGGGCGCTACGGTGGTGCGGAATTCGTAAATGGGGAAACGGGTTACCAGCTTCATGCTCTCCAGCATGGCGGCCCCGGCGCCGGGGTTGCCGGTAAGGTTGGGCCACAGGTGGCGCGGGCCTTTTATGTCCATGGCCACGTAATCCACCAGGTTCCCGGCCAGCAGCTGCGTCAGCACGGCGGGGTTGCTGCCGTTGGTGTCCAGCTTCACGGCCAGTTTCCGGGCGCGCAGGCGCTGTATAAAAGGAACCAGTTCCGGCTGCAGCGTGGGTTCGCCGCCGCAGATAACTACGCCGTTGACCCAGTCTTTTACGGTGTCCAGATAGTTAATGAAATCTTCCTGGTCTATGGGGGCCGCCGTGCCCAGTATGGGTTTGGCGTGGCAGTGGGGGCAGCTATAGTTGCAGCCGGGCGCGAAAGCCACCGCGGCTATTCTGCCGGGGTAGTCTATCAGGTTAAAACCAAGGGCCGCACCGATCTTCATTATTTATTCCCCGAGGATGACAGAGGGACCGGTAAACAAAACCTTCACGGAGGGCGAGGCTTGCGTAAGCGCCGAGCCCGAGTGATGAGGGGCGGGCACGGTGTGCCCGACCCCGCGTTTTGTTTACCGGCCCCTCTGGCAACCGACTACTTCGCTACGTAAGCGCCTTCCACCATCTTGAAGTATTCAACTTCTTTGCGGTGCACGGGCTTGCCGCGCTTGAACTCAAGCTCGTAGCGGCCCATGGTGCCGTTGTTCTTCACCAGCACCGTGGGAATGGGGTCCAGCGGCACGTTCCAGCGCGCGGCCACCATGCGGCTTTCCTGCTTGGTAAGGTCGTGGAACTCCACGGGGATCTCCATGCCGTTCTCTTTCAGCGCCTTGGTCAGGCTTTCCTTGGCCTCTTCGCACATGGCGCAGCCGGCCTTGCCGAACACCATCACTTTCTTGGAAGAATCCTTCTCGTGCAGCCAGTTCACGTTGGGCGTATAGTCGGCGTAGTGATGCGCCACGGCCTCGCGCGCCTTGCTGATCTCCAGCTGGGAATCGTTCCAGCCGCTGAGGTTGGAGAAATAGCCCACTATCTTGGTGCGCTTGGTAACGTCGGCGCTGCCGCATTTGCCGCACTTATCCTTGAAGCCGAAGTAGTTGGTGTGGCAGTTGTTGCAGTGCGTGAACTCCGGGGACACCGTTATCTGCGAAGCCCGCGTGTTGCGGTAGGTCTTCTCCACCAGCTGCGCTATGGACTCCGGCGGTATCTGGGACTCGCCGCAGTACACGTGTATGATGGAGCCCGACTCTATCATGTCGTGGAACTTGCTCTGCAGCTCTATGCGGTCGATTATGGACACGTTGGCGCCGGGGTTCAGGTGCACCGAGTTGGTGTAGTAGGGCGACTTCTTCAGGTCGCCTTTTATCACCTTCTTGGCCTCGGGGAAGCGGGCCATGTCGCCTTTGGCCAGCTTCTGCGTGGCGCTCTCGGCGGGGGTCTCTTCCAGCGTTATCTTCAGGCCGTGCTTGGCGCGCAGCGCGTTGATGGTCTGGTGCATGTGGTCGATTATCTGCAGGCCGGTCTCGTAGGCGTCCTTGCTCTCGTGCAGCTCTTTGCCGGTGAGGTACTGCACCACTTCGTTAAGGCCTATAAGGCCCATGATGTAGGTGGCCTTGTTCAGGTCCACGTAGGGCATGCCGTCGTCGGAGGGGATGCCCAGCGAGCGCAGCGGGCTGCCGTCGGTGTCCAGCAGCGTCTGCGTGTACACCTTCTTCTGCAGGTGCGCCTTCACCGCCAGGTCTATGGCCCTGTCTATCTGCGTCAGCGTCCCTTTCAGGGTTTTGCCCTTGAAAGCGGCCTGCGGCAGGTTGATGGTGACGTTCTGGAAACCGGTGAAGCGGATATTCTCCGGGTGCTTGAGCAGGAACGGGTCAGTTACTTTTTCCTTGAGCCGGCAGCACTGGGCGAGCGTCGCCCCGGCGCCGTCGCGGTCGAACATGAAGTAAGTGGAGCCGTTCTTGGTGGCCAGCCGGCAGCCGTAATCGTAAACTTCGCGCTCGTCGGGGTTCTCCAGGGCTTCCTTGCTCACGTGGAGGTCGCACTTGGGGAACGCGAACTGGATGCCGTACTTATCGCCGTCCTCCCACACTTTCATCAGCTCTATGGCGAATTCCTGCGCGGTCTTCACCATGCGGGGATCGCCGTAGGTAACGAATTTGCGGCCGTCGGCGGGGTGCACCACGTCGCCGTTGCGGGAATCGCCTTCCACGCCGTGGAAGCGGGGCGCGTCGTCCACCAGCTCTATGTTGCCCTGGGCGTCCTCTATCATGTACTTGCCGCCGGGGCCCATGGCGGGCACGTTGGTCATGTACTGCGGCACGCCGGTGTGCATGTTGAAGTCTATGAACAGCGTCTGGCCGCCGCGGCTGAACGCGTTCTGGCTGGCGGAGAAGATCAGGTTCTGCGCTATCTGGCGCATTTCTTTCCTGGACTGCTTGTTCAGCGCGCGCACTTCGCCGGTCTTCTTGAAGTAAGGAGTGGCGGTGCCGTCGGTGAAGGAAATGGTGCCGGCCTCGGCCATGGCCTCCAGCACGTCCTTCTTGATGCGGACGGGCTTGCCTTCCAGCTCGCCTTCCGTCAGCAGCTCGGGGCAGTTGAGCATGGGCGCGTACAGGATATTAAGGAAGCCGAAGCCCAGCGCGCCGGCGTAGCGGCTCTGCATGGACGCCAGGAACGTCTGGATGTGGCCGTTGAGCACCATGGCCGATTTAGCCGGCTGGCTTTTGTTCTGCAGGTTGGAAACTATCCGGTCCAGGCCGTATTTCTTTATGTACTCGATGGAGTGGCTGGAGCAGTACACGCGCTGGGGATAGCCCAGGTCGTGGATGTGGATGGAGCCGTTGTTGTGCGCCTCGGCTATCTCTTCCGAGAACACCTTGCGCAGGTTGAACTGCTTCAGCACGTATTCGGCTATGCCCAGGTTGACGGCCTCGGGGTTATTGGAGGTGATGTTGGAATTTTCCTTGCTGCTGCCGAACACCAGGGAATCAATGGTGGACAGCGGCATGGCCAGCGCCGAGTTCTTCAGCGGTATGCCCATCATGCTCAGATGCGATTCGGAGATGCGGCGCAGGAACTGGGTGTCGAAGTTCTTGGTGCCGTATTTCTCGGAGAGCTCGTAGGCGTCGTTCTCGGTCTCCTTGGCTATCATCTCGGCCAGGTCGCGGGACAGCTGGTATTCCTTCTCCAGCGCGTCGGCCAGCTTCTTGCGGTCGAAGGCCTCTATGGTCTCGTTGGTGATGCTCTGCACCAGCAGCATCTGGTCGGTGATGTCGGCCTTGCCGGCTTTCTTCTTAACGGTCAGCCCGCTCTTGCGCACGCGCTGGCGGTCCAGCGAATAGGACTCGAACTTGTCGGCGGTGCGGTCGAAGCCTTTCTCGCGCAGCACTTCCACGCAGACGCCGTTGCTGTCGTCCACGGTGGGGATCTTGTTATGTACGGTGAAATCGTTATTAAGGCGGCGGGCCACTTCGTTGGCCACATCCACTGCCTTTTCCTCGTCGCGGCCGCCCAGGGTGTAGGCCGCTTTATAAATGGCGTTCTTTATGCGTTCTATGTTGAAGGGGGTAACTTTGCCGTCGCGCTTCCTGATCACTTTCGGAAAAAATTCATTCATTTTTTTGTATCCTCTGTCCTTTATTTCTGTATCGATTTTATCTCTTTCTCGAAATCCTTCACGTCCTCAAAATCCTTATAGATGGACGCGAACCGGATGTACGCGACTTTGTCGAGCTTCCTGAGTTTTTTGGCCACCAGCTCCCCCACTATGCTGCTGGGGATCTCGCTCTTGTCCTCGCTCCTCAGGATATTCTCTATCTCCCTGCCCGCCTCCTCCATTTTTTCCATGCTGACGTCCCGCTTCTGACAGGATTTTATGATGCCGCCCATCAGCTTCTCGCGTGAAAAACCCTCGCGCCGGCCGTCTTTCTTGATCACGACCAGCGGGTGGGTCTCTATGCGTTCGTAGGTAGTGAACCTTTTGGCGCACTTCTCGCATTCGCGTCTGCGCCTTATTTCAAAGGCTTCGGACGAGTCGCGGCTGTCGGTGACTTTGGTGTCTTCCGCGCCGCAAAAAGGACATTTCATTCATTCTCCCTGACAACTCCGGGGCCGAAAGGCCCCCTGGGTCGGTGCCTTTGCTAAAAATCCCCGGCGGCCGACGGACTACTATAACTTGTGCCTTAAACCTGCCCCACCACCATTAGTAGTAGTGGGATTATTCTAACACTAATCAAATATTTCGTCAAATTTTCATAGGTAAACGGCATATTGACACAAAATAAAAAAAATTACACCGGTCCGGCCGGCGCGCTTTTTCCAGCCCGGAAAAAAGAATAAAACCCGCGCTGGCCGGCCGCCGTTCAGGCGCGGAGAATGCGATTTAGTATAATAATCCCTGTGTTACCAACCCACCTTTTTTCACCGGAGGATACGATGAGACTTTCCTTTTTTCTTCCCTGCCTGCTGCTGTTCTGCCAGCCGGCCGCGGCCAAGGACGCCCCCGGCGGCGTCCCGAGCGGGGCCTCGGTGGAGACCGACCCCAAATATCCGCCGGTAGTTTCCTACACGCTCAAGAACGGGCTGAAGCTCCTTATCCTGGAAAAGAAATTCGTCCCCACCATCTCCTTCACGCTGGTGTTCAAGGTGGGCAACGTGGACGGCCAGCAGGGCAAGACCGGCCTGGCCCACCTGATGGAGCACATGGCCTTCAAAGGAACGAAGACCATAAATTCCGCCGGCTACGAGAAGGAAAAGATAGCCCTGGACAAAGTGGAAGCCGCCGCCAAGGCCATGATAACCGAGGAATCCTCGGAAAAGCCGGACCTGGCGAAGATAGAGGAACTGCGCAAGGCGCTGGACGCCGCCGAGAAAGAGGCGGACAAGCTGATAGTCAAGGACGAATACTGGAAGCTTTACAACACTCTCGGCGAGTCGGGTATGAACGCCATGACCTCCACCGACTACACCGGCTACGTGGTGTCGCTGCCCTCCAACCGGCTGGAATCCTGGATGGCCATAGAGTCCGACCGCTTCAAGAACGCCGTGCTGCGCGAATTCTACCGCGAGCGCAGCGTAGTGATGGAAGAACGCCGCATGGGCGAGGCCGACCCCAACCGGGTGATGTGGGAGACGCTGGTCTCCAACGCCTTCATCGCCCACCCCTACCACAACCCCACCATAGGCTGGATGGACGACCTGAAGCGCCTCACCCGCACCGACGCGGAAACCTTCTTCAAGACCTTCTACGTGCCCAACAACGCCACGCTGGCCGTGGTGGGCGACGTGAACCCGGCCGAAGTGATAGCCCTGGCCGAAAAATATTTCAGCGGCTGGCAGAGCCGCCCGCTGCCCGCGCGCACCTACACCAAGGAACCGGCGCAGAAGTCGGAGAAGATAGTTAACGTCTTCTTCAAGGCCAAGCCCGCCCTGCGCATGGGCTTCCATAACCCCGGCATGAGCAACCCCGACATCTACTCCATCATGATGGCCTGCGAGGTGCTCTCCAACGGCAAGACCGGCCGCTTCTATAAGAACCTGGTGGAAGGCCAGGAGGTGGCGCTCAACGCCGGCGCCTACGCGTACTTCCCCGGCAACAGGTACCCCTCGCTCACCGTGATAGCCGCGGCCCCCAAGGCCCCGCACACCATCGAGGAGCTGGACGCCGCGCGGCAGGGCGAGATAGACAAGCTGAAGAAAGAGCCGCCGACGCAGTGGGAGCTGGACAAGATCCTGAACACTTACGAGGCGGACATGATTAAGCAGCTGGAGTCCAACCCCGGCCTGGGCATGAGCCTGGCGCAGAACGAAGAGATACTCGGGAACTGGAAATACGACTGGAAGACCGGCGAAGAGCTGCGCAAGGTAACGCCGGAGGACATCTCGAAAGCGGCCGCCAAATACCTCACCCGCGACAACCGCACGGTAGTTTTCCTTAAAGAGCCCCTTAAATAAGGAGAAAACACCATGAAAAAATCCAACCTTACAGGAGCCGTACTGATGACACTTTTAAGCGCCGCCTCCGCTTTCGCGCTGCCCCCAGCGCTGCCGAAGTTAGCCGACGTGAACTTCAAGCCGCCCAAAGGCACCCGCGCGGTGCTGGACAACGGCCTGGTGGTGTACCTGATGAAGGACAACACCCTGCCCGTGGTGCATCTGACGGCCTACATCCGAACCGGCAAGCTCAACGACCCCATAGAGAAGATAGGCCTGGGGGAAATGACCGCCGGGCTGCTCAAGGACGGCGGCACGCTCAAATACAAGCCGGAAGACATCGACAAGACCCTGGAGTTCCTGGCCGCCTCGGTGGAGAGTTCCATGGGCATAGAGGAAGCGCGGGCCGACCTGACCGCGCTGAAGAAGGATCTGGACACGGTGCTGGACATTTACGCCGACGTGCTGATGAACCCGGCCTTCGCCGAAGACAAGGTGAAGCTGAAGCGCGACGAGATGCTGGAGCTGATACGGCGCCGCAACGACGACCCCGGCCGCGCGGTGGTGCGCGAGGCGCTGCGCGC
>SESF01008490.1_pt1 | contig 24822 bp, 23 predicted proteins | sample 3171521 | NCBI WGS metagenome assembly SESF01 (sample SAMN10866945, study PRJNA518727) | freshwater metagenome | biome: subpolar coniferous forest; feature: holomictic lake; material: water; isolation source: holomictic Lake 227, 6 m and 8 m depth | place: Canada: near Kenora, Ontario | collected...
CTGCGAAACCTACGATGGCATTCATCGGGGTACGTATCTCATGGCTCATGTTGGCCAGGAAGGATGATTTGAGCCGATCCGACTCCTGTGCCTTCTCCTTGGCTGCGATCAGGTCCTGTTCGATGCGCTTCCTGTGAATGGAAAGGCCCACCTGTTCTGAAACAAACTCGAGGATCTCCATGTCTTCTTCCGAATAGGCATGGGGGTTGTCATAGCTTTGCACAACAAAAGCGCCAAACACTCTGCCATCGATATGCAGAGGGACGCCCAGCCAGCAGGCTGCAGGAACACCAATGATCTCAACAGCACCTGATCCCAATACCTCTTTTCGCTCAGCGGGGGTGATCAAAACAGACTTATCCTGTAATACCACGAGGCCGGTCATGGATTTTGCAGCTGGCCAGGAGTTCAGGTCATCCTTTTCATCCTGTAAATAGGGGGATGAAAACATCCCGGTTGCTTCATCATAAAAAGCGATATAGAAATTGGTGGTATCGACCAGGACGCCCAGCTCTTTGCCGATGATCTTAATCAGCTCCTCCTCATCACGGGTATTGGATACTGCATTTGACACATTGTACAGCACCTGCTGGATCTTCTCGGCATTTTTCCGTTCGGTTATTTCGTGTTCCAGTTTCCTGTTTGCCTGGATCAGCTCAGCGGTCCGGGCCTGGATGAGCTGTTCAATGTTCGCCTTTTCGTTCCGTAATTTATCCTCCGATGCTTTAATCCGCAGCATGACATTGATCACGGCGACAAGCTCAGGCAGATCGTACGGCTTTGATAAAAAAGCATCGGCTCCCAGTTCAAGTCCCCTGATACGGCTTTCAGAATCGGTATGAATGGCTGTGACCATGATAACCGGGATATGCCGGGTGAGTTCATTTTGCTTCAGGATCCGGCAAACTTCGAAACCATCCATCCCGGGCATGAGAATGTCAAGTAAAATGGTATCCGGCTGTTCCGTGCAGGCTGCTTTAATCCCTTCGGCCCCCGACAGGGCAGTGAGTACGATGAATTCGGGTAAATAGGATTTGATCACTGCCTTGATGGTGGTCAGGTTGTCGAGCTGGTCGTCAATGGCTAAAATTTTCTTCATGGGTGTCTCTTATTTAAAAAGGCCTTCAAAAGAAAAACCTGCAGGGTTTTAGGAATTATTTGTGAATCTTTGAAGCAGGGTTTCAATCTTTGATAACAGATCTTCCCGGTCAATGGGTTTTGACACATAATCATCACACCCTGCCTCCAGTATCTCATCACGGTCGTTTTTCATGGCCTTTGCCGTAACGGCAATAACTGGTATGTTTTTGGTCTTTTCCTCCTTCTTCAAAGCATTCAGCACATCAAAACCACTCATTCTAGGAAGGGAGAAGTCGAGCAAAATCAAATCGGGTGATTCCGTTATGGATTGTTGTAAACCATCTTCTCCGTTGACCGCTTCAATGATGTCGTACCGGTCCCTTAAGATAGCAAAGAGGGTGAGCCGGTTATCCCGGTTATCCTCCACCACCAGTATTTTGCTCCGGCCCTTCTTCAGCCGGGCAATGCGCTCGGCAGGTTTCGTTCCGGGATCCGGTGCAACCGGTTGTTTTCCGGAATGGGGCTCTGCCATCGGTGCAATTCCCAGCATCGTTTTGACTTTGTTCAGGAGCTCCTGCGTATTCACATCCCCTTTCTGGATCAGTTGCTGAATATTGTTGGCCGAAAGCCGCGACAGGTCATTTTTTGTCAGGTTCCTGGCCGTGAGTATAAGGACCGGGAGGTTCCTTGTCTCTTTGGTGCTGCGGATCGTATCAAGCACGGCAAAACCGTCAATACCGGGCATCATCAAATCGAGGATGATCCCATCGGGGATGGTGTGCTTCATGTAATCGATGGCCTGTTTACCGTCGCAGGCAATGTCAACCAGTATCCCCTCCTTCTCCAGTATCTTCTGAACCTGGATCACAGAGTCCTGGTTGTCTTCGACAATGAGAATCTGTTTGGCATGGTTTAGCTGCACTGTTTTCCTGAGTAAGGGTTTAATACCCGGAAGCTGGTCCAGGATCCTTCTGATCTCTTCATAAATATTTATCGGGGTGATGATGCTTTTGTTGAGTACCGCAGCCACTTTTCCCGTTAGCTGTTCTTTATCCTGTGCGGTCAGATCTTTGGCGGTGACTACGATAACCGGCAAATCGCGGGTTTCGGGTTTTTTCCTGAGCTCCTCCAGGACCTGGAACCCATCCATGTCCGGCATCATTAAATCGAGCACCAGCACATCAGGTTGATGGTAGCGAAGCATTTCGAGGCATTGCATTCCACTATCGGCCTGGATATCATCCAGGTTTTCCAGTTGAAGGATATCATGAACCTCCTTCCGGTCGATGGGGTTGTCATCCACCACCATGATCGTAACCGGCGAAGGGCTCAGTTTCCTGATCTCCCGGATGAGGAGCTGATGGTTGATCGGTTTGGCAACATAGCCTACGGCGCCCAGCGCAAAACTGGTTTGCTTGTCGTCGGATACCGAAATGACGATCACCGGAATATCCGATGTTTCGGGGTTGTTCTTTAATTTTTGCAACACCTCCCAGCCATCCAGGTCAGGCATGATGATGTCGAGGGTTATGGCGTAGGGTTTATATTTCTGAGCCAGCTTAAGGGCCTCTTTCCCGGAAGTCGTTCCAATCGGGTGATAGCCTCCAGCCTCCAGGGCGGCTGAAATCTGCTGCACGACCCCTGGGTCGTCGTCCACCACGAGGATGATCCTGTTCCGGGCAGAAGATATATTGGCAGCATTCCATGGTGCATCATCCGGTTCGACCTGTCCCTCCCATTGTACCGGGATTGATACGGTGAAAACAGAGCCTTTACCCAGGGTGCTTTCAACGGTGATGTCACCATGCAGAACCTGAGCCAGCTTTTTGGCGATTGATAGACCCAGCCCTGTTCCTTCATAGGAGCGTGAAGTGGATCCATCGGCCTGCCTGAACTCTTCGAATATATGCGGGAGAACGACTTCCGAAATACCTATCCCGGTATCCTTTACCTGGACCCTGGCTGTTTTGGAATCGGCGTAAACAGAAACGTAAACCCCTCCCGACTCGGTGAATTTCACTGCATTCCCGATCACATTGGTCAGAACCTGATGCAGCCGGTGCTCATCCGTCTCAACCTTAACCGGGGATTCAGAAGCGATCAGCTCAAGGGTGATCTTTTTCTGCTTTGCCAGTGGGCGGATGTTATCGGTAACCTGGCTCAGCAAGGCCGGCAATGAAACGGTTTTGGTTTGAAGTTCCATCTTCCCGGCCTCGATCTTCGAGAGATCCAGGATGTCGTTGATAAGCGACAGTAGCCGTTTGCCATTCCGTTCAACGATCTCCAGGTATTCATTTTCTTCGGCCGTCAATTTGTCTTTGGCCTGCATCATCAGCACCCGTGAAAGGGCATTGATCGAATTCAGGGGGGTACGTAGTTCATGACTCATGTTCGAAAGGAACTGGCTTTTCAGGCGTGATGATTCTTCAACCTGAATCCGCTGCATTTCAAGCTCCTGGTTCTGCAACTGCAGTTCATCACTGCTTTTCTGTAGTTCATCGGCCTGTTGCTGCAGCTCCTCCGATTGCTCCTGCAACTCTTCCGATTGTGCCTCCAGTTTCTGGTTCGACCTTAATAGGCTCTCTGCCAGGATGGCTGTTTGCTCGCTGGTAAGCAGGTTGCAGTAAGAGCTGCTGATTGCATTCCAGGATATATTCAGGATGTCAAGGGCCTCCCTGCTGAAACATTTTATATTTACAAGTGAAAAAAAGGCGATCACGTTGGCACTGTTGTCCATTACAGGGATTGTGATGATTTCCCTGGGAATAATTTCTCCAGCACTGGTCCGGAAACGGAAAATGGTATCTCCGGGTATATCGCTGACCAGGCTGATGCTCTTTAGTGCAATGGCCTTGCCGGGCTCTCCTTCTGTGTTTTCGGCCATAAAGGGCTCCAGCAATTCTTTGTGAGCCCCAATCGAATCGAAATGTTCAAACTCGGTACCCGCCTCATTTAGTGTATAAAATACACCCATTACGGCCTGGGTTTCCTTAAGAAGTGACTTCAGGATAGCTCCGGAATATTGTTTGCGCCCCGAATGTCCGATCATGGAACCGGAGATCGCCACAACACCTGCCTGCACCCGTGCTTTCGATTCAATGCTCTCGACCATGATGTTGATGGATTCTCCCAGCCGGCCAAGTTCATTGTTCGACTTAACCTGGTTCCTGATGGAGTAATCTCCCCCGGCAATTTTTTTGGTATCGGTATTTAATTCAACGATCGGGGAGGAGATGGATCTGCTCAGATAATATACGATTAAAGTGATCAGAATGCCCGAAATAACAAACAGGATGAGGAGAAGTTGTCCCAGTGCATTGGTGGGGGCACTCAGCTCGGCCCAATCCTGTTTACACACGAACCCCCAGCTTGTTTCCGGAATATAGGTGTAGGCTGCCAGCACTTTCTCCCCGCGATAATCATCCCCGACTACGATTCCCGTTTTCCCCCGTGCTGCATTCATGGACGGCACCGCCTTGATCTGAAGTTTCAGGGGCGCATTGGCATACCAGCGAAGTTCATTCAGCGCCACCACATCTTTATTCACCAGCAGGGTTTCACCGGTTTTGCCTAACCCGGTCCGGTTGAGCAGTAACTTGTACAGTGAATTCTGAAGATCGACCCGTGCAACGATGATCCCGATAATTTCTTTGTTGCTTTGTCCCGAAGCATGCAAGGGCACTGAAAAGGTCATCGTATTTCCCAAAGAAGAGTTTGAATAATAGATATCCTTTATGTAAAGCCTGTTGTTTTTTAACGGAGCTTCAAAGTAGGAATCGCCTGTTTTATCCTGCCCTTCGGATGAAGCACTGGTTGAAATTTCAACTTTCCCGGTTTTCGCATCGATGATGAAGATCTCCTCATAAACGACATAGTTCATCAAATAATTGGAAAGAATGGCCCTGATCTGTCTTTTATGCTCATTTACCAATTTTTGATTGTTCCTTACATCCATTTCACGGGATAAAAGTCTCAAACCTTCGTTATGGGCCATGGTATTCAGGTTGGCCGACCGTTCGGCAATCCAGGTTTCCACCTGCCCCACCTTCAGGTCGCGGATGGCCGCCAGTTTATCATAGGTCTTTTCTTCGAAGGCTTTTATGCTCTCCCGATACGTAATGATTGTGCCGATAAGCAGGGGCGACAAAGCGAGGAGAAGGAACCAGAAGGTGAATTTGGCCCGGATGCTCGAAAATTTAAATCCTTTCATGCAAATGATTTTTATAGGGTCAATGAATCGTATGGATCATTTTTTTTCAAAAATCTTACAGTATTTCGAAACCTGCCTGAACTTTTCCCTGAAATGGGCCATCGGCGTCTCTGTTTCACCGAGCATTAAAATACCTTTCGGGGCCAGTGATTTGTGCAACTTATTAAAGATCAGTTCCTGGAATTCAGGGTTGAAATAGATAAGAACGTTGCGGCACAGCACTAGGTCGAAGTCTCCGAACACGCTTTCGCTGGGGGCATAGCTTTGTTTGTCGAGCAGATCGTACACCGAAAAGCGGATCATCCGTTTCAGGCTGGGCCGGATGGTAAAGACACCATCATGTCCAGTAAAATAATCCCTGAAGAAACCATGCCTGACCTCTTTGATGTTTTCGGCCGTGTATTCGCCCTGCCTGGCTCTGCTGATTACGCCGGCATCAAAATCGGTCGCAAAAAAATCGATGTGGAGGTTGATCTTTTCGCGTTTGAAATATTCATTCACCAGCATGGCCACTGAATAGGCCTCCTCACCGTCCGAACACCCGGCCGACCAGATCCTCAGGGCTGGGTCGTTTCTATTTTGCTTTGCCTTGATCAGGTCGGGGAGTATTATTTTCGAAAGCAGTTCGAATGAGAGCGGATCTCTGAAAAAGCGGCTGACATTGATCATGAAATTCTCGATCAGCCGGTCCGGTTCGCCTGGATCGGTGGTAAGAAGCTGATAGTAGGCTGAGGGATCTTTGGTTCTGGAGTTGGTTATCCTGTTTGTGATCCTTCGTTCGAGCATCTCCATGTGGTACGCCGAATAGTTAAACCCCCGGTTTACATGCAGAAATTCAAGGATGTCGATAAAATTATACCCCACGTTTTTCAGATTAATCCGGCAACCAAGTTATTAAATATAATGATGCCAAATTTACCCGAAAAAACAGGGTTTGCTTACGGAAGATGGCAATAATTTTTATCCGGATTGTTATACCAGGTTTGGTTTACGGTCCCCCCTGATTCAGCCCAGGCACGGAATTGTGGGTAGGCCAGGAGGATCTCCGTTTTTTCGTTCGGGATCCAGAATTCTGATGCAACTACTTCAAGACCCCAGGGCAGATTGGTGTAGGATCTGTAAAAACCTGTTGGGTTTGTAAAAGTGTTGCCGGGACTCCAGATCCATGAGGTGGGTGAATGATCATCGACGGTTCCGAACAAATTCATATTGGCGGCCATGGTGGGCGGATTCCCATAGGTGTGTACTTCATGATCGCGGTCAAGGTAAATATATACCTGGATCCATGGGTTATTTCCGCCCTGGCTGTTATTCCAGGCGTACCCAAAATCGACCGTCTGGCCCAGGCTTTCAAGAAGGTTGTTGTTGAACAGCATGACGGCGTTACTTACCTGCGGATCCTTTAGTACATTTTGAGGTTCGGTGAAGGTCACTGCGTTTGCCGGAAGGTAGGTGAACTGGGATGCCGTTGCGTCCGACTTAAGCCATTCGATTCCTGCACCACGGGGAATCCCGCCTCCGATCCAGTATACGTTGCTGATCACCCGTCCGCCAACCAGGTTGTTCTGGGCATTCCTGTACTGTTGAACCTTTGTTTTGAGGATGATGTCGTTGAAATCATAATCCCCATAACCTGGCCACAGGTCTTCATAGAGATGAAAATAGTAATTGTTCCCCGACGGAAAGATCGTGTTGTATGCCCTGGTGGGATCCTGGGGCCAGTAATCGGATTCATCGGGAACTCCATCCCCGTCGGCATCGGGCTGCACCGAAATATTCACCCAGGATGCTCCATTGATGACCCCAGGAAAACCTCCGCCCGATGCTGAATTGCCCGCAGCCGTCCCAGATCCCTCGTTGAATTTCCAGTAGCCCACCAAACCTATTTCATTCCCGACAGGGTTTGTGTGATAAAAAGCTGCTGCATCAGCATCACTGAATTCCTTTGTCCAGATGCAGATGTTATCCAGTAGTCCGTGAAAATACTTGTCAGGCGTGTTATCTCCCCACCGGCCAAAGCTCGTAATCAGCACGTTGGGATTGTATGCCATCACACTGCTGCTCATTCCTTCATAGATCCCGTCTAAATATAACTTACGGGTTCCATCGGCCATGAATACGCCGACAACCTGGTGCCACGTGTCGTCCGAGACATTCTGGTTGGTGCTCTTCACATATTCGGTTGATCCGTTTTTTGATTTGACCTCGGCTTTATAAAAATTCTCGGCATACTTTCGGAGGTAGACTCCATAATACCCGGTGGCCGTATTCGGATTGGCAATATTGACCAGCACCATATCGGAGTTTTCAGTACCACCCCCCGGCGTTTTAAACCAGGCGCTGAATGTAAAGGGATACTGTACCACAATACCTGTCGGTCCGTTGTTGCTGACCTGGATGTAATTTCCACCGCCATTCAGATTCAGCGCAAAATCGGCCGAAGCGGATGATTTCAATGCCGGCCCGATCACAAAATCGGTTTGGGCCACCTCCGTCCGGATATATTTGCTGAGGCGGGTTACCGGGGAATAGATCCTCAGGGAATCAGTGCCATAAGGCAGCTGAAAAGAAAAAAGCACCTTATTTCCGGTGATGGATTGCGCATCGAGCAGGTTGCCGCTTTTATCATACAGCCGCAACGTCTGCCCATTCCCGTTCCCGGCAATGTCGACCGCCAGGGAATAGTTTGTAGAACCTGACCAGTCAAATCCGCCAGGAACCTTCATGTCTTTCATTGCCTGGCTGGTATTACCGGGATCGCTGGTTTTTCTGCAGGCGGAGAAGGAGAGGGCGATGATCAGGATCAGGGCACCAGTTTTAATAATTTTCATGGATATATCACTTTGGAAGGGACCAAAACAGGAAATAGTTGCGTCGGACAACAGACATCGAGGGATAAATTTAGTTGTTTTTCAGATCAATGCGGCCGGTGGGCTGACTTTTTATGAAAAATAAATTAACAATATCCGGATAATCCTGGTTACCTTGTTTATCCTGGTTTTTAAGTTGTGTTTGACTGGAAAAAGTATATTTTTGTTACTCAGGAACAACCAACAAAGGAAACCATGAAGAAAAATATTTCACGCAGGGAAGCCTTAAAGGCCATCGGGTTAACGATGGGCACCGTAGCCATCGGCACATTACACCGACGATGAACTCTATCTCGAAAACGGCGACATCATGGTCGACGGAAACAACGTATATGTCGGCATGTCGGGAAATGCCACCAGTCCGAAAGGAGTTGCCTGGCTAAAGCAGTTGCTGGGCGATGAATACAGGGTTCATATCATCCGCCTTAAACCCGATCTCTTCCATCTCGACTGGCTGCTGTCGCTGAATCGTCCCGGACTGCTTACCTATTGCCCGGAAGCGCTCATCGACCCGCTTTCCGAACCTCTTTCAAAATGGGATAAAATCGAAGTGAGGGCCGATGAAATTGCCGGGGCGAACAACCTGAGCATCGACGAAAAGACCATTGTTGTTCCGGAACATCTCACCCGCATAGCCGACTCCTATGACAAGAAGGGGATGAACGTATTGACAATCCCTGCAAAGGACACCATTGAGTATGGCTCCGGACCAAGGTGTCTGACGGCCATTCTCCGGCGCGATCCATAGGGACTCCTTTCCGGTTCCCTGAGGGGATACTATTTTGTAAGACTCCGATAAATATTGTATGTTTGTGGTTCAAACCGGCATTATGCATAAATCAAGTTTATTGATGATGGCGTTGACCATCCCGTTGTTCCTGTTTTTTACAGGTTGCAATTCCAAGGCGAAATCATGGAACCAGGCACAAAAAGATAAATGGACCGAGAGCTGCAAGAAGTTTATGAACGACCGTGGGGTTGCTCAAAGGGATGCAGCGGGCTTTTGTGATTGCATGCTGAAGAAGACCTCAGAAAAATACACCCCGGAAGAGGCGGTTAAGATTACGCCGGCCGAGGAGCAGCAGCTTTGGAAACAATGCGATTATAACTGGTAACGGAAAAGACAGTAATCTGCAGAACAATTTTGCACATTCTGCCGTACCTTTGCTTCACCATGTTCGACAACAAGCGAAATAGCGGTTCAGGCATCTTTGTAATCATCCTGATGATCGTTTTTTTCTCCCTCTTCCAGAAGGAGAAAGATCAGGACAATTCAGCAGTTGCGGCGATTATTTCCGATACGAACAGTTCAGTACTCCAGGCGGTTGCCGGGCCGGTGATCTCGGTCCCCCCAGCTGACTTTTCCCGGATCAACCCCTTCATTTCAAATTTTATATCCCCCGGATATGGCCTTCCCTGCTCGGTGCGTGGTTCAGACAACCTTCTTAACGGTTATCCATGCATTTCGCAGCTGAATCATCCGCTTAATCAACCGTTCATCCCCCTGTTTTTCCTGCAAAAGATACCTGAGCAGGGAGGCGATGACGATCTCCCCGTCCTTTCTTAGTTCACTGAACTTTTATTTCATTGACCGCCGCATATTCATGCACGGTTTTATTATTCCATTCATTGAATTCAACATTTATATTTATGAAAACTTTAAGATATATTTTCATGGGGCTGATGTTGCTCCTGTTCACCCCCGTTGGCCATACTCAAACCCCGGTAGCAGCCAAACAGGTCATTACTTTGCAATGTGTCCCGGGCCATGCACCCGATAAACAGCTCTCTGCATCGAAAGAGATCCTGCTGCGGCGACTGGCGGCCATGGGGATCAGGGATGCCATGATCACCCAGCAGACCGGGGCTTCCGGACTGGTTGTCACGGTAGGGGATACCATTTCCCGCAAAACCCTTTCCGATCTCCTGCTGATCCAGGGTCATATGTGTCTTGGTGAATCCATCCATGAACAGGATGTGAAGGAGGCGCATGGCGATTTTACCGACCCCGGCCATGCTGTTCTGTGTATCACCCTGAAGGAGGAGGCCTGGAAGCGGTGGGAAGATGTAACCATCAGCCATAAAAACCAGCCTGTTGACTTCGTGATCGACAGCAAGGTTTATGGTTCCCCGCGGATTGCGGATAAAATTTCCCACGGGCAGATTTCGCTGAGTGGCAGCGGCTTCTCAAAGGTTGAGGTCAGGAAACTGGTGGCCATCCTTTCGTTCGGAACCCTGCCCCTGAAATTTACTATAGTGGATAATCACTAAAAAGTGGAACATGTCCATGAAAAAATCCCCGTCCTTTCCGGCGGGGATTTTTTTGTCATCATCCCCTCCCCATGATCCTCCAGGCGATCCCCAGGTTCAGCTGGTAATAGTCCCAAAAGGCGTTGAGGTATCCTCCGAAGGAGAGGTCGGCCTGCAGGTTTTCACAGATCCGGAAGGCAACCCCGGTATCCATGAAATATTCGGGGGCTTCATGCAGCGTTGCAAAGCCGTATCCCTCGGCGTATACATCCCATTTCGGGTGGAGGTGGATATCGAAACATACCGCATAAAAATGGGTAGGGCAGGGGGTGATCCCATCCCAGGCGATCCCATAATTATAGCTGAGGTTGAGGTTGCCGGCAAAGTCGTTAGACATGAGCAGGTAAAAGGAGGGGGCCACCTGGTCGGGCCTGAACTCCCTGGTTCCCCAGAAGGGCATCCTCAGGTTGAACATCACCGACAGGTTGGGTATTACCCCGCGCTGGCTGAAAAGTTTGATCTTGGCGCCAAGGTTCAATGGCGTGATTCCGTAAATGACCGTGGTGCCGGTACTGTCCGTTGTAATGTTGTAAGGAAAATCGCACTCGAGGCGCAGCTCAGCCCATTTCAGCACACCGTACCTGACCAGGAGGGAGGAGAAGAGGAAATCCTGGCTGTGAACCGGTCCGTCGAGAAGGCTGGTGAACTGAAGGCCGTTCTCCAGTTGAAACTTCCGGTGCGCCACTAAACCGGGAGGGGTAGCCATGCCGGGCCTGTCGGCCGAAAAGGGGGCGGGATCATCCGTTTGCGCCATCACCGGTGTACAAAGCAGGAAAAGGTGTGAAAGAAACAGCAGGATATACCTCATGGCATCGGCTATGTGATCTGTCGAAAAAAATCATCCATAATTTGCCTGGCCTCTTCGAAGGTTTGATATTCGCTGACCAGGATACCGGGGCATCCGGCGATCATGGCCGACAGTTTCCTGTCGCCTTGCAAACGGTACAGGCACAAAATCTTTTTATGCAGATCAACGGCTGTGGCCATCTCGAAGCCGACCCCCAGGCTGGGTGTGGAGACCTCGGCCACCACGAAATCAGCGCCCGAAAGCCAGCCGATGTCGCGCTTGAAAATCTCCTCATCCGTCATGCCGGCTTCTCCCATCGTGGTAAGGCCGGCCTCTCCGATGTGCTCGGTTAAAACATCCCCGAAACGCTGCAGGTACGAGATGATCTTCTGATAAAGTTCAAGGTCGTTTCGTCCACCCCTGATGGAACCGGCAAAATAGATTTTTTTCATGGCATGGATGCATGCATGGTAAAATAGCTTCAAATATAGGCTAATTTGGGTGGATCGTGCCAATATAATCACCCGTTGTGAGGGATAAAAAGCGCCCGGATCTTTATTTGACCAAAGCCGTTTTCCTGATCAGCCGGATCCTGAACTTGCCGTCGGTAACCTGCTTCGTGAGACCGGTTCTGGTGCGGATCACCCCTGAAAAGGTACCGGTTAACACATCATCTGTTTTATCGGTGATGATCATCTCCACACTCTGATCAAGGGAGCTTCCAATGTAGTTGCACGAATCGCGGGGTCCGAATACGGTGTCGTTCGGGCAGAGGTAGTTATTCAGCTGCACCTCACAAAAGGGGACGGGCTGGTTCAGGGGGAGTGATTCCATCCCGGTGCACTGGATATACAGGGAGATGCCTTTGGTGGCCAGTTTTGCATCATTCCGGTGCATACTGAAAAAGCCATAGGTATAATAAACATTCGACATGGTGTCGGCCATCCCCTCGCTGGTATAGAAGGGGGCTGTAAAGTAGAATGACTCGGAACCGAATTTCCCGCTGATGGATCCCAGTTCAGGAATGACCGGCGTTTCGGGTGTTGCCTCGTCTTTTTTACAGGAAAACAGGAGGGTCAGCAAAGAGAGTAAAATTACCAGGTTTGTTTTCATAATGCTGTTTTTTTAAAGTTGCCTGTGAAAATGTTCCTTCCGGAATGTATTGTTAAAACGTAAAACCTGTAGCCAAATTGCATCCATCAAAGATAGCCATTCCCCCGTTATAAAGCTGGTATAGTCCGAACAGGGCGAGGAAAATGGCCGAGAGCCCCACCAGGGTGTGCTGCAGCCGGGGACCCCGCTCGCGGGCCTGGTGAAATATCAGGATCAGCATGGTGGTGATGACGAACATGGTGAGGTAGAACCCGGTCACCAGCAGGATCCCATACAGCGGCGATTCATTCCAGCCCTTCAGGAACAGGGGTCCGATCACGATGCTCCAGCCAAGGTAGGGGCCCGGGTTCAGGAAATTCACCAGTGTGGCATTGAGCAGTGTTTTCCGGGAAGAGCCGCCTGAAACCGGGATGTTCTCCCCTCCCTTTTTCCACGACTGCAGTGCCTGGAAGGCCAGGTAGAGCAGGAACAGTCCGCCGGGAAGGCCTTTTTCCAGCCAAACTGCAATGTGCGCGAGATGAGGTAAACCGAAAGGGGTCCCGGCTGCACGGCCGCCGCAAATCCGAAGGTGATCGCGGGGATCAGGTAGTTCCATAGGGGGAGGGAGGCGGGCATGGGATAAAATGTGCAGGAGTGTGGAAAATTATTATCTCTTTCGTTCCATTCTTAATCCTCGTTCAACCATAAAGTCGTTTAAGTCGATGCACCTGACCTTATTTTTAAAAGAAACCGCTGGAATTCTATTTGGTTTTAGTTTGCTTTCACAAGTAATCAAAACACATTCGTGAACCATGCAGTAACCAATCAGGTAAGGATCTGCTTCTTCACGGCCTTCAGCCTGTTTTGTGGCATTAAAGAATCCCGTGTTGTAATGTTCATTGATAATCGGGATTGCAGCCGTGAAACTTTCTGCATCAGGAGCCACAACTAAATATTTTCTCCACTTCTTTACCCATTTTTTCAAAAAATCCTCTTTCCCTTCATAACTGTTGATTTCCTGTTCAACAAAATCGATTGTTCTGAAATTACCCTGGATGATTAAATCTTCAATTTCTTCCCAAATAGCAGTAAATACAGGATTGTCCCTTTTGAATGTTGATTCAAGCCTGATTAATCCGCTTGTATCGATAACATAGGTTGGTACATCCTGATTAAATTGTAATTGCATCTTCAGGCATTCACTAATTGTCGGGTTTTGGGTATGTATGAGAATCTCACTCCGAGAAAATCTGACAGGTCCTTCAGGTCAATCCGGTTCTGGTCATATGCCGAGAAAGCCAGTGAAATAAATGTTCTTCCTTTTTCTTTAATTGTTTCTTTGGCAATGTTTCTTCCTTCAGGGTTTTTTGCCCTGCCAAATGAAGGTTTATTCCAGGCTTCATGCTTTTTCGTATAAAAATCAGGAGTGGTAAGATTGTTTTCGAGCAGACTTCGCAGAATGGCCAGGGGGCCGACATGAAAATGGATTCCGAGGGCAATAAGATCCATCCTGGCCCAGGTTTGTTCTCCACTTTGACGATGTTCAACAACATGCTGCATTTGCAATAATTCAGGTGTAGGGATGAGCACTTCGGCAGAGAAGGCATTGCACCATTTTTCGATTTCGATATTGGTGTTTTCAGACAAATCGCACAACCCTCCTTCATTGAGAATGATGTGACCCAATTCGTGAAACAGGGTAAATATTTTTCCGGTCGGAGACTCGGAGCCTCTTTTTATTCCAATAACAGGGATCATTTCATCGGTGATTGAAAAGCCCCGCAGCCTGTCGTGGGTAAGGCAAAGCTGGAAAATTGCAATGCCCAATGTTTCAACCTTTTCGATGTATGCTTCAAGAATTTGATTCTGATTTTTCAGATCCCTGACCTCATCCAGGTTTAAAAGTTTGCGAAGACGGGTTGCCTGCTCTTTCGGATTTTCATGGATGGAAGCAGAAAATGTCAGTTTAGGAACCACGACCCCCATTTCCTGGCGAAGTTCAATGTAGGATTGGGTTAATGCACGGGCTTTCCTGACCGCCATGATCGTTTTTTCGTGAAAAACGGTGAGATGTTGAGAATCAACGGTTCTTCTGTCACGTGGAAATGGTTTCTCAACCGGTGGTTTCGACAAAAGCAGCGTGGCAATTGTACGTTTGTAAGTTTTTGAAAGTACCTTGAGATCGTCGATGGTTGGGTCTTTTTCACCCTCCTCCAATTGGGTCAACCGCCTGGCCGAAATGGCTGACCTTTCGGATGCCTGCGCTCTGGTAAGTGCAAGGCATACCCTGGCCCAAACCAATACCTCGTGATTAACCTTAATATGGATGTTATCTTTCATTTGAACTCTCAAAAATAGTAAAATCTTCCCGATTCAACTTCCTTCTACAATCTTTTTCTCCTCTTCGGTTAGTCCATATAACTTATAAACAAGTTGTTCAACATAAGCTTCATGAGAGCGTATATCGGCTAAAGGATCGGTTTTTTTGATTTCGAGTATTTGAATTACTTTTTCAACAATTGGTCTTTGGATAGGTTCAGAAACAAGAGGAATCGGGAGTTTTCTTAATTCAGCTAAGGTTGTTTGTCTGAAGTCATCCTTTGTTGCAATGGAGGATGATTTTAAATAGAGGTAAGAGATGAAACGACTACATAAAATACCTAATAAATAGAATGAATTGATTCGCTGGTCGATAAGAATAAACGGATTAATATCCTTTTTAAAGACAAGTTTTTCATTACAGTAAGCAACAGAAAGACGATCCTGCCTATTGATTATTCTTCGTATCAGTATTTTTTCTTCAGCCTCATAAAACTGTTTTAGTGATTTCATCTCAGATAAACATACTGTAAACACGTCAATTTTAATCAGTGAGTAGTTATATACATTTCCCTTTGATAAAAACGGATAAAAATCTGTATCACTGGGATTATCGTCTATTCTTAAAAATCGACTTCCTGAAAGGCCTTGTGTTGATTTTGTTATTTCCCCAAGAGAAATAAAGTTTGGTGTCGAAAATTTCGAAATAAAACTACCAACATCTTTATCAAGTATTATTTTATAATCGGGGGGATTGAGTTTAGAAAGATCGATATTCTCAAATTCAATATTTTTCAAATCGGAAATAATAGATTTTTTATCGAAATTGAAAATTGAATAATATGATTCCGGATGATTTGAAAAAATATAAATCGCAGTATCAACATATGCATCTTCAAATGTATTGAATGGTAAATTAATAATCTGGACTATTCCTTTTTCGGAGATTAGAAAGGTTCTGAAAACTGAATAATTTTCACCTGTTTGCCAAGTCAGGGGTGCTATATAGGATAACAATCCTGATTTATTATTAATTCCAAAACCTTCGCACATAAACATTACAGAGGTTTCGTATTTCCTTTCGAAAAGGGGAAATTTATTTTTGAAAAAGTACTTTTCAGTTTCACTAAACGATTCCAATGGAATGTATGGCGGATTCCCGATCACCACATCAAATCCCACAAAATCCCCTTCGTCATTGAGCACTTCCGGAAATTCAAACCGCCATTCAAAGGCATTCTCGAAGATCCTGTTGCTTTTGATCTCTTCCAGTTCCGTTTCTGATTTCTGAATTTTAGCGGCGAGATCATTCACTTTTTTATTCCAGGCATCCTTCTCCTTTTTTGGCAGATCGAACATGCTGGTTTGCTGGGTGAGGTTAAACAACTCTCCTCTCAGCTTTCTCAGCTGGATCAACCGTTTATCATTGGCAGCAACCTCGGTTTCAAAATCGGTTTTGATCGATTTGATGAGCTGTTCCATCGACCGTTTTTCATCTTTGGTGGAGGCGTTCCGGTACGACATCACTGCCACCCTATAGCTGTCGATGCTCCATTTGCTTTTCTTCAGCGCCTGCTTTATATCGGCATCCAGCGCATACCGCGAGATCAGGGAATTTCCGCATTTGATGTTGATGTCGATGTTGGGAAGGGTTTCCAGCTCGGTATAATTGCTATCAGCCCTGTAATAGGCATTTTTAAGCAGTTCGATCCATAACCTCAGCCGGCATATTTTAACGGAGTTGGGATTGATGTCAACCCCAAACAAACAATTTTCAATGATGCGCTGCTTCTCCCGGAAAAGTGTTTCCTGAACCCGCTGACTCTCAGGATTGGCGGGATTGTACTCAAACAGATCGCCATCCTTGTCGGCGATGATAAGTTCATCGTTCACCACCTCAATATGATACTCTTTGAGTTTCATGCCCCCTTTGTCGCATAAGATTCTCAACTCGCTTTTAATGGCGACGATTTCGTTGAGTGCCGAAACCAGAAAGTGTCCTGAACCAACTGCCGGGTCACATATCTTCAGTTGGTTTATGATCTCATTGGCCTCCTTTTCATCTTCAATTTTATTGTACAATCCTGCCATATCTCCGCAATCCCATCCCTTCAGATCATTGAACTTCCGGAAAACGGCCCGGCGGATTGTTTCGCGGCACATGTACATGGTGATAAACCCGGGGGTGAAGAAGGAGCCATCCTTATATCCGTTGATTTTTTCGAACATCAGTCCGAGAACGGAGGCATTGATCAGGGTCTTGTTTTCTTCCTGGATCTCCTCCGAGCCTTCGCCGGCGAAATCGTAGGCATCAAGGAATTTAAAGAGGTATTCAAGCGTCATCAGGGCTCCCGTAAGCTTTTTGCCGGTATTATTTGTGAGGACAGTGGAAGCGATCACAGGCAGTTTTCCATCCTTCAGCTGGCTGATGAATAAACAGGTATGTTCGGTGTTTGTCGGTTCAAACAGGGAGCTGTTGAGGTAGGGCACATGGGCGAAGATCTTCCGCACCTCTTCATTGCGTTCATTTTGTTTTCGGGCCAGTACACTGAAGAAAAGGTTGTTCAGGTCGTCAAAATTCTGAACCTTTTCAATGTTCAGAAAGGCGAAGGAGAGATCTCCCCTGTGGTATTTGATCAGTTGTGCTTCCAGGAGTTTCAGGAAAAGAATGCGGTTTATCCAGGTAATGGCCAGTTCCAAAGCAACATTAAACAGTCGTTCCGGAATGGTTTCGCCAAACTGTGAAGGTTTTTCGAGACGTGATATTTTATCCAGACTCTCGAGTTGCATGATGGCGCTTTCGATCAATGAACCGGCGTTACGCGCCCCCTCAGGCTTACGGCCAATGAGCTTTTTACCTCCCTCTTTGGTTTCTGTTAACCCGATGATGTGCAGCAATTCGGTATAAAAGGCCTTGTCGAGGCTGTTGCTGTCATTTGAAAAGGGAAGTTTGAGCAGATGTTCGGGTGAGAGCAGCTTATACAGCGCAATGAGTTTGGAATCGTCGTTTTTGTCGTCATTTCGCAGGGGCTTGTCATATGCCCTAAAATCGAACCATGAAAAGCAAATTTCAGAGGTGACTGCAGCGACGAAAGGTTCAGCGATTTCCCTGTAAAAAAAGTCAGTGGTCCTGCCGGCCAGCCTTCCCTCTTCAAAATCGGTGAATTGTTTTACCAGGGTTTTATTCTGAGCAAAAGCTTTTTCAAAGAGGCTGGCATCAAACACAAACCATTCATATATGTTTGTTGCCACGAGATGTTTGATCTCGAGGTTGTGATGGGTGATCCGCTCACGGAGATAATAAAGGATCAATTCATGAAAGGCTTTTGCATTCAGGAAATCGGGCCTGATCATTTCAGTCCTGTTCGAAGGTTTCTTGGCCTCAATCAGCACCCCGGACAGGCTCTTTGCATCGGCACCGGTATGGATCACAAGGTCGTTGCGCCCCTTCGTGTTGATATAAAACTTCTGATAAAATGTATTCTTCAGAAAATCGCTCAGATCATTTTTCACATGTTCCTCCGATTCCGATTCATCCAGGCCATCAAGCAGTTTGATCAGATTTGTCTTGAACAGCTCAATCTCGTTCCTTAAGGGTTTTACCTTCAGGTAGGCTTTGTTGAGTGATTTTCGGGGAGGGAGCAGCGTCAGTTGCATACTAAACCGTTTTCAACCGGTAAATTTAACCCTATTTTAATTGTTCAGTAAACTATCGATTTCTGTTTTGAAAGAACAGTTGTTTTTATCCTGGTGAAGATATCAGGGTTTATCTGGAAAAATTTGTCTTTAAGAATTTCCTGGTCACGATGGCATGATCGGTGGTTATTTTTAGCAGATAGAGACCCGCCGCTTCACCGGAAAGATCGACAGCATAGACAGAAGCTGCTGTATAGACAGGCCTGGCCAAATAAACAGATTTGCCCTGCATGGACAATATTTCCAGGGAATTTATCCTGCCGGAGAATTTAACATGAAGGACTGCTGAAACGGGATTTGGAAATAATGCTATTTCCCTGGTAAATTCATTTTCATCAACACCTGCTGGTGAATAATAGCCCAATGAATCAGTTTTAACCAGATAAGCAGAAGATGACTGCGAAGGATTATCCAAACCCACCAATCCGCTAACAATAAAACCGTCATCCATTGTTTGTTTTATAGACATCGCCCCTTCATTTCCCATCGTTCCTATAGACCTTGTCCAAAGGGTATCGCCATTTTCGGTGATTCTTACGAGACAAACATTTGTTGAAAGCGGACCAACAATGTTTGATCCTGCTACAATATATCCTCCGCCCCTGATTTTAATTGCGTCAAGAACCCCTGCATCATAAATGCAATGGTAGGTTTTTGTCCATGTGGTATCACCCTGTTCATTGGTATTTGCAAGAAATAATAAATCAGGCGAACCCGATGGGTGATCTATCCCCACGAGCAGGTACCCGTTCTTTTCTGCTTGTAATACTTCATATCCAAAGCTGGAATTGGATCGACGATAAGTTTTCATCCAAACTGAATCTCCAAGCGCATTTAATTTTAAAAGAAAAGCAGATGAAGCGCCTGTTGGGAAAGGTCTGCTCGTACCGCAAATTACAAATCCATCGTCAGGGGTTAAGATTACAGACCTTACATCAAAATCCCTTTGCCCTCCAATAAAAGATGTTGTCCATTGGCTATCCCCGTTTTTGTTGGTTTTCACAACATCAAAACCATTGCCTGTATTTGGACCATAACTATGGATCGCGATAAAACAATATCCATTATCACTGGTTTTACAAACTGCCTCACCACGTAAATTATATTCCCCGAACGTTTTTGTCCATTCTGTTCCAAAACCTGAATCCGTTTTTACCATTAACAACCTGTTGCTTTTGCCTCCTGTAATCATAAACCCTCCATCGGTGGTCGGAACAAAGAAGGTTCCAAAACCATCGAAATGCTTTGTCATCATTGTGTCACCCGCGGGAGTGGTTTTCATCATTAAGAAACTGAACAGATTGCCAGTATAAATAGGCGTACAAACAACATATCCCTGATCGCTGGTTTGAGCCACACATGAACTATATGACTCTGTTGATCCAAAAATACCATGGTAATTTTTTTCGAACGAAACCTGCGAAAATGCGGTTGCATTTATAAGGGCAAACAATAAAAATATGATACGGATCATTTGGGGATTATTAGATACAAAAGCTCTTTTATTTCCTGTGAAGTAAATTTATCCTAAAACTCAATTCAAAATACAATTTTACACAAAAAATTTCAATAAACCTTACTTTAACAAAGCCTTTCTGATTTTTTACCCACCCTCGTCCTGAATTTTTCACATGCCATGCAAGATGAACAAAGGATATAGCGAAGATGGAGAAAAGATATAGAGAAGCGCCAGAAAAGATACGGCTATCTGCTTCCTTATTGCTTGCTTACTGGGAAGAAAGCGCCTGAAAGGATATAGAAAAGCGCCTGAAAAGATATAGAAAAGATGGAGAAAAGGTATAGCGAAGATGGAGAAAAGGTACAGAAAAGCGCCTGAAAAAATATTCAATGCTTGTAACATACATAAAATCAGCTTGATGTATATATGCATATGAGAAAATATGAGAAAAATGGAAAAAAAAGTAGAAAAAGTGTTTCACCTTTTGGCTGTTTTCCTGATTAAGCAGAAACAATACTAAAACTTTACATCATGAAAACACCAGACTCATTTGCCTATATGATCGACAACATCTTCGGCGAACTCGAAGAGGTTTCACACGTCGAAATCGACAGCACCCCGGCCGATCCGGATGAGACCGGCCAAAACGAAAACAGGCTTAAGATCACCGCCGTCAATGGCTTTAAAACAGCCTACACCTACCTGAACTTCATGCGAACCCAGCGTGAAAAGGTCATGGAGAAACTCAAGGAAACCATGTGTGAAGTGGCCCCCGAATACACGGAGACGTTCATCGACATGGTTCTGCGGAGGATCCGGATCATGGTTCATTGCATCAATATTCCGGATTGGACCAAATTGAAAGAAACGCCACCAGACCAGTTTTTTTGGAACCCCCGGCATGTAACCTGCCGCCATATGGGCAAAATTACCCGGCAGCACCGGATTATTGAAGAGTCGATAGCCCTGTCGCAGCGGTATACATTGATCTTTTTACTGGTGATGAAACGGTTGAAATCACGCATCAAGCGCTATTCGGGGGTATCGGTGAATGTGCCCGATTCATCCGAAGGAAAGCCAAAAACCCATGCATACAGGTTCCGGATCAATTGTACCGAGGAGTTCATGGCCATGCTGGTTCGTTTGCTGTATGACCGGAACATCCTCGATAATCCAGTTGTCTCCGAATTGTGCCGGCAGATGACCGATACCTGTTACACAAGCCGGAAATTACAACTGAGCCCCGGCGCCTTCAGGAAATATTTTGACAATCCCACGCCCGAGATCATTGAAAAACTACTGGCAGAAATGAGAATTGCAACGAAATATCTTGAAAAACTCATCGAACGCCAGCGACGTTAATGGTTGATTATCAATGTCATTACAGCAAGTTATTAGAACATGTTGGAATATGGGGGCCCGCGTGGCCCCTTTATTTTTGTTGACTTGAATCAAATTAAAACCGTGATTATGAAAACTGAACAAAAAATTCTGAAGAGTCTGGAGGCGATCACCGAAAGTCTCCGTCGGATCGAAGAGAAACTGGAACAGCCGGGAATACTTTCGGGCCGTTGGCTTACCCAACAGGAGGTTTGCAATGAACTCAAGGTTACCCGGCGCACCCTGGCCAATTACCGGAACAACGGTATCCTGAAATTCACCCGGCTGGGAAACAAGATCCTTTACCAGAGCGCAGAGCTGGAAAAGCCCGGGGCTGCCAAACCGGAAAAGAGGGAGCGGCTGCATCCCGGTTCGCGCAAAACCTGAACCACGATATTATCTGTCAGATAATTCAACCGGAACGCGACGGCGGTCCCAATTATTCATCCTTAAAATTCAAACATTATGAAAACAAAAGACAATTCATTAACCAAGTCCTACAAGGGAAAATTCGGAGAGGATTTTATTCTCCGAAACCGTGGAAAGGTTAGCATCATGGCCAAGCCGCCGAAGGAGAGCATAAAAAAGCCGGCCGGGTCCCAAGAGGCAATTCGAGAAAGGTTTAAACAGGCCAGCGCCTGGGCCAAGCTTGAGTTGCAAAACCCCGATACGATGGCCTACTATGCCGCCAAGTGCACCGGCATGCAAACACCCTATGCAATGGCCATGGCCGATGTAATGGGTCTGCCAGAAGTAAGGGAGATCAACGTTACCAGCTATACTGGTGCTGCCGGTGATAAGATCAAGGTGAGGGCCTGGGACAAATTCAAAGTGACCGGGGTCACCCTTAAGATCAATGGAGCAGATAGGGTGACCATCGAAACAGGTCCCTGTACCCAGGACATAATGAGTGGAATCTGGTGCTATACGGCCACAGTAGATGTACCCGACCTTACCGGGGTTACTGTGACTGCCACAGTGATAGATTTCCCGGGCCACGAGGTTGAAGATAAGGTTACCCTGTAGTTAACCCCTTCACCCGGCATCTCAGGCCGGAGAAAGAGATCATTCCGGTATCCGGCCTGAGACTTTTTAACAGTTCAACATCCAATAATCAAAAATGAATTCAAAATCAATCGTTATGAAAACAATGTACAACATTCCGTTTATGGCGGCGCTGATCCTTATAACCGCCTGTTCACCGCAGGCAAGGTTGACCAGACTCCTCGCGCGGCATCCTGAATTAACCCTCTCCGACACTCTAACCATCAGGGATACGATCATCGTGATGCCCATAGAAGCCGATACGGTGATTTCACTGGCGGAGCTCAGGGATACGGTGTATCTGCGCAACGAACAGCTTGAGATCGCACTGCAGTCGACCGCAAACACCCTGTTTGTAAAGGGGAAATGCAAAGCCGATACTGTTTACCGTACCCACCGGATAACTGTGGAAAGAATCAAAGTGATCAAGCCGGACCGGCTCGATGCCTTCATTGCGAAGATTCCATGGCTTGTGGTGGGATTGATCGTTGTGGCTGTGCTCATCGCGCTGGTATTGTTCCGGAAAAAGATCAATGCCCTATAGCCATGAACGCGCGACACACACTTTTCGGACTCCCCATTCCACAAGCCATCGGTTTGTTCAGCTTTGTGATCGCCATTGTCTCCATCTGGGTTCAGATGGAGATCAGGCTGGCGGAGCTGAACGTGGAGATCGCCAACCTGAAACAGGATATGGTGATCCATAAAACCGAGAACCGCCGCGACCTGGAGACCCAGCGAACGGATATCAACACCGATATGAAGGAGATCATCCGGAAGATTGATGAAATACAGATCTACCTGCGAAAGAACAATTAAAACCATGAATTATGAAAACAAGAATCATTCAAAACTGGAAAAGCACCCTGATCGGGCTATGCCTGCTCCTACTGAGCGCCACCCTGCTGTGGCTGAAGGAGATCACCTTTACAGAGTTTACCGCCTTCCTGCCAACCGTGCTGGGACTGATGTATGTGAGGGACGAAGGTTTTTGGGAGAAGGATGGAAAAAGGTGACAAGGTAACAGGGTAAGAAGTAATGGAGTAACAAAGTAAAAATTCGTCATTCGTCATTCGTAATTTGTCATTTCTTAATATGGCTACTTTCGAAATATTGGCAAACAAGCTCTTCAAATGGGAAGGGGGTTTCTCTGACGATCAGGAGGATCGGGGGGGAGCTACAAACCGGGGGGTGACGCTGGCTACCTGGCACAGTGTGGGGTATGATAAGGACGGCGATGGCGATATCGACCGGGAGGATGTCAGGCTGCTGTCGCCCGCCGATTGCAGAGATGTGCTTAGGCGCTGTTACTGGAACCGCTGGCGGGCCGATGAGATCAACGATGAGGCCGTGGCTTCGATGCTGGTCGACTGGCTTTGGTGCTCGGGGCGGTGGGGCATTGTAATTCCCCAGCGAATATTGGGTGTAACCGCCGACGGGGTGGCCGGACCCGTCACAATCAGCAGGGTAAACCAGGTTGATGCCTCCCGGTTCCTGATCAGGGTCTACAATTCACGGCTGGCCTTTATCCGGAACATCCTCCGGAACGATCCGGCGCAGCAAAAATTCGAGAAGGGGTGGATCAGCCGGCTGAACGATTTTCTGGGGGACCCTGTATAGGTCGAAGAATGGGAGTGCTTGGTTATGACGCAAGATATAAATCTTAACAAAGTGGAATTGCAATCAACTAACTGTTTTATAATAAAAAAATGGCATTTTAAAACAAGGTTTCCCTGAATTGACAAGCGTTGTTTTAATTATTAGATTTGAAAAGCAGCATACTTGTTCTGTGCAAAAGCACTTGTAAGGAAGGTTATAGCAAATGCTATAAGGAAAAATCTAATTGTTTTCATAAGATTGTTATAAGAAAAATTTTAAAAGGGTCCTATAATATTTCAGGTCTCACATAGAAAAGTAAAGACCAATCTAATGGCAATTAACACCTCTGGCTGAGTCAGGCATATAAAGCGCCTTTTGGTTTATGATTTTATCACCCATTTGAATTGAAACGAAATAGATTGTAGCAGGGACCAATTGATCCTTTATATCCAAAGCATTCAGGTAAAACTTCATTTTACCTGGAATGGTTTTCCCCTTAAATATGTTGTAGACCGTTCGACCTAAGTAATCTTTTAGCAAGATGGTAATCTCTGTAATCTTTGTGTAGGTCAAATCAATGGTCAGCAGATCAGAAAATGGAACAGGATAAATATTAACCGTTTCATCCCTTTTGATGTCATGAATGCCGGTTTTAATTGTGAGTTTTGAAAATAAAATGCTGGTACTAATAGGATACTCCTGTTTGTCCTGTCGTTTCTGCATCAAGTAAACCGATGAATTGAACAACCTAAGACTATTATTATAGAATCCAAATCTGTTATTCTGCAAAATTCTTTTTCCCCATCCCGTACTATCCAAAAAATGATAAACAAGCTGGAAACTATCGGTTGGCGTTTTTTCGTTGTCGATGATATACATCTGATGGTTAATATCAACCGCGATTGCCTGATCGCTAGCATCCCTTCCCAGCAAACGGGGTTGGCTCATCCCTGAATGACTATTCCGGTCCAATCAG
>SESF01033696.1_pt1 | contig 24809 bp, 19 predicted proteins | sample 3171521 | NCBI WGS metagenome assembly SESF01 (sample SAMN10866945, study PRJNA518727) | freshwater metagenome | biome: subpolar coniferous forest; feature: holomictic lake; material: water; isolation source: holomictic Lake 227, 6 m and 8 m depth | place: Canada: near Kenora, Ontario | collected...
AGCTTGTCGAAGGGTCGTTCATGGTTCGACAGGCTCACTACGAACGGTTTAACTTTAACGTATCTACTTTAAAAAGCAGGGTAAATTGAACACCAGCAATAATTAAGTAGTTAATTTTAAAGTATTTTAATTTTTACATACCAAGTTTTACCCGAGGATTTAAAGTGGATACGGTTTAACTTTAAACTGTCCCGCCTTAAGTGGGTAGCCGAATTATTTATTGCAAGTTACCTTACAAGCCTGTAAATCACCATGCAATAAGTGCATAAGGTGCAACCGAAGTTTAGGCAGTAGTTAGTATGTAAAATAATTTCTATTTTCTTTGAGGAACAAAAATGTCAATACAAGACGAAATACCAAAATCACGATTAACATTGCGTTATGAAACTGAGGTAAATGGGCAGCTTGAAGATTTGGTTCTGCCTTTGCGGTTATTGATTACCGGTGACTTTTCGCAAGGATCTTCCACTGATCGTAAGTTAGATCTTTATGAAAGACGAATACGCAATATGGATGGGACTAATACCGATTCGGTGATGAAAGACATGTGTATGAGCCTGAGTTTTTCAGTTGAAAACAAGATCGACGCCGAGCAAAGTGGAGATGACATGGCAATAAACCTACCTATCGATTCGATTAAATCTTTCTCCCCCGAGCACATCATCGAAAATATTCCTAAGCTAAAAGGCTTGATCACATTAAAGACTTTAATTGGTGAGATGCTCAATAACGTTGATAACCGCAAAGAGTTGCATAAATTGATGGATGAGCTAATAAGTAAGCCAGAAAGTCTTGAAAAAGTTTTGGCTGATTTGAAAGGTTTCGAAAGTTTCAAATTGCCAAGTACTGAAGATTCTGCGAAATCTACAGAATCTACTATTAACTAAATTATTAGGAATATTACGATGGCTAAAGATCCTACCAATCCCAAAGAACCTGCCAGCACTACTGACGTTGTTACTAGTCCTGGTGATACCAAAGTAGCAACTAGTGATGTCTTGGATATAAAGCGTTTCCTGTCAAGCATGAGACTTAATGCCGATGGACCTTCCCCAGTGCCAATGGTTTCCAATGATTTGCAAAGCATTGATGAAAATATTAGCGACGAGGATCGGTTTGTTTCAGGAATGGCTGCAGTATTGATGAATATTGATCCTGCGGCAGGCAAGTTTGATAAAGGCGCTGTGCAAAAATTAATTGCCCATATTGATGAATTGATTAATGCTCAATTAAACGAAGTAATCCACAATGAAAAATTTAAAGACATGGAGTCTCATTGGCGCTCTTTGAATGATTTAATTCTAAATACCAATTTCAGGGCTGATGTAATGATAGACATTATTGATGCTGGCAAAGAGGAGTTTTACGAGGATTTTGACAGTAACGCTGTCGATATCACTGGAAGTGCCTTGTTTAAGAAGGTATACATTGCCGAGTATGACCAATATGGCGGTAGACCTTACGCTAGCATTATAGGGTTATACGAGTTTGAGCATACGCCTCGTGATGAGTTTTGGTTAAAAATCATGGGCAAAATCGCCGCTGCCAGTCACGCGCCTTTTATTGGCACTGTCTCCCCTAAGTTTTTTGGCTGTCAAAGCATGGAAGAGTTGGCCGAAATGAAGAATCTGGAAGGGTTGATGAATCATCCGCGTTATGGTTCATGGAATACCTTGAGGGACTCGGAAGAAGCAGCTTATATCGGCCTGACTTTACCTCGTTATATTTTGCGTCTACCCTATGATCCAGAGAACAATCCTAGCGGCAATATTAACTTTAAAGAGGAAGTCCGAGGTGACAATAGCGCTGATTACCTGTGGGGGAGTGCTACAATTCTGTTCGCACAAAACATGATTCGCTCCTTTATTGGTTCTGGATGGTGTCAATATCTGCGAGGACCTAAAGGTGGGGGGTTGATAACCGGGTTGCCAGTGAATATGTTTAATATTCGTGGTGAAGAGGAAATGAAGATTCCTGTGGAAATGACTATTCCCGATTTCCGAGAACTTGATTTTGCTAATGCCGGTTTTATGCCGTTGATTTACCGCAAAGGTACCGCTGATGCCTGTTTTTTCAGTTGTCAGTCACTAAAGAAACCCAAGAAATTTAAAGATCCGAAAGATTCGGAAAACTCACAGTTGGTGACAAATCTTTCCTATAGCTTATCAATTACTCGCATTGCTCATTATATCAAGTGCATTATGCGTGATAATATCGGTAGTAGTGCTGACGCTGATTATATAGCAACCACCCTGAATACCTGGATGTTTAAATATGTGACTACCGTCGTTAATCCGGATGATATTACTTTACGCTATTATCCCTTTAAGGCTGCGTCTGTCGTTGTGGTTGAACGACCTGGAATGATCGGTTGGTACGATTGTGCTATTTCAGTATTACCGCATATCCAGTTTGAGGGGATGGATGTTGAGTTGCGTTTGGATGCGCGGTTGTAATATTTAAGACTAATTAACTAACTAAAATAAGAGAGAAATTATTATGGCATCTTTAATTTATGACTGCAGTATAAGGCAAGGCTTCAATTTCGAGAAAGACGCACAGGTCTTGGTTGGTCATGTCGTCAGTCTTACCATCGGTACGGTTGTTTTAACTGCGGATACAACTTTGACGGTACCGACTGACTATAAAACAGCAGCAGTAGTCGGCGTGATTTCAAGCTGGAATTGGCAAGGTGGTTATGCAGATCCATTGCAAATTACGTGCAATATTAGTAATGAAAACCAAAAGCAAGTGAGTATTATGAAGCACACAAACTTGTCAAATACTGACGTAGTAATTAACTTCAATATCTATGCTTTTGATCAAAATGCTAAGGTTTACTATCTGTGCTGCACGACTAATAGCACAGCACTGAATGGATTAGTATTCAAACAAGGTGGAGCATTGTCACTTGATATTGATCCACACAATGATCCAGTAGTTGCTTCACCATTAAATTATCAAATGTACATAGGTGTTATGCCTCAGGAAACGGCTCAAGTTATTAATCTTGCGGTTTCTAATACTGACAAATTTGTCAAAACATGGGGCGTGGCGGTAACGGGTACTTAAATCTTCTTGTTCACAAACACAGTAGACCCCATGGCTATATAATTTATGCACAAGCGCTTATCAAGAGTTTCTTGGGTTATGGGGCAGGCGTTATTACCCGAGCATTTACGTGGATTGGAAGAATCCATGTTGGCTGATAGCGCCTTGCGCTTCAACTTGCAGGAAGTGCCGGGTTATGGCCTTTACAAGTTGCGCTGGTACGAAACCTTGTTATCCGAAGGTGTGTTGTCATTGGAAGCCATGACGTTGGTTTTGTTTTCAGGTTTGCTGCTGGAACTTAAGGCAAATGCACTAGTGGCACCACTGGATCTCAATATACCCGGATTATCTCACCTGTCAGTTTATTTGCATGTGCGTAATCGGTCTGAAAATTTAGGTACGCGTGGCGAAGATCTAAATACCATTAAACGCGATGATATAAATTGCTGGCTTTGGCAGCTTGAGCTTTCTACTGAACAAGAAAATTCAGATACACTGGAAAGTTTTCGATTGGTTGATCTTGAAAAACAACCCGATGGTACATGGCGACTTTCGTCAGGGTACATTCCACCGCTAGTTTGTTTCGGCTCAGTGCCATTTTTAAAAGAGGAATTAGCGGGACTGGTTGTCAAGCTTGAGGCTTATCACTATCAGTTGACCCAGGAAGTTGCCGCAATTTACTTGTCTGGTGCCGATCTTTTTGATGCTAGGCAATGCCTAAAGAGTGTAGTACAACTACAACGTTTTCTTGCCAATCTGTTTTCAGAAATTTCTCCGCACCCTTTTACTGTATATGAACAACTGAAACAGTTTTATGTCGATTTGTGTTTCTATCATAACAATACCCCCCAATTTGCTGCAGAAGCTTATCGCCATGAGCAGCTTGTTGAGGTGTTTCGTGAAATTCTTGAGCCCCTGAATGATCAGCTACAGTTTAGTCAGACACGTTCACCTTATTTACCTTTTATGGTGCTTGATGGTGTCGTGCGAGCTACTCTACCGGAGTCGATTCGGCAGGCAAAAGAATTTTATTTGTTAGTGCAAAAGGGCGGAATCAACAAAACCATCAGTCTTGATGGATTGAAAATTGCTGCTGTCTCACGGATTCCCATAGTACATAAATTCTATTTAGAGGGGATTCCTATAAAGCGCGTGGAGCGTCCGCCATTTCAACACTCGTTTGGGCCTGAAATAGATATTTATCAAATTAGTGATGGAGAAGAGTGGGATCATGCACTTGATGAATTGACAGTCGGTTTCATGGCCGATCCAAAGTTTACGGGCGAAAAATTCTTTCTTAATTGGAGAGCAGGCTGATGGCTTTATTGCGAAAATTGGCTGGCGGTCAAAAATCTAAAGATAACACTATTAAGAGTATCATCGACAATCTTAATAATGTGCTTGGCACTAAACGCGACTATGGTTTTTTTTTACAGAATTTTGGGATATCTGACTATAATCACATCAGCTCACGTGATGATATAGCAAAGGCAATAATTAAAGAAATTACTGAAAATGTCGAACTTTTCGAGCCACGGATTGTGTTGAACAAGATTGTAGATATTGAGGATGACAGGTTATTACGCCTGTCTTTTCGTGTTGACTTCGAGTTGGATAACAAGCCGCATTCCTTCAAATTGTTCCTTGCCCCGAAACTTGACAGTTACCAGGTTAAGCTATGACGAGTTTTACCGAAGATTTGGCGATTACGCTCTCACTTACTATTGCTGGCAAGGCCTATAATATTGCCGCCGGTAACGTTAAGTCGCTGGAACTCAGCCTGTATCCATATGGTTTTAATGGTAAAGTAAGTTTTTTGGTTTCTACCGATGATTCCACCGATACGTTATTTACACCGATTACGCAAAACAATTTAATCGAGGTGTCATTGCAGGTGGCGGTTTACATTAATAATACTCAAGGTACAATTGCCCCCCTCAAGTTAGGCGGTTTGGTAAGCACATGGGGCTTTTCGGAGCAGACACTGACTAATATTTTACCGACCCAAGATTTGATGATACACCGTTATTATCATGTAACTTTTGCTGACCCTGCACAAGTTTTATGGAAGCAACATTATCCCTGCGACCTACTGACAGATTCGACTTTACAGGCACTAATTACTGCCCACACTGCCACACAAATCAAGTTATTGTATAGCTGGAGTGTCCTAACAACTCAGTATCCCGTTCTATCCTTGTCTTTGGGAGCGCCAGGTAACCAGGTAAGTTTTTATGATTTTATAATATGGTTGGTGGATAGCCAGAATGGCGTTTTAACCTATGACCTTGCTAATAATCAATATACCTTAAGTGCAAACAAAACGTCTTCGGGTCAAGCTCAGTCGTTAAATCCTCTCGAAATTGCAAAGTTTGAAATCGCTTATGCTGAAGTCAAACGGTACCAGCCGAATGTACTGAATGCCTATTCGGAGAGCCCCAAAATCACAGCAATCAGTAATACACAGGCCGTTAGTCCAATCCGGCGTGATTACATTGCACGTTATTCCATAGCATCCGACATGCAGGCGCGAGTTACTTTGGAAACAGCTAGATTTCAGCAACCCTTGTATGAAGTACAAGTGGACTACCAACAGTTTCAATTGCAAGTTACACCGCCCGGTCAAATAGTGAAATTTGATAATTCTTCTGCCTGGAATAAATCAATATTCGTTTATGGCAAAACTTATAAAGTAAAGGAGTGGCATTTAGTGGCTCGTCATCTGGAGCAGGAGTTGACCATAGATCTAAATAATACTTACAGTCGCTATGTTATGGAACAAAGTATAAGGCTAGAGTGTAGCGAGGATATGTGTGTGGCTTTGCCGACTTATGTTGCACCCCTTTACCCTTTTTTTGTGGAAGGCAAAATCGTCAGCGAAACAGGCGGGGACACCGATGCGACTTATCAGTTTTACACAGACAAAACGACCTCAATAAATTACTATCAGGTGAGTATTCCTTTGTGGGATAAAAAAAATGTACGGACTGCGTATCAGCCAAATATGGATACTGGGCAGTTCTATTTTCCACCGTATAAAAATGCCCGGGTGTTAGTTGGCTTGGGACTTGATAATGCTTTTATCGCGGGCTTTCTTGATTGGGGAAGTGGTACTGCATTACCAATGGATTCTCAGGGTAATCAGTTGGTTATGGGTCAGTCGACGACTAGCCAGAACATTATTAAACACACTTATGTTGATAGTAAGCCGGAACTACAGATTCAGCGCACTCAGGATAAAGATACCGAATTGTTGCAGTTTTCTGACGGATACATTATTTTGCAAACCTTGCAAGGAAGCTGACAATGACTCTTATTTGCAAAATAGAGTTAAGTCAAACTCAGGGTATTACCCTTACAGTCATCAACAATGATGGCCACATCACCCAAACGGCAACGTTTGATGGTACCACGATCACCCATACCTGCAAAGGCCAAAACGCCACCAGTACCATACAACAAAATTCCGACAGTATAACGGTAAATTGCACAAATTTTAATGTCAATGCAGAAACCATTACTTGCAAATCAACGAAGAACACCTTGCATGAAGCTCAAGGAACTTTTAGCATTAATAGCACTGGAAATTCAGCTTTTAAATCTTCGGCAGACATGAGCGTGTCGGCCACATCCAATCTAACGATGACCGCCGCTGATTTTTCTACGACGGCACAAAACACCGCAAAAGTGACGTCAATGACCACTACCGTCAACGGTGATCAAAAAGCCAACATCACCGGCGCCGAGTTAGCGCTTTCAGCAACATCAAGTGCAAGTCTAAAAGGCGCTACGGTTTCAGCGGCAGCGCAAACTACGATGTCTATCGAAGGATTGACAACGACGGTCAAGGGCTCAACTACCAATATCCAGGGTGACCTGGTAACGTTAGGATAAGGCTATGAGTTTTGATAATACGCAGTATCGGGTTTTTCTTGAGGAGTTAAAAGATTTATCTGAGTTTCGTTTTGATTATTCCCTTGATAATCCTTCTGCCGGATTAGATCCAGATGATCCAGATGTAAAACGTATTATTGAAGCATTGGCCTTTTTTAGTGCACGCACTAAAATTGCTTCACTGCAAAGTGTTGATGCCACCAATCGTCGTTTATATCAGCAGTTTTTTTCTTTTTTGCTGACGCCTCTTCCCGCAATGGCAATGATACAAGCAAAACCAAATGGTCACCTTACTGAAGCGATAGAGGTGCCTGCGGGTACTGAGATTGGCTTGGAGCCAGAAGCAGGAGGGCTGGTCATGTTTCGAACTACCCGCTCATTGCGAATTCTTCCCATGACGCTGGAGAGGGTCAAACAAGAGCCTGTTTCCGGAAAAGGCATTAGAATTTTGTTGTCATTCCAAGCTAATTTCCCACTCAACGAGCAGCCTGAAACTATAAGGCTGAATATTAATTATTTAAACGACTTTACGCTTTCACAGAAAGTCTTGCATTTTTTACGACAGTCGTTAAAAAGGGCAGGTGTTCAATTTGGCCAGTATGATCCCGATCAAGCGGGTTTGGCATGCGAATTCAGCTTTGATGTACCTCCAGGTGATTTCATAACTGATGAATGGCGTCACCCGTTAGAGGTGGAGCGTAATTATTTCCATTTTCCTCAGCAAGAACTTTTTCTGGAGTTGGAGTTGCCTTTGCCACCTCGTAACTGGAAGCTCTTTAGCGTGATATTAGACTGTGATCAGCCATGGCCGCGTCAACTCCGTTTACATCAGAATTTATTTCAATTATTTGTTACGCCATTGGCCAATAATCAGCGTGCTATGGCTGATCCGATTATTTGTGACGGTACCCAAGAGCGCTATACGATCCGACATCCAAAACCAGACTTTGGTTTTAGTTTACAAAATGTACTCGGTGTCTATGAGATTGGGAAAAGTGGCCTGTTACCTTTTCGGCCAGGAATATTGGCGGGTGGTAATGGCTCTTACGAGATAGAGCAAGGCCCGCTGCAAGAAAGTGGTGGCAATTTGTATTGGCTAGTCCCGCATTTTCCGGCGGCCTTCGAAAAACCTCGTATTTTGGCAATCGAAGCGCTATGGCAACAGCCCTGGTACGATCAAATTTTACAAAGCACTTATACCTTAAATGCGTTTCACAGGGAAATGCAAGGGGTGCAATGGGAGCTTTTGGACACTGTAATTCCCCATGCAGAAAACCGTCAACTAGATAATGTGACTAGATATATTCATTTGCTGACCCTTATGCATATTTCTTGTTTTAACTGCCTGTATTTACGGGATCTGCTCCTTGCCATGGGCAGCGTTACCGCTGGTCGATTTAAAAACGTTTATAACAGTATGATTGGTTTGCGTCTTGAAGAAGAACCTTTGGGGGGAGAAGATGGACACAAGACCAAACAAATTTATTATCTGCAATTTAAGCCGCAATTGGACGTTAGTAGTGAGTTAATCGAACCTTTTACCCATCATGTTGGACGAGTTTTAGATTTATGGATCAGCGATGCACGGGTTGAGACCCGTTGGGAAGTGCTGGATGAGATGAACAACGTAATTTCTGGGGAAAGGAAATGAACCAAACTGTTTGGGAGATGATGGTAACGATCAATAATTATCTACAGCCTTTGCGGAAAGCAGATAGCCAGTCAGCCATCGCGATAATTGATTTGGTGAAGTTGCGCAGTGAGGTGCGTACTCAGTTGGAAGGTTTGCGTGCCACCGTCACGGGGCTATATTCTGAGCGTGATGCTTACTTTGTTTTATTTCCACTGACTGCGCATTGTGACGAAGTGGTTAAAGAGATGATTCTGGATATTAATCAGTTGGAATGGCCACCACTGCAACAAGAGTTTTATCAGGTGACTGATGCGGGTGATTTATTCTATGAACTACTTGAAAATGCCTTAAACAAACCGGAAACCTTACCCTTAGTTTATGAAGTTTATTATTTTTGCCTAAATGATGGTTTTTGCGGTCGTTACAGCAATTCTCCAGACCGGCTTGCCGGTTATTTGCAAAAACTGCGTAAGCATATCAGTTTGCAGTCGATAGCCGTGATAGATATGCCAAATCCTGTGCCGACAAGACGGGCATATTTCCGAATTCCAAATTATGTTTATTACTTGGGATCTGGTGTGTTGTTGATGTTGTGTTATTTAGTTCTCACTGTGTTGGCCAGGAATTGGCAACCCATATAATGAATCCCCGGCCGCTATGACATCTCGGCTTGAAGATCTATTTTCACCGGATAGATTGCGCCAGAATTGGGAAATGAAAACGGCGCCTGTACAAGTGCCGATAAAGATGACATCTAATTTTGTTATCCATACTGAATATAATGAATTGCAACGCTTGATCGGTGAAAAATTTTCAGAGGCCTCTCGATTGTCAGGTAGATTTGATGAGTTGACGGAAGGCATTAACCAAGCATTTTCACTGGCTATTGATAGTAACCCGGTTAATGCCGAGCAAAAAGAAACTATTGTCGGCATGTTGGAGCAACTTGAAGAGTTGCTATGGGCGATGGAATTGTCACAAAGGAGTTGACGATGACTGTATTGGAAACACGTATTGTAGAGAATATAGGGAAGTTTGATCCTATTAACCTGTTAATCCTGTTGGTTCATCTTGGTTATGAATTAGACGAGATTTTGCTTTGTAGTCATTTTAGCACAGCCTCCCAATCCCGTCTGATTGAGGGTATCGAATTTCGTTCTTCGCCAAGGAAGGTGGTTATTACACTTAACTTTGGCTTATTAGGTGGGCAAAGTCTACTGCCTGATTATTTTTTCAAGTTAGTGGATAATAATACCATCGAAGCACAGCGGTTTGTTGAGTTTTTCGGGTATTTCGATGATAGGTTGTTGCGCCATTTTTTACTTGCAATTTACCCTGAATTCGAGCAAGCCGTTTGTCAGAATTGGGAGGCCAGAAAAAGAGCGGCGTTATACACACTAAGATTGGATAGTATCGCCATGCTGCACTGGTTAATGCAGTTGGTTTTTCCTGAATTACAAGTCAGGATTGAAAAGGTTACGCTCCATCGGCGCATCGATCTGGGATCACCTATTTTGGGGAAATCGCATCTTGGTTACCAAGCTGTGTTAGGTAAAATAATAAAATTGCCGGTGCCGGGGAAACGGATTACCTTCATTACCGATGAAGGTAATTTTGTTAATGATCAACCGTGGCCGAATGAGATTGAACAGCGACTTCAAAAGTTAATATTTCCAATATTACAAGCCGTGGATCTGCATTTAGAGATATGGCTTATAGTCCGGTCACAAAGCGGCTGGTTAAGCTTAACGCAAAAAAGTTATTTGGGTTATGAAAATATATTCAGTGAGGAGTTGCAGTTCCGAAAAATTCGGATTTTTTCTGGGCATCTTGTTGATGGGCCTTTTGGGTGAACATTATGATTATTGAGTTATTACAAGGCAGTTTTCCGAAAACTGAAAATCCCGGACTTGAATCTACAGATCCTCGTTTTGACGAAATAGTTACCTTGGTACAAGCAGGTAAGCAGGCAGAAGCGGCTGCACAGAGCGAAGCCATTCTTGCTGACGGGATTTATGACATACGTTTGATTTGTTATTACCTTTATGGATATTGGTTAGATAAGGGGCTGGCCAGTCTTTTTGAAGTGATGAATTGTTTGAACAATATCATCCTGGAAAATTCAGATGCCATTGGTCCGGTCGCTAATCGTGATAAAATCTTTGAAAAAAGTCTGGATTGGTTGTTCCGGCAAGTATTAAAAAAAATACAATACGAACAAAAGAAAAATACACTTTTGTGGCAACAGTGGCAAGACTGCATCAGTGAAGATGAGCTGAATAAAATATGGCAATCGGGCGAGACTTTTTGTTCGAGTATTAATAACTCGCCTAATGAGGAGGCAAGGGATTTAGTCAATCTATGGCGAAAGTTAGAGGAATGGTTGAAGGTCTTGCAGCAACTGATCTATCATCAGCCAGTAATAACGCAGACTGAAGCTGAAAAGCCTGCGGACGATTTTCAATCAATTGGCTTGGCCGTTGTAGAGACGGCTATTCCGGTTGCAATTGACGTACAGGCGCTGGCTAGCAAAGTGAATGGCGTAGGTGCAGAATCGTCTTATCATATGGCGTTGTTAATAAAAAAGTTGGCCGCGTTCGAGCTTTTGCTCCAGCAAGAAAAGCTTTTGCGAGCGGCATTGGTTATGGATGATATCAACCAAACGTTGTGTACATTTGACCCTAAGCTATATTTGCCAAAAATGTTCGAAACCTTTGTTAGACTGCAGGCACTTAATATTGAAGAATTGTCAGTGTGCGCAGAACAGAGGGATACGCTTGAATGGCAAGTGATGCAGGAATGGCTCAAAGTCGATCTTGACAGTTTTATTAATTCATAAGGAGTCATGGTATGAGTTTGTTAGTTACGGGTGGTGCTATTCTTAAATGTTCTTTTGGGGCAGCGCCTTCGACGCTTGAGGTATTGCCAACCAATCATGTAGTGGTCGAACTGCCCGCTGCCAATATTATAAACGAAACACCGTTACTTAATATATTGCCGTTTGGTGTGTGTACCAGTCTGGCAAATCCTGAAGTCGCTGCAGCAACAGCGGCGGCTTTGGGCGTTTTAGTGCCAATGCCCTGTCTGCCCGTAACGGTGGCACCTTGGGTAACAGGAACTCCCACCGTATTGATTGGTAACATGCCGGCTCTGAATAATGATAGCAAGCTGATGTGTTGCTGGGCGGGTGTTATTAGCATCACTTATGCGGGTCAGGTCAAAGTGAGCTTATCATGATGGCGAAATCGTGTTACTTATAGGGCTCTGAGGCTTATGTTAATGGATGCGGATGCTGGGCCTTTGTCATCGGCTAGCTTTGCCTTAATCGAAGCGTCCTTATGGGTGGAAGATCAAAGAGCGTCTGTTGATTTAGCTTGGTTGGATTTGAGTTGGCAACAACCGGTTCGTTTTTGGAAAACACTGCACGCTTATTGGGAGCGGCGACAAGCAAGCCAATCGAAAAGCATTCCTTGGGCGCGTTATGATTTTTATCACGATTTACTTGTGCGACAAAAAGATCAAACAATAGCCGCCTTTATATGGTTTGATAGTGGTATCTGGCATACATGGACTTATGCCGAATTAGGTCAGGTCGTTAATGGGCTGGCGGCCTCTTGGGAATTAGTCGGCGTACAACCAGGAGATGCCCTCGCTATTTTGCATCCACAAGGGCCACATTGGTTAGCGGCTTTTCTGGCGGGATTGCGCTTAGGCTTGGTCGTGTCATTATTACCCCCACAAGGCAACGCTTTTGTAAACCGTCGACTGAAAAATCTCGATCCGCAATGGTTGGCAATAGATCATCTATACCGACATCAGCTTGCGTTAACTTGGCAGGATAAGGTCTTGCCTAATACCTTATCATCGTTACCGCCGACCAGGCGATCTTATGAATACCCGGGTGCAAATGTTGTCGTACAGTGTTTCGACCCGACCAGCCCAGCCCCCGATACAGCTTATAGTGTCGATGCAAATACACTCTATTTGGGTGCTTTGCGGGATGGTGTTTTAGCGTTGGGTATCAATCCTGGGCAAAAGTGTGCAGCGCCTGGTTGGCATTCATTGGAAAGCCAGCCTTCCATGGTTTTGGCGGTTTTATTTAGCGGAGCTACCTGGGTACATATCGAGCTGGCAGACATAGAAAAAGAACCCGAGCATGTGGTGGCGCAACAAATTGACGTACTGGGTATAAGTCGAGCCTTGCGGGATATATTGCGAAGGAATCCGCCGATCGGTGAAAAAAATTGGTGCTATTGGTTCCGCCATCCAGCAGAGTCAGCTGACTTTAATATATGGCAAGATTTTATCCAGGAATTGCAACTGGAGGCAAGTTACTCCGGCAATTTGTTATGGAATACTGTACGGGGTGGCGCTATAATTTTTTCAGTAAAATGTCGGGGACGTTCTCATTATAAGGTAATGCCTGCGGCAGGATTATGTTGGCAACTGGGCATTATTGATTCCCCGGATTTGCCTTGCTTGGGTGGTTGGGGGCGCTTGGCGTTAGGTAAAGAAGAAAAAGGGGAGCTTGTTTGGACAGCCACACCTTATATTTTGATACCCTTTCAAAAAGCCTGGAATTATCTTGGGCAGTATCCTCGCTTTCGAGCGGGACGCACTTACCCCAAACAGGAAATACTTGATTTGCTGGCGGATAAGGTACGCTATATGGCGCTGGTTGAAGCCTCTGTCCATGGCGGTGATACGGATCCTCGTCAGGTGTTGTTGGTGTTTGGCGCAGGCATCAATGCCACGGCATTGCATACACTCATCGAAACCGAACTGGGCGAGGACTTTCTGCCAGACGGTATTGAATGTTTGCCGCTGTTACCTAAACGCGATGCTAAAGGCCGTGCCGATCAAGCATGGTGTCAAGCCCATTATTTAACCGGAGAACTGTATCGACGACAGCGTAGTGAGATTTACTGTCGCCTGTCCGAGTTAAAGCAGAAGATTTTGATGTAGCCGTCAATTTAAATTCGTGCTGATTGTTTTTGTTGAGTCCAAGCAATCCGTGTTGAAATGCTGGCTACCAACTTAAGGCGGAACATAGTCGAGACTTAACCGTTCGTCCTGAGCCCTTCGTCTACGCTCAGGAGGATCTTGTCGAAGGGCTCACCACGAACGGCTTAACCTTAAACTGTCCCGACTTAAGTTGGTAGCCGAAATGCTTAAAGAATGAAATAAAGCCGTTTAATACGATTAATAAGAGCTTTGGTATCTTCAAGTATTGAAAAAAGCTCGTTCTTCGTTGTTGATTTGCCAGGATTTAACTTATCGTCTTTCAACAGGATAATCAACCTTTAGAATAATAATAAAAATTATGATCATCGAAAAGTTTAATCTAAAAGCCCAAGAATCAATAGAAAGCGCCTGTCGTTTGGCGGTTGAAAAAGATCACTGTACAGTTACTCCCTGGCATCTGTTAGCTATTTTTTTGGGACTAAAGGGTGGCATTGGGCGACTCTATTTGGAAAAGACTAATATTGATTTGGCGAGGTTGAGTATTGCCGTGGATGCCCAGCTTCTCGCTCAGCCCAAAGCATTGAATAACGCTCAGCATACGCCCGTCAACCGTGAGTTCGAACGATTGTTCATTTACGCAGAACAAATATCTAACCGTATGGGCGATAAATATATAGGCATCAATCACCTCTTACTGTCGTTTTGGGAGTTAGATGAGTTCGCTACAGCACTGACGAACACAGGAGGAAGCAAGGAAACACTTGTCAAAGTACTGGAGCAGATGCCGAAGAGTGGCTATAACAGCAAAGAGAGTTCCGGGGAATTTGAATATTTGGCGAAATATACGCGTGACTTAACCGAACTCGCTAGACAAGGCGTAATAGATCCAGTGATTGGTCGCACGGACGAAATTAATTTGGCGATTCAAGTGTTGAGTCGGCGCATTAAAAATAATCCCATTATTATTGGTGAGTCCGGTGTAGGTAAAACGGCTATTGTCGAGGGTTTGGCGCAGCGCATTATCTCAGGAGACGTGCCCAGGGATTTGATGGGCTATTCGGTTTTGGCTTTAGATATGGGTTTGTTAGTGGCTGGTGCCAAATATCGTGGCGAGTTTGAAGAGCGTTTTAAGCGTTTGCTGCAAGAAATTATCGATGCGGGGAATGTCCTTATTTTCATCGACGAGATTCATAACTTAGTGGGTACCGGCAAGGCCGAAGGCTCCATGGATGCCGCCAATCTTCTCAAGCCGGCATTGGCCAGAGGCGAAATTCGCTGTATTGGCACCACCACAAATGAGGAATACCGCAAACATTTTGAGAAAGATTCGGCCATAGTTCGGCGATTCCAAGTGGTGCGGGTGGATGAGCCGGATGATGAGACTACCTTAATGATCCTGCGAGGCCTTAAAGAAAAATATGAGATGCATCATGGCATACGTATTACCGAAGCGAGTTTGCTGGCAGCGGTTCGCTTTTCCAAGCGCTATATTGCCGATCGCTTCCTGCCAGACAAGGCTATCGATCTGATTGATCAGACGGCGGCAACGGTACGTATCGGCCTTGCTGCCAAACCTGATGAATTGGAAGTTTTGGATCGTCGCTTGGTGGCGCTGGAAATCGAATGGCACTCTTTGGCTAACGAACTCGCCGAAGCACGTAAAGAACAGTTACACCACGAACTCGTCGAGCTCCGCGAAAAAAGCCGGCAAATGACGGAACGCTGGGAGCATGAAAAACGAGCGATGATTGAAGTGCAAAACGCTCGTAAATTACTGGAAGAATCACGCAGGGAAATGGAGCAGAAAATTCGTGAAGAAGACTTTGTGCGCGTTGCCGAATTGCAGCACAAGGTTATTCCTCAAGCGGAAAAGACACTTGCAGAATATGCCGATATTGATCTTGCAGAAATGCACACCCAGAAAAATTTTATTGATGAACAGGATATTGCCGCTACGGTAGCGCGTTTGACAGGCATTCCTGTCGCAAAGATGCTTGATTCCGAACAGCAGCGCTTGTTGCAACTCGAAAGCCATTTGCGTGAGCGGGTGGTAGGTCAGGAAGAAGCTGTTTCTGCAGTGTCCAGAGCCATTCGGCGTGCTCGCAGTAACCTTCAGGATGCCAATCGTCCACTCGGCTCATTTCTAATGTTGGGGCCGACCGGCGTTGGAAAAACTGAATTAGCAAAAACATTGGCGCATTTTCTGTTCAACGATGATTCGGCAATGGTGCGCATCGATATGAGTGAGTTTATGGAAAAGCATTCTGCTGCTCGTCTCACCGGCGCTCCTCCGGGTTATGTTGGTTATGAAGAAGGTGGGGTGCTAACCAATCAGGTGCGGAGTAAACCCTATAGTGTAATTCTGTTCGATGAAGTAGAAAAAGCACACCCAGATGTGTTTAACCTATTTTTGCAAGTATTGGATGAAGGTCGACTTACTGACAGTCAGGGGCAATTGGTAAGTTTTACTAATACCTTGATTTTGATGACCTCTAATCTGGGTTCTGAATATATTGAACCGGTTGAGACCGAGGCACAGCAGCAACAGATGCAATCGCTCATAATGGCAAAAGTGAGAGCCCATTTCCGTCCAGAATTTCTCAATCGTCTCGATGATATTTTGGTTTTTCGCCAACTTACCTTGGAAACGATGCGTCCTATCGCCGAGATTCAACTTCGTCGGCTGGCCAAGCGTTTACAAGAACGGGACATTCAACTAGAGCTCACTGACGATGCCTGCAACAGCTTGGCGCAATGGGGTTATAACCCTTTATATGGTGCACGCCCCCTAAAGCGGGTTATTCAAGCCAAACTTCAAGACCCACTGGCCGAGCGGTTGTTAAAAGGTGAGCTACGCGATGGCCAGCGGATCGTCATTAGCGTCACTGATGGCGAGTTGGTGTTTACAGGTGTCGACGAAACCCGCAGTGCGGTCGATACCGACAATGACCTTGTTAATAGGGGGCTAGAATGAAAGTAGGCGACGCGACTGTTAGCAAGTTTGATGCGGTGATTTCCGTAATAACTTGGATTGAATGGTTAGGCTTGGCAGTTGTGCTGGTATTAGTGTGCATATTGGTGTTTTTGATTTGGAAGCGTAAATACGCAAAAAATGATAGTAAGCTGATTCTGTCGGAAATTACAGTTCCAACCCAGCTGTTATTACCGACCAACGCTTTATTGAAAGTGTGGCGCAATTTTGTTGGTGCCATTCCCTGGCGACTCCGGTCTAGTGCCTTGAGCGCTCCCTTTTCATTGGTTATTGGTGATGCAGGTTCTGGCAAGACCGGTATCATCGACCAATATGCTGACTGGCAGGGACAAGATTTTAGTTTTTACCCCAGCTCTACTGATGATCCGTTGCTGCAAATTTATCTGGGTGCCAAAGCCTTGGTGCTGGAGTTTTCCTCCGCATTAATTTATGACACCACGACAAGTGCTTATCATGCCCTAAAAAAGTTGTGGAAGCATTTGCCGCCAAGTCCTCAAGTGGTTATGGTCATCGATGTTTCAACGTTGCAAGATCCCCAAGCTGACCATTTACGCCAGACAGGTCAAGCCTTATTCGGTAAGTTGAAAGCCTTTGGGGAATTAGAAGGCCAACCGTTGCCGCTTATTCTGGCGCTGAGTCAGATGGATAAGGTTCAGGGGTTTAAGGAGTTTTGCACTTTTCTGAAAGTAGCGGGTATTCCCTTACAATTAGAGTTTCCTGACGGCGATGGTATTAACCGGTTTGAGTCCTGCCTGGAGGGTTTCCAGCAACATTTACCTCGCGCATTGGTAAGCTGTCCAGCCCAGGATTACCTTAAAATTGTTGCTTTTCTTGCTGAAGCTCCTGGATTGTTTGGAGTTTTGATTGATTTTTTACGTGTGGTCGGTTTGGAACAAGGCGTGGCATCTCCACCTGTAATCCGGCTTTGTCTCCTCTCGGAACAATTTAACAGCTATGGTTGTCATCCCTTCGCGCTACCACCCTGTATTGAAAAGCCATCATTTACTCTGAATTATCATGCTAGAGCAGCGCTGGGTCTAGCCTTGCTAGGTTCGACTTACCTAATCGCAACGTATATCTATCAACAAAACCTGCAAACCGAATTATATAAAACCATTCAAAGTATCCCCCAAACGCCGGTTGAATATTACGCAGAAAAGATCAGTCCCTCGGTTAACGATGCCTTTATACATTTGAATCCCGAAGATTTATTAGTTTGGAAACCCTTGCAGCCGACCTATTTCCCGGCGGTCGATAAATATAACCGGTATTTACTTATTATCAATTTACGTAAGTATTATTTAATACCCATGTTAAAAAACATACAATTTGAACAAGATACCATGTTCAAAACCACCCGCTTTTTAGCAGTGTTGTATGCAACGTCGTCTAACGAAATGGGTAAGCTCATAAGAAGCCACTGGGAAAAAAATCGCTTTGACATGAACAAGTACGGTCGACTCATTGACGACTATATAAGGTACAATACCGCTCTCAATGAATTAGATAACACCTTGAATTCGATGAACTTTACTAAGGGTGAGACCGATGAGCAGAATTATACGCCCTGGTTAGTCCTGTTTCACACTTTTCAGGAGATTCTAAAAAAGCCGTTTATTACCCAAGCCGATTTTAATACACTGCAACAACAAATAACGCCGTTTTTTCAAGTGATTAATGATTTTAATTTTTACTCGGATAATCCAGAAGTAATGCAATGGCTGATGGATCACACCGATCTGCACGTAGGCTGGAACCAAGATATTGCTAAAGAATCGGAATTGCGTCAAAAGAGCATCGCGCAATTATTAACCTTTGTTAATAGCCTTGAGTACAACGAAGCAGAAAATTGTCCGGTTAATTTATCCTTGACCAACTGTTTTAGCATCGTGCAAGCGGTGGCCAATGCAAAACCTAAAATTAACGATACTGAAATGGTCTTTAATCTGGATGGTGAGCATTTTGCATTCACCCCTGATCAATGGTTAGGACTCATAAAACGCAGTCGCATTACCATGATCCTGCGCAACTTCATTGAAACTCGTAATAACAGACGTTACGGTGGCTGGATTTTTTTTGATTCACCTTCCGAATATGATGATGTGGTGATGAATGCCTCCAATAATGGTCAAATGCTCTTTACCGGTAAAGCGCGTATTGATGGACGCTTAACGGCGGATGCGTTTGATATGGACGTCAAACCTTCAATCCTTGCTTTGTCTGATGTGATTGAAAAACTGCCAATTGATCAGTATGAAAAAAAGCATTTCAGTACTTTTGTGCTTAAAAACTTAAGCTTATACACAGACCGTTACGTACAAGATTACTTGCACTATTTTAGCCAATTCAAAATAGCCATCAATTCAGCGTGGGAACTTAATTATGTACTGGATGATTTGCAAGAGCCTGATTCCTTGTTGTTGGAAACCCTGGTGCAAATCAAAGACAACACCACACTTAAATTAACGGAATCAACCAACTTTAGTTCGTTTGCGCAAAAACTGACGGCGTTTCGTTTTGTGCAACGGTTGATGAAAGAAAAAGAGGGCGTTTACCCGGAATTCCAAAAATACCAAATGATGATTGCAACAATGCAAGATACGTTGGACTCGACCGATTCTTATGTGCCCAAAAAATCCGATGGCGATGCGGGATTCCTGAAGGGGGCTTTGACACCCATCGGGCGTGTGGCATGGGCCATGCTATTAAACGAGGATGATTCCTACTTAACGATAGTTAAAAGTTGGCTACAAAATGTAGGCATTCAGGCCGATTGGCAACAGCCCTTTTTGGCGCCGGTAAAAAAAGTGAAACAATTTGGCACGGCCGAAATCAATCAAAATATTAACGGCATTTGGTCTGATATATGGAGTTCCAATGTGACGCCATTAATGAACCAATTTCCTTTTTCAGTTGAAGCCGGCCCGGATAAAGAATTATCAATCAATGATTTAAACAAGACCTTTCATCCCAAACAAGGGGCTTTCTGGGTTACCTTCCAGCAATACCTGTCGCCAATATCCAGCTTTAACAATGGCGTATGGAGTATACGAGAGGCGTTAACCGACAGTCTGGTGTTGCCGACAAATTATCTCAAGCGGCTTAACGCGGTGCAACAACTCACCACCCATTTATGGGATGAGCAGGGCGCGCCAAAACCCTTACAATTATCAGTTAAACCCGGCTTGCTGCCGACCTTTGATAGTAAACAAATTCCGCACGCACCCTTGGTGTCTTTAACGTATTTACGGCAAGGTGGTATTTCAGTGCTAGGCTTTAACCAGCAGCCGACTTGGCAGCAATTTTCGCTGGAGTGGTGGCAGCCACAAGAGGCAGAAGCCGGCATGGAGTTTCGTAAAGATGAAGATCCCACTCGAATCTATACCGAAGTCACCATGGACAACTCCACCTGGAATTTTTTTCGGCTGCTGCAAAAAGGTCAATACGCTAACACTCTGCGCTACCGATGGCCGCTCGCTCACCCGGATTTTCCGCAACAACCCTTAAACCTTGAATTTTATTTCAAAACCAATCCGTTGGCGGTGTTCGCTAATCTGGCAGGGAGTTAAGCAATGTTATGGTCCTTACCCAAAAAAATTATGTTGTTGCTGGTCGCCGCTAGCGTGTTAAGTGCGTGTTCCAGTGGGCCAACACCGCCACCGCCGCTGGACTTAAATGTCATCGCCAATGTTCAAGCAAATAATGGAGATCTGTTTTATTTTGTCGTCCGTACTACCAGCAACGAAAAACAATTCCTGACTGAAACCTATCAGGATATTGCAAATAAAGCTTTCGCTGATCCACCTGACCCCGGTAGCCTGGGGGTTTTCTCGATAGTGCCCGGTACAAAGCAGCAGTACACCGTTAACCAACCTGCACAGGGGATGATAGCGTTATACTTTTTATTTACCAAACCCGGTTCGCAATGGAAAAAACTGCTGGCTATGCCCTTTGAAGAGGAATACAACATTAATTTGAAAGCAACCAGCCAAGTTGAAATTAGTAGGCACAAGCCTTGGTATGTGTGGTTTTGAGGCCATTATCGGGGCATGCCTGTGCTATAACGGCTCACTGGTGTCCGGATAAGAAGCTCTGTTTTTCGCATAAAAGCTCAGGCAATGCGCCTCAGGATATTGGGCGACCAACTTATGGCGGGATAGCTTAAGGTTAAGCCTCGGCCATTCGCCTTAAGGTAACTCGCAATAAATAACTCCCTCCCTATCGTTCCCACGCTCCGGCGTGGGCATGCCGACAGTGACGCTCCCGCGTCACGCAACGCTGGAGGGTAGCCGGATGAATTCCCACGCTGGAGCGTGGGAACTAGGTGTATCTTGGGAGGATATTTTCTGCGTGCTGCCTAAGTAGGTAGCTATCATAAACAAACAAATACTTGCTAATTTAAGCGAATATCCAGGGCTAAGGGCGAGGATTTGCGGCAAGGAAATCCGTGATTTTCTTCATATTAGTTTTTGCTAGTTTGATGCGGTCTGAACGGTGTGCAAAAACCACCCTGATGGGCGTTGTCATATCCCAGTGTCCCAGCATATCGCCTGGATCAGTCTTGAGCGTCGTAAGCGCATGCACGGCGGGATGTAATATACCGGTTGCGTTCGTTATCTGAGAAGATTGAAAATTGCTTTTCTTATTCAGCTTCACGAAGGTTGAATAATGCACAATATTGGCACATTGCAGGTAATTGCCAGTCTGGACTATACAGCGCATGTATTCAAACAAGGCGCCGCCTTGTTTAGAGGCATCAGCATAAGCCTTTTTTATTTTATTGTCTTTCTTGGCACTGGCTGAAAGTCGATCCCATTTTCTAATTTTACTTGCGTTGATTGAAGCAGCATAATCCCTCATATCCGTAGCGTTTCGTCTATAACCCGGACTGCTTTCAACAACAAAATCACTAATCAACGGCTCGTAGGTGCCATTCCACCAAGCATCAAAATTATCTTGAGCGGTCTTTAATTTAGGCCCCATCACTTTGAATTGTGCCTGCCCCTCTGTCATCAGATAAAGGGCTGCTTGCCTGGCGGTGTCCATGTTTGCCTCCGCCTCAGCGGTAGTAATAGCCTGCGCTCCCTCCTCGCCATTAACCCATGGCTTTCCCTCCCATATTGGTTTTTCGGGGGGTATATCGTCAATCAGGCTCCAAACATGAGGTTCTAACTTTTCGTGGGCACCATCGCGATCCGAGTACATACTTCTGACAGTCACACCGCCAACCAATGCCAGCGCCCCGACGCCGATTATGGCGGCTGCCAGAGGTGCCGCGACGACTGCCACAAAGGCGCCTGTTGAGGCGCCTGCGATTATAGCAATGGTCGCTCCTGTTGATAATCCTGTCGCTACGTTTAGGGATTGATTGGCCACAGAAAGCGCCTTGTCGCTTGTGCCGGTGCCAGACCAATTCTGTGATATTGAATGCCCTACTTTTCTGAAGAAAACATGTTCAGTAAGCTTGGTGTTTTGTGTTTCTTTAAACTTACTGAATTCATTAGTGGTTGGCATGGATTTTCCTCGTGTGGTTGCTGTTGATGGAGGCCGCCGTTGACTAATGGCTTCTTGTTAACCGACGGAAATATTACCGAGCGTTGACCAGTTTAAGCCCTCTTGGCGCCAGAAGCCATCAGCCTGCGGAAAAATAAGCACCGGCGATGGATTTAATGTTTAGGTAGTAAAATGGCGATCTGTTTTAAGGCTTTGGCGACCGAACGGTTAAAATCCGCCTGACTGAAGTTTTCTGGCTGTTTGCCCCCAACAAGAGAAGCCATGTGAAGGTCGGCTAATAGAGTTGCAAGTTTCTTTTTGGGGTCATTATTCGCCGGATTATTTAGAGCCTCTTCATCTACGCCAAGTATATCCCTGTATTGTGTTTTCAGGGATGCGCTATTTTTTTGAATTTCAACACCGAAGGCAGTATCGTAGGTGGTTCCTATATTGGCGTCATAACCCTTAGCTTGTAGGGCATTAAATTCAGTAAATCCCGTTATTATGAGAGCAACTGGATCATAAGTAGCGGGGGGTTCATAAATGCCAGAATACAAGACACTCATCTGTCTAGCGATAGAGTCTCTAAAGCCAGTGCAGCCAGTTTTATGCGTAGGCATAAGCGCTAACAGGAAAGGATTCTCAATTCGTTGTAGGGGTGCTGGTAGTTCAAGATTAGCAATCGAAGCTGCGGGAATTTTAAATTGTGCTATAGGCCCAGCTAGGTTTTGGGGCGTAGGTTCGAAATTCTGATTGAGATTTATATCTATATTGTTTTGGAGTTTTGCAGCCACCATTATTGTAGCCGTTTGATAACCTTGAGCTTTATAGACACGGTCAGGGTTAAAGTAAGGCCAAATATAAGGCAGCTTCAAAACGTGTGCAGTATCAATCATGTTATCCGTATAGTGTTTTGCCTCCATCTTTAAAACACTACCACTCGGGTGTATCGAGCCATAAGCACGCGACGTTATCCACCATTGGGTTGCAAAAGCATCGATGAGTGCCTTCGCCACCGCTATATCATTCTCTTGATTAAGGCCGTAGGGGGGTAGCGAACTGAGATTGTAAGTGCCCAGGTGATGCACCAACGTAGCGTGAAAGGCATAAACACCCATGACATAGTCTTTTCGGTGTTCTGACGGATCCTTATCTAAGCCGGTGGCTTTAGCGTAGGTGCCATATATTGAGCTGAAAAGGCCATGCCCGGAATCATCTTTTGTGAATTGATTCGGGAGTATTAGCCCGCCTTGTTTTTTAATTTGTATTAAAAATCCGTCGCCGAACATGCCTTTCATGTTGGCTTTATAATCCTCAACGTAGGCTATGGTTTTCGCTTTATCCAGGCAGATGCTGGAGATTATATGCCGAGCGAGTTGGTTTTTGGCGTCGTCCCCCACTACTGAGGGGAACCAAACGTCATAACTAGTCGCAACCTGGTATTTAGCTACTGTCTCTTTAAGTCGTGACTTATCTTTAAATGATGACTGCTCCTTTCCATTCAAGGACGGCGCACGCACTACTAGTGCAGCCTGGATATCTGATAATGACTTGTATGTCTCAAGATTGTCCTCTCGCGCTAAACCCGTTTCCAGTAAAAGATTACCGCGCCCACCCACTTTCATCTCCAACACTTGATTATAAAAAACCAAGAGCAACAGCTTGCGGCGTTCCGTATCAGTACCCAGGGTATTAATCCATTTCATACCTTCCGTTAAGGTGGCTCCATAACCATTGATTAATTTTTCCATAACCGCTTTACTGACAGGTATTAAAATGGCCCCCTTCCCGAGTTGTGGGTTGGCGTGGCTCAAGAGCGAACTTACAATGCCTACGCCAGTGGAGATAAGGCCGACGGTACCCGTATCTTCAAGCAAACTGACCGCGGCAGCCGAATTAAATGAGGGTTTGCTGAAGGAGGGCTTAAAAGTGCCTACAGGGGCTGTAGACAATTTAGCCCATTCATTAAGATTAGCACCTGATGTGACTCCGCTTGCACAGGCAGCATTATAGCCAACTGCGGCCAACAGGCCGCTGGTCAGTGCCGACGTACCCGTGGGTGCGTTTATCATTGCCGATACGGTGGCAGCCACTGTGGGGCCAACAACGGGAATGAAGGAGAGGCCGGCAGCAAAAACCAATTCCACCTGCTGAATTATAAATTTTTTCTGTGTATAAGCCTGTTTATCCAATTTCATATAAGCAGACATTGATTGGGTATAGTCCGCAACAGCCCGCTCTAATTTTGTGTTTTGCCCCTGTATGTCGCTGTTCATTAGCGTTAGTTGTCTTTGAAGCGAGTATATTCCTGGCATGATTAAAACCCTCTTTTTAAATGATTAACTCAGTTAAACGTAACCCTAATGCGGTTAGGTTGTCATTTTTTTATCGTTGCAAAGTAATGGAGCCATAGCGTCGCTCGGTATTACCCAAGGCCGCTTTAAAGCGCCCAGCTTTTAACATGATCGGGGCATAGCCGAAAGCTTCATACGTCGACAAAACATTGCGCTAACGGTCGTTGAGCGTTAAGTCGCTTAACCGGTTTCGTGTTGCCAGGCGGTGTTGGGTCAGAAATAGCGGCCAGTGCTAGTCGCTAGTCTGGCTTCAATACCTAAAATCTACTCCAGCTGTTCGGTTTGAGTCAAGTCATTAATTTTTTAAGTAAGGGAATTGCCTAAAGCCATTGTTTAGGCTTGCCAGCTACGGCGGGTATGAGTTTTAAAATCAAGCTTGACTTTGGGGGCTAATAAACAAAAGGTTCTAAAGTTTCACGGGATTTTG
>SESF01028184.1_pt1 | contig 24775 bp, 16 predicted proteins | sample 3171521 | NCBI WGS metagenome assembly SESF01 (sample SAMN10866945, study PRJNA518727) | freshwater metagenome | biome: subpolar coniferous forest; feature: holomictic lake; material: water; isolation source: holomictic Lake 227, 6 m and 8 m depth | place: Canada: near Kenora, Ontario | collected...
TGCTCCAGTAGTGTAGATATACAACCCAACACCAGTGCCGCGCAGTCTGTCCCAAGTGCTATCGATACCAGCAATAGCACCAGTTCTACCATCTCCGATCACCAAATCCGGCGCAAACCCCACACCAGTAACCGTAGCCGCTGCACTCGTACCCGTCCTCGCTACCGCGTTATAAACCTGCGTCCCGCTCGTCGGAGTCTTCATCGGGCCGCGACGGATGGCGAGGTAGATGTAGGTGCTGGAAACCCCGAAAGGCCCAAAGGTTGTTCCGGTATCAGCGCCAGTAGCTGTTGGAAACCAGTAATTATTAGTTTGTGCAGCCTCCGCCTCAGATGAATTGGGCGACAGGGCAGCCTGGCCACTTTGCGACCATCCTCTTGATGTGTCATCTACAATCCAAGGGGCTGTGGTTGATATTGCTCTGTATTGAATATACTGCGACTCCCACCCAAGGTTGAGTGGGGTTGTTAGCCGACCGTTAGCATCAGTAGTAAAACTCCCGCACTGAATAATCCCCGTACTCGCTGTGTCGTGCGCCCATGCGTAGACGATGTAAGTCCCGTTGCCAATCGTGGCTTGCACCAGTGTCAGGTTCGTACCGGAGAGCGTGAGGCTACCGTCCGTAGTCTCCGCTGCCGTGGTGTTGAGGTAGCAGAGTTTGCCTGCGGTGTTGCTGCGGTGAAGGGTGTACCAAGCGGAGGTGGAATCGGTACGTTTAACCGTCACCATTCCCACTGTGCCGAGGGAAGATAGATCGACGGTTTGGTTGGAGCCAGAAACTACGACTTGCGCTACTTTGAAGAACTTGTTGCCTTGAGCGAAGGACCAAGAGACGTAAGTACGGTTTGAATAGTTATATTCTAAGACACCACTCCCATTGATTAATGAATACCCATTTGAATTGAACGAACTGAAGTTGTTTGGAGAAGGAGTCACCTCAGCGTAGTTATTGTTTGTGGTGAGAGAGCGGTTAATATTTGTTCGTACAGAGTCATTCAGCATTTGCTCACCCGTGAAGCCGCGTTCTTTCGTCCAAACCATCCCACCCTTACCCGCCAGATCAATCCCGTTCGTGATCGTCTGCGTTCCGCCATTCCCCGTATAGGTATACGCCGAGAACACATCTTCGACGTAGAGTTTCCCCGTATGACCAGAACCAGCTAAAATCTTACTCATTAGAAGTTTTGACCCAATACCTGTGCAAGGTATGTTGTACCACCATCATACGTATAAAATGTAAATGCATCTCTCTTTGCATTTGTGCTCGTCAATGATGGAGCACTTCCGCCAGGCCATTTAATTGATGCCGGCCATGTTATGGTGTATGATGTTCCGTTTGCAGTCAATTCTAGAACGAATGAGATGAAGGTTCCATTTGATGGCGGATTACTGATGGTTAATGTGGTCACTGATGCATTCAGTGCAACGGCAAACACAGACGATGTACTCAAATCTAGTGTTAATGCCGCACCAGAAATTGTTGGAGCAGATTTTGTTTCTTTCAATGATGTAATCGTTTTTCCACTTAATGTTTGTGTATCTGTATCACCAACAATTGTACCAGATGGAATGGTCTTACTTGCAAATGATGTTAGATTAGCAGAATACGCTTGAACGGTTGTTCCAATAGATGCAGGAGCAAGATAATCTGTTCCAACAGTTGCAGCAGTCAATCCACCAGCACCATTAGCCTTTTGTACAGCAGATCCTGACGTTGGTGCAACATAATCAGTACCAGCAGTAGCAACGTTGAATCCACCAGCATTATTCCCTTTTAAGATTGTAGTTCCTGAAGTTGCTGGTGCAACATTTGTTCCAATCACCAATCCAAGATTTAATTGTGCACTTGATTGATTGTTGGCACCGGTTCCTCCTGATGTAATTGCTAGTGGAGTACCTAATGTATTTGATGGTGATGTTATACCTGCACTGCCGTCTAATGTAATTGCCATCTACTCTTCCTTTACAGAACAACCCATCGCTGTCCAGATGGGACAGTAACTGTTGCTCCAGAATTGATTGTGATTGGACCAGTTGTTGATGCATTTTGAGATGCAGGAATGGAATAAGTAGTTGTGACTGTTTGCCCATTCAAGTAAAAAATTGCGTTACCACCAGCACCAGTTGCTCCACCGCCAATACTTCCCCAAGCTGTTGTGTATCCTTCAAATGATCCAGTGTCAGAATTGTATCGTAGCTTACCAGCGACATTTGCTGGTCGCTGAGCTGTTGTTCCACTTGGAACCTGCAATGCTCCTGTCGAGCTTGCTGTGATATCTCCTGAAACCGATAACGTTCCTGCAACTACTGTGTTTCCTGTTGTTGCATCTACTGTTAGCTTTGAAGATCCAACTGTTAAGTTACCTGTAGTTGTTAATGCTGTTACCGTTGCATTACCAGCTACATCTATGATATTTATAATTCCAGTAGAAGGTCCAACTGAAAGTCCTAATCTAGCATTAAAGAGTGCCATTAAAATACTCCGTTAAATCTTCGTCATAATAGCCGTTACTTTATAAACGGTGCTATTTGCCGAAAATGGTGTTACAAGAAGGCGAATATTGCCACTATTATAATCTACCGAATACAAGCCGCAATACAAACCGCTGACCTGTACTGATCCAAATTCTGTGTAATCTGTTGCTGATCCGTTACATACAGCAAGAATATGTGTATTCTGATATCTACCACCAGTTGTATCTTTAGCTTGAACAATAAACTCAACCGATTGGTATATTGTTGCATCAACCAGTGCAACAACCTGATTGGCCGATCCGCTAGACGTTGTTGTTGAATATGTTGTGATAACACAATTTGAACCAATTGTGGCAAGAACGCCCACCGCTGCTCCAACAGCAACATTGCCTGTTGTATTTAATACACCTAATGATGTTGTTCCTGTTACTCCAAGTGTTCCTAGAACAGCAGTATTACCTGTAGCAGATGCAACAGTAAACTTTGTTGTAGCAATTGCAAAATCACCAGAACCGGCAATTGTTGTTGCGGAAATTGAGCAATTACTAATAGATCCAGCTGTTGCAGGGTTGATAGTAACTGTGCCGCCACCTGTTGGTGATAATGTAACAGTATTTGCGGACGTTGCCGTCACTACACCACTAAATGTTGTTGTTCCAGAAATACCCAACGTGCCAGCAATTGTTGTGTTGCCTGATGCAGCAACAACATTGAACTTATTAGTGTTGATATTGAAGTCATCAGTAACCCACAGCTTACCGGAGATACCAACACCACCAGTAACAACTAATGCTCCAGATGTTGCATTAGTTGCAGCGGTTGATGCCAAGCATTTCAAGTTGCCCGACGGATCAACAGTAATAATTGGAGTTGATCCAGCGTTGTCTGTTGTAATTCTTACTAAATAATTGTATGTTGGGCCTGATCCTGGGCGAACTTCTAATGAAGATACGTTTGGTGCTGATGATAGCGGATTGTATACAGATCCGCTCCATGAACCAACCAATAATTGAGTACCGATTCTAACATCAGTAGGAGTAACCAAACTACCAGGTAATACCGCAGATGTTTCGACATTTAATACACCAGCTGATGGATATGTGATGGTAACCGTGGCGCCGGAAGATGTTAGCTGTTTTAATTCATATGCTCCAGATGCAGCATTGACACCAAGCAATTTGTTTGCAGAAGATGTTATTGAGGTGATTCCAGTACCACCAGACGTTATAGCTAGGCCGCCAGTAATTGATACTGATGCTAATGTTGCTAATCCCGTTACACCTAACGTGCCATATACGGTTGTGTTTCCTGTAGAAGCAGCAACAGTGAATTTACCTGAATTAACGTTTACGTCTCCGGCGATTGCCAAAGTACCAGCAACAACCGTATTACCAGATGCTGACGCTACAGTAAATTTATTTGTTGCAACTGTAAAGTCATTGCCGATATAAAGTTTTCCGCCCAAACCCATACCACCTGTAACAATCAATGCTCCAGAAGTAGTATTTGTTGCGGCTGTTGCATTGGTGATATTCAAATATGCAATTGAATCACCTGAACGTTTTACTTTTCTTGTATTTAAGTCGGTAAGTACGGTAATAACATCTGGTGTGTAATATGAAACCACACATCCAGAAACATACGTTGCAGGTGTTGATGCTAACACATAACTAAATGTATAATCATCAATAATTGCTGATACAGGATACGTTCCGTTATAGTCTGATGGCGTACATCCTGATACTACAATTGTATCGTACGTGCTACCGTCTTTCTTTAGGTTATGTTCTGATGATAATTGTATTGTAACCGTTGTTCCAATATTGGATACTAAAGATGCACTTCCGATAACATATTTTGATACAGAAACAGCAACTGAATCACCACCAGCTCCGTCTGTAGTATAAACAGACGATAAGTCACCAACACCAAGAACAGATTTGTTATTATCTCGTCGCCATTGATTAAAGCTTTGGTTAATGTTCGTTAGCGTTGATTGTAAAGAAGTCGACATCTTTAATTAGCCTTTACTAATTGCTGCAGCAGTTGTTTAATCTCGGAGAGCTGAGCCCCTTGTATATTTATTCTTTCGTGAAGACGATTTATTTCTCTAGCCATATTTCTTTTAACAATATAATCATGGTATCCTTCATTATCAGTATTTTCAATGATACCTTCTTTTATGCGTTTTAGATACCGTGTGTCCATTATGCTACGGCAATAATCCTAAGATTTTGTACTTGTGGAACCCATGCAGATTCGGATGATTGCATGACAATTTTGATCTGAAATGCATTAAATGCATCCAAGGTCAATGCATCATATTCTCTTTCAATGAATCCATATAGGTTATTTGCAATCGACAATACTGAAGGTATTAACGTCCATGTTTGGTTAACCAGCCCACCGTTTGCACTATTCAATACCGTGCGGTAATACACCGATAATGTTGCACCTGTAGGAATTTGTGAATCCATAAGAATCTTCAAACCAGATGACTCATTGGACAAACGAATTGGAATGGTTTGATAACATCCTTCAGATTGTTCTCCATTTGGAGTAATCGAATCACAAATCAAGTCATATTGCTTAATAGTAACAGTTGCGCCGACAGCTTCATTTACCATTGTTAATGTCAATGGAGTAACACTTAAAACTTTGTTCACATAGTCAATCGCATTGATTTTGTATGTTTGATTATTGCCAGCATTGGTTGCTCCGCTAACCAAAACATATTTACCAATGATGAAGTTTGAAAAATCATCGAGCGTTGATGTAATTGTTTGATTTGTATTACTAAATGATACATGTGTGCTGGCCGTAACAATTGTGGTCAAGTCTTCTGCAAATACTGTAGTTCCAATCGATGCTGACGTTGTATATGCTGCTCTATTAGCACCGGTAACTAATCCAATTGAAGCAAGATCAACAATCGGACTAAACGCTGAATCTGAAGAAGACATTTGAAGCTGATATGTGAATGATTTAGCACCATTCAATAGCTTTGCTTCATTCTCGGTACTAAACAAATATGCTGTATTGTTTTGTTTCCAATACTGATTAATCGGAACATTGGTATAGTTTTGACTAATTACCATGTTCGAACCGGTAGTTTTGATACTAGCAATCAGAGATGAATTAGTTGGAACATATGAATCAACATACAATCTAGCTAAGTCAAATTTAACTTGAGTTGCATTAACTATAACCTTAGCTCCACCAACAGATTCGGTTGTTGTTGCGGCTGCAGCTAATATGATGGTATATGAATCAGAATTGGTAACGACTTCTACCTGATAAGATGTATTAAATACTGAAGCAGTCGATCCTGTATATGTGATGTAGTTCCCAGCAACCAAACTGTGGTTAAAATGGGTTACGCGAACTCTGGTTGATCCGTTCGTTGTATAAAACGGATTTGCCATCATAACCGATTCTGAAATGATTGGAAACAAATCGATAATGGCCGTCTTTGAAGTATCGAATTTAGCAACATTCAATCGGAAACATAAATCGCGCAATTGATCTGCAGACCAGGTTGAGTTGTTCTGTGACATAAACAACGATCCCATACTCGGCTGCTTACTGATGAGTTTTCTGGTTGTGATGTCAACCTCACCCATTTTAGAAACCCACAAACGATATTTGTTTGAATTACTAAGAACTTTGATTGCATATTCCTTGTTTGCCTCAAGGTAAATCAGGCGATAGAATTTTACATTAGTTGCAACTAATGAAGTCATGCTAGCAACAATATCTGATGGATTCAATGTCGTTGTTGCATACACTTCATTATTAGGATATCCGTTAGTTGTTCCAACAAGTTGTACAGTAATCGGTAACGAGTCATTATTTGAATAAAAGAATAAATCTACAGACTCAATCATTGCTCCCGTTGCGTATTGATCAGGTAGAACAAATGTTTGCGATAAAGGATCATGCACGTCAAACGTAACATCATATCCAGTAAGAGCGGTCGATTCAGTATAATCTGTAACCGTATAAGTTGCAGTATTTAGAATTTGTTGGTGTGTTAAAACGTTCAAATAATTATGTTGAGTACCAGCAGCATAATATCTTTGGCGTGCTTTTGATAACGATAGTTCATAGTCATTACTAAGGTTATCAGTTAATGTCAAATATTTCGTTCCAGTGTCAAATGTATTAGGCGGAACGTTAAATACAGTAAACAGGTTACCTAAAGAATCACATGTACCAGCACCTGCGCCGAAAGTATTAATTGCCGAAACCGTAGCAACAGATCCTGATTTGGTTCCAGTAATAGTACATCCTGTAGTAATAGAACTTAATGCTGTTCCTTTGTTACAAACAACAACCACAACGTTTTCATATACATTTGATACATTCAATCTTGCATAATTTGATACCACCACGGCCGTATTGCCGCCAGCATTTGTTCCTGCAAAAGTAATTAATTCGCCAAATTGCCAAATTGAATTTGTTTCGGTAAATGTTCTTGATGCAATGTTATCGGAGGCAACCGGTATATCCTTTGCTCCAGAAAACCTTCCAGTTGCATTTGATACAATTAGTTCAGAACACTGAACCATGAATGGGTCGACATTAGTCGCTTCAATACCGCCATATAGTTTAGTATAAGGCTTTAGTCCATTTACATAGAACAGCACAGATTTGGCACGCATCTTTGGAACAGACGAATCATTTACATAATCTAAAGATGTATTTACAATTGTATCAACATAGTAAGAATATGATTCTTGATGTTGAGATTCTTCAATTGTTGTCACATACAAAGGAGTTGCCGTCGCCCAAATGTCTCCATGATTAATAGTATCATCATTCCAAGCAGATTCACGAAATTGCACAATTGATCCAGGCATTTGAATTGCAGCTGCTAGATCAGCTGCAGGGCCGCGCACCAAGCCAGCTGCCCATATTTTTGCTTGCTCACCAGAAGCATCGAGGTTAAATGCGTCGGCAATAGCCTGTTGATGCGCAGCTAATGATGCATTTTCTCCAGTAGCAGCCAAAGCGGCTGCATTTGCAGCGTCGTAGCGCGCTGTCGCCGCGTCCCAGACAGCGGTATTAGCATCTAACCAACTTTGATCATGAACCGCACCATTTTCCGCCCAAAGACCATTAGTTCCTGACCATTCAGCAACCGGAATTTGCGAATCGATTGTGCCATTAGCACTAATTGTTGTATCAGCCATTTGTTTTCCTAAATGTATACGTCTTTATTTACTATTGATGTCTGTTCCCAAACATCTTGTTCTGGGAATAATTGCATATCGCCTTCAAACACCACCACATTAAACGGATTAATGAATTCTGAACTTGATGCTGCAATTTGCTCAATTGCTGCTTCTGTTGTGTATGGTAACGATGCAGTATTTCCTGTAACCTTGTAGTTGTTCTGTAGTCTTGATGCATCAGTTGTGTTACTCGATTCTACGACCGGACAATGATTAGTAATAACAAAAGGCCGCATGGTCTTTGGTGCATAAGGATTACTTAAATCAGCCTTGAAGTCATGTGATGTAATGTCGCAAATGTTTGAATTTACAAATGAATCTACAACAAAACCATTCTTAAATCTATCAAGCCCATTTTCATCGACCACTGACAAATCGGTCATTTGTTTCTCTAACATATTTAATGACACATATTTTTCTACACTTGACAATCTGTCATCCATTCTGCCAATATCATACATTGTATATCGTTTGTATTTTTGTACAGTGACAATAAACTCTGCCTTAGGATACAAAGGATTTGGCGGTACAAATACTTTAGCTATCAGTAACGTTCCGTTCGGTTGAGTAGGATATGCCAACGAAGTAAACGCATCGGATTTACCTGGAACATAAATCATCTTGCCGTCTTTTGTGAGGCAAATCAAATCATATCTAGGAAGATAATATGAATATGTAACATTAATTGATGATTGGCTATAGAGGAATGAAGATACAGATGATCCAGATCCACTAAACGCTAATCCTGTATCATCCATGCGTGATCTAAAATCGATATAATCTCCTAGACCGACAACTTTAGACTCAAGAGCCGGAATCTTTTCTTCAGGAATCGTATCATAAGAGTTCTTACTAAAGAAGTCACCGGAAGAATGATCAAAGTACTCAAATGTTACTTTAATCGGTGCAGAAGGAATAAGAGTAGGATCCTTAATCTTCAACGTTGCCATGCCATAATATTCGTTACGTGTTCCATCAATACAATAATATCTTGATGTAATGTTTACTTCATTGGTTTCAGAATATGCAGCTGCAGGAGCTCCGCCAGACTGTTTAATAGACATTACATTAACTATATCACATTCAGATAATGGAAACGAATTTGACGAAAAGTTATAAGTAGTGAATAGTGTAGAAGAATCATAATTATCATACATGTGCGTTTGATCTAATATGATAGTCTTAATCTTCAGCGTTTTTGTCTTTTCCTTAGCTGCATCGGCTGTCCGTTGAACAATGGCAATCAATGCATATGTTTTACCATTGGTCAATCCATTAATGATAAGCTGAGTATTACCAGCAGCATATGAATAAGTTGGATTGACAATGACGGAATCTGTAGTACAAAAGACAACATGATTATTAGTATTGACGAAAGTTTCTGTGCCAGATCCTAATGTTGTAGTAATACTTGTTCCTGAGCATGCACCCAAAGCAATATATTTTGAGATTGTATAAGTAAAAGATAATGCATTGTTCGCATCGCGCAATGAGTTCATTCGTACATTAGGTAACGGAACAATATACAAGCTTCCATCATTAACATAATTGGCAACGTACTTTTCAATAACACCATCGGTTATCGTAATTGTTGTAGCAACCGTCATACTAAAGTTATTTGCGATTGTAGAAACGGTTGTTTCAGTGGTTCCAATTTTGATTTTTGAACCAACATTAAGGTCACCATAAAACCTGGTCGACTTACCTGTAATTGTTGTCGATGCGGTTGCATTAACTGTACCAGATAACAATACCTTTTTCGGCGACACTTCAGCAATAAACGATCCAACTACGATCTGTTTCATATGGTCAGCAAACGAATATCCAGGTTTCATCGTTACACCATAAATGTATAGACGATAAATTCCAGCCGATCCAGGAGTGCCGGATGCATATTCTAATGAACTAACCCAACACGTACCAATAGAAGCACCGGCATAGTCTTTGATAGTGCCAGCATTAATAGTCGACGTATTAAGTGCTCCGGCAATATTTGTTACATAAACGAAACTGCCTTGAGGTAATGCCTGCGTAAGAACACGATATTTGGTATCTCGTGCCTTATGAATATTCATTATGGTGTTCTGCGATTGTATTTCGAATCCTTGAATATACGCTTTAATCGGAGAGATTTTAACCTGAAATAATCCGTCTGATGTAGTAACATCCGCAGCAGATGAATATGCCTTTACGCCGCCGTTCAAATACGGTGTAGTGGTTTGATTCCACATAATCACACCGTCACTTGCTGCACCTTGTAAATGAGTAGGTGCAGTTGCGCCAGAGAATCCTGTTATGGTTGCATAATAATGCGTCTTTTTAGAATTTGTTGCAAGGTTGGTAACGACGTCGCCTTTTAGGTAATATGTATTTGCTGTCCATTGATCTCTAAAGTTGTTGCGCAAATGGTTCGCAGTAATATTAACCGAGTTTGACACAACAAAATTACCAGATTCATCAAACGTTCTACGAGCCAACATTTTATCTATCTGAGAATACTTTGTCTTATCATTTAAGTATGTTAGTTGGCCGTTGTTAATGTCAATTAGCCGAATGAACTTTGAAACATCCGTAGCAGTGTTTGGATCCACAGCAACCAAGTCCAAAGAGATCTTATAACGATCGGCACCAGGAGCAGAATAATTACTAAACCCCAATGCATTGTCATATAAGGTAGAATCATCATTGGCCGTAACAACAGATTCAGTAAAGTTCAAGCCAACCGTAACAGTGGCTGTATCAGCATTAGCAGCACTTACAACAACGGTCTGTGCATTGACGCCGACAAAATAGCCATTGATGTAAAACACGCCCTCAGAAATACTACAAATTGACGCAAACGCCGAATAGTCAGATGCTGTAACAGCGTTGACCGAGTATATGTCATAAGTTAATGTTTCGCCCTGTAGGAAGTTCTGTACTGTTCCGGCCGAAGCAGTGTATTTGATATACAAGTATGCTGGTGTTGCACCATCAGCCAATGAAACAAATACTACCTTTGCTTTTACTCCGTTAGTAGCTCCAATAATTGTATTACCAACAAGATTTTGAATATAGCTATTAACCGAGTTGTTATTGAATATTGAATCGATCTTAATAGAAATAATACGATTATCATAATAGACGTTGCCAGGAATGACAATAGTGCCATTATCAAATATATGGTCGCCCTGCATCTTAATCTGATTCTGTAAGATACTTTGAATCTGTGTAAGCTCTCTAGCCTGAACCGGATTGCCAGGAACAAATAAGATCTTATGATAGTTCTTAGCTATTGCATCATCATCATTTGAAAAATATGGGCTTACATTAAAATCCATTATTTAATTTCCTTAGAATTGTACTACACAACGTAAATATTCCTCTTGTCCTATTGCTCGCATCTGAGGAGCACGGTATTCTGAATAAATCACATTACCAGAAAATGGTTGAACGGTTGGCAATGTTACAGTAGTAATTGTTCCGCTACCAGTAGCGGAAACAGGAACAACGGTATCAGCAACATTGAATGGCGTTTGCGCGTTTTGTGAATTTACATATCCATCATTGCGTGTTTTAATCAATCGCAATGTTCCAGTAGAACCACCACCCGCAACCCAATCAATAACCTTGCCTCTAGCAGAAGCTGAACTGATTACAACATCATCTCCAGTAAATGCTAATGAACCACCAGTAACAGTACCCAAAAGCAATGTTGTTGTTGCATCTAATGTTGGCGCGGTTGCAATTGTTGATGATCCATAAATTGTCGGATTAGATATCAATGAAATTTTACGGTAATCATTCGCTACAGTAAAAATAGATCCTTCATATCCATATAATCTTGTTGTAACCAATAAATAAGAAGCTTCAACGTCTTTTACAGGATCGGCGCCTAAACCTGTGAAAGGAGTATAAACAATATCAAATGTCGCGTTCGAACCACCCGATGGTACAATCGTTGCAAAAGTATATCCTGTTCCTGGATTTGTAATTTCAACGTCTGTAATTACACCGCCGGTTCCATATGAAACAGTGCATTTAATACCAGAACCATTTCCATAAATTCTAAAATTTGCATCAGTTAATGCATTTGAAACTGTAATAGTTCCAGCACTTCCGCTGTTATAACCACTGCCGCCGTTTGTGATATTAATGCAATAAATTCCGCCCTTAAAATTTAATGAAGTTTGTTGAGCCGTCCATTGAACATAATAAGGATCTGTAGGATCGGGTGCGGCTGATAATGTTGAAATCGGTTGAAATGAATCTGTAGTAAACCATTTGTTTTGTGTCGATCCAGTAACACCCAATTTTTTCCAATAATAACCATCGGCTGTTTTCAAAATACCAGTACTTGATCCGATTGCAATTCCTGTTTCTGGCGAATATAATGATTGCTGAACTACACCAGCAATTACCTTTTGTTTTAAACAAATGTAAATATCATCATATGAATTTTCAACAACACAATATGATGTATTTACCGAAGATGGATAAATTGAACTATTGTATGCTGATGAACGTGAAACACCATCCCAATCATGGCGATATGCGTCATATTTTTGGCCGGCTGTCCATATTAATTTACCAATTCCAAAACTGATATCTGAAGCATTAACACGCTTCAAATGCATCATATCTTCCCAATCCTGTTCTTCGCTTGAAACATCATTATAAGCCTGTGGAATTGTTGTATCTACACCAGAACCAACATTCCAAAAATATGGTCGACCAATACCAAAATACAACGTATCAGTGCCTGTAAGCGAATTAATGAATTTTTTTAAATTCTCATAACGGAATTTGTTGTAAATTATACTGGTTGACAAATCATTTCTCCTAAAAGATCAATATATTTATGGGTACTCAAGCGAAAGTTGATTCAGATTGTAAACTACTATCTGTGATAGGTAATAATGAGGTATCAGTGATTAATCTATCTCCAATAGTTGCGAGTGAATAATCACCGGCAACTTGTACTCGCCTATATGTTTCCTGAACTATCAAATCATCTGTTTCTGTCATTAAATTGAATAATGTTCCATCAGTACCTAACAATCTTTGTTGTACCGATGCTTGAGTATTCATCAAAAATTTGTTGTTTTCAAGCCATGTTGAATCAAACCGATAACTTGAATTGACATTTGATAAATGTCCTGGCGTTAATGATATGTATAGCGAAAGCAATTGAAGCAATGTACCGCTCGGGCTAGTCAAAATTAAATCATCTTTATCATTAAACATGTTGATAGCAACATCACCGTATATTCCATATCCAGCAGGGTGAACTGTTTTCTTAATAAAATCTATATATTGATTTAATGATAATCCAGTTGTCATAACATATGCAAAATCTTGAATACGCTCATTGTTATGTAATTTGACTGAAGGATTATTTAATTTGCCAATATCATTTTCAAATTTGAATGCTGAATGGTGTATGCCATTTGCTTGTGCAAAACCAGATGCTCTATTAATATACCAAACGGTTGCAGTAGATCCAGTAGTATTCCCATAAAGAACATCATTTTCTTCTATGCCGGCAGAATTTTCATATACGATATTTAATCCAACTTCATTGATGATTGAATCACCGCTTTCCGTCACAACATTAAATAAATCAGTTCCAATTGTATCAAACATAATATACAATAATTGGCGTTCAAAATCAATATCATATACATTGCCACTGAAGTTGTATGTTGAATAACCGCCTTCAACCTGATCAATGCGATTAACAAATTCAAGATTCAAATAGTCATCAATTTCTGATAACAAATTGTATCCATCTTCAATAAGAATGTTATCTGTAACAGAAGGATCTTCTTCAGTACTAATATAATCACTGTCTTCTGTCAAAAGGGCATAACTCGAATCATTTGTCATTGATATTTTATTTTTTAATGTAACTGTTTCGCCAATGACAAACGGTGCATTATTTTTCATTACCAATGCAATAGGAAATACAACCGACGGCATTTCATCATATCCATATCCGCCGTGTGTATAATCAAATGATTGCACTTGACCAATGCTTGAGCTTATCGCAATAATTTTTGCCTTTGTGCCTGTTGTTTCGGCAACACGAAGAATTGGAACCTCACGATATCCTTCTCCATTATCTGATATTGAAATAGAAGATACCGCGCCATATCCAGAATAATCTATAATAGAAAATGACGGCGTTTTAATCATTCCAGATCCAGAAGACATCAGATTTACATTTGTGATCGATCCATTATTTTCTGCAATAGCATTTAATTTACCGTCTCTTCCATCGCCAAGAATGAATACATTACATCCATCATATCCAGAGCCTCTATTTGTGATAGTTGCTGTTTTGATATGTCGATCAGCTTTAATATTGAAACGTGCACAAATGTTAGGATTGCTTGAATAATCAGGTGCAATTGTATAAGATGGATTGGTGTATCCAGTACCTCTTGAGATAATATTGATTCCTGTTATCGCCGTTGTGATTGGATCAACAATCGGCTCTACTTGAGCACCAACACCTGTTGGATCTGTGATAGTAATGGTTGCAGAAATATCACCTTGAATACCGTCAAATGATTCTGACAAAATTCTGCTTCCATCTTCATTTAATAATGCATACACATAATAAAATTCGCCGCCGAATGTGACATCCGCGGTTGTGATTCCAGTTTCAACAGCTAAATCGACAGTTGCGCCATAACCAGCGCCGCCATATATTAAAGCACTTGTACCGTAATGATATCCAAAACCGGAATTGATAACACTAAAGCTAACAATTTGTGTATTGATAACATTTGCGGCAAGTACGGCATATGTTCCACCACCAACAATTGTAACGGTCGGAGATCCAGAATATCCATATCCTGAATCAAGAATACGCGCAGATACAATCAATCCATTTTCAATAACAGGAACAGCAACAACACCATTTCCTGTTACATCGGTTACAACAATTTTTGTCGGAGTAATTTCAGTCGGATCCCAATATCCAGATCCGGCATTAACAAATTCAATGCCAGAAATTTCACCATTTGAACCTAATGGTAAATCAATGATTGGTGCTGTTGATCCAGAAATAACAAATTGGTCTGTTGATAAATCATATTGTAAGTGTGATGAAGACAGTTCATCTAATAAGTATGAACTTCCATCTTCTTGCATTAATCCAAATGCGGTTGATAAGGTTGAATACCCATGACCTTCTGTTATAACATTAACGCTTGTAATATCACCAGATGATCCAATCGTTGTTGATAATGTGCAATTAACGGAACCGCCGTTTGAGCTATTATATGTAACCGTTGTGTTTGGAGGATAATTGCTTCCGCCATCAGACACGGCAATATTTTTAACACATCCATTCAAAACACTGGAAACAGTTGCTGCAGCTGAAGTTCCATCACCTTGAATAACTATAACATCACTTGCAGCATAATTTTGGCCAGAACTGTAAAGAGTAAATCCAGTAATAGCTCCACCAGTAATAATAGGAGTAAGTACGACACCATGTCCAGCAGCACTCGTAATTGATGCATATGCTTTAGTATATCCAGATCCTGGAGTTCCAATTGTAATGCCGCCGAGATAAACACATCCATCAACAATGGTTGAATTTAAAACTGCGCCTCCACCTAGATTATTAACAGCAACAGATGCATTTTTATATCCTGTGCCGCCATTCAACAATGACACAGAATTAACTCTATACAATAAAGAAAGTATCAATCCTGTACCGATACCAGTTTTTGCATTTGGAGTTATTTTATACCATTCCGGGCATGTATTGAACAATCCTCGATTATTGATTGTTAATCCAGTTACAACGCCTGAACTTACAGATGAAACAGTTAATTCAATAGCAATTGCTTCTGTTGTTATACTGACTGTATCGCCTACTTTATATGATGTACCACCAGATACAATTACAAAGCTATTCAATTCCATTGTTGTCACAAAATCAACACCAATACCATCAATTCCACTAACAGATGCATCAATAGCTCGTGTTTTAAATGATGCATCAATATTACTGACTTTGTCTCCTAGCTTGTACCCAGATCCTCCTGATACAACTCTAATTTCATCAATTTTTCCAGAAGATACACCTGTTATACGTGTTTCTGCTCCTGTACCAGATCCAGATTCATATTTGATCGGCATCGGTGCCTTATACATTGATCCATATTTTTCAATACTAATTGAATCAAGCATCGGAGCAACTGTGCCATAATAATAATCATCTTTTGTAAAATGGTTATCAAGTAACGATGGAGGAATGATATAACATTGTCCTGTTCCAAAAGTTCCAGTAACATCAAGTAACGAAAAACGGAAAATAGTTGTTGTTTGTGTAAATGATCTAGACACAATTTCATTAATGGTTGCCTGATAATCAGAACCAATTTGTTTAATGATTAGACCTGAATATGATATTGAAGAAAACTGTCCTGTTAAATTGATTCCATCAAGCGTCAAACCTGACCAATCGTAATAATCTGTTATTTCAAAATATGTTCTATTAATGTTATTTTTCAAACACTTAATTGACCCACCGACAGAAAAATTACCTCGAACAGTTTTGTCTTTAACAACAAGCAATTGATATATTTTTCCATTCAATGAAAGCTGTTCGTTGTAATCAATAACGGCATATGCCAATGTTGGATCTGTTTGTTGTAACATACATCCAGATGAATCAGCAAAATCATCGGATGTTTCAATCAACACTTCAGATACTCTCGAATAAGTATTAGCTGAGGCTTTTAAAACATTTTTGGACTGCCATTCAATCTCGGCCGTTTCATCAAACAACACCTTCATAATGAACTTAAAGGATTCTTCTGTTCCTTTAGATTTGATGAACTCCGGTAATTTTTTAACAAGAAGCTGTTTATTAACAACCGTGTTTGGAGGAATCAAACTAAGAAGTTGCTTGATTGCTAATGCATTGAACACATTATCTTGGAAATCAAGATCCTTAAATTCAATCATGTTTTGAAGGAAATCAATGGGTTGCCCAGACTGCATCAAGTACTCATAATAGTACTCAAGGAAAGTTGCAAGCGTTGGATTAGAAAGCCGAATATGTTCCGGCAGTTGATACTTTACTGTTGTAACTAAACTTGGTTTTAATGAAAATGTCATTGTGAAATTGAATTAACAAAAACGTTATCGGTTGTAATTCTGATAATGATATTTTTGCTGGAGAAAATATCATTCTTGGCAGGAATTCCTTTAACTTCAAGATAAGATCCGTTTATAGAAGTATATTGTTGAGGATTCAAATAAATCTTGCCTGAAGTATAATTAACCGTTCCTGCATTTGATGATAACACTTTTTTCACGCCGTTTATGATAGTAACGATTTGCATTTTTCCATTTTTATCATCTTCATACCAAACAATGTCGGCCACACCTGACATTGTAAATGTATTTGTTGTTACTACAGGATTAATCGATGTTGATGATAATTCATTGTTAAATTCTACTGTAACATCAGTTGTGCCACTTCCGATAACAACCTTTTTCAACAATTGCAATTGCATAGTATTGCTTAAGATAACATCATTTGATAAATCGATTTTTGCACTCAAATTTGAATATCTAAATGAACTTCCAAACTGCATTAAATTATTAGTAACATATTGAATAATAACATCTTTTACAGATGCTTCAAGTTCTGCAACAGATGTTGCTAATTGTGTTAGTTTATATGAAATATAACTATTCAAAATAATGTCAATGTAATCAGGATCAACAAATTCAAATTTTGAATTTGCAACAGCCTTTGTTTTAAGCATTGTTGATATTTGTGCTTGATCAGAACTAGAAATTGTGTCACCAATAATCGGTTCAACACATACCATTACAGACCCAAATTTCGGTGGCACATTATCCTCACCACCCCAACATAAAACAGCTTTAGTATTAACACCAAGATTACGAATTAATGTGATGTAATCATCAGCAATAACTGCGCGATTTTGTGCGCCGTAATGATTCAATGCTTGAAGCTTAATACTTGCAACAGATTCAGGAGCCGCGCCACCGCCGCTTTGTTGTACCAATGTTATTGTCGTTATAGCAGATGATGTTCCAGGACCTAAACTACTAGATAATGAAAATACTTGTGCACCGTTTCCGTCAGCGCCATTCGTTGCAATATAACGTAATCTTACATTAGTCGGAGCAGATACTGATGCAACAGGTGCAAATCCTAAATTACCATCACCAAAATAAATTTCATTACCGGCATATCCTTCTTGAGTAAAAAACACTCTTGATGTTCCATCGACTTCTAGAATATTTGTTACCGGAATGTATTCTTCATATACAGAATTTTCATCAAATACGTCAACACGTAAAGTTGATAAATCACATTGATTGTTTGGAATGTTAATGGTTGCATCAACTCCGTTCCATGACAATTCATTTGTTACATAGTAACCTTCATAAATCTTTAAATCAGTAAATGTATATGTTCCTGATACTCCTGAAACACTTTTTGTTTCTAATGTGCTAAAAGTATACGATTTATTATTGATTTGTGTAATAAATTTTGTTCCGACAGGAAGCACTCCATCAAATGATCCAGCATTTGAAATTACAACATTGATAATAGCTTTTGCTGATGTAACAGATTTTGGATTATATCCTAATGCTTTTGCATGAGATACAACAGAACTTCTTTTTACTGCGGTATCAAGAAACATTTCATTTGCTGCAAAATTTGCTAACAATCCTTGATAATGTGTGTTATATGCAAGAACATCTAAAATAGTTGATATTCCAGATGCCTCAAAATTAAAATCAGTAAATGGACTGTCAGGTTGATCCTTCATGAAAGAAATCAAACCAGCTTTTATTTCTGCAAAATTCAATGACCCTATTCTAAATTTTGTTGAAGCAACCATTAAATTTCCTTAAGTAAAATGTTCATCTTACGCGTTCTAAAGACATGTTAAGGCTCTGCTGATTAGCATTACCGATTACATGAAATTGAAGTTCAATACTGACAAAATTACTATCATCCATATTTACGATAATATCATCAATGATAGCACGTGGTTCAAATTCTAATATTTGCTCTTCAATTTTTTTCTGAAGAATGATTGCAAATACGGGAGATGTGTTTTCAAATAAAAATGAACGAATTCCTAGTCCATAAAACGGATTAAATGGCTTTTCAAAGCGATTTGTAAGAAATAAATTGCGAAGAGACTGCTTGACAGCCTCAACATCATACCGCTTAAGCACATCTTTGGTGCCAGGATGTTTGCCAAACGATAAGTCTACGTCTAAGTAAGTGTATGCCATTGAAATCCTTTTGTAATCAATATATTTATATGACTACGCAAGGTTTCTTTTGGACCTAAGGCTTCTAGTTTATCACTAATTGCACGTGATTCTTTAAATTCACCGCGTAAACTATGATCAAGCATCAAGTCAATATCATGCATATTAAATCCTTCCATAATAAGTTACAATATATTTATCTCTTTAGACCAGCCGTATTATTTCCACCGGCCGATGCCTGGTTCCAACTAGATGTTCCGATTTGAACTGGTGATGATAATGGACTTATTGTGTTATTACCAATTTGAACAAGTGATGATATAGCACGCCGATGACAAACTGCATCAGCAGCGCGTAACCAGCGTGTTCAAAGTTTGTGCGGTTCACCACGGCACTCCAGCAGTAAGAACCGGAGCCGCCTTGCGCAGCTTATACGCTTCCAGTTCCGCATCAGCAGATTGTTCAAACTGGTTCTCGGCCCCCGCATCGCGCTTGATCCACTCGATCACCTTGGCTTCCGTCAGATCAGCGAATGCTGTCGGCGTCAGCGGTTTGTTGGCGAATCCGAAATTGTAGGAGTGGGTGAATTCATCCGTACCGTCAGCGGCGGTGATGTTGAAATTCGCCGTAACGACAATGCCATTCTCGTCGCGGATGAGGTTGGTTACTTTATAGGTGTAGTCAGTCATGGTGTTACTCCTTCGGGTTTAGGTTGCTCAAGCTGCGCCTTGCCCTGCGCTTGCAGCTTTTGAATAAGTGCTGCGGAGAGCTTGAATGGCATTTCTGCCAATGCGGTTACGATGAGGTTTGCTTCGTCAATGGTGATGTCAAATTGCATGTGAGTCCTTACAGTGAAGTTATGGCAACCCAAGTGGTGCTGCCGGTGGTATTGGAATAAAGGCGTTGTGACGCCCCTGCGTTATCAGTACGGATGTAGAGTGAACCCGCTGCGGCTGTTACCGTAGGAGCGCCCGACCCGTAGTAGATTCCGAAACCAGCGGTAGTGCCCATGAGCAATACAGCGGAAGTTGAGCCGCCTGCTGGAGTGGCAGTTGCACCTGCAACAGTTGTTACACCAGCAAAGTAGTTCGGCGCAGTCCCCGCAGCGTAGAAGCTGTAGCGGTTCGCGGCAGAGGCGATGTTGCTGAAGAAGCCGTAGTTGTTGGTGGCTCCGGTGAGGTTTGACGTGATTTCCACTCCGAACTGATTTGTGACAGTTGAACCTGCGCCAAATGTTGCCGGTTCGATGCGGAAGTGTGAAATAGCACCACAAGTGAACGCAGCTACCGCCGTACCAACAGCGGAATAATACCCACGATATGAACCTGTCACGTCTGATTGGATAGTGCCTCGCACGGCTGTAGCGGCCATAGCAGTCGCCCCAGTAACACTCTTCTGTATGTCAACTAGGTAGTTGGCTATGGGCGCCCCACCAATCCCCACATTCCCCGCACTATCAATCACAAACGGCGTCAAATCCGTACCAGCCGAGTCTTCCACAACGAAAGCATTCCCCGCGCCGGTCTGGGTGACTGTTAGGGCTGCGGAGGCGGAGTTCGCCAGCAGCGTAGTCTCACCCTTAATCGCGTGGGTGTCCGTGGCTTCTGCGTCACCTAGCGTTGCGTTGCCTGTCGCACTCAGCGTAGTAAATGCCCCCGCCAGAGGCGTACTCGCCCCAATGATGACGTTGTTGATCTGATTGCCACCACCGCTGACTGTGCCGCCGAGGGTGAGTGTGCTGCTAAGAACTGTCGCCGCACTTATCGCCAGATTCCCACCGGTCACCCCTATCGTGGGGTTGCCGCCGTTGGATCCCGTAAAGGTTAGTTGGTTAGTCGCGTCGGCCGTATGGTTGAACCTAGCTTGGAAAACACCAGCGCCAGTTCCTATGTATAGTGTGTTTGTGTTATCAGCAGCAATCCGAGCCACTTCAGTAGCGGCTACCGCCAAGAAGTAATAAGCGGGGCCGGTGGAAGAATTGGCATAAAAACTACCGTAACCACTTGTGCCGGTCGCTTTAACTAGTGTATTAGTAGCTCCAGTGAAGCTATACGTGCCGGTGTTGGAGGCAAAGGCAAGATTGTTACCAGATGTTCCAATAGTTGGTGCTCCGCCGTTGGAGCCTGTGACCGTTACCCATGCCGTTTGACTCGCTACCGGAACCACCTTAAACGCCGGAGCCGAACTCGTACCGCCAAGAGTTGTTGTCCCGTCAGTAGCCAAGCGCATCATTTCCGAACCAGATGCACAATGCCAACTATGGTAGTCGATTGTGTAACCAGTCCTGGCAAGCGTGTAGGCTGTGTTAGCTGCTGACATCACATCGTTAAGCAATCGCATTGTTATGCTGTTTCCATTGTTCAGGAAATCAAACACCTTTACGTCAGCCCCACCATTCGTATTCTCTAAACGGATTGCACAATAAGTCGCTGCCAACGCTTTCACATGCAGATTAGCTGCGGACGTTCCGCCTATTCCAACAAGACCGGTTGCTCCAATCGTCAGCGCCGTACTCGTTGCGTTGTCTGTTATGCCGCGTGAGGTGAAGGCGGCTCCGGTGACTGTTAATCCAGCCGTCAGCGTTGCAAGACCCCCGGCTGCAATCGTCAGCGCCGTACTCGTTGCGTTGTCTGTTATTCCTCGTGAGATAAAAGTTCCACCAGAAACGGTTAATTCAGCTGAAGATATTGACGACAAACCATCTAAAGTAAGACTTGTCCCACCGATAGCAATTGTAGTCGTGCCGATAGTTACACCACCACTAGACGAGGCTAGCGTCATCAGCTCGCCAATGGTTATTTTCTTAGTGAGCCCTTCTGAGATGTCTACAACTGGTAGTAAGTCAATGACTGGGTCAACTTGTGATCCAAGTATTATCGGCAGGCCCGAGATAGGAGTGTTAGTTGTCATTTATTCTGAAGTAGTGATAGTTGTCATTTATTCTGAAGTAGTGTTCCGCTCTCTGTCATTATGAATCCTGCGTCTCGCTTTTCAGGGCTGATCAATCCTTTTTCTTGTAAGTTTTTTGGTATGCCATCATTTCCAAATATCTCTTCCATAATAGGAGTTATGATACCAGGAACACCATTAACATATATCTTTGGATCGGTTGAAAAACTACCAGGAACAATTATATTTATTCCGCGAAGAACATAAACAACAGTTTCAGAAGTAAGAGTTATAGTCCTAACAACTTCAAGAACAGGTTCTAATATTGCACCGCCATCAGCAGTTATAACAGGTGGTGAAGAAAACGTTAAACTCATGGCATTCTAACTCCGCCAATACGGAACACTGCGCTTTCTCCGGCAAACACATCAGATGATCCGGTTGCAGTATGTCCACAATTTGCATAGTCACCTGTTCGACATACACCTATCCCATTTGCAAATACAATAAATGAATGTCCTTGCATGTGCGGCCCTGCGTGTGCATGTTCTCCGTGCCCAACAATTGCAGCGCCTTGAACTACAATCGGAGATCCATTAACAAATACTGTTGGGGCCAAGTTGCCAACAATAGTTGCTCCTGCTGCATCAACACCTACTCGGCTTATTCCTGGCATGAGTATCTCATTATGTTAATAGTACCAGTCCGGATGAACTATATGTTTTATCGTTAAGCATAGTAAATGCCATTTTTCTCATACCAGTAAAATTCGGTGTAATACCCGCATGTATCCAAATTGTTCTAGTATTTTTTGTATTTCCATTCTTACCAGGATCTCTATATTCAATAATCAATTGATCATATGGAAACAATCCATTGATCTTATTGATAAACGCAAATGTTGCATCCGCGTCATTTACTTTGCCACGTGGTTGAAAATCGACAGCACATCCGATAAAATGCTTACTAGCCGTCGATCCACCAGGTGGGAGTTTAGACCTAAACCCAGAGGTGATTATAATACCAGATTGGCCGACAGCATCATAAATTGGTTCAATAACAGTTTTTGCCAAGTTTGCTAAGTTTTCTACAATTTGATTTATTGTTAAACCCGCCATTGGTTGCAAAGTATTCCCTGGCATAATTAAATCCGATAACCTAACTCTATCAGTTAGCTTATATGATTCTGGGAATGATGTCATAGATTTAATCTGATTTGAATCGGCTTTGTTAGCGGTATTCGGAACAGGAACAACCGGAGGAATAGTCTTTGCTGTTTCAGATGGTGTTGTTGCTCCAGTCAATCCACCGGTTTCGGATACTACAGGCACAGGCACGGTTGATGCATCAGCAATAACATCTTGTTGGATAGCATTAGATTTTATTTGCGCAGCGGCTTCTGTATCGGCAGGAGTAGAAATTTCATCTGCACTTTCATATACAGAAAGATCTTCAATTAGTCTTGCTGGTGGCTGCAATGGAATCATCGAAATACCTTGTGCTCCAATTTCTCCAGGCACCTCAACCGTATCAGCAGGTTTTGTTAAATCTCCAGTACCTTGCGCAAATTGTCCATTCAATTGAACTTGTGCACCATCTAAAGCAATAATACCTCCAGCTAAATGATGTTGTTCTCCTGCTGTTTCTGTTGTAGTAGATGATGCATTGGTTTTAGCAGATCCATTCACCTTCATACTATAATTGCCTTCAACATTCATTGAATAGTTGCCTTTAATTTGTGACGTCATATTGCCTTCCACAAGCATATCGACGCTTCCACCAACAGCAACATTCACATCGTCTGCAACACCCACGTTTAAGTTACCATGAAGCACAGCTGTCGTGTCTCCGTATACTTCAATGTTTGCGTCCGACTCACAAAAGATTTTTATATTGCCAATAACTGTAATAGAAAGGTCGCCTTGCGCATATACAAATCCGTTACGATCAGTGATAGAATAATTATCGCCGACTATACGATTAACTTGTGTTCCGTTTGGATCGATCTCTAAAAATGTGCCTTTGCGATGCATAATATTGATACGTTCATAATCAGGAGTATCATCGAATTCCTGTACATGGCCTGACTCCGATTCAAACACATGATTAAATGGATACACTGAACTGTATGGAACAGGTGGCTGATCCCAAGTATCGCCATCGGTTGTAGGTGCACCAATTAATCTCGTTGCATCTTTATATTCAACAGATGTTGCTGTTACTATGCTTCTTGCTAACCTATTTGTATCGGGTTCTTTTAGATAACCTTGTAGCGGATACTTTCCATTTGGATCGGTAAATCCAACACTAGGCATTGATTGTTGTTTTAGAATTCCAGGACTTGGGTTTGGTTGCTCTACCGTTGGTTTGTAAGATGGGTTTGCATCTTCGTCTACTTTGTTTCCGTCTTTAGATGAAGGAACAATAGTGTCTGCTCCATAAAACCACCCATAGTATAGATCTTTCTTCGCATCTAACTCTGGAGACGCTCCTGGATTAACTCTAGTTTTTGCTGCCGTGAAGTATGCTAGATCTTTTTGGGCGACCGAAACTTTATCGTAAATAAACGTAGCAGCGACTAGGGCCGATGCGTTTATGTCTGTATTTAGTAGGTCTGGGTTGTTGAGGATGTCTAATCCTGTCCTTTTTGCGAAGTATTTGTAGTTGTCTTTTCCAGTTAGCTGTATCATACCACGGCCACGATACTTATAACCATCTCCAGTCTCATACTTGCCGTTACCTATCTTGTTGCAATATACCGTATTTCCTAGGGTCTCTGGGTTATGCGCGCACTGTTCTTGCAAAGCTGGGTTGTTTTTAAACTTTCCTGGCCACACTACTGCTAGTCTTTCCTTTGAATAGTTAAGGTTTTCTGTAGTTGGGACCCATCCGCATTCTCC
>SESF01019086.1_pt1 | contig 24677 bp, 18 predicted proteins | sample 3171521 | NCBI WGS metagenome assembly SESF01 (sample SAMN10866945, study PRJNA518727) | freshwater metagenome | biome: subpolar coniferous forest; feature: holomictic lake; material: water; isolation source: holomictic Lake 227, 6 m and 8 m depth | place: Canada: near Kenora, Ontario | collected...
AAAATACTCTATTTAAATTAGGGTATTTACTTTTTCTGTTTCTCATTTAATGAATATTAATCATTCTATTTAAACAAAAATTAGGATTTAAAGATTCGTGAATTTAATTGTAATTCTGGAAGCTATACGAAATGTAATAAACCTGAAAGCATCCCATTCCCCTATAAATAACTGATAATCTTTAAATTTAACTAAAATCAAAACTACATTTACAGCAAACTAAAATTTCTTTGTATCTTTGAACGTTTTTAAGCAAAACGCGAAACATCAAACACGAAATAATAATTATTCAATGAAACGATTCAAATCACTGAACAACATCTTCGGATGGGTGGCTTTTGCTATAGCTGCCGCCACTTACCTGCTCACTATGGAGCCTACTGCGAGCTTTTGGGATTGCCCTGAGTTTATTTCATCGGCATTTAAATTAGATGTGGGGCATCCTCCGGGAGCACCTTTCTTTATGCTGATGGGGCATTTTTTCTCCTTATTTGCAAAGGATGTGACGCATGTTGCCATTTTGGTTAACTCGCTTACGGCTTTGTGCAGTGCATTTACCATTTTGTTCCTGTTTTGGACCATCACACATTTGGCTCGTAAAATAGTTATCAAAACTGAGGAGGATTACACTACCGGCAATATCATAGCCATTATAGGTGCTGGTTTGGTAGGGGCTTTAGCTTATACTTTCTCTGATACATTTTGGTTTTCGGCTGTTGAAGCTGAAGTATATGGTTTCTCGTCGTTGTTTACAGCACTCGTTTTCTGGCTTATTTTGAAGTGGGAAGACAATGCAGATAATGCTGGTTCGGATCGTTGGTTGATTTTTATTGCCTACATGATGGGCTTATCCATCGGTGTTCACATTCTGAACCTCTTGGCTATTCCCGTACTCGTGTTGGTATATTATTTCAAGAAATATACGCCTACAGTCAAAGGAACACTTATTGCATTGGTTGCAGGAGTTATTATTCTGGCGGCGGTATTGTATGGTGTTATTCCGGGATTCATTGAAGTAGCGGGATGGTTCGAATTATTATTTGTCAACAAAATGGGCTTTGCATTTAATACCGGTTTGTATGTATATATTCTACTTACCATTGGTTTTATCGGCTGGGGTGTTTACGAATCGTACGTGAATAAAAACTTCTGGCGTATGATAATTGCCTTTATTGGGGCAGTTACATTGGTTGGGGTTCCTTTCTTTGGAAGCCATATTATCTTAGGCATACTTTTGATTATCGGAATGGGTGTTTTCTTTTATTATCGTAAAGGGAAAATCAGTCCACGTTGGCTGAATACGGTTTTGTTGATGATTGCCGTACTTTCAATCGGTTATTCGTCTTATGCAGTTATCGTGATTCGTTCAACAGGAAATCCGACGATGGATCAGAACAATCCGGATAATGTATTTTCATTGAAATACTACCTGAACCGCGAACAATACGGTGACACGCCGTTGCTTTACGGTTCTACCTACAACGCTCCGGTAAAACTCCGTGTAGATGGTAATATGTGTGTGCCTGAACAAAAAATTGGTGCGCCTACTTATACTCCGAAACCGAAGACTTCGGCTGCTGATAAAGATGAATATATCATTACCGGTTACAAAACGGATTACGTGATGGATGAGCGTTTTGATATGGTTTTCCCACGAATGTACAGCACTACGCCACAACATATTGAAGCATACAAACTTTGGGGAAAAATTGAAGGAGAAAAAATAGATTACGATTATTGCGGACAGCAAAAAAGTGATATCAAACCGACTTTCCTGGAGAATATGCGCTTCTTTTTCGAATATCAGGTGAATTTTATGTACCTGCGTTATTTTATGTGGAACTTTAGCGGTCGGCAGAATGATATTCAGGGTTATGGCGAAATTGACCGTGGTAACTGGATTACCGGTATAGGATTTATTGATAACATGCTGGTTGGCGACCAAACCAAACTACCATCGGAGTTGAAAGATAATAAAGGACACAATGCATATTATCTGTTGCCATTGATACTCGGAATTTTGGGCATGATATTTATGATTTATGGTGGTAAAGAAGGAATTGAAAGTTTTTGGCTGACATTCCTATTCTTTTTAATAACCGGTTTAGCAATTGTAATTTACCTGAATCAGACGCCATATCAGCCACGTGAGCGAGATTATGCGTATGCCGGTTCGTTCTATGCTTTCTGTATTTGGATTGGATTTGGCGTGCTGACAATAATTAAGGCTATTGATACTTATTTACCTAAAGTGCCACGTACAATAAGTGCTATGTTAGTCACCTTGGTTTGTTTGGGTGTTCCGGCATTAATGGCTCAGCAAAACTGGGATGACCACGATCGAAGCAACCGTTACACCTGTAGCGACTTTGGTCAAAATTACCTGGCATCGTGTAAACCAAATGCTATTATATTTACCAACGGAGATAATGATACTTTCCCACTTTGGTATAATCAGGAAGTAGAAGGAAAAGGAACAGATATTCGTGTCTGTAACCTCAGCTACCTGCAAACCGATTGGTATATCGGGCAAATGCAACGTGGTGCATACAATTCGGCTCCATTACCAATTTCGTGGCAGCCTAAAGATTATGTGGCCGGTAAAAATGAAGTGCTTTGGGTGGAAGATATCCTGCAAAAGCCACTGGATATGAAAACAGCCTTCGATTTTATTCTGAGTTCCGATTCTTCAACTAAAATGAAGGGTGAATCATTTATTCCGGCAAAACAATTGTTCCTGCCGGTGGATGCTCAGGAAGTTATCAAAAATGGTGCTTTACCTGCAAACCGTGCTTCCGAGATTGTTCCTCAGATTAATGTTGACCTTAAAAGACGGTTGACCAAGAGTGAATTGATGATTCTTGAATTGTTGAAAGAAAACCATTGGAAACGCCCGATATATTTTGCTGTAACGGTTGGTGAAGATTATTATCTTGGACTTAACGACCATTTTGAGCTTACAGGTTTGGCTTATCAGATTTTACCGGTTGGTGTAAAAGGTGCAGGTCCAAGTGTTAATGTGGATGAAATGTACAACAATATGATGAACAAATTCAAATACGGAAATATCTCTGATCCTAAAATTTATCTGGACGAAAATACAGCACGTATGTGTCACACCCATCGCATGATGTTTGCTCAGTTAATTGGAGCATTGATGGCTAAAAATGATACTGTTCGCGCTCAAAAAGCCTTGGATTATTGTAATAAAATGATTCCTGGAACAACCGTTCGTCATGATTATATGTCGACTCAACTAGCTGATTATTATTTGAAATTGCATCAACCGGCTAAAGCAGATGCTATTTTAGATGCTGTTGCTAAAGATTGTGTTGAATACCTCGACTGGTACTTTAGTTTAAACAAAGAGCAACAAAATAGCGTTTCAAATCGCATCGGTCACAACATGGCGGTTCTGCAACAAGTATTGCGCGTTAGCGATGAGGCAAAACAAAAAACTATTCTGGATAAATATATGCCTTATTATATGAACTTCAGCAAACGTGTTCAAATGTAAATGAAAGTCAGGTTTCCCGATATACTTCGTCCTTTTTGGGGGAAACTTGTTTGGCGTAAAGATTCATCAGAGAAAGTGATTTATCTCACTTTCGATGATGGACCTGTACCCGAAGTCACACCACAAGTGCTTCAAATTCTGGCACAATTTGATATCTATGCCACTTTTTTCTGCGTAGGTGAGAATGTAAAAAAATATCCCGAAGTCTACGCAAACGTCCTGCAATCAGGTCATAAAACAGGCAATCATACTTTCAATCACATGAAAGCATTTTCTGTCCCGTCTGCTGAGTATATTGAAAATGTGCAGAAAGCTTCCAGATACATTCAAAACAACTTATTTCGACCGCCACACGGCCAAATAACTCGTCCCTTAAGAAAATTACTTCAACCTAATTTTCAGATTATCATGTGGGATTTACTCACTTGCGATTACGATAAAACATTATCTCCTGAAACGATTCTGAAAAATATCAAACGCTATTCCCGAAATGGTTCTATCGTAGTTTTTCACGATTCAATTAAGGCTAAAGATAATGTGTTGAATGTACTTGCTGCTGCACTTGAATGGTGGAAAAGCGAAGGATATAGTTTTGGACAGCTTTAAAACTGATTTTTTTTCATTTACTGCTTACCGTTTACTGATAACTGATATGAAAGAATCCATTCTCCATTACGTCTGGCAAAATAAACTTTTCAGGGCTCACAATCTTGAAACAACTGATGCTGAATTACTGGAAATAATTGATGTCGGTAGAATGAATACCGATGCCGGACCTGATTTCTTTAACGCCAAAGTAAAAATAGGCGAAACAGTTTGGGCAGGTAATGTGGAGATTCACACCAACTCGTCCGATTGGAATAAACACAATCACCAAATTGATAGTGCATACAATAATGTAATTTTGCACGTAGTTTTTAAAGCTGATGGCGAAGTGTACAGAGCCGATGGCGAGTCTATTCCTCAACTGGAACTAACATTTCCTAAACAAATTGAAGATAACTATGAGCAACTATTCAGCGAAACGAAATGGATTCCATGTGCCGATAAGATAAGCCTTGTTCCGTCTATCTTTATACAAAGCTGGAAAAATGCTTTGCTTACTGAGCGCTTGGAACAAAAAATGACTGTGATTGAATGTTTATTGGCCGACACGAATCAGCATTGGGAAGAAGCTTTTTATATCACGCTGGCACGCAGTTTTGGTTTTGGCACTAATAGTCAAGCTTTCGAAAGTCTGGCAAAATCAATATCGGTTTCGGTTTTGGGAAAACACAAAGACAATTTATTTCAGTTGGAGGCTTTGCTCTTCGGTCAGGCTGATTTATTAATTACAAATGACTCCAATTCGTATGGGCAGGAATTACGAAAAGAATATGATTTTCTGAAAACAAAATATGAGTTGACTCCAATCGATGGTTCGCAATGGAAATTATTACGCCTTCGACCTGATAACTTTCCCCATATACGCATTGCACAATTTGCCGCTCTGATTCATTCATCTTCGAAGTTATTTTCAAAAATCATTGAACATCCGGAAATAATATATCTGAAAAAATTATTTACCTGCGAACCTTCATCTTTTTGGAAAAATCATTATTTGTTTGCCGATGAAAGCCCTTTGAAAAACAAGAACTTGGGCACTCAATCGATCCATAGTATTTTAATAAATACCGTAGTTCCCTTTTTATTTTGCTATGCCAGCCACAAAAATGACGAGGAAATGAAAGACAAAGCATTACAAATTCTGGAACAAATTCCGTCAGAACGGAATTCGATAGTCACAAACTGGCAAAACATCGGATTATCTTCTAACTCCGCTTACGATTCGCAGGCTTTTTTGCAATTAAAAAAGCAGTATTGCGACGAAAAAAAATGTTTGCGATGCCGGATTGGACATAAAGTATTAACTTTGCAACTCAACTGATTCTGTTAGAAATTCAAAGAATGAAATCAAAAATAAAAATAGCGTTAATCGTTATTGCCATCAGCCTGCTTGTTTATGCCTGTGCCAATCATGGAAGCGGACCAACCGGCGGGCCAAAAGATACTACTCCGCCTAAAGTAATGCGGTCGTCACCTTTGAACGGCTCGTTGAATTTCAAAAAGAAAGTGATTCAAATTGATTTTGATGAGATGGTTTCTATTGATAAACCCAATGAAAATATCATTATTTCACCTCCACAGCAAAAACCACCCGATGTAAAATCCTATGGAAAAAACATAGTAGTGAATTTCAATGAGAATCTGATCGATAGTACAACCTACACCATCAATTTTGGGAATGGAATTGTAGATTTGAATGAGAAAAATGCACTGAAAAACTACCATTTCTCATTCTCTACCGGAAATCAGATTGACACCTTACAAGTGTCAGGAACGGTTATTAATGCTGAAGATTTGAATCCGCTTCAGGGAATTATTGTTGGTATTTATTGGGAAACGGAAGACTCGGTATTCTTCAAAAAGCCCTTTCTCCGCATAGGACGCACCGACGAGACAGGTAGGTTTAGCATCAGCAATATCAAAAAAGGAAAATACAAAGTATTTGCGTTGGGCGATGCCAATCACGATTATTTCTTTCAGCCCGGTGAAAGCTTAGCACTCTGTGATTCGATGATTACACCCACTTTCCGAAGAGAAGAGATGAAAGATACAACTTGGATAGATTCAACACATATTGACACTATCCGGACCTACATGGGAACGCATTATTTGCCCGATAATCTTTCGCTCAGCTTGTTTAAGGAAAATAAAAAGCGACAGTATTTTGTGAAATACGAGCGAAAAGAACCTTATGTTTTTAGTTTATTTTTCAATGCTCCGGCAGCAAAACAGCCGGAACTGACGCCACTAAATTTTAAGTGGGAGAAAAAATATATTCTTCAGAAAAATCAAAACAACGACAGCTTAACTTATTGGATTTCGGATTCGACGGTTTGGAAAATGGACACTCTTCAGTTTAAGATGAACTATTTAAAATCGGATTCGGTGTTTAATTTAAAACCGGCAACTGACACCATTAATGTGGCAATGCGGAAACTTCGGATTAACACTAAATCAAAGACAAAAACAGTTATAAAGAAAGAAGCGTTAAAGTTCAACACTAATATTGGAGCCACTTTTGAAGTGTTTAATCCGATAACATTCAACTTTGAAGCACCCCTGGCAATAATTGATGTGTCGAAAATTAAGCTGCTTCTGAAAGTAGATACTATCTATAAACAAATTCCATTTAAGTGGCGGCAAATCGATTCGACTAAAATCAACTTTGCGATTGATAACAAGTGGATACCGGAGAAAAGCTATCAGCTTAAAATTGATTCTGCAGCATTTATCAGCATGTACGATCGGGTAAGTAATAAGCTGAAAACCGATTTCAAAATTCGCTCGCTGGATGAATATTCCAGTGTAAAAATGCTGTTGTCGAAATTCAATTCCAAGGTGGTTTTTCAGTTACTCGATAACAAAGATGCGGTTATTGCCTCCAAACCGGCTCTCGAAAAAGGAACCTTATTTCAGTATCTACGTCCTGGTGACTATTATATGCGCTTGTTTATTGACGAGAATGGGAATGGGATTTGGGATACCGGTGATTTAGGTACCCGAAAACAGCCTGAACAGGTTAATTATTATCCCAAAAAAATGACAATGAAAGCCAATTGGGATTTCGAAGAAACCTGGGATTATTTACAAATTCCGTTGCTTCAGCAAAAGCCGGCTGAATTAAAAAAACTGGCTAAGAAAACACAAAACTAAGGTTGAAAAAACATTAATTAAAAGAGCAACTGAATAGGAATTCCAATTCAGTTGCTCTTTTTTTTAAGGAGTCTTGCATATATGGTCAGAATAGATAGTCGTTAAATAAAATAAAATCTTAGGACACGATTTTTTTTAAACTACTTGTATTAATTTTTATATATACTCTGACACTGAGGTAGTAAAAAAGGAAAGCAGTTAGCAAGCCTGCAAAAACATCGATCAGATAATGCGCTCTTATATAAACGGTAGAAGCCAATAATACTAAATAAACAGGTGATATAAAGGCCAACACCTTGAAATATCGTTTAATAAAAAAATGTATCATTATCAAAGTCGAAATACCAACGTGTGAACTTGGAAAAGCTGCTGTGGGCATTTCTCCGGCCATTTGAGTTGTTTGAACCAAATTCATAAAGAAACCACCCTTATCGGAGTAGGGAATCAGCGTATGATTAGTTAAAAAATAGTTGCCTACATGATGGAAAATTCCTTTACCCACATCTTCCATTCCATTAGCTATATAATAATACTGTGGACCAACAGTAGGAAAAACCGAATAAATAAGATAATATAGATAAAATGAAAAAATGATGGAAGAAAAATAGAATTTGAAATAAGTTGAATCTTCGAAATAAAAGTAAAATCCGGCGATAACCATAAGTGGATAGTATGCGAGATATCCCATGTTCATTATTTCACTAAACCAGTGCTGAGGAAAATATTGAACAAATAATAATGCCGGTTGACAATGAAAAATATATTGTTCGAAATCTGCCATTAAAAAATCAAGATTTGGTAGTGTTTTGTTAATTTCAAAAGTTTCGGGATACCAGTAAGATAACAGAACGGCAAGATAAACATACCTGAGAAACCGGAATGTCCATATTCTCTTAAAGGAATCAATGAATGCAAAAAAACAAATTCCTACTATTACTAAAATCCGAAACTCGAGAAATCTAGCTACTGAATGCATATCGCTCTTAAAAAAAAGAACCAATATTAAAGTTATCAGTATATACATGAAAGTGAATTTTTCGGCTGGGAGAAAGCTTAATTTGAGTCTATTTAACATAGGACAATCCGGTAGTACCATTATTTAAGATAATGATCCTGATAATGAAAGTTATAATTAAGTATAAATATAATTATTCAAGTTTAGTACGCAAAATAGTTTGCAGGCAAAAAAACTACAGATTAATCAAAGGAATGATTTAACCCTAAAGAATCGCAATTAATTTGTTATGTGAATTAAAATACGAAATTACTAAGATTTATTGCTTTTGTAATACCGGCTTAACAAACTTTACAAGTATGATTGAAAAATTGGTATAATATATTGATTCAATAAAAAAATCATCCTCTCCGTCGAATGTCAAAATCCCGCTTACATTGGTCTCCAGACCCCTGCCAAACAAACAGAATGAAGAATAAAGATATTTATTAAGTTCGAAAATGGCAAAAAAATGTGTAAGTTGAATTCTTATGAAATAGATTGCCAAATTGAATAGCTACGGATTTACAACCAAGGCATGTATAGGCTTTGCCGCAATACTAAAATAAATTTCTATTCAAGTTTTGAATTCTGAAAATTAACCTTATATTTGCAACATCAAAGTAAATAATACCGATTGCACATCGGCATTAACAATTTAGACAATTCGTATAATTTGCGGCAGTAGCTCAGTTGGTAGAGCATCAGCTTCCCAAGCTGAGGGTCGCGGGTTCGAGTCCCGTTTGCCGCTCAAGAAACATTCAATTTCTACAGATAATTATGTGGAAAGACTTCTTCTATTTTTCGAAAGGACAGCGGATGGGCATTATTATTTTGATAGTGCTTATTTTATTGTCCTTAGCACTAAATTACTTACTACCGGTTTTCTTTCCTGTAACTCAAAAGGATGGAACTGCATTTCTTAGCGAAGTAGAGCAATTCAAAAAATCACTGGTTTCACGTGACAGTTTAAGGCAATTGGAATGGCAACATCAAAATGAAGAGCGTCAACGTCAGTATAAGCAAAATTCGAATAGCTTTCCAACCAAAAATAAACCAGAACCTTACAAACTTTCTACATTCGATCCCAACACAATTGATTCGGCAGCTTTTGTTAACTTGGGGTTAAAACCCTTTATTGCTGGCAATATACTGAAATACCGGAAAGCCGGTGGACGGTTTAAGACCAAAGAAGAATTTGGGAAAGTATACGGGATTAAGCCCGAAAAAATTAAGGAACTTGAGCCATTTATCGCCATTGCTGAAATCAAACCTGTACTGTCCGAAAAACCGCTAAAACGAACTGATATAATTGTTGATTTGAATTCTGCAGACACGACGCTTTTGATGCAGGTTAAAGGAATAGGGCGTGGTTATGCCAAAGGGATTGTACGATTTCGTCAGCAAACGGGTGGTTTTGTATCGTTGGATCAACTCAGTGAAATTTGGGGAATGAAACCCGAAAATCTGGAGCACATTCGCCCGTTCTGTAAAGTAAATATGGATTTGGTTCAAAAAATAAAAGTAAATGCCGCAAGTGCCGAACGCTTTAAAAGTCATCCCTACTTTAATTTCTATCAAGCCAAAGCTTTATACGAGCTTCGGCGAAAGAAGGGCAAAATCAAAGATATCAATGAATTAAAAGAGTTGTCAGAATTCAGCCCGGAATCTGTTCAACGATTAAAACCCTATCTGAATTTTGAATAAATTCACTGCATCAACGGGAAATTTAAACCATACTGGCATTATTTTTGTTATAATAATGCTTATAAACACTTTATTTTTAATCGGTTAAATCTAAAATCCGGACTTATGAGAACTAATACTAAATTTCTTTTAATTGCTTCTCTTTTGCCTTTTTTTTTGGCCTGTGAAGATCATCAGAATAATAACGATTTGAATAATTATGAGTTGGATATCGCTACGGTTCAAAACCCATACAACGAAACGTCCTTCTTCTTCCGCTTGGATAATAATAAACGTATGTGGGTGGATGAAAGTAATTTTTCGGGCTATGCACCAAAAGATGGACAACGCATTGTTGCCAACTATACACTTCTTGCTGACAAACGGGCAACCCACCTTTACGATTACGATGTAAGATTGAATGATGTCTATGAAGTTCTGACAAAGGGCATTTTCAATGTAAGTAAAGCCACTCAGGACAGTATTGGGAATGATTCAATAAGTATTGACGATATGTGGATTGGCAGCGACTATCTGAATGTTCAGTTTAGCTATCCGGGTTATAACAAAACACACTTTATAAATCTGGTAAATGACACCTCTAAGATATTTTCAGACGGAAAGATTCACCTTTATTTCAGGCATAATTCGAATGCTGATTCACCGGTTTATCTAAGAAGTGGTATTGTTTCATTCAATATTAAATCACTTCAAACCGGAGCTTCCGGTACCTTGCTAAATCTGGTTATTCATGTAAATATACCCAATCAGGCTGCTGAAAAAACCTATGATATACCCTATGACTTTAGTTTGACTGCTCTGGCTCCAAAAAGATTATTTCCAACGCTGATTCAACAAAAGTTCTATTGATTTGAATCTGTAAATTTTACAACAAAAAACCCATTTTCAATCTTGAAAATGGGTTTTTGTTTGTGAAGACTATTTATATATGATAAATGAACTTTGAGTCGATTAAATTCATTATATTTGTTCATACTTAAAAATGAAATATTGAAAACAATAACAGGAAATATAGTCGATGTGATTTCGAAAACGATTACTAAAGGGAAAATTCATATTGAAAATGGAAAAATAACAGCAATTGAACACTGTGATGATGTTGAAAATCAGTATATTATTCCCGGTTTTGTAGATGCACATATACATATCGAAAGCTCAATGATGCTACCGTCGGAATTTGCCCGATACAGTGTTATTCACGGAACAGTGGCTTGTGTCTGTGATCCTCACGAAATGGCCAATGTGTGTGGCATTGAGGGAATTGATTATATGATTGAGAACGGTCGTCATTCGCCCTTGAAGTTTTACTTTGGCGCACCTTCTTGCGTTCCATCAACACATTTCGAAACTTCGGGAGCTGAATTAGATGCAGATGCCGTGGAGAAATTATTGTTGCGCGATGATATCTATTTTCTGGCTGAAATGATGAATTTTCCGGGTGTAATTCATAAAAACAAGCAGGTTCATGCTAAATTAGATACCGCTAAACGGATAGGAAAACCCATTGACGGTCATGCACCTGAATTGAAAGGGGATGACTTGATAGCATATGCAGCCGGTGGAATAACCACCGACCACGAATGTATGACTCTTGCCGAAGCGGAAGCGAAAATTGCATTGGGAATGACCATACAAATTCGGGAGGGAAGTGCTGCTAAAAACTTTGATGATTTACTGCCCTTAGTTACTAAGTACCCCGACAAAATTATGTTTTGTTCAGATGATAAGCATCCGGATGATTTGCTGAAAAATGGACATATCAACACCCTGGCACGTCGGGCTGTGGCTGCAGGTTATGATCCGATTACCGTGTTGCGGATTTGTTCCCTGACGCCAATCAGACATTATAAACTGGATGTTGGTTTGTTGCAAAAAGGAGATGATGCTGATTTTGTGGTGCTAAACAACCTGATCGATTTTGAAGTAAAAGCTACTTATATTCAGGGCGAAAAAGTTTCGGAGAATGGAAATCCAACTTTTCCCCGATACATTCCGACAAATCTTATCAATCAGTTTAACGCTAAGAAAATAACGGTTGAACAGCTTAAGGTAATTCCCAAAGGAAATTCTCTAAAAGTAATAAACGTTGATGATGGACAGCTTTTTACACACGAGATCCTTTGCCAACCAAAAATAGAAGGCAATAATGTTGTTTCTGATATTAATAATGATATATTGAAATTAGTCGTTTATAACCGATACCAACCATCAGAACCGGCAATTGGATTTATCAAAAATATCGGTTTAAACCAGGGTGCACTGGCTTCGACCGTAGCTCACGATAGTCATAATATTGTGGCTGTGGGAACGTCGGATGCTGAAATTGTTTCGGCCATTAATCAGATCATCGACAGCCGTGGTGGAATTCTGGCTTGTGTAGGTGATAAAACCTGTATGTTAGCTTTGCCGGTAGGTGGTTTATTATCGGATATTGAAGGCCATATCATTGCCGAGCGCTACGAAGAGCTTGATGCCATGGCAAAAGAAATGGGTTCAACGCTTAGTGCACCTTTTATGACAGTGGCTTTTATGTCATTACTTGTAATTCCGGAACTAAAACTGGGTGACAGAGGCTTATTTGACGGTCGGAATTTTAAGTTTGTAGAGCTGATGGAATAAGTTCATTACCGAACAACTGAATTCTTAAGTAGAGATGAAATTATAAAATAAAAGACCGCAAGCGGTCTTTTATTTTATAATCATATTTCCAATTAATCTATTTTCAGTGCTTTCTTTATCAGCACCGGTATTTCAATTGGAAGACGTGCAACCGGAACGCCAATAGCTTCAAAAGCTGCAATTTTTTCTTCAGCAGTTCCGCTGCCACTTGAAATAATAGCACCGGCGTGTCCCATGCGTTTTCCGGCAGGAGCTGATTGTCCAGCAATAAAGGCAACCACCGGCTTAGTAAGATGTTCTTTAATGTATTTTGCGGCACGCTCCTCGGCATCACCACCAATTTCGCCAATCAACACAATAGCTTCAGTTTCAGGATCATCCTGAAACATTTGGAGTAATTCCTGATAATACAAACCTGAAACCGGATCACCACCGATTCCCACGCACGTACTTTGACCAAGTCCGGCCTGAGTAAGCAGACTAACCATCAGATAAGTCAGCGTACCACTACGACTCATCAATCCAACGTTCCCTTTTTTGAATATATTTCCCGGCAGAATACCTACCAATGCTTCATCCGGTGTAATTAATCCAGGACAGTTTGCACCAATCAGTTTGACACCTTTCTTTTTTAAATAAGCTGTTGCTTTTACCATATCGAGGGTTGGAACTCCTTCTGAAATGCAGATAACAAGTTCAACACCGGCATCGCCGGCTTCCATAATAGCATCGCCGGCTAATGCAGCGGGAACAAAAATAATAGAAGTGTTTGCCCCGGTAGCTTTCACGGCAGCTTCAACAGTATTAAAAACCGGTATGCCATCTACAATCAGACCACCTTTTCCCGGCGAAACTCCGGCAACAATATTGGTTCCGTATTCTTTCATTTTGGCGGTGTGGAAACTACCATCACGCCCGGTCATTCCCTGAACAAGTAATTTTGTATTTTTATTGACTAATATGCTCATTTTTATTTGTAAGTTAATTGGTTGATTTGTTCATTAAAGTTGATTTGTTCACTAAGTTGAATGTGTTGGTTGGGTTGATTGCTGATTTATTTATAGTTTAATCTGAATTCATATAATATCAAACATAATAAACCTATTCAAGTTACTCAACCTTTCAACTAACTTACTATTTTGGCCAAACGAATTGCTTCCTGAGCAGCTTCGCTCAACGATTTTACAGTTGGCAAATTGTAATCGTTAATGATTTTCAATCCTTCTTCAGCGTTAGTTCCCGATAACCGAATTACAATAGGAATAGTCACTTTCATTTGATCCAACGCCGAAACTAAACCTCGTGCAACGTCATCGCAGCGTGTAATTCCACCAAAGATATTAATCATAATAACTTTTACATTCTTATCAGAAAGCAATAAATTCATCGCATCAATTACCTTTTGTGGGCTTGAACTGCCACCAATATCAAGGAAATTTGCCGGATTACCACCATAATGTTTTATCACATCCATCGACGCCATTGCCAGGCCGGCACCATTCACCATACAACCAATATCACCTTCGAGACGAATATAAGTCAAACCACTTTCATTAGCAGCAATCTCTTTCTTTTCATCCTCTGTCGGCTCATTCAATGCTTCAATATCGGCATGACGGTACAATGCATTATCATCAAAATTCATTTTACCATCCAATGCAAGCAATTTTCCATCTTCGGTCACTACCAGGGGATTGATTTCGACTAATGAGGCGTCAGTATCTAAAAATATTTGATATAATTTTTGGAACAAATCAGCTGCCTGTTTTACTAACGAAAAATCGTTGAACAATGCAAAAGCTATTTTACGAGCCACAAATGGCGACATACCTAAATCTGGATCAATCGCAAATTTGTGAATTGCATCCGGATTATCTTTTGCGACTTCTTCAATTTCTACTCCGCCTTCAGCACTTCCCATAAACACAACCGATTTTGTGTTACGGTCGATGGTTAACCCAACGTAAAATTCGGAATTAAACTTTACACCTTCAGCAACAAGTACTTTTTCTACTGTATAGCCTTTAATGTCCATTCCCAGAATCTGATCAGCCGCTTCACGTGCTGCATCGATTGTGCGAGCCAGTTTTACTCCACCTGCTTTTCCTCGTCCTCCGGCCAACACTTGAGCTTTAACAACAACCGGCAAGCCTAATTTTTCAGCGGCAGTGCTAACTTCTTCTGTTGTGTAACATACAATTTCTTTTGTTACCGGAATTGAATAATTCGAAAAAATCTCTTTTGCTTGGTATTCGTGAATCTTCATTTGTTAATAATTAATTTTTTAGCAGTCAATAAAATCTTTCCGGTTTGAACAGAATCATTTTATTGATTAATTTTTATTTGAGATAAAAAAATTGAGGAATGGTTTAATTTCGAAGCCCAAACTTACAAATTTTTTATCAAAACCCAACAATGTGAGCTTGTTAAATCTACAACGTTTGCACAAATTATGATTTCATGTGCTTTTTATTAGTGGAAATTAACCTTGTTGCAGATTTGGACATAGTCCAAACCTGTATTTTTGACATATTTTTCTTAAACTTTAAAAAATCTTGAACAACTAATCATTTTTGATTTGCGAAATCAATTCTGTATATTTGTCAACCAAAATTAAACCATTGCTGCAGAACTAAGTCAACATTGTAGAATTTCAACAGATGATAAAAAGATGATTGTTTCGGAACAGGAATTATTAAATCTGCTCAAACAGCCCAAAAACCGCAGTGAGGCATTTTCCAGGCTGGTTCGCACCTATCAGGAGAGACTCTACTGGCACATTCGTAAAATGTTGCTTTCACACGAAGATTCAAACGACGTATTACAGAATACCTTTATGAAAGCCTGGAACGGACTGGATGGTTTTCGTGCAGAATCGCAAATTTCTACCTGGCTTTATCGTATTGCAACAAACGAAACGCTTACTTTTCTGGCTAACAAACGGATGCGAAACACTAATTCACTCGATGATGTCGAAGATGGAGTGTTATTGAATCTGAGAGCGGATAATTATTTTAATGGAGACGAACTTCAACTCAAGTTACAAGAAGCTATATGTACTTTACCGGAAAAACAGCGTTTGGTATTCAATATGAAATATTTTGATGATATAACGTATGAGGAAATGGAGGCTATACTAGGAACTTCAGTCGGAGCATTGAAAGCTTCATACCATCATGCGGTAAAAAAAATTGAGAAGTTCTTTAATGATGAAAAGTAATAAAATGACATTTTATAGTTAATAAATATACTCGAATTTAAACCAAAACAAGAATAATCAGTCTAAGAAATATATGAAAACAGACCATAAAATATTAGTTGAAGAAATAGATAAGACATTGCCTTTCAGCATTCCTGAAAACTATTTCAATGTTTTTGCAGCCCAAATTGACAAACAAATTGGCTACAAAAAAGTTTCTGTTCGCTTTATCAGACCTTGGATGTACGCAGCTGCTGTATTTATAGGAATCGTAGTAGTGGGTCAGGTATTTTACATTTCAAACCGCCAAAAGAACCTTACTGCAGAAAATTATGAAACCTATGTCATGGCTCAGGTTGACGAATCATCTGTTGTAGATTATTACGTAAACGAGCCTTCAAAATAATAAATCATAAACCACACGCCCAATGAAAACGATCAAACATAAACTACTTTTATTTTTGGCATTTTTCTCTCTTGTTTCATCAGCACAAGAAAATAAACCCTTCCCTCGAGTGGAAGAAATGCATAACCGTAAATGGCAGTTTATTGTTGAGAAAACCAAACTAACGCCTGCTGAAGCTGATGCTGTTCTGCCAGTTTTTATGGAATACGAAAAGTCACTATGGGGCTTTCATGCGAAAAATGGAGATTTTTTTCATTCAATAAAAAATAAAATGAAAGACCAGAATGTAAATTACTCAGAAATCAACGACCGATACGTAGAAATGGGAATGATCCAGGCACAAATGTTTAAAAACTATCATCTCAAACTACGCAAATTATTGCCTCCCGAAACGCTTTTTCGATATTATAGAGTCGAAAGAGAGTTCAAGCGAGAGCTGCTTCAGGATCTGAAAAACCACCCAAAACAAGGCAAATTGCCTCATAATCAAGATATTGAATAATTTTCGACCAAATCAACCGCATGGGTTGGTTTAAAATAAAAAAATCACTATCTTTGCAGACCGAAAAACAAGGTTCGTTGGCCGAGTGGCTAGGCACCGGTCTGCAAAACCGATTACGGCGGTTCGAATCCGCCACGAACCTCATTAAACGCTTCTAAGTTGCTAATAATAAAGCATTTAGGAGCGTTTTTATTTTGAACGGGGCGCAAATAGGGGCGGATTCTATTGGAATATCAAATTTAATGGAGAATGTTTAATGAATGCATTGAGATAAAGATTATTCAACCGAATCAATAAATTTGAGGAAGAAATTATTGGATTTTTCAGATATTTGATATAGCTATAAAAAAACAATCAAATAAATTAACAGTGCCTTAAATAAGTTTCTTATTTAGCTTTCAGGACATACTGTAATTCTAGCATTTTAAGGCAATCTAAAGCACTTTCATATGGGTCTAAGGCAACTTACCAAAGAAGCAATTTAAAACCCGAAAATCAAAAAAACGCTCAATATTTATTCCATATCTTATAATTAGCTCACTTTATTCATTTATCAAAGTATTACACTTGAATTAGTTAGAGTAAAAAGCTAATCCAAACAACTTATTAGAAAAGAACAGCGGAACAGCCCTTTATACATTCAATTATTTATAACATAGAACAAAGCATTTGTTTAAATTAATCCTGATATAATCTATTTATAGCAATTTTTCAAGCACTCAGAAATTAACAGTTGTATATACGCATTTTCTTTGCACTTAGATTAAGCATTACTATTGCACTTAGATTAGTAACTATTTCCCTCTATTATAGTATCCTTTGTATTTATCATTTGTATATCATTTGTACCTCCCCAAAGATTTCTAATCAATACTGGCAATTCAATAGATTCATCTTTACTTTTAATACGGATAAGTGCTTTGGCAATATCAGTTCTCAATTTATTTTTATTGTACTCTTCCCTAGATTCAAATTTATGGAATATATCCAAAACCTCTTTAGTTACTTTACTTTTAGCTGTCGCTTTATTTTTAGTTGTTATAGTTTTTGATGACTTTGATTTAATCTTATAGTATTCTTTGATAAATTTATTTAGTCCCAAATGATCAATCCCAATACTAATTAAAAATTCCTTTGGTGTCATATTATCTTCATAAATAATAATGTTTGACATGATTACTTTATCAATCTGACTAGTCCAAAACTCATAAAGTACCGAATAATTAGTTGCAATATCTCCAATAGTTCTAATAAAATCCAAATCATGTTGCTCGAAAGACTGTTTATCTAAAAGCGTGAATTCTATTCTAAGAAAATAATTACCTTTTTCCTGCAATCTTGCAAATGCCTTAAATTTTGATATTCCCTTTTGGCTATTTGCAGTTATTTCTTGGCATTTGTGATATATCTTCAATTCCTTATTACTACCTAAGAAACCAACAGTTTCACCGTCATATTCGTATCTTTTCAAACTAGAATACTTACATATTTTAGGTATTATTTTCTCACACGGTATTCTCACTTTCACATTTAAGCCAATTTCGCACTGAGTAACACTACCATTACAAATTTCTACTGAGGATATACCCAACAACTTTGACAGCTTTAATATCGCCTTTTTGAAAGTTTTTGAATTCAAATCCAATAATGACGTTTCCCCAAGATACCATTTACGAAGACTATTTATTATTACGAGTGAATTCTTAGAAGTATTTTGAATCAGTTTTAAAGATGAATCTCTAGACTCATTATAAAGCTGATATATAAAGATATTTTTATAAGAATAGTCGAACTCACAATTATCCATTTTCCCCGTGAAATTTTCAATTTTTATTTTTACTGAATCAATCATTTTTGGTAGGATTTAGATAATCGTTAATATCACTTCTTTTAAACATTACATTTTTTCTACCTTCAATTTTGACACTAGGGAATCCGTCATAAATTCTCATTCTATACAAAGTTGAAGCAGATATTTGCAACCACTTACAAGCTTCACTAATAGACAACATATCATTATTTGCAGTTTCTTTGGGTTGAATCTTTTTAAGCTCCTTTAAAGTCAGTTCGGAAATTTGATTTTGAATATTGAACAACTTTTCATTCATAACGAGAATCGCTTTCTTAAAAGCTTTTTCTCTTTTCATTAATTTTTGAATCTCATTTAATTTTTCCATTTGAAATTTCATTTAAGTTTATATTTCATATAACTCTCGGAAATTTTCAAATATGGGCAAAAATCGGTAAAATCATTTGATTTTAAGATAGTTTAACAAAAAAGGCTACAAATAATGTAGCCTTATACGAATTTTACACAAATCTTTCTATTTTATTTGTAACAAAACTAAGCTTGTCAGTAAAATAATCGAAAGAAAAATCGGAGAAAATAATTTATTGAACGAAACTTCATAATTATTCGGTGCTTTCATAGATTGAATTAATAAACCACTGCTGTATACCTCCCAAACACAACCATTAACCATTCCTTTAATTTCATATCTACCACTTTTTAGCATTGTATATTTAGTATCAGATTCTAAATTCAGCTTAAGTTCATTCAACACATTTTCATCTAATTTATCCCCACCTTCTTTAATTTCGAAATATGGAGATTTCTTATTTTTCTTGACTATTAAATGTATCTCTTTAGGTAATTCTTTAGCAACATAAATCGTTAATTTGGTTTTACAATTTACTAAAGTTGTATCATTCTTAATTATTATTGCCGCTGAGCTATGATTATTTTTTTTTAATTCAGTGTAAACAACTTTTCTTAATCCATTTAAGTTCAAAGTATCTATCGGATTTTCAAAAGAGATTTTTCCATTTGTATCAATCACTAAGTCAAATGTAATATTGACATTTTCTTTTGAATACTTAAATATTGAATCTTTAATGGATTGAATATCAAATTTAATTTGCGGATGAATGTCTAATTCTCCTTTCTTATCTTCAAAAATAAAGTTTTTTGATATTTTCCTTTTTATCTCAGAAATAGTATTTGCATTTTCAATATTTTGCATTTCATTCAACTTTTTCTTTTGAATTTCTTCTTCAATTCTTTCTTTTCTTTCATGTATTTCATTTAGTTTTCTAGCCAGAAGTTCAATTTCATCAATCTCTTGTATAGTAAAGAAATCTCTTAAAGCCCAGTACATCATCTCATTAGTATAATGGTTATAGAGATATTCAACAATTACTGAAGTATAATAAAAACTATTGCCAAGATTAAAAAGTATTCTATCTTGTTCTTTAGAATTTAAAATATTTTCTTTTCTACATATTGCATCTTTGCACAAAAAATAGATATTAGAATTTTGCTGATAGGACTTATATAGAAGAAATCTTGAAAATTTACGAGCAATTTCAGGTGTAATATATCTAAAATCGTTATTTTTTGGGGATTTTACATTTTCATGCTTATTGGATTTAATACTACTAGATCCACTTTCATTATTTAATTTCGATGAATTGCCTTGAATATTGGATATGCTGAAAACAACAATTAACAACAAGATATTTTTTTTCATCCGAATAGAGTTTAAGTTGTTAGTGGAAACATTTCAATGCAAAGATAAATAAATTTGTATTAATGCGGTATTATTATATGCGGTATGTTTTTATATGGTAACACTACATGTTTACATATCGTAATTTCGCATACTAAACAATGAAATTTGTATGCAAGAAAATCAAGATTTAAAACAAGCTGAATTAGATAAGAAAATTGGAATTATTGCGAATAAGATTAAAGACCTTCGCATACAGAAAGGATATTCAAGCCATGAATCTTTTGCTTGGGACAATAATCTTAATAGGGTTCAGTACTGGAGAATAGAAAAAGGCAAAAACATTACTTTGAAGACTCTTTTAAACGTTCTTGACATACATAAAATAAGTCTTTCCGAATTCTTCAAAGACATAGATTAGCCAAACGTTTTTATTTTATAGGCACTTTCTTTCGCTATTTTCAAGTCATATTTTAAATATCTTTCGGTTGTATTAACTGACTTATGTCCTAAAAACTTTTGTATGGTATAAATAGGGGTCTCATCAATAACCAATAAAGTTGCAAAAGTATGTCTTGAAGAATGGAATGTAATATGCTTATTTATTTCAACTTTTGCTGCAAGTTTTCCTAGCTCACTATTAACAGTAGGTTCAGCATATTTTTGGAATACTAATTTATCACTCCCCAATAGTTTTTTACTATCCGACAATTCTAGCAATACAGCTCTAGCATTTCTAAAAATCGGAGCTTGAACTTCACTTTGCGTTTTACGCATTATTTTTATAATCAAGTTATTCTCTAAATCCACATGACTCCACTTTAATTCTATAACATCAGAAAACCTTAATCCGCAATAGCAAGAAAACAAGTACATTTGAAGAACTTTATAGGATTTTGAAGAATGAGAAAACTTACCACGAAGACTTCTCATTAATTCAAGTTCATGTTTTTCAAGAAATACTTCCTTTACATTGGGCTGGGGTATTTTAAAATGTTTATACGGATTTTTAATGGGTATGTCATGCTTTTGCATATCAAGAATAACAGTTCTCAAATTTTTATGCTTAGGATTTCTACCACCATTTGCATTTCCATTGACATCGCGCATATAATCGTCAAATTCTTCTATGAATGTTAGATTTATATCAGAGATAAGAAAATCATCTAAATAAGTCTTTAAAACATTGTAAGTAGTCATGTAAACACGAATAGTTTCAGAATTCAAACCCTCATTTCGTTTCCTTTGTACAAAATCGAGGTAGTATTCATAAAATGAAGTATTTTCAGGTTTTACCTTTTTTTTACCAGCATAGAAATCCTTAATTAAATCAATAGATAAAAGTTGGTCATCAGCCAAAGCACGATTAATTCGCTGCTCCAAATCGGCAATTTTCTTATTCAGAATTATAGCTAGTGCCCTATCTTTTGGCTCTTTTCTTTTTATATCCCATTTATCCTTTTCGACATCTATTCCGGTTGGAATTTTAGTTTCTTTATCAAAAACTCTAATTCTTAGATAAATAGGATATTTGTTATTCCTTTTTATTGGTTTGTCATCTCTTATACATTTTGAGATTGAATAATCACCCATAACAATTTTATTTTACGATTCATGGGCTAAATTATATAAGTTTTAGATGAAATCAAAATTTTTTCATAAAATAATTTTAGTGAGCATAAAAAATATTACCTTTGTAGAAGATTAGAAAATAAGAAGCTATAAGTTTAGGGGCGTATAAAGGGGCGTGAAATTTGGTTTTCAATGAATTAATTTGATTGGATGATTTGGTTTGATTAGATATAAATTTCACATAAAAAACAATTTATCATTCATACGAGGTCACATTAAATCAACCTTGAGCTACGCCACGAACCTCATTGAAACCTTCTTAGCGCTGTAATTAAAATCCGGCAACTAAGAAGGTTTTCTTTTTTTTCAATCGTTTGCGGATATAATTTAGTAGGTTTAGCAACATAAAGATTTGTTTAGTGAATCAATAATTAAATTTGTAACGAAATACTCATTACAAATATTATGAAAGTAAAGTTCAGCATTCATTTTAAAACAAACTGGGGACAGTCTCTCGTTTTGTATATACATACTTCGCCCGATACAACACAAAGCGTGATAATGAGTTGTAGCGATAAATCGCTGTGGACAGCCGAAGTCAATCTCGATTCAAACTTATCCGGAATTTCATATCAGTATTCTTTGCTAAATGCTGATAAATCTTCGGTTTATGAATACGGCGGAATACGTCAGGTTCAGTTTCAGGTAGCAAAGGAGAATATTTCAATAAAAGATTACTGGCGTGCTTCATATGGCGACAGTCCATTTATAAGTGCTGCCTTTTCAGATTGCTTCTTTAAACGGGAAGAACAACTTTCGCCCGTTACAAAACAGAGCGACAATTTAATTCTGTCAATTAATTGTCCGCAAATGGAGCCAAATCGTCATTTTGCCATTGTCGGAAATCAGGAAGCACTTGGCAACTGGGATGTTTCACGTAAAATAAAACTGAATGAAGCAGGATATCCTGTATGGAATTTTGCGCTTGACGCTACTAAAATAAAATTTCCAATTGAATACAAATACCTCATTGTTGACTCTTCAACCGAGGAAGTACTCGCATGGGGTGGCGGTCCGAACCGATTAGTGGAAAAAGTTGACAAACAAGCGCTTACGATTGTTAATGATGAACATTTTATCCGAACCATACCTTCGTGGAAGGGAGCTGGAGTGGCTATACCAGTATTTTCACTCCGCAGTGAGGAGAGTTTTGGTAGCGGTGAATTCTACGATTTAAAAAAGATGGTGGACTGGGCAAAACGTACCGGACAACATATTATTCAGACCTTGCCGATTAACGATACCATTTTGTATCATACCAATTACGATTCCTATCCTTACAATGCCGTTTCGGTATATGCACTTCACCCTATTTATCTGCATTTGGAAAGTGTTGGAACTCTGAAAACAAAAAAACTTAAGGATTATTTCGAAGCTAAAAAGCTTGAACTGAATGGAAAAACCTTTTCGGATTATCAGAACGTGATGAGTGCAAAATGGGAGTATTTCAAAGCTGTATATCCATACGAAAGTTCGGCTGTATTTGGTTCTACTGAATATAAAAACTTCTTCGAATCCAACAAAGAATGGCTCGTTCCCTATGCTGCTTTTTCGTATTTACGTGACCTAAACGGTACACCTGAATTTGGGAAATGGCCATCAAACATCAATTATAACAAAGCTGAAATAGAAGAACTGACTTCGACTGACAAACCCTATTACAATGAAGTAGCTATCTTTTATTTCCTTCAATATCACCTGCATAAACAGTTGGTTGAGGTACATGATTATGCCCGTACTAAGGGTATTGCTATCAAAGGCGACATTCCAATAGGCGTAAGTCCGCGAAGTGTGGACGCATGGGTTGAACCAAATTTATTCAATACCAACGTGCAGGCGGGTGCACCTCCGGATGATTTTTCGGCCACCGGTCAAAACTGGGGTTTCCCAACTTATAACTGGGAAGGAATGGAAAAAGACGGCTACCAATGGTGGCGGAAACGTTTCCAAAAACTCGCCGAATACTTTGATGCTTATCGTATTGATCATATTTTAGGCTTTTTCCGTATATGGGAAATTCCGGTAGATGCTGTATGGGGTTTGACCGGTAGTTTTCATCCGGCATTGCCATTCACACGTCACGATCTCGAAGCTAAAGGATTGTGGTGGGACGAAAATCGTTTTTTAAAACCTTATCTGAAAGAACACGTTCTCTACGCCACTTTCGGTAAATATACCGACGATGTAATTCGGGAATACTTGTTGCAGGACGGTTGGCAGAATTATAAATTCAAACCCGAGTTTAACACGCAGAAGAAAATTGAAGCGCATTTTGCATCGCTGGGTTATAATTTTGGGAACAAAGAAGTATTGATTCGTGACGGCTTATATATGCTTCATTGTGAAGTGCTTTTTGTACGCGATTCACGCGACTCAAAGAAATTCCATCCACGCATTTCCATGCAGAGTTCGGCTTCGTTCCGTGACTTGACGGATGAAACGCGCCGTCTGCTCGACCGAATATACGTAGATTATTACTATCATCGCCATACTGAATTTTGGAAACAACAGGCTTTGAAAAAACTGCCTGCTCTAATTTCGTCCACCAATATGCTGGTTTGTGGCGAAGATTTGGGTATGGTACCCGATTCAGTGCCCGATGTTATGAACGCATTGGAAATTGTGAGTCTGGAAATTCAACGCATGCCAAAAAAACCGAATACCGAATTTGCCTTGCCGGCTGATGCACCTTACCGATCTGTTTGCACTACCGGAACTCATGATATGAACCCATTACGAGCTTGGTGGGAAGAAGATCACGCCATTTCCCAACGCTTCTATAATCAGGTTCTCGGAATGCAGGGGCCTGCACCCCTTGAATGTCAGACCTGGA
>SESF01010227.1_pt1 | contig 24664 bp, 20 predicted proteins | sample 3171521 | NCBI WGS metagenome assembly SESF01 (sample SAMN10866945, study PRJNA518727) | freshwater metagenome | biome: subpolar coniferous forest; feature: holomictic lake; material: water; isolation source: holomictic Lake 227, 6 m and 8 m depth | place: Canada: near Kenora, Ontario | collected...
ATGCGCTTGTTTAGCAAGCACGGAATTCAGCCCTTAGTACTTGGAACTACCGGTGAGTCAAGTTCGATAAGTGAAGTGGAAAGTTGTCGATTTGTTGAAGCTGCCGTAAAAGCCAAAATAGAAAATCAAAGTGTTTATGCCGGATTGGTTGGCAATCAGGTTGAAGGTCTGATTGAGCGTGGAAACAAATACATTCAGTTGGGTGCTGACTGCGTGGTGGCAACGCTTCCCTCTTATTATATGCTCACACCTGCTCAAATGACTGTTTTTTACACACAACTTGCTGATGAAATTTCAGGACCAGTTATAATGTATAATATCAAGGCTACCACTCAAATGACTATTCCGTTGGATGTGGTTGAAAAACTGAGTATACATCCTAATATTTATGGTCTGAAAGATTCAGAGCGTGATGCTGAACGAATGCAAACCTGTATTGAAACCTATAAAAATAATCCTGATTTCTCCTATTTCTGCGGCTGGGGTGCGCAAAGTTTTGGGAGTTTACAACTTGGAGCAGATGGTATTGTGCCAAGCACCGGAAATATTGTTCCTGAAATGTACGGAAAGCTTTATTCTGCTGCTTTGAATGGTGATTGGGCTGAATGCGAAAAATGGCAGGAAGCTACTGATAAGGTAGCGGTTATTTATCAAAAAGACAGAACCTTGGGCGAATCGTTAGCTGCATTGAAAGTGCTGATGAATGCAGTTGGTATCTGCAACACTACTATGATGCCTCCATTGACCGAATTAACTGAATCACAGCTTGCCGTTGCTGAAAATAATTTTGCTGAACTAATGAAAAAACTTGGATAACCCTATGCAAACGAATTCCATTCACTGGATTGACACGGCAATCGTGATTATCTCTGTTCTTTTTACTATTGGCACCGGATTTTACTTCTCACGTCGCCAAAAAAGTTCCGACCGCTATTTTTCAGGAAGCAAAACCATTCCTTCGTGGGCTATTGGTATCTCTATTTTTGCCACCTTGTTGAGCAGTGTTACTTTTCTGGCTTATCCTGCAGCTGCCTATAAATCGAACTGGATTTTACTCGTTCAGGGCTTGATGGTTCCCATTGTGCTTGTCGGATTAATCGGTTTTATTGTACCTTTGTTCCGTAAGGTTATAAGGCTTAGTACTTACGAATATTTCGAACATCGTTTTGGTATTTTTGCACGCATCTATAGCTCGGTTGCCTTTATGCTTACTCATTTCTCCAAAATGGGAACGGTTTTGTACCTGGTAAGCATTGCGTTGAGCAGTTTTACGCATTATCCGGTTTTGGCTATTATGCTGTGTTTAAGCATTGCAATTATTACGCTCACCATGCTCGGTGGTATGGAAGCTGTTATCTGGATGGATGTAGTGCAGGGTGGTTTGCTTGTTGGCGGTGGGTTAGTTTGCCTGGGAATATTGCTTTTCAAACCCGAAGGTGGTGCTATGGTTACTTTACATCAGGCATTTAGCATGGGAAAAATTGATGTTGGTCCTTACAATTTTAGTTTGTCCGACCTTACTATTTGGGTAATGATTATCAACGGTGCGTTTTATGCCATTCAAAAATATGGCACCGACCAAACTATTGTGCAACGTTATCTGGCAGCAAAATCGGACAAAGATGCCAAGCGGGCAGCTTATATCGGCGTATTTGCGAGTGTTTCGGTTTGGACACTGTTTATGCTAATTGGCGCATTGCTATTCGTTTTTTATCATACCGGAACTGATATTTTGCCAAAAGATATAACTGCCGATAAAGTATTCCCGTATTTTATCAGCACTCAATTGCCGGTTGGAGTTGTCGGGTTGGTGCTTTCGGCTTTAGTAGCGGCTGCTTTGGCTAGTTTGCAATCGGATTTGAACTGTTTATCAGCCATAGGTGTTGAGGATTATTATCAACGACTAAAGCCAAATTGTACCGACAAGCAACGCCTCAATATGGGACGAATACTCGTTTTTGTAGCTGGTTTAATTATGATAACGGTTGCGTATTTATATGTTCAATGGGAAGGTGAAGGCGTTCTGGGCGTTGTGTTTGGGTTGTATGCCATTTTCTCTGCCGGTATCGTCGGTATTTTCTTATTGGGACTACTATCACGTAGAGCGAATAAACAAGGTTTATATGTTGGAATTGGAGCTTGTGTCCTTTTCACAGCTTATGCAGTGCTGACAACAACAAAAGTTGGTAATGGCTTGATGCTCGATTTGGGAAAATTTAATTTTCCACATCATAAATATATGTTGGGTGTTTATAGCCACATTATCGTTTTTGTAGTTGGATATATTGCTAGTTTGTTTTTTAAATCGGAACCAGCTGATATTCAGTTAACAATTTATGGATATTTTAAGGAAAAAAAGTAGGCAGTAAATAGCTTTAGGCAGATATAAACAGTATTATGAGCTATACAACTTAATGAACTTTCAATCTTTAAACCTACTTTAGAAACAACCAATTCACTAATAATCAAACATGAATTCAATAACATTACAACAACCCGGAAAGATAGTTTTTGGTGAAAACAGTTTTCAACAAATTGTTGATGACACCCTGATTACAAGCTCAGAACGGATTTTGTTTCTTGTAGCAACTCCTCTTTTAGATGCTGCACAATCAGTTAGCGAAAAAATTTCTGACCAAGGCAAGAAAGTGGTTATTATAGAATATAATTTTCCCGGCGAACCGACTTTTGATCAGTTTGATATGTTACTCAATAAATCCGAATATTTTAATCCTGAAATTGTAGTAGGAGTTGGAGGAGGCAGCGTGCTCGATTGTGCTAAGTTGTTAGCAGCTATGACTCGCAATGATCAAAAATACAGCGATGTAGTTGGTGTCGGCTTGTTGAAGAAGCGCATGAAGAAGTTGATTTGTGTTTCTACTACGTCTGGAACCGGAAGCGAAGTTTCTCCGATTGCTATTTTACTCAATGAAGCAACTGCAGCCAAAAGCGGTATCGTGAGTCCGGCATTACTCGCCGATGCAGCATATATTGACCCTGTTTTAACAGCAGGTTTACCTCCCAAATATACAGCGGAAACAGGTATGGATGCTTTGTGTCATTGTATCGAGGCTTACACGAATAAATTTGCTCATCCTGCTGTTGACACCTATGCTCTGAAAGGGATTCAGCTAATCTCTGAAAATCTATTGAAAGCATTTAAAAATGGAAACGACCTCGAAGCCCGTGCTGGAATGGCCTTGGGATCGATGTATGGCGGACTTTGTCTCGGACCTGTAAATACGCATGGAGTTCATTGTCTTTCCTATGGTTTGGGCGGAAAATATCATATTTCACACGGACTGGCAAATGCCATTTTATTGCCGGCCGTTCTCCGGTTTAATCTGTCGGCATCGCCCGAAAGACATGCCGAAGTCGCATTGGCATTGGGTGTTGAAAAACAAAAAGATGCTACAGCTACAGCATTGGCAGGTATTGAACTAATTGAAGAATTATCGCGCAATTGCGGCATCCCTACAAGCATTATAGCCTTGGGAATAACTGAAAATGAGTTACCCGCATTGGCTGATATAGCTATGAATGTTACCCGTTTGCTGAAAAACAACCCACGGGAACTTAACAAACAGGATGCGATAGAAATTTATAAAACACTTATTTGATTTACGATTGAAAAAATTTACAATTTCAAAAGGAAATAAACTGATGAACCAATGAACCAACAAAAACCAATTATAGGAATCTCTATGGGTGACCCGGCAGGAATCGGTCCTGAAATATGTATCAAAGCCTTGTCGGAAGCGCATGTTTATGAACGCTGTCAACCTATTGTGGTGGGCGATGCTGAAGTGTTGGCGCAAGCCATAACTTTTTTGCATTCCAAATTAAAGATTAATGCAGTTCAGTCGGTAAAAAATGCACTTTTTAAATTAGGTATCGTCGATGTGCTTGATTTGAAGAACGTAACTATGTCGGAATTAAAACTGGGAGAGGTTTCGGCAATGGCTGGAAATGCCGCTTTCGAAGCCGTACACAAAGTTATCGATTTAGCGTTGGCAGAAGAAATTGATGCTACTGTTACTGCACCAATTAACAAAGAATCCATTCACAATGCCGGACATAAATACTCTGGGCACACTGAGATTTATGCGCATTTTAGCAATACAGCAAAATTTGCGATGTTGTTGGCAGATGATAATTTGCGGGTTATTCATGCTACAACACATGTTTCGCTCCGTCGTGCTTGTGATTTGTGCAAAAAAGAACGAGTACTGGAAGTGATTTCGTTGTTGAATGACGCTTGTGTTCAGTTCGGAATTGCCAAACCCCGGATTGCAGTGGCTGGATTGAATCCCCATGCCGGCGAAAACGGTTTATTTGGTGATGAAGAAATCAATGAAATTATTCCGGCAATCAATGAAGCAAATGCGCTTGGATTTACGGTCGAAGGACCCGTTCCACCCGATACTATGTTTGTAAAGGCCGTTCAGGGAAAATACGATGGCTGTGTGGCTATGTATCACGATCAGGGACACATTCCGTTTAAGCTGGAAGGTTTCCAGTGGGACAATGAAAGGCAAACTATGAAGAGTGTAAAAGGCGTAAACATTACGCTAGGCTTGCCGATTATCCGCACTTCGGTAGATCATGGTACTGCTTTCGAAATAGCAGGACGTGGTATTGCTTCAGCCGATGCCATGCTTGTGGCAATTGATTATGCTATATTGATGGCAAAACATAGAAAAGCCCCCTAAATCCCCCATTAGGGGACTTTTGAAATTAGTTCCGTATTCTAAATTTCTGCTTTCGGGTGTATAAAAAAACATATTGTCAGCAATATAATTAACATTGAATAAAGATAAAATACAAAATAAGACTAACAATAAGTCCCCCTATCGGGGGGATTTAGGAGGGCTTGTAATTGTTATTGCTGATGATATAACCGGCGCTGCTGAAATTGCTGGAGTTTGTCTGCGCTATGGTTTGACAGTTTCCTTCGGAATTGATACGATTCCCAAAATTGAATCTGATGTCAGGATTATCGCTACCGACAGTCGTTCAGCATCTGAATCCGAAGCATATCTTATTCATTCCAATTTAGCTAAAGCAATTTATTCTCAATTACCTACACTCGTTTTCAAAAAGTGTGATTCGGTATTGCGAGGCTATGTTCTGACTGAACTTTCTGCACTGCAGGAAGTAAGTAATCTGAGAAAAATATTACTACAACCTGCAAATCCGGCAACAGGAAGATGTATCAAAGAAGGTATTTATCATGTAGGCAATGAAAAAATTGAGAATACAGGCTTTTCAATCGATCCTGATTTTCCGGCTCATGATTCTTCGGTACAAAACCTACTCTTACAACGTTCAAAAAGACAGGAAGCCAACTATTCAGTGCATACAGGTGCCATCAAAAAACTAAACGGACAGGGCCTTTTTATTCCTGATTGCAACTCAGTGGCTGATCTTCGGGAAAGTTCTAAAATGTCTTCCGAAAAAACCTTGGTTTGTGGTAGCGCGGCTTTTTTCGAACAAATATTAATTGAAAAAAAGATTGCAAAAACGATTATAAAGAGAACAGAAAACGGTTTAATGCTAAAGAGTTTTCTTTTAATTACAGGAACTACACACCCCGAAAGCCAACGTTTCGCTGAAAAACTAAAACAAATTGGATGTCAGGTAGAGAAATTTCCTGAACAGCTTTTAAAAGAAGAATTGAATGAGAATGACTTTGCAGATTGGTTAAATGAACTAAAAAGCAAATGGTGTGAAAATAAAATACTTTCCATTGCTATTTCTGACAAACCGATTATTTTTCCCAATAATCAAACTGAGCTTAAATCACGATTAAGCAGAGTGGTTGCTTATTTACTGAAAAATTGTAAGGTTTCGGAGCTATTAATTGAAGGTGGGGCTACCACATACAGTATTTTAAAATCACTTTCGTTCAACAGTCTCAATCCCGGGACAGAAATTGGTCCCGGCGTTCTCCGAATGAAAGTGAATAATACTGACAATCTGTGGCTTACCATCAAACCCGGAAGTTATCCCTGGCCGGAAAGAATAATTTCCTGGATTTGATTAATTTTCAGGTTCTTTAACTGTTCATTTTTGCCATCATCGACGACAATCCACCACCGTTAGTTATATTGGTATAACCCAACTGCATTAATTGACGTTGCGCATATGCTGAACGACCTCCTGAAGCACAATAAACAACGATATCACGATTTAAATCAGTACCCAGTTCTTCCCGTCTGCGCATCAAATCATCCAAGGGAATATTGACGGCCGAAGGATAAGCACCTGATCTGAATTCCGCTACTGTGCGAACGTCTACAATAAGTTGTGCATGTTGGTCAGCAACTTTTGTTTCGGTAAGTTCTTCTTTTTCAGTCAACTCCTCTCCTATTGTTTTCTTTTCAACAGCTAAAAGTTCTACGATAATATTCTTAAATCCAATGGCACGGGCATGACGTTGTAACGAAGTATGTCCACCCGAAATGTTAGTAACATCGGCAAAACCTGCCCCGATTAATGTACGAAGTGCCTGATGACCTTTTTTACCGGTTTCGTCGTACACAATAACCAGACGATTCGCAGGAACTGAATTTATTTGTTGTAATAACAGTTCCAGAGGAATATGAATAGCTCCGGCAATATGGCTTTTCTTAAATGCAAAGACATCACGTACATCCACAAAAACCGGATTTTTTCCATCAATAAATGCATCAAGTTCACTTACCGTTACCGAAGGACTAAAACCTGACATCCTGTTTTCGGCAGTATAAGCCACCATATTGATAGCATCATTTGCAGTTCCGATTGGGGGAGAATAAGCCAAATCAATATCAGCCAAATCAGAAATAGTTAGTTTAGCTGCAGTAGCTGTTGCAATTACATCCAGCCGTTTGTCGGCACCTTTGTAACCTGCAGTTTGTCCTCCCAAAATTATGCCTGTCACTTTATCGTAAACAACCATAGCAGTAACGGTTTCAGCACCCGGGAAATACGAAGTATGATGCTCTTTGTGAACCACAGCTGCATCGGCATCAATGCCCAATGAGCGTGCTTGTTTCAACGAAAAACCTGTTATTCCGGCTACCGCCTCAAACACACGAACTACCGAAGTTCCCAACGCCCCTTTATAATTGTGATTTCCACCCAAGGCATTTTCAGCAGCGATTCTTCCCTGACGGTTAGCTGGTCCGGCCAATGGAATACGAACTTTTTTCCCATTTACCCGATGTTCGATTTCGACCATATCGCCCGCGGCAAAAATATCAGGATCGCTTGTTTGAAGTTGCGAGTTTACTAACAAACCACCTGCTTCACCCATTTCAAGTCCGGCATCTTTGGCCAGTTGCAAAGTGGGACGAACACCGATAGAAAGCAACACCATATCAGCATCAAGTTCTTTACCGTTGTCGAGTTTTACTGAATGTGGCAAAATCTCGGTTACCCCGGCACTCGTATGAATACCAACACCATACGAAAGCATTTCATTTTCAATAAATCCGGCAGTTTCAGGCTCCATAATAGCCATTACGTGTGGCATCATTTCCACCACACTTACATTCAGTCCGCGTTTAACCAAGGCTTCAACCATTTCCAATCCAATAAAACCGCCACCTACAACAACAGCATTTTTTGGTTTCTTTTCATCCAAATAAACGGCAATTTTATCCATATCTTCCAATGTCCAGAGCGTAAAAACATGTTGCATGTCAGCTCCCGGCAAGGTTGGTTTGATGGGACGACCACCCTGAGCCAAAATCAGTTTGCTGTATTCAAATGATTTTTGTTCACCCGTTGTCGAATCAATTGCTTTTATGATATGAGCCTGCCGGTCAATGGCAATAACACGGGTATTTATGTGAACATTCACTTCGTACTGCTCATTAAAACTCTCGGGACTTTGTAAAATCAGTTTCGAACGACTTTTAATGTCGCCACCAATATAATAGGGCAATCCGCAGTTGGCAAATGAAATATCAGGACCAGCTTCAAGCATCGTAATTTGAGCCGTAGGAGAAATTCGACGAACTTTAGCGGCTGCTGTTGCACCAGCTGCAACACCTCCAATAATAATTATTTTTTCCATTTGATTTTAATTAATTTTTCTATCCAAACTAAACCAACTTCCGCCGTTATGCACATTGCTAAAACCCCGTGAAGTTAGTACGCTTTTAGCTGTAGCACTTCTTGAACCTGATGCACAACAAGTTATAATAACCTGATTTTTTCCTTTCAATTTTCCGATACTTCCAACAAGTTTATCGAGTGGTATGTTTACCGAACCCCTGATATGTCCACCTGCATATTCGCCTTTCGTTCGAACATCAATAATCAGTGCACCTTGTTTTAGCAACTCTGCAAAATCTGCTTTCGGAGCTATTCCGAATAATTTCTTTAATGTTTCAATCATATTGTTTTATTTGAATAATTTTTATTTGACGCTGCAAAGGTAAAACAATATTTTGAATTATTATAGTATCACTAATAAATTATTTTGTTATCACTAAAATATTATATATCTTTGTCGTCGAATTTTATACAAACTATACACATAAGACTGATAATCATGCTATTTAAAGAGGAAATATCACCTAAGGTTGCACAAGAACTATTTAATGACAGCGAAAAAGTATTGAAATTCATTGCTGATGTGAAATGGAAGCATGGATTTGCATGCCGGAATTGTGGTCACACCAACTATTGTGAAGGAAAAACACCTTCATCGCGCCGTTGTACACGTTGCAAAAAAGAAGAATCGGCTGCAGCAAATACTATTTTTCATAACATCAAATTTCCCATCAATAAAGCATTTTTTATTGCTTATAATATTTGTGTATTGGGAAACGACATTTCTTCTTACAATTATTCTGATCAGTTAGGCCTGAACCAAATGACCTGCTGGAAGTTTCGCAAACGGATTCAAAACTGCGTTTCTAAGCTCGAAAGCACTGAAAAAAGTAAAATTCAAACTATTTTATTGTCAGAATATAAATAGTTTTCGTTAGTTTTGGGCTTCATTAATAAAATCAACAAATATGAATTCCAAAAATCTCATCAAATCTTTGTTTATGGCTGCATTTTTATTTTCTTCCTTATTCTTAAATGCACAGGATTGGGCAAATTTAAAACGCTACCAAAAGGAAAATGCAGATCTTAAAACACCGGTTAAAAATGAAAACCGGGTTGTGTTTATGGGAAACTCCATCACCCAGCATTGGAAAGAAAAAGATTCTGTATTCTTTCAAATAAATCCTTACATCTGCCGTGGAATAAGCGGACAAACTACCCCACAAATGCTGATTCGCTTTCGTCAGGATGTGATTGCACTACAGCCCAACGTAGTGGTGATTCTGGCCGGAACAAATGATATTGCAGGAAATACCGGTCCATCTACGCTTGAAATGATACTGGATAATCTGGCTTCGATGACCGAAATTGCCAAAGCGAACCATATTAAAGTAATTCTGTGTTCCATTCTACCTGCCTACGATTATCCATGGCGCAAAGGACTTGAACCCAATATCAAGATTCCAAAGATGAATGCCTTGATACAAGATTATTGCAAAAAAACAAATACTCTTTATTTGGATTATTTCTCTGCAATGGCGGATGATAAAAATGGGATGAAAGCTGAACTGACCACAGACGGTGTACATTGCACACCACAGGGCTATAAGCTAATGGAAAAAATGGTTCAGGAAGCTATTGGCAAAGTTTTGAAAACAAGATAAGGTGATTTGGTGATTAGGTAATTTTTTAAATAAGAGATTTTTAAATAGTAAATGCTAAATACTTAAATAGTAAATATAAAGATGATTTACAATCAATGGTACGTGATTCTCGAATCGCGCGAAGTAAAAGCTAAGAAGCCAGTCAAAATTACCCGACTGAACGAAACTATGGTGCTTTGGCGTGACTCTGAGGGAAAAGTCTGCTGCATAGCGGACCGATGCTGTCATCGTGGTGCATCATTATCCTGCGGAAAACTAATTGATGGCAAGGTGGAATGTCCGTTTCACGGATTTCTGTTCGATGGAGAAGGAAAAGTCAAACTGATCCCTGCCATTGGTAAAAACGGAACTATTCCCGAATCGCAAAAAGTAAATGCCTACCCTACCTACGAAAACTACGGCTTAATCTGGATTTGGTATGGAGATAATGACAAGAAAACCGATGAACCATTCTTTTTCAAGGAACTTGCCGACATGTCCTACTCCACTTTTATCGACCCATGGAATTCGCATTATTCACGCTGCATTGAAAATCAACTGGATGTGGTTCATCTTCCATTTGTGCATAAAACCACTATTGGAGCCGGTAATAAAACTCTGGTAAATGGGCCTGTAGCAATTCGGGAAGGTAATTTGTTGACGTTTTATGTTGATAATGTGGTTGATGATGGTAAAACGGAGCCACTTAAACCCGACGAGATATCCAATTATAAAAACCTTTTCAGTTTACAGTTTCATTATCCAAATATCTGGCAAAATCCAATTTCGAACAACTTTCGGATATTTGCCGCTTTTGTTCCGGTTGATGATGAACACACCCTGATTTATCTTCGTAACTATCAGAATTTTCTGAAAATTCCGATACTGAAGCAAATTGTAAACTACTTTATGAAACTTTCCAATATCATTATTCTTCGACAGGATAAACGCGTGGTTATCAACCAACTTCCCAAGAAAAGTGAAGTAAAAATGGATGAACGTCTTATCATGGGCGATAAACCAATTATCGAATACCGCAAGCATCGAGAGGAATTAATGAAGTTATAATACAGAGCCGTCCTGAATCAGATTGATTCAGGGCGGTTTCTTTTATTGCTTTAACCGTTTCAGAAATTTGCAGAACTTACGTTAAAATACGCTTTGATATAGGTACCATTATGATATTTAATTGTTTAGCTATCAACTATTAACTGTCAAATGTAAACTAAATATTTGTTATTTCATAAACTTTTTGTATCTTTGCGCCCTATTTTGTAAAGTTATCATAATGTCTAACCCTACTAATTTTATTAGTAATTAAAAAACCAGTTTTCAGAAATGGAAGAAAACCAAAACATTGCGGAAGAAGTAATTCCAGCCGCAGTAGAAACAGTAAACGAAGAAACACAAGTAGTAGCCGAGGCTCCTGCTGTTGAAGAAACAGTAGTTGAAGAAGTAGTTGCTGAAGTTGCACCAGTAGTTGAAGAAGCTATTGTTGAAGAGACTCCGGTAGCCGAAGAAGTAGTTGCTGAAGTAGCTCCTGCTGTAGAAGTTATTGAAGAAGAAGTTATTGAAGAAGCTCCAAGCGTAAAAGTAAAAGCAGAAAAACCAGTACCATCAGGTGATTTTGACTGGGATGCTTACGAAAAAGGAATCACAATTTCTGCTCAGGCAAAAGAAGATTTAGAAAAAATTTACGACAACACCTTAAACGCAATCAAAGACAAGGAAGTTGTTGAAGGAACAGTAATTTTGATCAACAAACGTGAGGTTGTTGTAAACGTAGGCTACAAATCAGACGGCGTTGTGCCAATGAGCGAATTTCGCTACAATCCTGATTTGGCAGTAGGCGACAAAGTTGAAGTATATATTGAAAGTCAGGAAGATAAAAAAGGACAATTAATCCTTTCACATAAACAAGCTCGTGCAACCCGCTCATGGGATCGCGTGAATGCAGCATTGGAATCACAGGAAATCGTAAAAGGTTTCGTAAAATGCCGCACAAAAGGTGGTATGATTGTCGATGTATTCGGAATCGAAGCATTCTTACCGGGTTCACAAATCGACGTGAAACCAATCCGCGACTACGATGTATTTGTAAACAAAACAATGGAATTCAAAGTTATCAAAATTAACCACGAATTCAAAAATGTTGTTGTGTCTCACAAAGCGCTTATCGAAGCTGAATTGGAATTACAGAAAAAAGAAATCATTGGTAAACTTCAAAAAGGACAAGTGCTCGAAGGTACCGTTAAAAATATCACTTCTTACGGTGTATTTATCGACCTTGGTGGCGTAGATGGTTTGATTCACATTACCGATCTTTCATGGGGACGCGTTTCGCATCCGGAAGAAATCGTTACATTGGATCAAAAACTCAATGTTGTTATTCTTGATTTCGATGACGAGAAAAAACGTATTGCTCTCGGCTTAAAACAACTCTCTGCTCATCCATGGGATGCCTTAAGTACTGACCTTAAAGTTGGCGACAAAGTAAAAGGTAAAGTAGTGGTTATGGCCGATTATGGTGCATTTGTTGAAATTGCACAGGGCGTTGAAGGGTTGATTCACGTATCAGAAATGAGCTGGTCACAACACCTTCGTTCTGCACAGGACTTCCTTAAAGTAGGTGACGAAGTTGAAACAATAATCCTTACCTTGGATCGTGACGAACGTAAAATGTCATTAGGTATCAAACAATTGAAATCTGATCCTTGGGAAAGTATCGAAGAACGTTATGCACTTGGCACAAAACACACTGCTAAAGTTCGCAATTTCACCAACTTTGGTGTATTTGTTGAAATCGAAGAAGGTGTGGATGGATTGATTCATATTTCTGACTTATCGTGGACTAAAAAAGTAAAACACCCTTCTGAGTTCACTCAAATCGGTGCCGAAATTGACGTTCAGGTTTTGGAAATTGACAAATCAAACCGTCGTTTAAGCTTAGGTCACAAACAATTAGAAGAAAATCCTTGGGATGTATTGGAAACTATGTTCACCGTTGACAGCATACACGAAGGTGTAATCGTTGAAATGTTGGATAAAGGTGCAGTTGTTTCATTGCCTTATGGCGTTGAAGGATTTGCAACTCCAAAACATTTGGTAAAAGAAGACGGATCACAAGCTGTTGTTGACGAAAAACTCACTTTCAAAGTAATCGAATTCAACAAAGATGCTAAACGTATCATTCTTTCTCACAGCCGCATTCACGAAGATGCTAAACGTGCAGAAAAAGGTGAATCAACTGCAACGGTAGAAGCTCCTAAGAAAGCTGCTGCTCCAAAACGTGCTAAGAAAGAAGATGCTCCGGTAGCTTCGGCAACTCCTGCAGCTGAAAAAACCACCTTGGGTGATATTCAGTCATTATCTGATTTAAAAGACAAAATGGATTTAGCCGCTGAAAAAGCCGCTAAAAAAGAAAAGAAAGCTAAAGAAGAAGCTATTCCTGTTGCTGAAGTTGCAGCGGTTATAGAAGCTTCTGTTATTGAAGAAGCTCCTGCTACAGCACCTGCTAAAAAAGCACCTGCAAAAAAGGCTGCTAAAGAAGCTGCTGCTCCTGAAGTTACTCCGGAAGCAACTCCAGAAGCATAATTCAATTCTTCATTATACTCAAAATGGCTGTTCGATGATTCGGACAGCCATTTTTTTGCCCAGAAACTATAGCGTTAATTTATCATGTAATAAAATATACTGAATTCAATAAAAATATCAACTGCAAACCTTGTAAATTCAAAACAGATTAACTAATTTTACTTACTCTAAAATTCAGTTCAAAACCAGGCAAAAAATATATTATGAAACGAAAAACTCACCTTCAAAAAATTTTCATATCACTTATTACTATTGTATTAATTAGTTCATGTACCAAAACAATAAATGAAGCTGAACTGGTAAAAACTGCAAATTTTAAAGTTTCATCTAAAACCATTTATCTGGATCAAACAGACACACTTGAAGCAACAGATTTACTGGGGAATAAAAGTTACGAATGGGATTTTGGAGATGGTACAACGCTTAAAGATGCTTCTAAAGTATCTCATCAATACATAACAGCCGGCACTCACACTGCCAAGCTCAAAATAAACGGTTACGAGTTTTCACAAGAGATAAGAGTATTACCGGGCAGAATTAGCTACCAAATTGAAAATAAAAGTATTTCTTATTTGAACATTCTTGTTTATCTTGACAATTATGAAACTGGATGTACAAAACGTTTAGATATTAATTGGAAGTACAAAACTGATACCATTTATGCCAATACAAGTCAAAGCAATCATTTCACGATGAAGAATTCGCACATCTTTGGAATATCTATTTTTATAAATAACTCAGAATATACTTTTCCGGATATTAAATGGATAGACGACTTTAATCACCATGTAATAACATTAACTGATTCAACTAGGCTATCACCGAGATCCGGTCATGGTTTTCCATTCCCTGTCTATTATCTTAAAGATTTATATAATTGAAGCAAACAATAGCTCATACACTAATATTATTGAGTGATAAGCTGGTTGAAATTTTAGGCTTACCAATCTGTCTTAAAAAAATTGAGGCTAACCTTTCGGTTAGCCTCAATTAGTTATTTAAGTTACGCTATCTTTTCTATTTCTTCTTGTAGGTCAATTTCATTTCCCTTTTTGTCGTAAAACTTGTATTGTAAAAATCCCAGTTTTTGGGAGGCGATTACTTTACAACCTTTACCGAATTTTCGTTTCCATTGCCACTTCATCGACACTAAACCTTTAGAGATATAGGCATCTACGTAAGGATGAACCTGCAATGTAAACTCTTTAATTGCTAATTTATTTACCAAAAATTCAATTTTACTTTCCAACTGGTCGGTAAACAGAATGGATGGTTTTGTTTTTCCGTGTCCGTAACAAGTTGGACAGGTTTCTTCAATATCGATATGAATCACGGGGCGCACACGTTGACGTGTCATTTGCAACAAACCAAACTTACTCAACGGTAGAATATTGTGTTTGGCTCTATCATTGGCCATGTTTTCACGCATTCTGTCGAATAGTTTCTGACGGTTTTCCGTTTCATGCATATCAATAAAATCTACCACGATAATTCCTCCCATATCACGTAAGCGAAGTTGACGGGCTATTTCGTCGGCAGCAGCCATATTCACATCCAGTGCATTGTCCTCTTGTCCGTTTCCTGCTTTTGAACGATTTCCACTGTTTACATCAATTACATGTAAAGCTTCGGTATGTTCAATAATCAGATAAGCTCCGTTTTTGAATGACACTGTTTTTCCAAAAGCTGATTTAACCTGTTTTGTTATGCCAAAATGATCGTATATTGGTGCTTCTTCCTGATAAAGTTTAACAATATCTTTCCTGTCGGGAGCAATCAATTCTACATAATCACGCACTTCGGTGTATACAGCCGGATCGTTGATGTGAATGTGTTTAAAACTTGGACTGAATAAATCTCTAATTATTCCGACCGTGCGACCTAATTCTTCTAAAATAAGTGAAACTCCTTTGGTTTGTTGTGTTTTGGCGATCGCTTCTTCCCAGCGTTTTACCAAAATTTTCAACTCATTATCGAGTTCAGCTACTTTTTTTTCCTCAGCCACTGTTCGAACAATTACCCCAAAACCTTTGGGTTTAATGCTTTGAATCAGTTGCTTTAGTCTTTGTCGCTCTTCTTCCGTTTTAATTTTTTGGGATACCGACACTTTATCGGCAAATGGAATCAGAACTAAAAATCGACCTGCAATAGAAATTTCTGCGGTTAATCGTGGACCTTTTGTTGAGATAGGCTCTTTGGTAACCTGTACCAAAATATCCTGTCCCGTTTTAATAATGTCATTGATTGAACCGTTTTTTTCAATTTCCGGTTGCAGTTTAATTTTTTGAATGGCAGGCGCCTTTTTACGGTCGCTCAACGCCTGCGTTGTAAATTGTGTAAAGGTATTGAAATTGGAACCTAAATCAAGATAATGTAGAAAAGCGTCTTTTTCGTAACCAACGTCCACAAAAGCTGCATTTAAACCGGGCATTATTTTTTTTACCCGTCCTAAATAGATGTTTCCCACGGCGAATTGTTCTTCACGTCCCTCCTGGTTAACTTCTACAAGGCGTTTGTCTTCGAGCAGCGCAATAGAAATCTCGGATGTCTTTACATCCACTACTAATTCGCTATTCACTTTTAATTATATTTGATTGGGTTTGTTTTATAAACAAAAAAACAAACTCAGAGACAATTTGTTTGCCATAAGTTTGTTTTCTTTGACTTAAAGATAAAGACCTAAGACTTATTTCTTTTTGTGTCTGTTTTTTCTTAGTCTTTTTTTACGCTTGTGCGTCGACATTTTATGTCTTTTTCTTTTTTTACCGCTTGGCATCTGAATTTATTTATTTATGAGAAAATTTATTTAACAACGCTCACGAAAGTCTTTGCTGGTTTGAATGAAGGAATGTTGTGAGCAGGAATAATGATAGTAGTATTTTTAGAGATATTACGAGCAGTTTTTTCAGCACGTTCTTTGATAACAAAGCTACCAAATCCTCTCAAATATACGTTATCATTTTTAGCAAGTGAATCTTTTACTGTTTCCATAAAAGCTTCAACGGTAGTTAATACAGTGACTTTGTCAATACCTGTATTTTTAGCAATTTCGTTTACGATGTCTGCCTTAGTCATTTTGGTAATTTTTAATATGTTAGTTAATAAATGATTGTTTCCTTTTTTTATTCAAACGGACTGCAAATATATTGCTTTTATTCTGATTAAAAAACAATTGCGCAATTTATTTTTTGAAAAATGGAGATTTTTTTTATTTTTTATCTTCTTTTTTATCCAAATATTTTCCCAATTCGGATATACTCAGATTTTTTCCAAGAATTTTTCCTTTCTTATCAATCAAAAAAGTACAGGGAATTGAATTCACTGCGTAAGCCCTTGATCCTTCGCACTTCCAACCTTTAAGATCGGAAACAAGCTTCCACTCGATTTTGTGTGAGCGAACAGCACCAACCCATGCTTCTTTGTTATCGTCGAGTGAAACTCCATAAATTTCAAATTGAGTTCCCTTATGTTTGGCATAAAATGCCTGAAGTTCTGGCAACAATTCCATACAAGAGCCACACCATGAAGCCCAAAAATCGACCAATACAAAATCTGTCTTACCCACTAAATCAGACAATGACAGTTCATTACCTGAAATTGAAGGCAATGTTATGTTGGTATATGTCTGTCCAACACCCACTTTCTTCTCCACTTGCAGATCAGAGATAATTTCCTGAATTCGTTTAATCTTTTTAGTGTCAGCATTCATTAAATTGATAACGGCCTCCTTATCAGACAAACTATATCCATAAAAAGAGTTCAAAAATACATGTGTAGCAACCAATGTATTAACGTGTTCAGTGGCAAATTTCTTATCAATACTCACTTCTTCCTTGTTGAATTTTTCCATTTCCAACTCAAAAATCACTTTTAGTTCTGGAGTTTTTAGCTTATTTTTTTGAGACTTATAATAGTTTTCAACTTTTGTATTAAATGCTTTTTTAGTATCCTGATAAGTTTGCAGCAAATCGTTAAGTGCACTTCCATTAATAGTCATAAAGTTAGTTGTATCAACTAAAACGTTGATTTTGCCACCTTCGAGAACAAAAGCCTGACGAACACGTTTATGTTCAGGAAATTCATACACAACATATGCTATTTTGGCAGAATCAAAACTGCCTTTAAACGTAAATTTTTGATTCTCAATTTTGGTACTGTCAATCGTTTTCCATTCTCGATTGATACGTTCTTTTATAAAAATAGTTTTTGTATCCAGTTCTTTCCGGTCAACTGAACCGTTAATTGTAAAGGTGGAGTTTTTACATGAACTGACGCAAAGTACTGTAATTAAAAGCAATACAAGTTTTTCCATAAAATCGATGCTGTTTTATTGAGTTGAATTTTGAGAGTTGATTTGAAGGCTTTACCTTTGCCTGCAAAGATGCGCATAATTCAATTTATGAGCAATACATTTTGGTATTTTTATTCAAAATAAATTTAAAATGCAAAATTCCGAATCCTATTTATATATTTCAAAGCAATTAACAGATTGGTATGAGATCAATAAACGTGACTTACCCTGGCGAAAAACAACAGATTCATATCTGATTTGGATTTCTGAAATCATTCTTCAGCAAACCCGTGTAAATCAGGGAATGGATTATTATCTGCGTTTTATAGAACGCTTCCCCACCGTCATTGAACTAGCTAAAGCACATGAGGATGAGGTTCTGAAATACTGGCAGGGATTGGGGTATTATTCCCGAGCCAGAAACTTATACAAAGCTGCTCAACAGATTGTGACTAAGTTTAAGGGTGATTTTCCAAAACAGCATGGCGATGTTCTTCAACTTTCGGGAATTGGTGATTATACGGCTGCTGCCATTTGCTCACTGGCATATAATCAGCCTTATGCAGTAGTGGATGGAAATGTGTACCGGGTTTTGTCACGCATATTCGGAATCAAAACGCCGATTGACAGTGGAACAGGCAAAAAACAATTTGCAAAACTGGCTCAAAATATACTTTCAACGGCTGAACCTGCCACTCATAATCAAGCCCTGATGGAGTTTGGAGCATTACAATGCGTTCCGTCTTCACCAAACTGCGAAATTTGTCCACTTCAGTCGGTTTGTCAGGCTTACGAAACAACCGAAATTTCAAATTTACCCGTAAAATTACAAAAAACAAAAACGACCAACCGCTACTTCAATTACCTGTTTATCAAATACAATGATTTTACTTTTTTACAAAAAAGAACAGCAAAAGATGTCTGGCAAAATCTCTATGAATTTCCGCTGATTGAATCGGATAGATTATTTGATGTTTCTGAATTGATTGAAAACAAAGATTTTCAGCAATTATTTAGTGCTATAGAAAAAGTAGAGATTACAAATACAACAAACCCGATAAAACATATTCTGAGTCATCGGGTTATTCTTGCACAATTTATTTCTGTAACTATCTCTGAATCAAACAAAGAATTCGGCAAATTCACTAAAGTTGCATTGAATGAAATTGATCGTTATGCTGTATCCAGGCTGATGGAATTATTTTTGGAAAAATTGTGATTTCACCATTTTATCCAGTTCATCAAATTCACGATAACCCAGTTCTGTTTTATAGTTCATTATACTAGCAATAAAAACCAAGGTTGGCATAGCTGAAACATTGAATCGTTGAGCCAGTTCAGGTTCTTTGTCCACATCAATTTCATAAATAATCAGTTTTCCGTTGTATTTCTCCTGTATTGCCTTCAGATGAGGTGCAAGCATTTTGCAAGGTCGGCACCATGTTGCATAAAAGTCAAGTATTATCGGTGTATTTCCTTCCCGTCTGAAAATTTTATATTTATCGAAATTCCACACTTTTTGTTTGAAACTTGTAAGGTTTAATTCCTGAATTTCTACTTTTGCTGGTTTTTGAGCTATTGCCATAGAACTTACTATGAAACAAAGCATAAAGAGTTGAATTGTTTTCTTCATTTTTCTAATTTATTAATTGATTTTTTACTGTTATTAATTCTTGATATTCTTAAAGTTGCTTTTTTAATTTCCTTTTGAAGCTGAACAACATCTTTTTTTACTTTCCACAATCGGTAAGTTTCTATGATTGCCTTTTTATCAGCATCTGCCAAATAATATGAATATGTTTTTTTGCCATGAAGTGTAATTTTCAGAACCTTGGATGAAGTTTGCATTATAAACTCAACCACGGATTTTCCCGATTCATTTTTGAAGATTATTGATTCAAAATGTGAACCCCCATCGTCATAACGGTGATTATTTGCATCGGATAAACTAATAGTATCTGAATGTGCAAATAATTCATTTACAGAAACTTCGACTGATTGTTGCTCTATTTTCACGCCACAATAATTACTAACCAGATAAAAGTCGGCATTTTCATCTACATAGGTCTTTAAATACGTTCGGTTGGCATTATTTTCGGTTTGTTCTGTTTTGTAAACGAAATTTCCAATTTCCTGATATTTTTTATCCTTCTCGAATCTGAAATTCTTCTGAATTGAATCCATTGCGTGAATTTTTCCGGGTAAAATACTATCGCAATAAGACAAAGAACGAGTACTTTCGCGTCGTAAAACCGTATCGCTCAAAGCAGCTGCAATTCTGCGTTTATCCACAAACATAGGAAATAATGCATGAATACTGTCAATTTCATTTTTCGCAGCATTAAAAGAGTTTTGGTCAATTAGCTCCTGAATATGTTTAAGTCGTTTATCGGCATTTTCTTCCTGACTTTTTCGGGAGTCGCAGGAAAAAAAAATACACATTATCAGGATAGATTTCAAGATAGATTTCAATTTAAGACTTATATTTTTCATTCAAGCAAATTATTTATGAATCAAGGAGATTTACTTCAATTATCAGACCACAAAATTAATTTATTTTCTGTACAAAACAATTTATTGCCGGAATTGCAAAGGTTTGCCGTTATTTTACATATTTTGTTTATCTTTGCTTCAAATTTTTCAAAAACTTTCCAATGCACAAATTGTTAATTCGACTTTTGTTTATACTGACTTTAACCCTTTCGTTTTCGTCATGTATTACAACTCACCAAACCAATTACTTGCAGCCTTCGAAAGATTTTATTGCAGCATACGTAGACACTTTTTCTTATAAGGATTATTGTCTGAAAGAAAATGACAGGCTGTTTGTTCAGGTTTATTCAATTGATGAAAAAACAAATGCATTGTTTAATGGCTCATCAGGCGGAGGTATGCAATCTATGTCTGGTGGTGGAGGTTCTACCAGTTCCGGAGGTTCGGGCGATAACATGGATTTGTATACATACGCTGTTTTAGCATCCGGAAATATTATTTTTCCAATTGTGGGTGAGATTAGTGTGAAAGGAAAAACTATTCGCCAAGCAAAAGAGATAATTGAGAATGCTATCAGACCTGTTTTAAAAGTAAATTCCGTTGATGTTCGACTTGTTGGAAAAACATTCAGTGTCATTGGTGCTGGAAAATCAGGTAAATTCACTTTTCCAAGAGAAAAAATCAATATTTATCAGGCTTTGGCAATAGCTGGCGACGTAAGCACTTTTACCGACCGTAGTAAAATAAAAATCTTACGTGTTACCGAAAAAGGAACACAGATTAGAAGCTTTGACATAAGAAGTATTAATATTATAAATTCCGAATTTTATTATATTGAACCGGATGATGTTATTTTCCTTCAACCGATGAATCAACAATTTTTTGGTGCAACAACCTTATGGTCAACAATATCAACCATAATTACGAGCGCTTCATTCTTTGTTGGGATATATTATTTATTAGTTCCAAAGACTAAATAAAATTAAGTTTGAATGACTTTTCCAAAAATGAGAGATACAACCAAAATATTCGTTTTATTAATCATAACACTGTGTATTTCATCGTGTTACAATTATAAGAATTTACGTTTATTACAAGACGGTAATAAATCATTGCCGATTTACGAAAAATCGAATTATACTGATTATCGAATTCAGTTAAATGATGAAATTATTTACCGATTGATTACTGCAGATGAAACTATTTCAAAACTCATCTCACCTCAAAACGGCTCTTCGTCAGGTCAAAGTATGAATTCTTATCGGGTTCACCCTGATGGAACAATTGATTTACCATTTATTTCACACATTCCGGTTAAAGGGTTAACCTTATTGGAGGCTACAAAAGTTGTAGAAGTACGATTTAAGGAACTTATTCCTGATGCTACCATCAAACTTAGTCTTTCCAATAAAGTATTTACTATTTTTGGTGATGCCGGCTCAGGTATTTTTCCAATTTATAAAGAAAAACTTACGATATTCCAGGCTTTAGCAATGTCGGGCGATTTAAGTGAGGGTACTGACCAAAAACACATCAGAATTATTAGGGAAACTGAAAAAGGTACCCGGATTCTTGAATTTGACATCAGGCCAAAAAGTATTATTGATTCAAAATACTATTACGTTTATCCAAACGACATAATTTATGTTCAACGTGAATTCTCAAGTTTTTACAAGGTAAACAGTTACTCGGCATTATTAGGTGTTATTTCATTTTCATTATCACTATTATTTGCCGTATTGAACTATACAAAATAATTTTTTTGTCACAATTCCTTATACACATTTAACTCTTATGGAAGAAAATAATTATATATCAGAAAAACCTTTTTCAGATGAAGAGGAACAGGGTTTTGATATCATGGAATGGGTATCCTATTTCATTCATCACTGGTACTTATTTGTAATTGGCATTATTTTATCATTAGGGTTGGCATATCTTGAGAACCGTTCATGGAAACCTACCTTCCAGACAGCGGGTACCGTGATGATTGAAGACAACAAATCAATGCCTAACGGTACTCAGGCTATTATGCAGGGTTTTGGAGTACAGTCAGGATATAAAAATGCAAATAATCAGGTTATAATGCTTGGATCTAATGACCTGATTGGAAGAGTTGTGGACAGTTTGCCCTTTTTTAAAGTTGATTATATTTCAAAAGGTAGTTTCAAAACCCGAAATATGTATAAAACTTCTCCAATAATTATACAATCCGATTATATCTCACCCGAAGCTTACAACCTGCTTTTTAAAATTAATTTACGTTCAAACGGAACTTTCTCTATTACAGTAGAAGACAATAAATTGTTGAGTAATTTTAGAATTGATGGTAGTTATGGTCAGCCCATTCAGCATAATATGTTCTTTATTACCGTAAATAATGCCAACAAATTTATGGGAAATATGGAGATGTATTTTCAGTTCCGAACAAGAGAATCACTTATTTCCGATTTTGCCGGCCGGTTAAATTTCGGATATGTAGTTGAAGGTTCTTCCGTTTTACAGATTTCTTTAGTCGGTGATACACCCGACAGAGATATAGATTTCATAAACAAACAGTGTGAGACTTTCTTAGCTGGTAATCTTGACAGAAAGAACGATGCGGCAAATAAGACTATTAGTTTCATTAATAATCAGTTAGGAAAGGTACAAAAATCTCTGAGCGTTTCAGAAGGTGAAATGACAAATTTCCGTCAGAGTAAAAAAATTGTAGATGTAACAAGTCATGGCAGTGAATTACTTGGCAAAGCCACAAAATTTGATGGTCAACAAGCGGATTTAAAGATGCGTGAAATATACCTGGATTATTTGACTAAATATTTAAAAACAAATATGGCGGATGGTGCTGTAATTGCGCCTTTCAGTCTTGGACTGAATGAACCCATGTTAATGGCTGCAGTTCAACAGATTAATGAACTCAACAATCAACGAGCAGAAGTAACCGAGAAAAACATGTATTATGCAAAATACACGAAACAGATTAATAATGCAAAACTAACTGTCCTCGAAGTTGTCAAAAATATGCGCATGGCATTAGATATTGAAAAAGCGGATTTAAACAGACGATATTCTCTTATAAACCAACAGATTAACAATCTTCCTCAAGAGGAAATTCAGATGAATGCCATCGAACGAAAGTACAAGATGGATGACAATTACTACACTTTCTTTTTGCAAAAACGAGCCGAGTCTGAAATTTTAAAAGCCTCAAATACCCCGGATAATACGGTTCTTGATAAAGCCAGAGTTTTATCTATTACAAACTCGGATAAAAAGCGAAAAACAACCATGATGTTTTTACTTTTTGGGCTTTTGATACCTGTCATATTTGTGGTACTAAAGGAAATGTTGAATAGTACGATTCGTTCAACAAAAGACGTGGAAAAAAATTCAACATACCCATTGATTGGTGCTGTAAGACACACTAAAAGTACTGACCCATTGTTAGTTGCCAAAAATCCACGCTCTGCATTTACTGAAATGTTCAGGGTTATTCGGACCAGAGTTGAGTTTATAGTTAAGCGAAAAACGAATATTATGGTTCTGGTAACCTCTACCGAGTCGGGCGATGGTAAAACATATTTCTCAATAAATCTCGCTTCGATTTATTCAATGGCAAGTAAGAAAACGTTATTGGTGGATATGGATATTCGTAAACCGAGTGTGAACCAGCGTTTTAATATTATTCAACCGAATGGTGTTACGAATTATTTAGTTGGTCAATGTACTCTCGATGAGGTTATTTTTCAATTACCTAAGGCTGATTTTGACATTTTACCGGCAGGATCAATACCACCAAACCCGGGCGAATTGATACGCTCTGAAAAATTAATCGAAATGTTTGTTGAATTACGTAAACGTTATGACTATATTATTGTTGACTCGAGTCCTATTGGAATGGTTACTGACGCCTATTCACTGGCTCATTTATCTGATGTCAATTTGTTTATTGTTCGTAATTCAAAAACAAACAAAACGTTTTTCAAGAAATTAAGTGCTCAATTAAAACAAGATAATTTACCTCATATTTATACCGTTTTAAATGATGTTTTGGATGATGGAAGTCGATACTCAAGATATAAACTTTATAAATATGCTTATTTGTTTGGATATAGTTATGGATATGCCAGCAAAAAGAGAAAAGGTGAAGCAGATAAATATCTGCATTATTATGAGGATGACTCTGAATTATAGATCTAAGTAATAAGAATAATATAATGTCGTATTTATTTGGTAATATCACAAAAATGTAGTATATTTGTCTCATAATGAGATATATAATACTGAAAACAGAAGAAATAGAAGCATTGGAATTGCTACTAAAAACGAGTAGTAATAATACTATACGAAAACGTAGTCAATGCCTTCTTTTATCACAGCAAAAACGAACGATAATAGATCTTTCGGCGGTTTTTGGTGTAAGTCGCAGAACTATCGAACGGTGGTTTGATAGTTGGGTTTTAAAAGGTGTCGAATCACTATCTATCGAATCTGGCAGAGGAGTAAAAACTCGTCTAAAAGGCTATGAGAAAGATGTTTCCGAACAAGTCGAGCTTCACAGCCGAAATCTAAAGAACGTGATTTCCTACTTCAAAGA
>SESF01010947.1_pt1 | contig 24618 bp, 21 predicted proteins | sample 3171521 | NCBI WGS metagenome assembly SESF01 (sample SAMN10866945, study PRJNA518727) | freshwater metagenome | biome: subpolar coniferous forest; feature: holomictic lake; material: water; isolation source: holomictic Lake 227, 6 m and 8 m depth | place: Canada: near Kenora, Ontario | collected...
GACGAAGCGTTGTTTCCCGCCAATCCATAAGACCAATCCAACTGTGCAATTGGTATTACAAGGTAATAGTGTCCTGTTCGGCAGATTTCCCCTTCTCCGCTTGTTCTACTGCCCGCGATAGGTGCAGCGGGCGCGCGGGGTTTCCTGGATGACGATTTCGCAAAGCCCCGGACAGTGCGGCTCCAGCCGCCGCCACAGCCAGCCGCAAATCGCTTCCGCCGTGGGGTTTTCGAGCCCCGCAATTTCGTTCAAATAGCGGTGGTCGAGTTCGTTCACAATCGGGTTCATCGCCTCGCTGATCTCGCTGTGATCGTAGACCCAGCCCATTTGGGGGTCCACCGGGCCTTCCACCGCGATTTCAACCCGGTAGCTATGCCCGTGCATCCGGTGGCAGGGGTGGCCCTCCGGGACATGCGGGAGAGTGTGGGCGGCTTCGAAAAAGAATTCTTTGGTGAGACGGCAGACCATGATGGGCTTAAACTTCGCGGGCCGCACCCCGCTCTGTCAAGATTGCGTTGCCGGGGCCGGTTTCTTCGCCCGGAACGCCAGGCAGTCGTACACGAGCCGGTCGGGTTGGTAGGCGGCCTGCGAGCGGACGAGCACATGGAGCCCTTGGTGCTCGGCGCGCCCCTGTTGGGCAAGCTGGACGGCCAACTGCTCATGGAATTCCAGCGCCCCGACCAGGTCGCCGTCCTGGCAAAGCACGATGGGCCGCAAGCCGGGGATGACGACGATGGAAAGCGGTTTGAGGCTGCTGGCGACTTCCTGGGGCAGTTCCTCGACGATTTCGCGGACCTCGGCGTGCTTCGCCTCAAGCTGGATCATCCGGGCCTTGGCTTCCGGCGCCGTCGATTCCAGGGCGATGCTGATGGCGTCCAGCAGCGCATGGCGGACCTCACCCAGGTCGGTGAGCGATTTGAGATCCTGCAACGCGGGCTGCGTCTTGATCGCCTTGGCGAGCGAGGAAATCTCTTTGAGATACGCGTTCTTTTGCGTCTCCGGCACGAAATACATCACCATCAGGTGAACGGGCGCGCCGTCGGGGGCCCCATAGTCAATCCCTTGCGGGCTCCAGCCGACCGCGCAGACAACCTCGCCGTCGTGCCTTGAGCGGGCATGCGGGCACCCCCAGCCCATGCCAATGCCGGTGTTGTGGGCTTTCTCCCGGGCCAGCACGTTTTCGGTGATCCCCTCCTCCATGCCGATGTCGGGGATGGCCTCGATCAAGGCGGCCAGGTATTCCAAAGCCCGGCTCTTGTTGCTGTCCGGCAGCTCAATAAGGCGGCCTTCCTGGAGTGCGTCGAGGAGTGTTTTCATGGGCGAAGGAGGTTAGTCAATTCCGTATTTCCGGTGGAACAGGGTCTTCACATAATGCGTCAAAACGGAATAGGCCACCAGAAACCCGGCGATCCAGGCCCAGTAAATCGCGGGGAGCGGCACAAACCCAAAATAGGCGGCAAACGGCGAGTAGGGAAGCGCGGCCCCCACCCCCATGACCAGCACCGTCGTCACCAGCAGGAACGGGCTGGCGATGCTCTGGAAGAACGGAATCCGGTTGGTGCGGATGATGTGAACGATGAGCGTCTGGGTGAGGATCGACTCCACAAACCAGCCGGTGTGAAAGAGGGCGGCGGCGTAGGTATCGTCGGGTTTCACAGCCCCGACAAACCGGGCCACCACGTCCGCTGGCGCCGCCAAGCCGAAATCGTGGCACTTAAAGAAATAGAGCATCAGGAAGAAGGTCGCGTAGTCGAAGATGGAACTCATCGGCCCGATCCAGAGCATGAAGCGCTGGATGTTTTCGATGTTCCACTTGCGCGGCGTCCGCATGTATTCGGCATCGACTAAATCCGAGGGGATGCCGACCTGCGAGGCGTCATAGAGGAGGTTGTTGACGAGCACCTGGATCGGGGCCATCGGCAGGAAGGGGAGGAAAGCGGCTCCCCCCACCACGCTGAACATGTTGCCAAAGTTGGAACTCGCCCCCATGCGGATGTATTTGATGATGTTGCCGAAGACTTTGCGCCCTTCCAGAATGCCGTCCTCCAGCACCAGCAGGCTTTTTTCAAGGAGGATAATATCGGCCGATTCCTTGGCGACGTCCACCGCCGTATCCACGGAGATGCCGACGTCGGCCACGCGCATGGAGGGGGCGTCGTTGATGCCGTCGCCCATGTACCCGATGACGTGGCCCCGCTTTTGCAGGGCGATGATGATGCTTTCCTTCTGCGAGGGCGAAAGGCGCGCAAACACGCTGGTCTTTTCCGCCAGTTCGCCGAGATCCTCTTCGCTCAAGCCGAGGAGCTGGTCGCCGGTGACAATCTCTCCCGAATCCAAGTCCACATCCTTGCAAATCTTGCGCGTCACCAGCGCGTTGTCGCCGGTGAGGATCTTGGTGGAAACGCCCACCTCCTTGAGTTGGGCGATGGCCTTGGCGGCGGAGCCCTTGGGCGGATCGAGGAAGGCGATGTAGCCGAGTAGGATGAGATCGCTCTCGTCGGCCACGGAGAAAACGGTCTTGGTTTGCGGGAACTCCCGGTAGGCGATGCCCAGGACGCGGTACCCGTCGCGGCTGAGTTCTTCGTATTCCTCCAGCAGATCGTTCTTGATGAGGTCGATCATCAAGTGGACCTCATCATCCACCTGGTAGTGGGTGCAACTTTTGTAAATGTCCTCCACGGCCCCTTTGCAGATGAGCACGTGGTCCCCCTCATAATCGACCACCACGCTCATCCGCTTGCGCTGAAAGTCGAACGGGATTTCGTCCACCTTGCGGCAGTTGCGCTCCACATCCAGCTCCGTGTGGGAGAGCACCGAACGGTCCAGCAAATTACGCAGGCCCGTCTGGTAGTAACTGTTCATGTACGCGTAGCGCAGCACGTCTTCGCTGTCGCGGTTGGTGACGTCCACGGCCTTTTCGAGAATGACGCGGTCTTGCGTGAGCGTGCCGGTCTTGTCGGTGCAGAGAATGTCGATGGCACCGAAGTTCTGGATCGCGTTGAGCCGCTTGACGATCACCTTCTTGCGCGACATCGCCATCGCTCCCTTGGAGAGGTTGACAGTGACGATCATGGGCAGCATCTCGGGCGTGAGCCCCACGGCCACCGAGAGGCCGAAGAGGAGCGCGTCGGCCCAATCGTGCTTGGTAATGCCGACGATGAGGAAGACGACGCTCACCATCACCACCATGAAGCGGATCATCAGCCAGGTGAACCCGGCGATCCCTTTGTCAAAGCTCGTCTGCACCCGCTGCCCGGCGAGCTTCTCGGCGATGGCCCCGAAGTGCGTCCGGCTCCCCGTGTTGACCACCACGCCGCGCGCCGTGCCGCTGAGCACGTTGCTCCCCTGGAAGCAGGCATTCTGCAACTCGATGAGCCCCCGCCCGGCCACGTCGGCGGGCTCCGCGCTCTTTTCCACCGGCATCGACTCGCCGGTGAGCGACGACTGGCTCACAAAGAAATCCTTCGCGCTCAGCAGCCGCAAATCGGCCGGGATGATGGCCCCGGCGTTGAGCACCACGATGTCGCCCGGCACAATATCGCCCACGGCGAGATCGCATTCCACGCCGTCGCGGACCACCGTGCAGTCGGTCTGCACCATCGCCTGCAACTCCTCCACCGCCCGGCTGGAGCGGTGCTCCTGCACATAGGCGAGCCCGATGCTCAGGAAAATCATCCCGCCGACCACGATGGCCGAACGGTAGTCACCCATCAGGAGGGAGACGATACAGATGACGAGCAACTGGATCACCAGCGGGTTCTTGCAGCGCAGGAGCAGCTCCATCACGATGCCGAGTTCCTTTTTGTGGCTCAAGAGATTCAGCCCGTATTTCTCCTTCGCCGCCTCCACCGCCTCCGGTGAAAGGCCATGCTCGTTGACCCCCAAATGCGCCAGGGCCTCGCCCGGCGTCAGGCTGCATAACTCCACCAAACGGGTTTCATCCTCGGAAACAGCATGGGCCGCCGCTTTTGCCGCCTTGAGGAAGACCGTGGGATGGATTTTGCCTATGAGTGTACGGAACATAAAAAAAGACGCGCGCAAACGCCCTCGGTTTCGTTCTCTGAGATACGCTGCATTGTCAAGCCTTGAAGGCGAAGGAACTGCAATTTCCCGTTTTTTCCCAGCGCCTTCGCACGCCCGAGCCCTGCGCGGAACGTCACAAACCCTTGACGCTCCTACCCCGGCGCGTCATGTTGAGCGTTTCCTATGGCCATTGAAATCCAAACGCTGAACACCTCTGCATTGAAGTCCCGCGTGGGCGAAATGCGGAGGTATCTTTGACTTGCCACGGCTGCAATCGCGCCTCAGCGAACTGGAGAGCCGCATGAGCGCCCCCGACTTCTGGGACAACCGGGAACGGGCGCAGGCTTCCGTGGAAGAGGTGGCCTCGCTGCGCAATAAAATCGAGCCTTTCAAGGCCCTCGAACAGGGCATCGAAGACTTGGAAGTCCTCAAAACCCTGGCCCTGGAGGAGCATGACCCCGCCCAGCAAGCCGCGGCGGAACAGGAGGTCGAGGCCGAATACAACGCCTTCCTGGAAAGCCTCGAAGCCTTTGAATTGCAGAGCTACCTGAGCGGCCCCCAAGACCGCGCCAACTGCTTCCTCGTCATCCACTCCGGCGCGGGCGGCACCGAATCCTGCGACTGGGCCGACATGCTGCTGCGGATGTACCAGCGCTGGTGCGAGCGCCACGGGTTCAAGGCCGAAATCGTCGATATCCAGGAAGGCGAGGAAGTGGGCATCAAATCGGCCACACTCCAAATCACCGGCGAATACGCCTACGGCTACCTGGCTGCCGAGCGGGGCGTCCACCGGCTGGTGCGCATCTCCCCCTTCGACGCCAACAAACGCCGCCACACCACCTTCGCCAGCGTGGACGCCACCCCGGAAATCGCCGACTCGGTGCCCATCGAGATCAACCCTGCCGATCTGGAGCTGGACACATTCCGTTCCGGCGGCAAAGGCGGGCAGAACGTCAACAAAGTGGAAACGGCGGTGCGCATCACGCACAAACCGACCGGCATCATCGTCGCCTGCCAGGCCGAGCGCAGCCAGGGCCGCAACCGCGAACTGGCGATCAAGATGCTTAAAGCCAGGCTCTACCAGATCGAGCAGGACAAAAAGTGCGCCGAAATCGAGCGCCAATATGGCGAAAAAGGGGACATCGCCTGGGGCAGCCAGATCCGCTCCTACGTCTTCCAGCCCTACCAGATGGTCAAGGACCATCGTACCGGCGTGGAAACCAGCGACGTCCAGGGCGTCATGGACGGCGCGCTCGACCCCTTCATCCACGGCAAACTGCGCGGGCTGGTGAACAAGAAGGGTGCGGCGGAGGACGAGGAGTAGCCGTGATCCGCAGATTTCGCAGATGAACGCAGATTTTGCGTTCTCAAATTGGGTCTACCCAGCAGCTCAACGATTATTTTGAAGCGGGCGGGGCTTGTTGAGCCGGAGATTCCACCTCTCCCGTGATTTTGATCCTGTATTGGGCGATTTTCTCCCGGAGCTCCAGCGCTTTGGGATTGCTTGCCTTCACGGTTTTCAGGAGTTCCCGCAACTGCACTTCCAGCGGAGCGACGGCGAGTTTGACAAGCTCCTCATTGAGCGCCGCTTCTTTTGCGCGAACCACCGGCAACCCCTTTTGCGCTGCCTCAGCATCCGCAAAACTCAGCGCCACTTCCTCCAGTTTGAGTTAGACCAAGGCGCGCGCCAGTTCCTGCGCTTTCGCCTGGATGATAACGGCGGAAACATCGTTGGCGCCCGACTTCGGGGCATCCCCCGCAAAGGCGCAACCAAATCCCGTGAAAACCGCCGTGAAAACAACCATGTTTTTCCTTATTCATGGAACGGAATCATGGAAGGAAGCCGCTGGACGCACAAGCGCGAAGCACCTGCTTCCCTTTGCGTCGGGTGCAGTGAAAGGTGGTGTGAAATATCCATGCGGCGCGCGCATTGAGCGCCAAAGGCGCGGTCGCATACCAGCCTGGGGCGAAGCCCTAGGTATCTTGCCCACAGGTGGTTAGGGCTGAAAGCCCGACGCATTCCTCGTGGGTTTGATGCCTCGGGCTTTCAGCCCTAAACGCCTCTTTCCTCCAAGTCCTTTGGGCGTTGCCCAAGGCTGGTATGCTTACGGGCCTTTGGCCCTCCATGCACAACAAACTCACACCACCTTTCACCGCACCCCTTCGCGTTCTTTGCGCGAGCCCGATTTCCCGCTCAATCTGCGAAAATCTGCGCAATCTGCGGATCAAAACTCCTCCACACCCCCGCGTTGACACAGGCGGCAGGGCTGCATAGTGTGGTAGTTCCCATGAAAACCGTGATCGCCACCCCCGATGCTCCCCAGGCCGTCGGCCCCTATTCCCAAGCCGTCGCCGTGGGCGATTTTCTCTTTTGCGCCGGGCAGATCCCGCTGGACCCCGCCACCGGCGAGCTCGTCCCGGGAGACGTCAGCGCCCAGACCGACCGGGTGCTCCAAAACGTCGCGGGCGTGCTGCGCGCCAATGGGATGACCTTCGCAAACGTCGTCAAATCGACGGTTTTTATGGTCGATCTGGCCCACTTCGCCGCCATGAACGCCGTGTATGCCCGCTATTTCACCGAGCCCTTCCCCGCCCGCTCCACCATCCAGGTCGCCGCCCTGCCCAAGGGAGCGCAGGTGGAAATTGAAGTGATCGCCGCAAAATAGCCCCACGCCATCTCCTTTCCCGCACCTGTCATGACGCAAGACGAAATCCTCGCACTTTTCCGGCAAACCCACGCCCTCCTGGACGGTCATTTTCTGCTCCGCTCCGGCCTCCATAGCCGCCAATTCTTCCAATGCGCCATCCTTTTGCAGCACACCCCCATCGCCGCGCGCGTCTGCACGGCCCTGGCGGAGAAGCTGGCCTCCATTGAGGCCGACAGCGTGATCTCCCCCGCCCTGGGCGGGCTGATCGTGGGGCAGGAAGTGGGGCGCGCGCTGGGCAAACGCCACATCTTCGCGGAAAAAGAGGAGGGCAAGCTGGTCCTGCGGCGCGGCTTCACCATCGCCCCCGGAGAACGCTTCCTGGTGCTTGAAGACGTGGTGACACGCGGCGGCCGCGTGCAGGAAACGATTGACATCGTCCGCGCGCACGGCGGCGTGGTGGCGGCGGTGGGAACGCTGGTGGACCGCAGCGGCGGCAACACGCCCGATTTCGGTTGCCCGTTCGTGAGTCTCGTGCAAATGACACCCGAGACCTTTGAGCCGGGAAATCTCCCACCCGACCTCGCCGGAACTCCGGCCGTCAAACCCGGCAGCAAATAGGACATTTTTTATGGTAAACTGGATTTTGAAAAAAATCGTCGGTTCGAAGAACCAACGGGAAATTCGCCGCCTGCGCAAGGTGGTGGAACAAATCAACGCCATCGAACCGGGCTTGAATGCCCTCTCCGACGACGAGTTGCGCGACAAAACCGCGGCGTGGAAGGCGGAACTCGCGCAAATCAGCGACCTCAACGAACAGCAGGCCGCCCTCGACCGGATTCTCCCGGAAGCCTTCGCCGTCGTGAAAAACGCCGCCCGGCGTCTCTGCGGCAAGGAAGTGATCGTCTCCGGCCAGCCCATCGTCTGGAACATGGTCCACTTCGACGTCCAGTTGATCGGCGGCATGGTCCTCCACCAGGGGAAAATCACCGAAATGGCCACCGGCGAAGGCAAGACGCTCGTCGCCACGCTGCCGCTGTATCTGAACGCCCTCACCGGGCGCGGCGCGCACCTCGTCACCGTCAACGACTACCTGGCCAAGCGCGACTCGGATTGGATGGGCTTCCTCTTCCAGTTCCTTGGGCTCACCTGCGGCTGCATCCAGAACGACCAGCCGCCGGAAGTCCGCCGCGCGCAGTACCAGTGCGACATCACCTACGGGACCAACTCCGAGTTCGGCTTTGACTACCTGCGCGACAACGGCATGGCCACCACGAAAGAGACGCAGGTCCAGCGCGGCTACGCCTACGCCATCGTGGACGAAGTGGACTCGATCCTGATCGACGAAGCGCGCACCCCCCTCATCATTTCCGGCCCCTCCACCGTCACCACCCAGCAGTACGACCAGTACAAGCCCATCGTCGAGCAACTGGTCAAAAAGCAGGCCCTCCTGTGCAACCGCATCGCCAGCGAGGCCGAGCAATTCTTTGCCGAGGGGAAAAAGGAGGAAGGGGCGAAAGCCTACTTCAAACTCAAGCTCGGCCAGCCCCGGCACAAGAGCCTCCTGCACGCCATGGAGGACCCCGAACAACGCCGCGCCATCGAGAAAACCGAATTGTCCTACTACGGCGACACCCTCAAAGAGGAGCTTTTCCGCATCAAGGAAGAACTCTACTTCAACATCGACGAGCGGGCCCACGAAGCCGACTTGAGCGAGAGGGGCCGCGAGTTCCTCAACCCGGGCGACCCCAACTCCTTCGTCCTGCCCGACTTGATCAGCGAATTCGCCGAGATCGACCTCAACGCGGCCCTCACCGACGCCCAGAAGATCGAGGAAAAAGCCAAGCGCCAGGCCTTCTGCGACAAGCAGGCCGAGCGGATGCACTGCATCACCCAGCTCCTGCGCGCCTTCTGTCTTTTTGAGAAGGACGTGCAGTACGTCATCGAAGAGAACAAGGTCGTCATCGTCGACGAATACACCGGGCGCAAAATGCCCGGACGCCGCTGGAGCGACGGCCTGCACCAGGCCGTGGAGGCAAAGGAAGGCGTGCAGGTGGACCGCGAAACGCAAACGCTCGCCACCATCACCATCCAGAATTATTTCCGCCTCTACTTCAAACTCGCCGGCATGACCGGCACCGCCGAAACCGAGGCCAACGAGTTCCACGACATCTACAAGCTCGCCGTCATCGTCATCCCCACCAACCAGCCTTGCATCCGCAAGGACCTGAACGATCTGATTTTCAAAACGCGGCGCGAAAAATACAACGCCGTCGTCCAGGAGATCAAGACCGCGCACGGCCGCAGCCAGCCCGTGCTCGTCGGCACCGTCAGCGTCGAGGCGTCCGAACTCCTAAGCCGGATGCTTAAGCGCGAGAAAATCCCGCACACCGTCCTCAACGCGAAATTCCACGCACAGGAAGCCGAGATCGTCGCCCGCGCCGGTCAGCCCGGTTCCGTCACCATCTCCACCAACATGGCGGGCCGCGGCACCGACATCAAGCTGGGCCCCGGCGTCGTCGAAGCCGGTGGCCTCTACGTCATCGGCACCGAGCGGCACGAGTCGCGCCGCATCGACCGCCAGTTGCGTGGGCGGTGCTCCCGCCAGGGCGACCCCGGCCTCTCCCGCTTCTACGTCTCCTTTGAGGACGACCTCATGCGCAACTTCGGCGCCGCCGACCGCATGACCAAGATCATGGAGCGCTTCGGCATGAAGGAAGGCGAGGAGCTGGAGCATCCGTGGCTCAACAAATCGGTCGAAACCGCCCAGCGCCGCGTCGAACAGCGCAACTATGGCATCCGCCGCCGCACCCTGGAATTCGACGACGTGATGAACAAACAGCGCGAAGTCGTCTACGGCCTGCGCAACGAAACCATCGAGACGTCCACCCCGCGCAAGATCGTCTACGAAATCGTCGAGGAAACCATCCCCTTCAAAGTCAACGACTTCCTCGCGGGAGAGGACGCGACCGGGCCGAACTACTCCGGGCTCCTCAATTGGATCAACACCACCTTCCCGCTGGGGCTCACCAGCGCGAAAGCCGGGTTCGACGGCAAGACGCCGGAGGAAATCGCCGACGCGCTCATCGAGAAAGTCAAGAACGCCTACGAACTCAAGAGCCGCCACGAAGACACCGACGCCATCAAGAGCATCGAGCGTTACATCATCCTCAACGCCATCGACCGCCTCTGGCAGGAGCACCTCTACGCCATGGACTCCCTGCGCGAGGGCGTCCACCTGCGCGCCTACGGCCAGAAGGACCCGCTCATCGAATACAAAAACGAGGCCTACAACATGTTCGTCGAGTTGATGGCCTCCATCAAAAACGAGATCCTGCACAACCTCTTCCGCAGCACCTCCAGCCTGCAAGCCTTCGAGCAATTCCTCTCCAGCCTGCCCGCGCACATGCTCCAACAGCAGGGCGGCGGCGAAGCCAGCATCACCGGCGGCGTCGAAGAAGCGCCACCGGCGGCCAAGCCCAGCTACGAACTGCCCCTCCGGCGCGCCGTGATGAAGGTGAACCGCAACGACCCGTGCCCCTGCGGCAGCGGCCGCAAATACAAGAGCTGCTGCGGACGCCAAGCTTGAAGCTTGACCCAATTCGCGTTACCGCGCCAGCGCAAGCGCTGGACCTGCTTCGCGCTACCGCGCGTTGCGGCGGCTGGCGCACGCCGCTTCGGTAGGGGGGTGTAATGTTTGAAACGGGGTGCTTTTTGAGTGTAAGAACACTACGTCGTCAAATCCCGGGAAATACGGAAAAACCCGGAGGCATAAATCCCCTACTGCCCCGGCAGCGAGATCCCGCGCAGCTTCCGGTAAAGGCTTACCGCAAAGGAATCGGTCATCCCGGAAACATAGTCGCATATCCGCAGCAGCCGCGTGTAGGCGTCCGGCGCGGGGACGCGGTCCGGGCCGATGAACGCCTCGGGCACCAGGGGAAGCAGGTTGCGCCAGCGCGCTCCAATCGTTTTGCCATCGCGCGCGAGCGCCTCCACCGCCTCCACAAACAGATCGAGCAATCCGCCGATCACCTCGTACCCAGCGGCCTCGATCTCCAGCCCGCGCGGGTTGGCATAGAGCCGCGCCTGCGAGCGCCGGACAATCTCCTCCAGCGGCTCCGCCGCCGCGGTGCATTGGATGAGCGGCTGGTCGAACTCGCCCGCCAAAATCGCTTCCTCGTGAGCCAGGAAGGCGTCCCTCACCTGCCCGATCACCTTGCCGATGGCGATGGCCCGGAGAAATTCGATCCGCTCCTGCGCACCGCGAATCCTGGCGGCACTGGCGTCATATTTGGAATCCTCAATCACCGCTCCGAACGCGGCGCAGGCTTCCTCAAATCCGATCAATCCCAACCGGACGCCATCCTCGAAATCGACCAGCCGGTAGCAAATATCATCGGCCGCCTCCACCAGGAACGCCAGCGGATGCCGCCGCCAGCCCGCGCCGCAGGAAAGGAGCCCGGTGCGCTCGGCCACCTCCGCAAAGAGGTCCGCCTCGGCCTGGAAAAACGAAAATTTCTTGGTGCTCGCGCGCCGGTCGCCCGCTTCGCGCTTCGGGTGCGAGGGGCCGGGGTACTTGGCGAATGCTCCGAGCGTGGCGCACGTCAACTGGAAGCCGCCCCGGCGGTCCGGCATCTGGAGCCGCGCCAGGATGCGGAACCCCTGGGCGTTGCCCTCGAACCGCTCGAAATCGCGGAGATGCGCTGGGTTTTGCTTCAATTCGGCATGGGTCTTTTCCGCCACCGGCGAAGTGGCGAACCAGTGCCGGATGGCGTCCTCGCCGGAGTGGCCGAAGGGGGGATTGCCGATGTCGTGAGCCAGGCAGGCGGCGGCAACGGCCGCGCCGATGTCCGACGAGTGGAGCTGGGAAAGCCGGTGCCGTTCCACGATCCGCTCACCCACCGCCGTCCCCAGCGAGCGCCCCACGCACGCGGCCTCCAGGCTATGCGTCAGCCGGGTGCGAACGTAATCGCTTTGCGCCAGCGGGAAGACCTGCGTTTTGTCCTGCAAGCGGCGGAAGGCGGAAGAAAAAACAATCCGGTCATAATCGCGCTGGAACGGCGAACGCTGTGGCTCGTCACGCGCCTCCCCGGCTTGGCCAAGGCGGGCCGGGCTGAGGAGTTTCTCCCATTGCATCATCATGGGCTGAGCATCGCCCAGGAACGCGGCCCAGGGAAAGCGAAAAAGGCGCGCAAGATCGCCGCCGGGCTTTTTTCAACAGGCTGCTAAAACAGCCCGTGCAGCCAGACCAGCCCGGCCTTGCCGAGCCACAGCCACGCGCCAAAGTAGATCCAGGCCGCCACGCCGAAGCCGTGCCCCAGCGCCACAAACAGGCCGTCGCGCTCCATCATCCCCGCGCAGAGGAAGAGGATGGAGAGCGTGGGAAGGGTGTTCATCACCGGCACCATGATCGGCAGAAACAGAAACACGCCGCCGGAGGCAATCGCCGCGCCGATCCACCGGGTCATCCCCGGCCCGTCCCGCAAAAAAAGACACCGGGGCCGCGCCGCCCGCTCCATCCGCCGCACCAGCTTGACCAGCCCGCGCAGGATCTTCCCCCAAGTCTCCGGCGAAAGCTGCCGCCGCAGGACAAACGCCGGCAGCCACGGGTCGCGGCCCAGGGCCAGGCCGGCCCCCATCGCCATGATCGCCGCGCCAAAAGGCGTGGAGAGCCCGGGTACGCTGGGAACGAGGAACGGCGCCGCCAGCAGCATCGTCAGCAGGGCAAAGCCGCGGCCTTGGAGCATCGCCGCCACCTCCCCGACGCACAGCGCACGCCCGCGCGAGGTCTCCAAGAGTTCCTCGAGATCTTCGGAAAGGCGGCGGGCGGCGGGCGGCGTCATTGCAGCAGAGTCAAACGGCGGAAGCGGCCGCAAGCAAGCCTCTAGATTTCCTTTTCAAATCCCCCCTTCAAAACAAACTTGAATTTTCGTTAGCCAAGCGCCCGGCGGTTCCCTATGTTTGTAAACCCTATGCAAGACGAGATTGAAAAAGCCCTCCAAGCGGGCAAACTCACTCCTCACGTCGCCACCACCCTAGAGAAGCTTCCCGCAGGAACTTACTGTCTGCACAAAAGCTGGGGATTCGGGCGCATCGCTGAGATTAATTTTCTCCTGAACCAGGCGGTCATCGATTTCAAGACCAAAAAGGGTCACACGATGCAACTGGAATACGCAGCGGAATCGCTCACCCCGCTGGCTGAAGACCACATCCTCGTGCGGAAAGTCACCGACGCCACCGCCATCAAAGCCCAGGCCAAGGAAGACCCTGTCGGGCTCGTCCGCTTCATCCTCGAAAGCTTTGAAGGCCGCGCCACCCAGGACCAAATCGCCCAGTCCCTTTCCGGGGAGATCTTCAACGAAAACGAATTCAAGCACTGGTGGGACTCCACCAAGAAGCTTCTCAAAAAAGACGGCCTGATCGCCTTCCCCACCAAGAAAAGCGACGCCATAATCCTGCGCGAGAAGCCGATCTCCCACACCGACGAGCTGCTCGCCGCCTTTAACGCCGCGCGCCAGACCAAGGCACAGATCGCCGCCCTCGACCAGATCCTCAAGTGCACCGACGAATTCAAAGAGGGCAACGAGCTCTCTACCGTTCTCGCCACCGTGGAAGACGCGGCCCAGAAGACCCGCCGCCTGAACACCGCGCAAGCCCTGGAACTGATCCTCGACGCGGACGAACTCTGCCACATCACCGGCATCCCCCACGGCGAGGGAAGCATCACCTTGCGCGACATTCTCCAGGACGAAGAACGCCGCTTGCACGAGATCCTCAACGACGTGCCCGCCGCCAAGCAGCGCCGGGTCCTCGCCGCCTTCCCCGAAGCGTATGGCGAAGAGAAATGGGTGGAAAAATTACTTACCCTGATGAGCAAGAGCAGCATCCGCGTCGTCACCGAAAGCGCGCGGCTCCTCCTCGACCACGGCAAAAAAGAAGAGCTGCACCACGAGTTGGACCGCTGGCTTGGCGACCACACCATTTCCGCCGAAGTCCTCACCTGGCTTTGCAAAGAACGCGGCGGTGCCTTCGCCGCCATGGTGGACGCCCGCGTCTTGAGCGCCATCCTCTCCGCCCTGGAGCGCGACCAGTTCAATGACATCAAACGCGGCGGCAAGCTTCACGACCTCATGCTCGAAGACCGCGAACTCATCCCCGACATGCTCGCCGGGACCGAGCCGGAAATCGTCCGCGACACCATTCGCAAAGTCATGCTCTCGGGCGTCTTCGAAGAGCTCAACAAACGCTCCATCCTCGGGCGCATCGTCCGCATCTACCCCGCGATGGAATCGATGCTCACCGGCGACAACCTCACCGACAAACAGGAAGCCCTCATCGTCTCCTGGGAAAGCCTCGAAAAACGGAAAGCCGAGCTGGACGAACTCATCAACAAAAAGATTCCCGAGAACATCAAGGAAATCTCCATCGCCCGCTCCTACGGCGATTTGCGGGAGAACTTCGAGTTCAAGGCCGCCAAGGAAATGCAGCGCGTCCTCTCCCGCCGCCGGGCCGAAATGGAACGCGACCTGAGCATCGCCCGCGGCAGCGACTTCGCCAACCCGGACACCAGCGTCGTCTCCATCGGAACCACCGTCACCATCAAGGAAGTCGTGGACGGGCGCATCGACGTCTACAGCATCATGGGGGCGTGGGACAGCGACCCGAAAGCGGGGATTATCTCCTACAAGGCCGCCATCTCCCAGGCCCTCCTGGGCCACAAAGTGGGCGAAAAAATGGAAGTCCCCACCGAGCACGGCGACCGCACTGCGGAGATCATCAAGATCGAACCGGCGGCCCGCAAATAAAGAAGACAGGGAGACTCCCCGTCTTCTGTATTGCGCATCGGCCCTTCTCCGGTTAGGCAAATAGGCGTGTCCAGTTGCCATTCCTCTTCCGCCGTAGACCAAGCCATCCGCATCGCCCTCGCCGAGGACATCGGATCGGGTGACCTCACCTGCCAGTATTTTGTCGATCCGGGCCAGACCGGCCACGCCCGGATTCTCGCCAAACAGACCGGCGTGACCGCGGGCGTCCGGCTCGCCGCCGAAGTCTTCCAGCGGGTTGATCCCGCCCTGCGCGTCGAGATCGTGCGCCCCTGCGGCACCCGCGTGGAACCCGGCGACGTGGTGCTCGAAATCGCGGGCTCCGTCGCTTCCATTTTGACCGCCGAACGCGTGGCGCTCAACTTCCTCCAACAGCTTTCCGGCGTGGCGACGCTGACCCGCCGCTTCGTGGACGCCGTGGCGGCGGCGCCCGGCGCGCGCGCCAAGATCCTGGATACCCGCAAGACCACGCCCGGCCTGCGCATGCTGGAAAAAGCCGCGGTGAAAGCCGGGGGCGGGACCAACCACCGCTTCGGCCTCTTCGACATGGTCCTGGTGAAGGACAACCACCTCGCCGCGCGCGACGACCTCGCCTTCCTCCAGGCGGCCATCACGCGACTCCAGGCCGAGCACCCCGAGATCCGGGTGGAACTGGAAGCGGATACCGTGGAGCAGGTGCGCGGATTTTTGACCCTGCAAGGCGTCGCCGTCATTCTCCTCGACAACATGACGCCAGCGGCCATGCGCGAATGCGTCGAGATGGGCGGCGGCCGGGTCCAGTTTGAGGCGAGCGGCGGCGTGAACCTGCAAACCGTGGCGGAAATCGCCGCGACGGGCGTCGATTTCATCTCCGTCGGCGCCTTGACACACTCGGCTCCGGCAATCGATTTCTCGCTCGACCTGCAACGGAAAGCCTAGTACCTTGTAACAAAGAAAATGGCGCATAGAGCGCCGGATTTTTGGTGTGGGCAAGGAGCCGAGTGCAGTGCCTCTATTCGATGAATACAGGCCCAGCCAGCAACGCCGCCCACGGCAAAAAGATGCGCAAAATGGCCTTTGTTCATTTTTCAACAGGCTGCTAACCGGAGAAGAAGTTATCAGGAAATCAGGGCCGCCCAACCGCGTAGCGGTGACCTTTCTGCCAAGCGCAGCGAAGCCACAAGGCGAAGCTTCGAGGCTTTCCGAGGGGATAACTCAGGAAAAAAATCTGGCGCCCCCGCTGGAGGCCGATGCCATCCTGGCGCGCCTGCCGGAATCGCGCCGGATCGGGCGCACGATCCTGGTGCTGGAGGAAACCGGCTCCACCAACGACGTGGCGGCCCAGCTTGGCCGCGCGGGAGCGCCGGAGGGAACGGCTGTTTTCGCCGAATGCCAGACCGCCGGACGCGGACGCTTGAGCCGCCGCTGGGAATCGCAGGCGCGCCGGGGTCTCTGGTTCTCCCTGCTGCTGCGGCCCGCGCTGGCCCAGGCCGACTGGGCGCGGCTGACCACGTGGGCGGCGGTCGGCGTCGCGCGCGGCTTGGAGGAGGCGCTTCCCGGCTGCCGGGCCGCCATCAAATGGCCCAACGACATTTACCTTGGCGGGAAAAAAGCCGTCGGCATCCTTTGCGAAAGCGCGGCGGGACCAGGCGGTTACGCCGTCGTGGGCATCGGCGTGAACGTCAACCAGACGCGGGCTGATTTTCCCGCCGAACTCCAGGAGCGGGCGACCTCGCTGCGCAACGCATCCGGCGGCGCTCCCCTGGACCGGCACGCCGCCGCCGCAGCACTCTTGCGCCAGCTCGACGCGCTCTACCCGGCGCTGGAACACGATTTTGCCGCCGTCGTGGCGGAAGCGCAGGCCCGCAGCCTCTTGATGGGGCGCACCCTCACGGTGCATACCCCATGCGAAACCTACGCCGCCCTGGCCGAAGCCCTGGAACCGGACGGGAGTCTGCGGGTGCGGTGTGCGGACGGTTCCGTGCGGCGAGTTGCCGGCGGCGAGGTGAGTATCACCGGCTGGCAGTAAAGGCGGCTTCCCAGAGAGGGACCGCCGGCATCGGGGCAAAAAAAGATTCGGGCCGCGCACGGTAAAAACAAACCCCTTTATTTAAAAACCCGTGCACGACCCGAATCACCCCCTCAACGAAAATTAAGACAGGGCCCCTTCCGCTTCGTTCAAAGAATTTCGGAAAAACGCGAGATTCCCCTGCCCCTCGCTACCCAAGCCAGCATTTCCCGCCTGTCGGGGTTGCCCTCAGGGAATGCTTGATTTTGCTGGATTAATATTTTATAGAGGAAGGGTTGCAGAATCTGGGGGTTGGCTCAGTCATTTTCATGCGATCCCCCTTCTCCCCAAAAGTGTTGGGTTTCGCTCCCCCTCTCTGCATTTACCCCACCGTTCCATGCATCGACACCCTGTTTTCGCGTCTGCGTTGAGCTTCCTTGCGCTGGGAGCCGTATTGCTCTCGTTCGCTTTCTTTTTGACCGATAATATCGACCGCCCGTGGGTTAACCAAATCGACTTCAACGGGGCCGTTTGGTCGCAAGCGGCGCATAACACGCTACGCGCGGGGCTCATGGAAACGCAGGGGGAATCCACCGGGTTCTACTTCGGACCGTTGCCGATCCCAAACACCGGGTATTATCTCCACCATCCGCCGCTCCTCCACCTGGGAATCGCCGCCTTGTTTGCCGTCCTGGGCGAGCACGAATGGGTGGCGCGGCTGGTTCCCATCTTCTGCTCCCTTTGCAGCGCCCTGCTCCTGTGGCTGCTGACGGCCAACACGCTGGGCCGCCGGAGCGCCCTCCTCTGCACGGCGGTTTTTGCCGCCCTCCCGATGTCGCTGCGGTACGGGACGATGGTCAACTTCGAGCCGGTGGTGCTCTGCCTGATCCTCGCCGCCCTGCTCAGCCTGCGCTACTGGCAGCAAACCGGGAGGCCGCTTTGGAAAATGCTCTTTTTGGGCAGTCTGCTGGCGGGCATGTGGGTGGACTGGGCGATGCACCTCTTTGCCCTGGCGCTCTTTGCCTGGTGGATGACGCGCCCGGGACGCCCCGAGCGGCGGCTCGCCTGGATGGTCCTTGCCATTACGGGAATGTCCGGGCTGCTCTACCTGCTGCACACGCAGCTTTTGCGGCCGGACGCCCTCCAGGATTTGCAGCGGACCTTCCTGGTGCGCGTGGCATCGGATGAAAAATACAAGTACACCTTCTGGCAATGGGCCGCCAAAGTAGGGGGCAGCCTCATCCGCCACTATCTCTGGAGCGGCTTGGCGGCGACGGCGCTGGGGGCGCTCATCGCCTACCGGCGCAGAAAAGAGCCCGGCGTTGCGTGGATTGCCTGGGCCGCCTTCATGGTCTTCGCCATGGATGCCGTGTTCGTGGGGGTGTTCCAAAACGACTCTTACATTCACGAATACATCGCCTTCTATTTCGTCACCCCCGTTTCCATCCTGGCGGGCATCGCCTTAAACCAGTTGGCGCAGACGTTGGAAGCCGCTCCCATCCGCTGGATTCGCCCCATGGGGAGCTGGGCCGCAGCACTCCTGGCGGCGGCGGGGATTGGGCTGGGGCAGGCCCGGACAAACACTTTGCAGGGGCGTTTTTGCATCCTGGATTTGCAGAAAAAGGAATCCGAGGCCTTGATCCCCTCGCTGGGGAAAACCATCCACAGCCATTTCTCCCCGCAGACACGGGTGCTCTGCAATTTCATGCCTTACTACGGGCCGCAACTGGAATACTACGCCAAGTGCGAGGTGGCTCCCAACCTCTCCGAACCGGGGGATTGGAAGCCATATCTTCAAAAAAAAGAAGGCGACGTGGGTGGGATTGTCTGGATGGGCGACGAATCGGCAGGAGAGATCGTCGCCAGCCTCCCTCCGGGAAAAAAGGAATTCGTGCGGCTGGAAAACGAGAGCTTCTGCGTCTGGAAACCCACCAACAGCGCCGGGAAACCGTTCTAGAGCGGTTTAAATTGAGGTGTTTACAATGATGCGGGAGCGTCGTGGGTTGATGCGCGGGCTCTTCAAGCGAAGCGGCTCTATTTTTCAATACTGCCCGAGCTTGAAAGACCGCGCCGCCGAGCAGCGTGTAAACAACAAAATTTAAACCGCTCTAAGGAACCGTCTTCTTCAGGGCTTCCGCCTGAAGTGGAGCTGCCCCACCCGCCGCCCGTCGCATTGGGTGATCGTCACCTCATAGCCGTCGATGGTCACCTTCTCCCCCTGCTGGGGCAGCCGGCCGATCAAGCGCGTCACATACCCCCCCACCGTACTCACATCCGGGCTCTCCAAATCCAGCCCCGCCGCATCGTTGAGCTCATGCAGGCCGAGCATCCCCTCCACCACAAACTCGTCCGCGTTCACCCGGCGAAACTCCGCCTCCTCTACGTCAAATTCATCCTGGATCACCCCCACCAACTCCTCCATCACATTGTCCAGCGTCACAATCCCCACCGTGCCGCCGTATTCATCCACCACCAGCGCCAGGTGCGCGTGCTTGTTGAGGAACAGCTTCAATAACTTCTCCAGCGGCATCATCTCCGGCACCGGCAGAATCTCGCGCCTCACGCTCGCCAAATCCGGCGCGGGCTCCCGCGTGAGCAGCAGCAAATCCTTGATGTGCACCAGGCCGATCGTATTGTCCAAATGCCCCTTGCACAGAGGGAACCGGGTGTGCCGCGAGGCTTGCGCGATTTGCAGGTTTTCCTCGAACGAATGCTCCACGTCCAGCGAGACCACCTCGCCGCGCGGCGTCGTCACATCGCGCACCACCAGGCGGCGCAGATCCAGCGCATTGATGAGAATCTCCTTGCCCACCGGCGAAACCTCGTCCGCCTTCTCGCTCTCCGTCAGGATCACCCGCAACTCTTCCTCGCTGTGGCCGATCTCATGTTCGCTGGCAGGCTGCATGTGAAAAGCGCGCACCAAAATCAGGTTGGCCGTGTTGTTCAGCAACAAAATCGCCGGCCCAAACACCATGGAAAACCAGCGCAGCGGCCGCACCACCCCCAGCGTCGCCGAGAGCGGCTTGCGGATGGCCAGGCTTTTTGGAATCAGTTCCCCCAGCACAATATGGGCAATCGTGATCAGCGAAAACGCCAGCCCGAAGGAGATGGTATGAATCAGCGCCAGACTTCCGACCCCCGCCAGATGGAAAAACGGCTGCAGCATCCCGGCCAAAAACGGCTCGCCCAGCCAGCCGAGGCCCAGGCTCGCCAGCGTAATCCCCAACTGGGTGGCCGAAAGATAGGCGTCCAGCTTCGAGATGATCTCCCCCGCCAGCTTCGCCCGCGCATCCCCCCCCTCGATCAGCGGCTCCAACTGCGTCGAGCGGACCTTCACAATCGCAAACTCCGATGTCACGAAAAACGCATTCAAGAGCACCAACACCGCGATGCTCACGAGCTTGAGGAAAATCAGGTCCGCCGACTCCCACTGCGCCCCCTCAACCGGGGAAGCGGCGGCTAACAGCATCAGGGTATTCATCTGGGCAAGTCCGCGAAAAAAAGGAACGGCTCGCCGCGAAGCCGCAGCGAGCCGGAAGATGATTTCAATCGTGCGCCGGAACGTTCACCGCCCCGGCCACGTGCCAGGAGTGTTACCAACTCGACTTCGTGACGCCGGGGATCATCCCATTGGAAGCCAATTCCCGGAAAGCGATACGTGAAAGTTGGAAGCGGCGGATAAAGCCATGGCGGCGGCCACTGGCGCGGCAGCGATTGACGAGCCGCACAGGGCTGGCGTCACGCGGGAGCTGCTGCAAGGCAACATAATCCCCCTTCGCTTTGAGTTCAGCGCGCAGGGCGGCATACTTTGCTACAGTCAGGCGTTTGCGTTTTTCTTTTTCGGTCCAGCTCTTCTTTGCCATAAATTTAGGAGCGGACAATCTAGAAGCCCCACGCCCTTTTGCAACCTTTTTTTTACAAAAAGGCGGGAGATGGGGCTCTTCGCGTCTCCCCTCCCCCGCGTCTTTCCCATTCCCCTGGCGCATATTTTTCTTTGCGTCGGAGCGCGCCTGCCTTCACACTCCCCCCATGCGCCGCGCGGTATACCCAGGCAGTTTCGATCCCGTTACCAACGGCCACCTCGATGTCATCGAGAGGGCCGCCCGTCAGTATGACGAAGTCCTCGTCGCCATCGCCCACAACGAAACGAAGACCGGCCTCTTTACCTTCGAAGAACGGGTCGCCCTCCTGCAGGAAGCCGTACAACAGCACCCTAATGTGCAAGTCACACAGTTCCAGGGCCTTCTGGTCGATTACGCCCGGTCCGTCCAGGCCCAGGTCATCCTCCGCGGGCTGCGGGCTGTCTCCGACTTCGAATACGAATTCCAAATGGCCCTCATGAACCGGAAGCTCGACAGCGACGTCGAAACCATGTTCCTCATGCCCAAAGAGGAATACACCTACCTCAGCTCCCGGCTCGTCAAAGAAATCGCACGCCTCGGTGGCAGCATCGACGCCTTTGTGCCAGATTGCATTGCCCGGGCATTGCGGAAGAAATTTTCCTCCCCGGGCCGCAACCCATGAAAATTCACCTGAACCAAATCCCGTCCGGGGGCACCCTTCACATTGAAGGGGAAGAAGACCGCGACATCCTGGACCTGCATGACGCCCTCGCCCGGCCGCTGGGCCCCGTCCGCTACAGCCTGGACGCTGGACTCTCCGGCAGCGGCCTCTTTGCCACCGGCACCCTCGCCGTTGATCTCGAGCTGGAATGCGTCCGCTGCCTCACCCGTTTTGCCTACACCATCGAAGTGCCCGATTTTGCCGTCCAAATCGAGCTTCCCCCCACCGAGACGGTGGACTTGACGGACGAGATAAGGGAGGATATTCTCCTCGCCCTGCCTCCCCATCCGCATTGTGACTGGAATGGCGCAACTACCTGCGCCGGGGTGCTGGAAATAAAGAGGATTCAGGAGCCGGAACCAGCGTCGGAACCCGAGGAAGCCAACCCTTGGACCACGCTTGACCTGCTCCCGAAACCCAAAGACCATTAGCAAGACCGCTAAAAAAACAGACCGCAACAGACGACAGAAAGATTCGATATGGGAGTCCCAAAACGCAAAACCTCGAAAATGCGCCTTCGCACCCGCAAAGCCGCCAACCGCTGGCATGCAGCACAGCTCGCCAAGTGCGGCCAATGTGGCAGCACCCTTCGTTCACACACCGTATGCCCCTCCTGCGGGTATTATAGCGGCCGCCAAGTCGTGACCGTCGAGGCCGCCTAAACGCCGCCCTTTTCCAGAGCCAGCCGTCCCCGTGACCACGTGGGACGGCTCTCTTTTTTCTCCACATCCGCACAGGGAACCGGTGATCCTATGAAAATCGCACTTGATGCAATGGGCCACGATGAAGGGCCACGGAAACTCGTGGAAGGGGCAGCCCTTGCCTTAAGCGAATTCCCCGAAATCACCCGGCTCCACCTTACCGGCGACGCCGCCAGGCTGGAAGCCGAACTCCAACGCATCGGCTGCAACGACCGGCGCATCGAGATCGTCCACTGCACCCAAGTCGTGGAAATGAGCGACCACGCCGTGGACGCCGTGCGCCGCAAAAAAGACTCCTCCATCGCCCGCGCCGTGGACCTCGTCAAAAGCGGCGAGGCGGAAGCCGTCGTCAGCGCCGGGCACACCGGAGCCAGCGTCGCGGCCACCACCATCAAGCTGCGCATGCTGCCGGGCATCGAGCGGCCGGCCATCGCCGCCACCATCCCGACGGAAACCAACTACTTCGTCCTGATCGACGCGGGAGCCAACACCGCCCCCACCCCTCGCCAGATGCTCCACAACGCCGTCATGGGGTCGATCTACTCCCGGCACATCCTGGGCTACCAGAGCCCGAGCATCGGCCTCATGTCCATCGGCACCGAAGAAGAAAAAGGCAACGACTGCACCCGCGAGGCCTTTGAACTCATCAAAGCCGCCGGGCTCAACTTCCGGGGCAACGTCGAAGGGCACGACCTCTTCCTCAACCCCGTTGAAGTCGTCGTCGCCGACGGATTCACCGGCAACGTCGTCTTAAAAACCAGCGAAGCCATCGCCCACGCCATCTTCGGCTGGCTCAAGCACGAAATCAAAAAGAGCCCCATCCGCATCCTCGGCGCCATGCTCGCCAAGGGCGCCTTCCAGACCATCCGCAAGCGGACCAGCGCCGACGAATACGGCGGCATGCCGCTCTTGGGCATCAACGGCGTCTGCATCATCGGCCACGGCGGCAGCTCCCCCATCGCCGTGAAAAACGCCATCCACATGGCCATCAAGACCATCGCCAAACAAGTGAATCCACACCTTGTGGAACAGATCCAACGCACCAATGAACAAGCAGCAGCCTCGCACCACGCGCCTGCATAAGCCGAAACGCACCGTCTCCATCATTGGGACCGGCAGCTACGTTCCGGAAAAAGTCCTCACCAACGCCGCGCTCGAAAAACTCGTCGACACCAGCGACGAATGGATCGTCACCCGCACCGGCATTAAAGAGCGGCGCATCGCCGCCGCCGGAGAAAGCACCAGCGACCTGGCCGCCAAAGCCGCCCTTGCCGCCATGGAAAAAGCGGGCGTCAGCGCCGAAGAGATCGACATGATCATCATCGGCACCGTCACCCCCGACATGGCCTTCCCCAACACCGCCTGCCTCGTGCAAAAACAGATCGGCGCGAAAAACGCCATCTGCTTCGACCTCTCCGCCGCCTGCTCCGGCTTCCTCTACGGGCTCGAAATCGGCCAGCAATTCATCTCCAGCCGCACCTGCGACACCGTGCTGGTCATCGGTGCCGACAAACTCACCGGCATCGTCAACTGGAGCGACCGCAACACCTGCGTCCTCTTTGGCGACGGCGCGGGCGCGGCCATCCTGCGGCACCGGCCCGGCTCCCACGGCATCATCCACTCCACCCTGGGGGCCAACGGCGAATACGCCGACATCCTCCACATGCCCGGCGGCGGCAGCCGGATGCCGCTCACCAAAGAAAACATCGAACAGCGGCCCAACACCATCCAGATGAGCGGCAAAGACGTCTACAAACAAGCCGTCACCGCCATGGTCAGCGCCGCCCACGAAGCCCTCGAAATCGCCGGCCTGCAAACCAAAGACCTCGCCTGCGTCATCCCGCACCAGGCCAACCTCCGCATCATCGAAGCCATTGGCACCCGGCTTGGCCTTGGCCCCGAGCGCGTCTTCTGCAACCTCCAACACTACGGCAACACCAGCGCGGCGGCCGTCGCCATTGCCCTTGACGAAGCCAACCGCACCGGGCGGATGAAGCGCGACGACTACATCCTCCTCGTCGTCTTCGGCGGCGGGCTCACCTGGGCCAGTTCGGTGATTCAGTGGTAGAATCACCAAATTCCACCCCTCACTCCCCCCAAGAACCCCATGCCAAAAAACACAAGGCCCCGGCTTGCCAAAGATTCCGGTGAGTGGTGGATGGAATATGAGGGACACACGACCAATGAGGTGCACCACTCCCCCAATGGCCGGTGGGTCTGCGCCATTTTCAGGCTGCAAGAGCGTGTTTTGCTCCTTCTGACCAACCCGGGGAAGCTGGATCTCAAGTTCACGATTCCCATCCCCCTGGTATGTGGAGTTTCAGACACCGGCGTTGCGGCTACCGTGGAACTTGCGGAAGGCGGAGAAAAACGGCTCAGCTTCTTCTTCCCGGATGGAGCCATCGCAAAGACCGAGCCGATCAAGGAACTGCAACAAACAGACCGCCTTTTCTTTAACAAGAAATTTTCGGAAGTGAATTTGCTCTCCGCCGGACGCATCCTGACCACGTTTCACTTCGGCGAACTGGAGGGCACCCTGGTCTCGAATGCCATCCTTTACAAGCGCAACGAGTGGATGCGCCTCCTGATCATTTCGGCCCTGGTTTTCCTGCTTCTCGCCGCAGGGCTTGTTGTTTTCCTTCTCAAGTAAAGGTATTGCGGGAGTTGCGGCATGCTGCAGTCCTGACGCAAAAGCTGGGTGCTTTCGGAGCGGATTGGAGCGCCAACGGCCCACAAAAAACCAGCCCAGGCCAATGGCCTGGGCTGGTGATATGGAATGGGGATAGGGGCTGAAGGCCTGAGGCATCAAGCCCCCATCGACATTTGAGGAAGAAGGAAGCCGATTAACGGGCGTCCCGGCGGCGCATCCGCTGGCC
>SESF01011116.1_pt1 | contig 24603 bp, 16 predicted proteins | sample 3171521 | NCBI WGS metagenome assembly SESF01 (sample SAMN10866945, study PRJNA518727) | freshwater metagenome | biome: subpolar coniferous forest; feature: holomictic lake; material: water; isolation source: holomictic Lake 227, 6 m and 8 m depth | place: Canada: near Kenora, Ontario | collected...
TTATTCGAAAGCAGATTATCTGCGGATACTGGAACTTGCAGGTGATTTTGAGAAAAATCCAAACCAGAGACTGCTTGAAGGAAAAGTAGCCGCTTCTTTGTTTTTTGAACCATCAACCCGAACACGCCTGAGTTTCGAAACGGCCATCAACCGCCTGGGTGGCCGGATTATCGGATTTTCCGATGCCGGGTCTTCCAGTGTCTCCAAAGGTGAAACACTGCACGATACCATCCGAATGGTGAGCAATTACGTCGATCTGATCGTCATGCGCCACCCGTTAGAAGGAAGTGCCCGTTATGCTGCCGAAGTGGCCGATGTTCCGGTAATTAACGCCGGTGACGGGGCAAACCAGCATCCTACGCAAACCTTGCTCGACATGTATTCAATCCTGAAAACCCAGGGAACACTCGACAACATCAATATTTTCATGATTGGCGACCTGAAATACGGAAGAACCGTGCATTCGCTTCTGATGGCTTTGTCTGAGTTCGAGAATCCGATCTTCAACTTCATTGCTCCCGAAGAGCTTGCCATGCCTGAAGAATACAAACTTTTCCTGAAGGAAAAAGGGATTCGCTATTTCGAGCACACCGAAATCAATGATAATATTAACCATGCCGACATTATTTATATGACGCGTGTTCAGAAAGAACGTTTTATGGATCCGATTGAATACGAAAAGGTGAAAAACGTGTACATTCTCCGGAATAAAATGCTTGATAATACTAAACCAAACGTCCGGATTCTTCATCCGCTACCTCGTATCAATGAGATACATACCGATGTGGATGCCAATGCAAAAGCCTATTATTTTGATCAGGCCCGGAATGGCGTTTTTGTACGTCAGGCGATTATTTCTCACATTCTCAACCTCAAATAAATCAAGCCATGCCCGAAAGTTTTAAAAAGAAACTCAAATTGAAAGTCAGTGCAATCAATAATGGCACTGTAATCGATCATATTCCTTCAGAAAATCTGTTCAAGGTTATATCAATTTTGGGACTTCAAAATGTGAAATCACAAATTACGTTTGGTGCTAATTTCGAAAGTGAAAAGCTTGGAAGTAAAGCGATTATCAAACTTTCTGATGTATTTTTTGAAGACGACGAAATCAATAAAATCTCACTGATTGCAAGAAATGCCAAGTTAAACATCATTCGCGATTACGAGGTGGTAGAAAAACGGGTGGTAGTTGTTCCTGACGAAATTATCGGTATTGTGAAATGTTTCAATCCGAAATGCATTACGAATAATGAAGAAATGACCACCAGTTTCAGCGTCATTTCCAAGAATCCGCTGGATCTGAAATGCAAATACTGTGAAAAGATTACCCACGAAGATCAAATGGTCATCAAATGACAACGACAGATTTCGATGAAGTATTCCTGAAGATTTCTGCTTTGGTAAAAAACAAACCGGCAGATTTGTTATTTCAGGTTTGTGAAATCCTGAAAAATGAAGTTTATCATTACGACTGGGTTGGTTTTTATATTCTGGACTCCAGGAAAAACGAACTTGTACTCGGTCCATTTGTCGGAAAACCTACGCCACACACCCATATTGCGCTGGGAAAAGGCATTTGCGGACAAGTTGCTGAAAGCTCCAAAACAATGGTCGTTCAGGATGTCACCCAGGTTGAAAATTACATTTCATGCGGACTGGATGTTCAGTCTGAAATTGTGGTTCCGGTGTTAAAGAATGGTGAATTTGTGGCCGAACTGGATATCGACAGCCACTCTCCGGCCCCATTTACTTCGGATGACAGTATTTTTCTGACAAAAATCTGTGAGCTGCTGGTTGATTGTTTCTGAAAAAGAACAATCTTTACAGGCATGATTGACACGGTATACCATTTTTTATTTCATACCAATGAAGCCCTTTACGCTATTGTTGACGAAAACGTATGGGAAGCCTATTTGTTTCTTTTTCTGATTATTTTTCTGGAAACCGGTTTAATCGTTTTTCCTTTCCTTCCGGGCGACGGATTACTTTTTTCTGCCGGAGTAATCGCAGCATCTTCAGATATGAGTATCTTTTTACTGGTACCAATCCTGATTTTGGCAGCTATTCTGGGAAATCATTTTAATTACCAGATTGGCCGAAAGATAGAACATCGAATTGAGCACAGCAAGAATCGATTGGTACAAAAATATCTGGTCAAATCGGTTATCAAAACACGATTGTTTTACCAAAAGCATGGTAAAAAGTCAATCATTATTGGAAGGTTTTTCCCCGTCATTCGCACATACATTCCATTCTTTGCCGGAACCGTTGATTTTGATTTTAAAATATTCTCCAAATATACCATCATCGGATCTGCAATCTGGGTTCCGTTTTTCACTCTTTCAGGCTATTTTCTTGGCGAACTTCCCTGGATAAAAGATAATTTTGAACTCATCTTTCTTGGATTGATCATTGTCACGTTGATTCCATTTTTTTACGCTGCACTGAAAACCCTGGTCTTTAAGAAAAGTCTTTAATTAAATATCGTAACATATTTACTTTCTCGATCATCCTTCCTAAATTTAAATTTCTGCTCAGATTTTGCAGTTAAGTCGTCAGTCTTTTTTTTTCATAAAATGATGAAATTCTATAAGTTATAAATATTATAATTATTGATGGATAAACCATGCAATTGAAATAATTTCCAAAAATTCAATTTAAATAGTGATTCCAATTGTTAGATTGTTTAACTTGTATGAATTGCAAATTCTGCTTTTGCGACTAATTGAGAAAATTTGAAAATACTTTATCCCGAAAACCATGATGAACGAAATTCAAAATATCTTTTTTGATAGCAATATTGCCCTCAATGAAGTGGTATCGAATAATATTTTCGAAGCCTATCTCTTGCTTTTCTTTATCATTTTTCTGGAAACTGGTTTTATAGTATTTCCATTTCTGCCTGGTGATGGGTTAATTTTTTCTGCCGGAGTTATAGCCGCATCAACAGAAATGAGCATCCTGATCTTGATGCCTGTATTAATTCTGGGAGCAGTACTCGGTAATCATTTCAACTATAGTGTTGGCAAACAAATTGGCTATAAAATTGAACACAGCAAGAATAAGCTGGTACAAAGGTATCTGGTCAAATCTATCATTAAAACCCATAATTTCTATCAGAAACATGGAAAGAAGTCTATCATTTTGGGAAGGTTTTTCCCGGTAATTCGAACTTATATTCCATTCTTGGCAGGAACAGTCAATTTTGATTTTTCAGTATTTTCAACTTATACCCTCGTTGGATCAGCTATTTGGGTTTCGTTTTTCTCTTTGTCGGGTTATTTTTTAGGAGAAAATCCATGGATGAAGGATCATTTTGGAATCGTGTTCATAGGACTTATGGTCACAACTCTGATACCTTTTTTCTATGCAGCCTCAAAATCCTTGTTTGTTAAAGCTAAAAATTGATTTGCCTTCCAATTCTCCTAAAATTCTTTATTATTCAACAAAAAAGCTATTTTTGATTGTTCAAAAAAAAACAAATATGTCAAAATTGTTTATTACTAAACCAATATCCCAATTACTGGACGAATCTAAATCCGACCAGGGACTAAGAAGATCCTTAAGTGCATTTAATTTAACCACTTTGGGGATCGGAGCCGTTATTGGAGCCGGCATTTTTGTTTTAACCGGACAGGCAGCTGCACAATATGCCGGTCCGGCAATAGTCATTTCCTTTATGATATCCGGTTTGGCCTGCTTATTTGCAGGTTTATGCTATGCCGAGTTTGCCTCCATGATACCGATTTCAGGAAGTGCTTACACCTATGCTTATGCAACCATGGGTGAGTTTATCGCCTGGATCATTGGGTGGGATTTAATTCTGGAATACTTGTTTGCCGCATCAACTGTAGCTGTTGGCTGGTCGGGTTATGTAGTCAGTTTTCTGAAAGATTTTGGGCTGGTTATTCCTGCACAATTCACGGCTGCATTCGGGTCTTTACTGGTAGAAATACCACAAATTGGATATAAACTGGCAACTCCTGAATTGACTAAAAGTCTGGCAGACTCAGGAATCGTAATAGACAGTCTTCCGCATCTGACCGGAGTTTTAAATCTACCAGCCATGTTCATCGTGGCAACAATCACCATGTTATTGCTTATTGGAATTCGTGAATCAGCCAAGTTCAATAATGTAATGGTGGTCATCAAAGTATTTGTGATTTTGCTTTTTATTGGCATAGGCTTTATGTTTGTGAATAAAGCCAACTGGCATCCATTTATTCCAGAAAACACAGGTGTTTGGGGACATTATGGCTGGAGTGGAATTTTACGCGGAGCCGCTGTGATATTCTTTGCTTACATTGGGTTCGATGCAGTTTCAACCGCAGCTCAGGAATCTAAAAATCCGCAGCGCGACATGCCCATCGGCATTTTAGGTTCTCTCGGAATCTCAACATTATTGTATATCCTGGTAGCTATTGTTCTAACAGGAATTGTAAGCTATACTTTTCTAAACGTAGCCGATCCAATCGCTGTTGGTGTCAACGCAATGGGAAGCGGACTGTTCTGGCTGAGGCCAATCATAAAAATTGCTGCAATAGCTGGTTTAACTTCGGTAATTTTGGTCATGTTGATGGGTCAGCCACGAATTTTCTTTTCCATGGCGAAAGACGGACTCTTACCTCCGGTTTTCGCGAAGATTCATCACCGGTTTAAAACCCCATATGTAAGTACTTTATTAACCGGATTCGTAGCGATGGTAGTTGCCGGGATACTTCCTATCAATATACTTGGTGAACTGGTTTCAATTGGTACATTGCTTGCTTTCGCCATTGTTTGTATAGGAATTATAGTCATGCGGGTTAAAAAACCTAACCTTGAACGGTCATTTAAAACACCGTTTGTCCCGCTTGTCCCGATTTTAGGCGCTGCCATATGTATTTACCTGATGATTTCACTTCCAATCGATACCTGGATACGGTTGATTGTCTGGATGGCGATTGGGTTTGTAATTTACTTTACTTACGGAATTAGAAAAAGCAAACTCCGGAATCAGAAAAAATAGGCATTTAGATATTTTTTCATGCTGGTTTAAACAGTTGATACTCTTCTAATATTACCTCCCGAAGTAAATGATCTGATCTGATTATATATTTCAACCTACTACAAATTGAGTATATAGAAAAAGTTTAGGATAGTTTAGTTTTGACGAATTCTATTTCGTAATCCTAAAGTTTATCCCTATGAAAAAGCTATTTCTCTACTGCATTGTTTGTCTTGGCCTCATCATTACCGGCTGTCATCGAAATGAAGATTTGGGCAATGGTCCTGCTTCCGATCCAATACCTGCACTTCCTGTAGAAGGAGTTAAAATCAGCACCTCCGTGTTTGGCCGGATCGTTGACGAAAAGGATGAAGCCATTAGCAATGTGACGATTTCGGGCGGAGGAGCTACGACATCGACAGATATCAATGGTATTTTCATACTGACTGATGTTATGCTCGATCAGGCAAGGGCATATATAACGGCCACTAAAACAGGTTACTTTAAAGGGTCAAGAATTTTCAGGCCGGTTAAGGATGGCATGTCAAAACCACCGTTAATTAAACTGTTGGCTCAAAAAAGTATCGGAACAATTAATGCGACAACCGGCGGTAGTGTTCAGACCTCCGGAGGTATAAAAGTTGAATTACCTGCGAACGCATTGGATGGTTATAGCGGACAAGTCAATGTGGTGGCTGCATACATAAACCCTACAAGTCCTGATTTCCTGGCCCGGATGCCTGGAGACCTTGCCGCTGACAATGCAGATAACAAACGGGGCGGATTAGTTTCGTATGGAATGTGCAATTTTGATCTTTTGGATGATGGTGGCAATAAATTGAAGATTAAAACGGGAATGCAGGTAACCGTTAGCTCACCCGTACCCCAAAGCCTTCAGCAGTTTGCTACAACGACCATTGACATGTGGACTTTTGATGAAACATTGGGTATTTGGAAACAGATTGGTGTTGGAACCTACCAAAACGGGGTATATACCGGAAAGGTAAGTCATTTCACTACGATTAACTGGGATCATTGGTCAACCTATATGGTCATTCCCATCATTTGGCGATGGATTGTTCCTATTATTTCAAGTATGCCACCTGAAGATGTGGATCATGTATTGAATAATCCTCCTGATTTTATAATGCAGGTTAGAGATAAAAAAACCAAGAACACACTCTATACCACCACACTGCCTCCACTTACCAGAAATATCAGCGGCCCTGCAGGAGGCACAGGAAGTTCGACTTTCCCTATTCCGCAGGTGTCAGATGAAATGGAAGTTACCATCCAACCCGTTCAACCAGGTGGTCCTGATTATCCAACCAATGATAATTTTACGCCAACGACCGATGAAGTGCAGCCATTACCCACAACTTTTGCTACTGATCAGGAAAGTGTTACCAAAGATTTTAAAATCACCAATCCTCCCACAACACTTGAAATAATTTTTCCTCCATCAAGCGGTGGCGGAACAGGCGAAACAGTGGTTAATGTAAATGGGAAAGCCGTTAATTGCGACAATAAACCGGTAAAGAGCGGATATGCATTTTTAAGCATGCGTGCCGGCAATACCATTGTCAAAAGCACAACTTCACCCATATTCGGGACGGAAGGTCGTTTTACGGTGCAATACTTTTTCTATAAAGCACTACCGCAAAACGTTGATAATGTGGTATTAACTGTATATGATACGCAAACCGGAAAAAGAAGTAAAGACCTGAAATACAATGTAAATCCTTCGGTTGCTTACATGATCCCTGATCCGGTGGTAATATGTGATGATCCTGCCACTGCTAATAAAGGTAAAGTATTCAAGGGCGATTATACCATTTACACGGCCGCCACGTTAAAGGCATTTATTGATTCGGCTTACACTGAAGTAACTGGAATGCTTACAGTTCAGGGTGGTGAAATAACGGACCTGGGTGGCATTATTGCATTAAAGAAGGTTGGTGGTCTGTCTGTGAGCCAGACAGCTCTGACAAGTCTGGGTGGTTTGGCCGAACTGGAAGAGATGGGTTATCTGGGTTTGTATTACAATAACCAACTGACCTTGGCTAATTTCCCCAAGCTAACGAATAAAAATATGGATTCAGGGCTTCGTATGAATGGCAATCTGTCGTTAGTAGGGCTTACCTTGCCTTCAATAGAAAGCATTGCCACAGTTGGCGGCAACTATATTTCAATTTATAATCATCCATTGCTGAAAACCCTCTCCATCCCAAAATTGAAATCGGTTGATAAATGTGATCATATTGAGATTGTTGGAACTGCGCTCGAAAATCTCAACACCTTTTCGAACACAATCGGCACACTTGGTCCCTGGGGATTAGATATTAATGACAATGATGAACTCATCTCAGTCAGCGGGTTAGGCAAAATTGTTGCTTCAGGCAGAATGAGGGTGACCGGCTGTGCAAAGATTACCAGCCTTGCAGGCATTAACATTCCATCAGACGTTGGCGATTGGGTGAATATTACCTCTAATCCTATGCTTACCGATATCAGTGCAGTTGCCAATAAATTAAAGACTGTTGGAGACTTTACGGTCAGCAAAAACGATTTGATTGTGCAAATCAATACACCTTTGCTTGAAAGTGCAAGAAGTGTTGTGATGGAAAATAATATTGAACTCAATCAGATCAGTATGCCGAAATTGAAGGTCTCCCCTTCTGTAGTAGTTACAAATGTCCCAAAACTTTCATCCTTCAATATGGATGCCCTTGAAGAATCAAATTGGGTATATTTTGATGGCGGGGTTAGTGGCGCACCGGCACTAACCAAGATAGACCTTCCTCAACTGAAAACCTGTACGCACTTTCAACTTCATAATTTAGCGGCTATAACAAATCTCGATGGGTTTAATAATCTGGTTTCAGTTTCGCCTGGATTATTTGTGATAAGTAACGCCGATATTGCCGGAGCCGATGTTAAACTTAAAACAATCAATGGCTTCAATAAATTGACAACCGTTGCGGCTGGGTTAGATTTAAGTGCCGCTTCAGGATCTGGTTTGACCGGAACACTGACGACAATTCAAGGGTTCCAGCAGTTAACTTCTGTTCACGATATTGCATTGGCTGGAAACAAACTGGAGGATATTTCAGGCTTTAAAAATCTGACAACCATAACCGGTATTTTTTCGCTCGGAGGAACAGCTTTAAAGGATCTTGGTGGATTACAAAAACTGACTACTGTTGGCGATCAATTGTTAATTTATGACAATCTTTCATTGACCAACATGAAGGCTTTGAGCTCACTGGCCACACTGAATCGGATTTATTTTTATCACAATCCTGAATTATCGAGTTTGGAAGGCCTTGAGAAAATTACGTCGATAAAAGGTGGAATGCAATTAACAAACAACATTAAACTTGATAACCTGGATGGCTTAATCAATGTTGCTGGTGCAATTTCAAGTATATACATCACTGGTAATACTGCGCTGAAAGATCTCTGCGGCCTTAAAAAATTAATAAATGGTATTGACAATACAACCATATATCAGGTTAATAGTAATGGTTATGATCCAACACAACAGGATTTTCAGAATGGAAATTGCATGAAAAGATGATGAGACAGACTGTTAGGTCTTATAAAGAATCTAACAGTCTAATTATTTGTTCTACCTCGCTTATTTCCATATCATTGTACAACAAACTTCTGATCCATGTATCGTTTTGTCAATACCTTGTTATTCATCACTTGTTTTTCATGGGCGGCCAACTGCCAGACCGGGCATATTGATAGCCTCAAGCAGCTGGTTTATCGTGCAGGCACCGATCAGGAAAAGCTGAAAGCTATTCTCGCTTTGTGCGACGAATTCCAGAGCCTGAACCGCGATACCTTTGACCGATACACCATTCAGGCAAAGCATCTTGCATACAAATCAGGTGATGAACGGAACATGAACCTCGCCGCCATTGTGGTTGCGAACAATTATTACCGCTGGGGATGGATGGACAGCGCCATGGCGGTGGTATCACCTGTATTACTGAAGTCTCGTGTTGAAAAAGCAGATACCCGTGATATCTATTTCAAAGCAGGACGGCAAAAGGCTCTTTTTTTAGCAAGCAAATCAAAGTATCCTGAAGCGTTGGCGATGTTTTACCAACTGATAAGCGATGGCGAAAAATATCACGACACACTGGCGATCAGTTCAAATACGAACTCAATAGGTTCTATTTCACTGCAAAGGGGCGAACCGAATAAAAGTATGGAGTGGTGCAGAAAAGCGTTGCCATTTGTAAAGACTGACAAACGTTTTGATGCAGTAAGGGCATCGATTTATGTGAACATGTCGGAGGCATGGCGATTACAAAACCATCTGGATTCTGCCGTCTTTTACAATGAAAAAGGAGTGGCTCTTTTCCGGAAGGGAAATAACCTGATGAATCTGGCTCTCGCTTTACAAAGGCAATCGGATATTTTCCTAAAAGCAAAAAATGTCGACAAAGCTGCCAATGCGCTGATTGAAATGATTGCTGTACGTAAGTTATTGAATGACGGTGAAATGTGGACTGACGATAACTTATCACTGATAAAACTATACACTGAAGCGAACGAAGTTGATAAAGCGATAGACTTCTGCAAGAAACAACTGGTGAGCGGAAATCTTTATCAAAGAACCGACACTGCACGGGTTTTTGTGAATGATATCGGGCAAAAACTACTTTACTATGAGGCGTTGGCACGCTGTTACAAACTTAAAGGCGATCAGAATTCTTATCAGAAGATGCTGGAACAGATTATTCAGGCAAAAGATTCGTTCTATACCGCCCGATCAGAGAAAGCAATTGCAGAGGTGCAGACAAAATACGATGTGGAGCAAAAAGAAAACACTATCATGCATCAAAAGGTAACAATTGTGCAAAAGAACAACCAAATGTTACTTGCCTTGTGGCTGTGTCTGGTGCTTGCCGCTGCTGCATGGTTCCTTTTCAGAAATTACCACAAAAAACAAAAGATGAAAGTGGCAGATGCAATTGAAAAAGAAAAGGAATTATCGTTGTTGGCTGTTGCTGATGCGGAAGAGAATGAACGCAAACGTATTGCGGCTGACCTGCATGATAACCTCGGTGCATATGCAGCCTCCATTGCTTCAAATCTTGATTTATTTGACATCATAGACTTTGATGAGCAACACAAATCTGCCTTGCAGGAATTAAACAAGAATTCACAGTCAATCGTTTCTCAATTAGGAGATACCATCTGGGCTTTGAACCGGGAAAATCTTAAATTAACCGCCATCAGCGACCGGATTAAACTATTTATCAACCAATTGGCGAAAAGTCACAGTTCAATTGAAATGATTGTTCTTGAAAATATTAACCAAGATATTGAATTAAAATCGACTCAAGCATTTCATCTTTTTCGCATCATACAGGAAGCTATTACCAATGCAGTAAAACACAGCAGGACCGACCGGCTGGAGATCCTTTTTGAGGAAAATGCAGGCTGGAAGGTTGAAATCAGAGATTTTGGCAAAGGAACTTCAGGAGATAATGCGGTGAAAAAACTGGATGGTAATGGCCTTATCAATATGAAAGCAAGAGCCAGTCTGGCGGGATGGAATATCAACTGGAGCAATAATGACCCGAGCGGAACTATTGTCACAATCTGCCCGGAGAAATAACAAATCTTAAATTAAGAAACCATGGAATTCAGGATAGCTATAGCCGAAGACAATGCAGTAAACCGAAACACGTTTATGCAAAAATTGAGTTTATCCACCAAACTTCGCCTTATATTTAGTGCCAACAACGGAAATGAATGTCTCGAAAAACTTAAAGGAATATTTCATACCGAAATGCCACAGGTTATTTTTATGGATTTAAAAATGCCTGAAATGGACGGCATTGAAACGATCAGGATTGCCAAATCGCTCTATCCGCAAATACATTTCATTGTTTTAACCATTTTCGATGATGACTCAAAAATCTTCGACGCCATAAAAGCCGGTGCTTCAGGGTACCTCCTTAAACATGAATCCGCTGCAGTTTTAGAGGAGTCTGTCATAAGTATCATAGAAACCGGTGGTGCCCCCATGAGTCCTGCAATTGCCCGAAAAGCCTTACAATTATTGAGCAGATCGACTAATCCGGAAAAAGATGCTTCAAATGCCAATGAGATTCCGGAAAGTATTACCCAACGAGAAAAGGAAATATTACAACACATGGTTAGTGGCTGGGACGCTAAACGAATTGCTGCCGAACTGAATATAAGTACATTAACCGTCAGGAAACACATTGCCAACATTTACGAAAAACTGCACGTCAGCTCACGGGCGCAAATTATTATGCTGGCTACCAAGCATAAATGGTTATAAATTCGGGAATATTTTATTAAGGTAAGTTTGACTTTAAATAAAAAGTATGAAAAAGCAATCTCTATTTATTTTATTGACCTTTTTGGTTTTTGTATCATGTAACAGTACGGCGCAAAAAAAAGCGAGCTTAACATCAGGTGGTGGTATTAAATATGTAAAACTTACACCAATCAATATTACAGGTTCAGGAAGTGTTGGACAATACAAAGGCTATGAAATTACAGACCCGGGGATCAATAATATTTCAGCTATCATTTTGCAAATTCCCAACGACTGGCAGGCGCAAAATTCTTTTGCACGGATTTGGAATGGCTCCACACCGATCAATCAAATTTATGTAAAAGCAGTATCAGGTGACAATAATTCCTGCGTAGAGATATTGCCTTATACTCCTTATTATTATGCGGATGGTCCTACTGCAAGAAGCCTCAGAGAAACCAGTCGTTCAATGGGTTTACAACAACAATATCAACCTTTTGAATTGCCCCCGATGGATGCACTTTTCTATTTGAAACAATATGTGTTACCTCGTTTATATCAACAGGGATTGAGGTTTCAAATAACTGGCGAACAAAACTTAGGGATTCAAAATCAATTTAAAGGAGTTCAGTCTAAACATGCTTTTGTAGATGGAAGAATGCAAGACGGAAAATTGATACGGGTAGAATGTGGCGTTACTTTAAATACGTCTAATCTGAATGGCGAAGCGTATTACAACTGGTCTGCATTACCTGCAATCATTACATCCACAAATAATTTAGATGCAGGCTATGATGTGTTGAAACACATGCGCAGCACCATAATCTATAATCCGGAATGGGAACAAAAAGTGAATGAATTAAATCGAAGAGGAAATGTAGCCAATGCAGAAATTTCGCAGAAAGATTTTGAAAATGTAAGAAATTACCGGGAAGCCATAAACACTATTCACCAGGGAATTTCGAATGACAGAAACAATTCTAACGATAGAAATAATGAAAGTGTGAGAGATGTACTTGGTGGTGAAGCAAAATTTGAAAACCCGAATAACGGCGAAAGAGTGCGTTTAGATGATCAATATAAACACTACTATACCGATGGACATGGCAATTACTACGGCAGCTATGAACCACTCGACTATAAGGCTATGAGCCTGACCGAGGTGAATCGATTGGATACGAAGAAGTATTGAAAAAAGCCTGTAATGAGCTTATCTTCAGATAGCCTTAGAACTTATCTTTTTTGTGACTTTTCTTTTCCTTTTCACCTTTTTGAGACATTCCCTGTCCTTTGTAATCATTCAGGTTATAGGTAAAAGTTAGCATAAAATATCGTCCTAAATTATTCGTCCTTATATCCTTAATATACTGAGGACTAACCGTATGAACAATATTTTTGTATTGATTGAGCAAATCGAAAACACCAATTTTAAGTTCACCATTACGATCTTTGAACAACTTTTTACCAACATAGCCATTCCAAAGTAAATCATATTGGTTGTAATTCAGGAAACCCTTTTCAAATTGCTTCAACACATCGTTGTGTATAATAATTCCTTTCCAGAAAATCCATGTAAATTTTGCCCCCAACGTCTGATACGTGAATTTCGGATTGTTATTGATATTTATTACACTGGTTGAAATGGAGTTTTTAACAATGCTGTAATTCATCGTGTATGAAATGGCAAAATCAATGTTCTGGCTGATATCACTGTTTATAGTAATTCCGTTGACTGTGCTGTATAAACTATAGCGGTTCAGATTATCATTAATATATCCCGGAGTTTGGGCATAGTTGAAGCCGGTTGTCAGGTTTATTTTGCTGAGCAAAGGTTTGAATGGAAAGCCGTAATTAAAAATCGACCTAAAATTGGAACTATGATCGATATTTACCGGAAAGGCCAATTCAATATTCTTTAAAAGGACAATACCCGCCTCGCGGATAAATGTGTCCTGGGCTGCTTTATAAATTTTAGTTCCAATGAAGTTCAGTGAATGTTCCGCACTCAGAAAAAAAGTATAATTATTCGAATTATTTGGATTGGCGTGAGAATAGTTAAAAGTTAAATCGTGCGTATATTCTTGCGTCAGATAAGGATTTCCGGTAGTCAGGTTCGTTCGGTCGGTATTGTCTATGACCATTTGAAGCTGGGAAATACTGGGAGAATTAGTTGATGTTTTATACAAAATACGTAAGCTGCTTTTTGGATATTTCAAATTCAAAAGGAAGTTAGGCAGAATATTTTTATATGTTTTATCATTTTCTGAATTCTGAGGAATCAACATATAGGCCTGCTGATATTCAAGTCCGGCAGAAAGTTTAATCCCTTTACTTTTAAGCTGATAAGCTAACCCAATGTGGTTATTAAAATACTCGGTTTTATATCTGTTCGACAATGAATCGATACGATCAAGCTGTACGGCGTTGGCATCCAGATTATAGGCTTGCCTGTCCCTTATGCTACTTGTATATGCATTGGTCAGATTGAAATGCAGCATGCTGATCCGGCCAATGGGTTCGGTGTATTCCATTTTGGACGAAATCTTATAGCTATCGGTATTTCCGTCCACATATTCGTTAGTCGGAATAGAATCAGACAAAGTCTTTTTATAATATCCCATCTGGGAACTATTTGGATCTTTGTTGGTAGCTTGAGTAACAATGGCAATTGAAAATGTCCGTCGTTTCTTGTTTAATTTATGCTTGAATACCAATTCGTTTTCAAGATCATAATTGTTAACATTTCCTCTCGTCAATAATCCTTCTTGATTAACAAAAGAGCCATTGTTTTTAGTCGTGGTCTTAAACATCTGTTTATCCGGATTGCTGGTCTGGAAGGTTAACTTCGGAGTTGAAATCAGTGTGTTTGCAGAATCAATGTCATATTCGAAACGGATATGTATCCGGTGGTTGAATTTACTATCGGATATGGTGTCTTTCTCATTCGAAAAATGATCGGGTTTTGGTGAAAGGAATTTATCTTTTAAGATGATTTGGTCGGTATAATTTTGGGTCGAATTAAAAAAGTAACTGCCTGTTATAATTATTTTTTTACCGAAATTATCACTGTAATTGAAACCTGCCGAACGTGTAGTGGTAACCCCATTTTGTTGACCGATACTAAACCCTCCGTCGTGTTTACCGCTGATACTTGTCGAAATACCCATTAAATCCTGCTGCGAGAAGTTTTGCTGGTTGACATTATTCAACAGTCCTATAACAGAAATGCGTCTTTGCTTATTGAAAACATTAAAATTTCCACCGACAAGGTATTTATCGTCCAGGTTGCTGCCGCCACTGAACTTCCCGAACTTACCATTCTTTTTTTCAGATTTGGTAATGATGTTGATGGTTTGATCAGAGTCACCATCGTCGAACCCAGTAAACTGAGCCTGTTCGCTGAGCTTGTCAAAAATCTGGATTTTATCAACCACATCAGCCGGCAGGTTCTTTAACGCTACCGTAGGATCTTCTCCAAAGAAATCCTTGCCATCGACCAATATTTTTTTCACTTCTTTACCGTGAGCTACTACTGCACCATTTTCAACTGAAATTCCTGGCATTTTCATGACCAGTTCTTCGGCGGAGGCATCTGCAGTGGTCTTATAGGCGTTGGCATTCATTTCGAGAGTATCGCCTTTCTGAATAGCAGTCGAGGCATCACCTTTTACCGTAACTTCTCCTATCGAATGAGTTTTTACTATCATCGAAAGAATTCCAAGATTTATTGATTTACCGGTACTTTCTATTGGAATTACCAAATCGGAATATCCAAGAAATGAGGCTTTGAGTAGGTAATTTGTCGTTTTTATTTTTGGAACAGAAAAATTTCCGGTTTTGTTCGTGACTACGACAATAACATCCTTTGCGTCGGCCACATTTTTAACATTAATAAATACGCCTGAAATTGGTGTTTGGGTTTCTTTGTCAACCAATGTGCCTGAAAGCGTAAGTATTTGAGAATGTGCGGAAAGTGTTAAACCAAAAAAAAATGCAAGAAGGAGAAATCTGATTTTTTTATAAGCGATTATGATCATGATTAGGTTTACTGAGTAGTTAGGTTTTGTTAATTGTTTAGTATGCAATATTAATTACTTAAATTGGGAATAATAAGTAAAAAGACAATTTTAACAAAAAACATAATATGGAAAGATTTACAGCAAAGCCAAGAAAAAAATAATCGGTCTGACTGAATGTTGTTTTACTAACAAAAAGCATTTCAAAAGCGTTCCGAAATCCAGGTTTGAAAAACTCTCCAGAAATTTTATTTTCTGAATTTATTCTGATTGCGACTTATAATACCTCCTGAAAAGTACTTTTTTCAAATCCCGGAAAATAACCTGATGAGCCAAAACTTCCAGGTCAGTGTAATGTGGTAATTCACGATGAGCCTTGGCAATTTCGTGTTCGGTAATATCAACCTGGTATAAAACGGCCATCAATCGGCTGTAATCCCGATCAAGATAAACCGAAATCTGATTAATCAACTGTTCGTGCAGTTCCTGATAAGCAGTTTCAGTATGGCCGCTAAAAGTGATTTCGATGCCAAACATCCCGAAATCTTTCATGATTTGTGCAGCTGTATCCTGAACAATCTCTGCCTTGTTTAAGAATGATGCAAGGTTTGTATTTTGAATATCAGGCAATTCCATTATTAATGTAGATTAAATTGCAACTCGCTCAAGTTACGATAAATTCCATCAGGAAGTTTGACCAATTCTTCATGAGTTCCCTTTTCAACCAATTGACCAAAATTAAGAACAAGAATCTGGTCCGCTTTTCGAACCGTTGAAAGCCGGTGAGCAATAACTACCGAAGTCCGTCCGGTCATTAGTTTTTCGAGTGCATCCTGAACCAGGCGTTCCGATTCGGAATCGAGCGATGAAGTGGCTTCATCAAGAATCAGGATTTTAGGATTTTTTAAAACTGCTCGCGCAATGGCAATTCGTTGACGTTGCCCGCCTGAAAGCTGTGTCCCACGTTCTCCGACCAATGTATCAAGCCCTTCAGGAAAACGGCTGATAAATTCCATCGCATTGGCCTTTTGGGCTGCTTCGGTAATTTCCTCGTCAGTTGCCCCGGTTTTGCCATAGGCAATGTTTTCGCGAATGGTTCCTCCAAACAGAAAAATATCCTGCGGAACCAGCGCAATCTGACTTCTCAAAGCCGATAGCGAATAATCCCGGCTGTCTTTTCCGTCAAAAAGAATGGCGCCTGAAATGGGATCATGGAGGCGAAGCAGCAGAGAAGCAATGGTCGATTTCCCGGCGCCACTTGCGCCAACAAGCGCCACCATCTGGTTAGCTGCAATGCTGACATCGATCTTTTTCAACACTTTTTCATTAGGTCGCGACGGATAAGCAAATGTTAATTCCTGAAAGCTTATCTCACCCTGAAGTTTATCAGCTTCAGAAAGGACAGCAACGACCTGAATATCTTCTTCCGGTTCATTGAAAATCGCAAATAAATCTTCGGTCGCACCTATAAACTTCTGAATGCTGGTGTAAACAGTGGCCAGTCCACCAATAGTACCGCCTACAAATGCAGAATAAATCACAAACGAAAACAGGTCACCTGCAATCAATTCACCTTTTGAGAGCAGTGCCGAACCTTGCCAGATCACTGCCACCAATGCACCAAATAGTCCAAAGACAATAAAGGCCGAAAATGCACCTTTGTACCTTCCGCTGACAATGCCAATCTCGGCAATTTCATCGGTTTTCTTCCGGTAACGAGCAATTTCGAAATACTCGTTGGTGTACGATTTAACACTTTGAATGCCCTGAAGCGTTTCTTCAACAATGGTATTCGATTCGGCCACCTGAGCCTGTACCTGTTTGGAGAACTTCCGGATAAATTTTCCGAAGACACGCGCCAGAATCATGATGCCAGGCAAAACAGCCAGCATAAAAAGCGTCAGTTTCAACGAAGTGATAGCCAGCAAAGTAACTCCACCTATGATTGTAATGATCTGCCGGATAAACTCAGCCAGCGTAGTGGTCAGTGTTTCCTGAAGTAAAACAATATCCGACGAAATCCGGCTATTCAACTCTCCCACCCTACGCTGATCAAAAAATTTCAGGGGTAACTTAATCAGGTGATTGTAGGTATCCTGACGCAAAAATGCCAGGGTTTTTTCGGTTACATTCACGAACAAAACAATGCGGAAATAGGAAAATACCGACTGCACTAATAATACAACTCCTAATAAAAGTGCTATATCGTTTATGCTGTGGGCTGCAACTTCCTTGTTGCCTGAATTGACAAGTTCTCCAAGTAGTTTGGGAAAAGCCAGGCTTGCCAGACTTGATCCAAGTAAAAAGAACATTCCAATGTAATATTCGCGACGGAATGGTTTCAGGTATTTGTAAATTTTAAATGCATTGCGAAGTCCTTCGCGGGTTATTTTTTTCTTTTCAACTTCACTCATCCTGACATTTTTGGTTTTCTGCTTTTGCATAATGAATAACAGACCAAAATACATTCAGTTCAACTCTGAAAGGACCCAATCATTCAATTTACTAACAATCAGATATCTATAACATAGAAAAGGCTGCATCTATTATAGAGAGCAGCCTTTCGTTTTCGATTTTAGTATCCAATCTTATCTTCCACTTCTGACTTTTTCAACCAGTGCTGCAGTAACCGGTCCAAAATTATTTCCAAAACTTGAACGGATGTAAGTCAAAACATCCGCCAATTCTTCATCGGTAAGTTTGGCTTGCGATGGCATATGATTTTTATAAATCTGACCGTCAACTTCAATCTGTCCGCTGAGACCTTTCATCATGATGGCGACGAGCTCCTTCGGATCCTTTCCAATCCAGCTGCCTGGCCCTAACGGTGGATGCTTGTTCGGAACCCCTGAACCGTCAGACTGGTGGCAGCTTAAACAATTATTTATATAAACGGTTTTCCCCGGAAGTTCTTCTTCAACCGGCTGAGAAGGCATTCTTTTTGCAATTTCTGCGGAAAGCAGTTCCGGACTTACAGCTTCAACCTTTTTATTGGTGGAAGAATTTTGACAGGAAATTAATAGCATTCCAAATAAAGCACTAAATATCAACTGAATAAATCTAATTTTCATTGATTTTGTTTGGGTTTTCAGGATCAAGATACCACTATTTACCAAATAAATTATTTTTCTAAAGCAAACAATCGGGTTTGGAACAGGAATACTGCACTAACCAATTGATTTTCCGGAAGAATATTTCGGGGTCCAATCAATCTTTATTGTGCGTTAGCAAATTGATTTAAAAGAGCTTAAACGATGAATGGAATTTCACACCTTGCTTTGCAGGCTTCGTTTCCCTGTTTCAAATGTTTAAGTCCGCTAATCTGCTAATTTTTACTTTTTTGCTTTTTGTCGTTGTATTGCTCGAAAATTGACACATCGTTGGCTTCTTTAGACAGCGATTCGATTGTATTTAAAGGAATATCGAACAAATCAAGTGCAATCAATCCATCCAGGCAATTGTTGAATTTAGGATCAACATTAAATCCAATGATTTTTGCATTCAGTTTGATATATTTCTTCAGAAGTACGGGCAAACCGGAATTTACTTCATCCACATCGCCGATGAATTTATCAAGCGAATTGATATCACTTTCCATCGTTTGCATAATCACATTCAGGTTTTGGTCTTCTGATTTAAGCTTATATGCATTTCGTGGTGAAATAAATTTAGCCAGTTTCCTGTCAAAATGGTGTGTTACTATAAACTTGATAATCATTTCTTTGGAAGTCGATGAATAATCATCACTGATACTCACCGGTCCCAACAAATACCGGTATTGCGGATTTTTAAGGATATAATACATAATACCTTTCCACAAAAGAAATAAAGGCATGGGTTTCCTCTGATATTCTTTAACAACAAAAGAGCGTCCTAACTCCATAGTTTGCTCAAGCATTTCGGTCAGATCATCCTTAATTTTGAACAGACTGTGAATATAGAATCCCCGAACACCGTAGATTTGCATTATTTCCTTACCATTTCCAATGCGGTAAGCTCCGGCAATCTTTTTGGTTTCCGTGTCCCAGATGAACATTTGATTATAATATAAGTCAAATTCATCCAGATCGATGCTGCGATTTGTTCCTTCACCAACCTCCCGAAAGGTTATTTCCCGGAGACGTCCAATTTCAAGCAGAATATTAGGGATTCGTTTCGATGGCGCACAATAGACCGTATAATTCTTCATCCTGAACAACAGGAATTCGGCACCAAGTTCATTCAGTTCCTTAATCAGCTTTTCATGGGGCATCGGTTCAGATACTGGTTCAATTCGTTGTTGAGGTCTGAGCGAATAATTAAAAAATCGTTTCACTTCAATCTTAGAATTCAACAAATAGGTCTTTGCACGCAAATATCTGCCATACTGATAGATATCCTGAAATTTATCCTGTTCTGACGCGGAAACCGGATTTCCTATTCTGATTTTTACCGGTTTTTTACGCTGATTTAAAATTTCCGTCGGCAGTTTCATATTCTTTAATGACGGATGAATATTTCCCATCAGATAAAACAATCGACTGTTATTTCCCTGAAAATGAATAGGAACAACCTGTACTTTCTGAAGTTTTATGAATTTAAGGACAGAATACTGCCATTGTCTATCAGAAAGAACCCGAGTCGCATCAAATTGCGAAACATCACCTGCCGGGAAAAGACATAAAATACCACCACTTTCAAGATGAGCCGAAGCTTTTTCAATACCGGTTGAAATGATCCGATTGTCCGCTCTTTTTTGAAAATCAGTTTCCTCCAGAAAAAAATCACGGATTGGATCAATCTTTTGTAACAATTGATTAGACACTATTTTTATGTCTGATCGAACCTGGCTCAGAATCCGGATCAATAAAATACTCTCCAATCCACCAAACGGATGATTACAAACTACAACGACCGGACCAGTCCGTGGAATTCTTTTGCTCAATTTATTCTGATCATAAACAAATTTGATATTTAGAATCCGAATCAATTCATCGACAAAATCAAGACCTTTTTTATCGCCAATCTGGTTGTAAACGTTGTTTAATTTATCGAATCGCAGCAGCAGCATAAGGAACTTTGCAAAATGTTCGCCACCCATAAAACTTAATTTTGGATTGGCTTTCAGAAAATCTTTAGGTTTGAAAATTTCCATAGAAATACGAAAAATTGAGTTTTGGAATTAATGTAGAAGCAATTACAACTATTATCAGGCTTCTTTGTTAAATTTATGATTTGATAAAAAATGAATTCCTAAAAATGAACATTTTTATTGGTCATTATTAAATGGTTTAGCTTTATTCGCATTAAAAAACAGTTAAATTGAACATTCTATATCAGAAATACGACATTAATCAATGGTTGCCTACTACGCAAAAAGAGGTGGAATCAAGAGGCTGGGATAGCGTTGATGTGATTTTTTTTACCGGCGATGCCTATGTTGACCATCCCTCGTTTGGAGCCGCCGTTATAGGCCGGATACTTGAGGCTGAAGGACTTCGGGTTGCCATTGTTCCTCAACCCAACTGGCAGGACGATTTACGTGACTTCAAAAAACTGGGAAAACCGAACCTCTATTTTGCCGTGACTTCAGGCAACATGGATTCGATGGTGAACCATTATACAGCCAACAAGCGAAAGCGATCGAACGATGCTTACACTCCGGGTGGCCGTCAGGGGCAGCGTCCGGATTATGCAGCAACGGTTTATTGCAATATCCTGAAAGATTTATTTCCTGATGTTCCTTTGGTTGTTGGTGGTATTGAAGCATCGCTCCGTCGGGTAACTCATTACGATTACTGGAGCGACAAGCTTAAACCTTCGATCCTGGTAGATTCCAGGGCCGACATGCTTTTTTATGGCATGGGCGAAAAATCAATTCTGGAATATACCAAGCTGATTCAAAAAGGTGTTCCTCCTGAAAAATTAACCACCATTCCGCAAACTGCATTTTTGGTTCCGAAAGGAGGCGAATATGTTTCCAATAAAAAATGGAATACGGTGAAACTGTATTCTATGGCAGAATGCCTTCAGGACAAAAAAATGTATGCCAAAAACTTCATGCATATCGAGGAAGAATCGAATAAAGTCGAAGCAAATATCATTACCCAGGAGATTGGCGATCAAATGGTTGTTGTTAATCCACCCTGGCCACCACTGGAAGAAAAGGAGATCGACCGTTTTTATGATTTACCGTTTACACGGCTTCCACATCCGCGATACCGGAACAAGGAAGAAATTCCGGCATACAATATGATCCGGCATTCGGTTAATATTCACCGGGGTTGTTTTGGTGGATGTACGTTTTGCACCATTTCAGCACATCAGGGCAAATTTATCGCCAGCCGGTCTGAAGAATCCATCCTAAAAGAAGTGGATAAACTGGTTTTAATGCCTGATTTTAAAGGATATATTTCCGATTTGGGCGGACCATCGGCGAACATGTACAAAATGAAAGGCATCCACCAGGAAATTTGCAACAAATGCAAACGGCCTTCATGCGTTTTTCCGGATGTCTGTAAAAACCTGAATGTCGACCACAAACCGATGCTTGATTTGTACAAAAAAGTACGTCAGCATCCCGATGTGAAGAAGGCTTTTATTGGCAGCGGTATCCGCTATGATATGATTCTGAAGGAAACCAGCGATCCGCAGGTGAATAAAAACAACATGGAATACCTGCGCGAAGTGATTAAACACCATGTCTCCGGAAGGCTGAAAGTTGCTCCGGAACACACTTCAGACCAGGTACTTGACCTGATGAGAAAACCTTCGTTCAAGCTGTTTCACAAGCTAAACAAGGTATTTCAGGAAATCAATAAAGAAGAAGGTCTGAATCAGCAATTGATTCCGTATTTTATTTCGAGCCACCCCGGTTGCGAAAATGTGGATATGGCCAATCTGGCCGTTGAAACAAAAAATCTGGATTTTAAACTTGAGCAGATTCAGGATTTTACCCCTACCCCGATGACGCTGGCCACGGTAATATACTACACTGGTTACCACCCATATACTATGCAGAAAGTGTTTACTGCTAAAAATCAAAAAGAGAAGCTGGCTCAGCGCAAATATTTCTTCTGGTATCAGCGTGAGAATCAGCAGGAAATCAAAAATGAATTGACACGCCTGAACCGCAAAGATTTGCTGGATGGACTGTTTGGCCAGGCTAAAAAAACTGAACTCAAAACAAATAGAAAACACCGAGATTGATCACTGTACCTGAAAATTCTTCCCTTGCCAGGTATTTCGTTCTTCCAGTAGTTTTTCGAGTTTGGCCGTGAATTCGAAGTTTTTCAGTCCCCATCGGGGGGCCACCAATAAATCATCAGGCGCTTCACTGACAAACCGTTCAACGATAATTTCCGGGTTCAGCAATTCCAAATACCTGACACACAAATCCAGATACTCATCAACTGTAAACATGTGGAATTCTTCAGGATGATCACCGAATTCATTAAATAGCCGGGTGTTTTTATGAATCTGGAGCTGATGCAATTTCAGGTTCTCAACAGGTAGTCGCGAAATCATCCTTGCCTGGTCTAAAAAATCCTCATCCGTTTCACCCGGCAGACCTAAAATTAAATGAGCGCAGTTGTGTATCTTCCTTTTTGCAGTTTCGGTTATTGCCCAGATTGATTCTTCAAAACTATGGCCTCGGTTCATCTTTTCGAGACTTGAATTCAAATGCGATTCAAGCCCAATTTCAACCATAATGTAATGGTTTTGTGCAAGTTTATGAAGGTAATCTAAATTTTCAGTTGACAAACAATCCGGCCGTGTGGCAATTACAAGTCCAACAACTTCAGGATGACTTAAAGCTTCTTCATACAAAATTTTCAGACTTTTCAAAGGTGCATAAGTATTGCTGTAAGCCTGAAAATAAGCGAGATACTTCATTGAAGTGTATTTCCGGGAAAAGAATTCAATTCCTTCATTGAGTTGATTGGCAACACTTTTTTCCAAATTGCAATATGCCGGTGAAAAGGTCAGATTATTGCAGTAAGAACAACCGCCTGTTCCGCGCGAACCATCGCGATTTGGACAGGTAAAACCGGCATCAATTGAGATTTTTTGAACCCGGCCGTTGAACTTTCCCCTGTAATAGCCAGAAAAATCATGATATCTTTTAGCTCCACCCCAGAGAAATTGGCTCATCAGAATAATCTTTAAATAATTCAACAAAAGTAGCCCAATTTTAAAATACACAAGCTTCAACTTTTAACCTTTGAATCAATATTACGCTATCTAAAAACAGTGTTTTTCCGAAGCGATTTCTGAACTAAATGCTTTCGACCTGTTTTTATCGAACGATTGAAAACATTAAAATACAGATAAACAAATACTTAGAAAATATAAACATGCAGATAAATTGTTAAAAACTCGTTTAAAACTTTTCTGCCAGACGACCTTATCTGCCTGTTTTCTTAAATCCGAATTCATAAATTTAAAAAACGATAAACCACGGCTATGTTCAGACCTGAAGATATCAGTCAGATTAATGCACGGGGAAGTAATCTGGAGACTGTAAAACAACAGATTACAAATTTCAAGACCGGTTTTCCATTCCTTCGGATTAACGAATCAGCCAGCAATTACCATGGATTGATCAAACTATCAAAAAGCGAAATACAAAAATACATCACCTTATTTGACGAAAAGATTGAGAACGGACTTCAAGTTTTGAAATTTATTCCCGCATCAGGAGCAGCAAGCCGGATGTTCAAATCGTTATTCACGGCACTCGAAAATTTACAATCCGGAAAGGAAACTGAGGAAGTATTAAAAGATAAGGAAGTTGCCCTGTTTTTTGATGAACTCAGGCTGTTTGCTTTTTACGATGACCTGACAGAGCTGACAACAAAAGAGAATCAGGTGATTGAGAACATTTCATTACAGGAAATTCTGGAAGGATTTCTTCTTGAAAAAGGATTGAATTATGGAAATTTACCTAAAGGACTTCTTAAATTCCACAAATACCCCGATGGAAACCGAACTCCGCTGGAAGAACATTTGGTAGAAGGCGCCTTGTATTCGAAAAACCACGAAAATGTTGTAAATCTTCATTTTACGGTATCACCGGAACATCAACAAGCTTTTGAAAAATGTGTGGATGAAATTAAACCACTGTATGAAAAGTTATTTGGTGTAAAATATCAAATTGGCTTTTCGCAGCAAAAATCTGCTACCGACACCATCGCAGTCTCAATTGACAATGAACCTTTCAGAAATATCGATGGCAGTTTGCTTTTCAGGCCAGCCGGACATGGTGCACTGCTCGAAAACCTGAATGATCTGGAAGCTGACCT